>Ga0209062_1004663_pt1 | contig 14034 bp, 11 predicted proteins | sample Coa_R2_2_FD_187158 | JGI IMG/M metagenome (GOLD analysis project Ga0209062, IMG submission 187158) | Surface soil microbial communities from Centralia Pennsylvania, which are recovering from an underground coalmine fire - Coalmine... | ecosystem: Environmental > Terrestrial > Soil > Unclassified... | reverse complement strand
ACTTGCATTTGATCTTGCCATAACATCCACAGCAGGCCACCCGCAAGGGGTGGCCCTACTATATACGATCGCTCGCACGGCTCTACAAGGGTTGGCATGGTGGTCGTCTATAGTAGGGCCACCCCTTGCGGGTGGCCTGCGATGGGGTGGGGCCTGCTGTGGGGTGGGGCCTGCTGTGGGTTAGGCCTGCTGTGGGTTAGGCCTGCTGTGGGGTGGGCCTGCCCGTTACAAAATCTGAATACCGAGGTGTTCCAGTAGATTGCGACTCAGCTCTGCCCGGTACTTGATAGGTTGCTTCTCCGGGCCATGCGAGTCTGAACCCGCGCTGGTCAGTAAATGGTGCGTCTTTGCATATTCGAGGTACATGGCAATTTGCTCTAGCGTGTGAGCAGGATAGTAGACCTCGAAGCCATCGATGGGAACTTGCGCACGCAGTTCATCGAGTAAGCGGGCGTCATAGCAGGTGAGCCAGTCACCCCGTCCGGGATGAGCGATCAGACAGACAGCCCCGCTGCGATGGGCCGCGTCAACCACAGCGGCAATATCGGTGGTGGCCCAGGCGAAACCTGCATCTGTGATCAGATTTCCGGCGGAAGGTTCCCCGCTTCCGTAGCCGAGCTTCTTTAAGAGGGCAGCCAGCGCATGGGGCTGTTGCGCGCTCGGTGTCGCCAGCACAGCTTCCAGTTCGCGCGTGTCGGGGAAGGATATTCCGGTCTTGCGCAGGTTCTCGCAGACCTCCATGGTGTTCTCTCGCTGGCGGCGCGCAACATCCTGCGCCAGTTCTTGCAACTCGTTTTTCTCTGGATCAAACCCGTAGCAGAGTACATCCGTCGCCTCGCCCCTCCACGAGGTACTCATTTCCACCGCAGCCAGCAATGGAAACTGCTTCTCCGCCGCGAGTCGCTGAAGCAACGCGGCAGTATCCACACGGTCATGATCGGTGATAGCCGCCAGACCAAACTGTTCGCGCACCAGGTAGTCAATCAATTGTTCGGGCGTCCAGGTACCATCACTGAAGACGGTATGCAGTTGCAGGTCAATGGCGGCATCAGGAGCCAGCCTGAGATGCGGAGTCAATGCTTCCAAAATTCTTCTCCTTCCAGAGCATTCTCTTCTCCACCTGACGAATATTGAACAGTATTATATATCCGTAACAGATATATCTGTTACGGATATATTAATCGATATTAACTGGTCTGTCAAGAGGGTGAGCATTAAGATCAGGATCGGCAATTGAGGAGCGACATCATGTACCGCTCTGGCAGGTATTTCTACCTGCCCTGCCTCAAGGTGTGGAATTTGATAAGGGAAATGTGGCGTTGCTCATAGTGGATCAGACGAAGAGAGTGTATACTTCCTTTGAAGAAGATTTTTGCCTGTGGAAAGATCAGAACGCTTTCGGCAAACAAGGTAGACAGGAGTAGCCTGCTCAGAGAACATGATCTCTCTGGTTGGGCTGTGCAATCCAGGAGGGATTATGCTCACCAGTCAAATCCTCGTGCAATTGATCATCGTACTGGTTGTTGTCCAGCTTTTCGGATATTTCTGTAAACGCATCGGACAGCAGTGGGTGATTGGAGAAATCCTGGCAGGTCTGGCGCTTGGCCCCTCACTGCTTGGCGCATTCTTCCCGAAGCTGGAAGCCGCCGCCTTCCCCGTGAGCGTATTACCAACCCTGCAAACGCTGGGCGATATCGGCTTAATCCTCTACATGTTTGCTTTGGGAGCGCGCATCGATACGCATGTCATGCTGCGACAAAGCCGCAAAGCTGCCCTGATTTCGCTCAGCGGGATTGTTCTGCCTTTACTGATGGGAGGCGCCCTGGCATTTTTCCTCTATCCCGGTCTGGCCGGTTCAAAAGCCACCCTTTTCTCCTTCATGCTTCTGGTTGGAACGGCAGTGGCGATTACGGCCTTTCCCGTGCTGGCCCGCCTGCTAACGGAGAGGAATATGCTGGGAACCAGACTTGGCACTCTGGCCCTGACCTGCGCTGCGGTCGATGATATCATCGCCTGGTGTTTGTTAGCCCTGGTGATTGCCGTCGCTCAAGCCAGAAGTGTGATCTCCGGCCTGTTGAGCATCGGACTCACCCTGCTCTTTATTGTTGTGATGCTCACGCTCATCCGTCCACTGTTGCTTTTGATCGATAAGCGAGTCACATCCAGGCCGCTGCTTATGGCGCTGAGCATCATCCTGCTGTTGCTCTCCGCTTTGACTACGAACGCGATCGGTATTCATCCCGTCTTTGGAGCCTTCCTCATGGGCATTATTCTGCCGCGCAGAACCGTGTTCATTGAACTGGTACGCAGCATCGATCAAACCAACGGCTTCCTGTTTTTGCCTCTCTACTTCGTCTACACGGGACTGCGAACCCACATCGGGTTGATCCACAGCCCTGCGTTATGGCTGATCTGCCTGGTCGTGCTTGCCGTCGCCTGTGTGGGCAAGATCAGCGGAGCAACGCTCGTTGCTCGCGTCTTCGGCGATTCGTGGAAGGAGTCGCTGGGCTTAGGGATGCTTATGAATACGCGCGGACTGGTTGAGTTAATTGTACTCAACATTGGTCTCGATCTGGGCGTCCTCTCCCCCACCCTGTTTTCCATGCTGGTGATTATGGCGCTTGTGACAACCATGATGGCTTCTCCGCTGCTGCCCCTGCTAGGATACGGGCAGAAAGGCGCACGCGGGCAAGAGAAAACGAACGAGGTTGATACTGAAACCATGACCACCTCTGAAATAGGATATACTGAAGGCACAGACCAGTAGAGGAAAGAAGAAAACGCAAGGAAAGGGAAACAGGCAGGCATGGCGCTGGAGGAAAAGGCTGATGTAGTGATTATCGGAGCGGGCATTATGGGCGCGTCCTGCGCCTTTCGCCTGAGCGAGCGCGGATTGAAAGTGATGGTACTGGAGGCGCAGGCTGCACCCGCGATGGGTTCGACCGGGCGCAGCGCGGCGGGGGTGCGCGTGCAGTACACGGAAGAGGTGAATATTCGCATCTCCTGGGATAGCATTCAGGAATACCAGCATTTTCAGGAATTGTATGGCGAAGATATCGGTTATCGTCCCATCGGCTACCTTTTTCTTGTGCCGCCCGACCGCTGGCATGAGCATCTGGAAAGTGTTGGCTTGCAACAACGCCTCGGCGCTCCGGTCAACGTCCTTTCCGTGGAAGAGGCACAGCAGTTCATCAGCTTTGACCCCACCGGTATTGCCGGGATCACGCACGGTCCGGCAGACGGCATCGTAGACCCACACAGCGTGACCTTTGCCTACCTGAGGCTGGCGCAGGCAAGAGGTGCATCAATCCACACAAACACGCCCCTCACCAGCGCACAGCGAACGGGGAATGTCTGGCAGGTGATGACGCCACAGGGCAATTTTGAGGCTCCATATCTCATCAACGCCGCCGGAGCATGGGCAGGTGAAGTTGCGCAGCGCGCCGGGCTGGAAGGGGCCGTGCCGGTGCAGCCGGTGAGGCGTATCGTCTACATGACCGCTCCAACGCCCTGGCAGCATGCCTACCCTCTGACTATCGATCTGGCGAGCGGCTTCTACCTGCGCAGCGAGGGCCAGCGCATCCTTTTTGGTCGCTCCAACCCCGACGAGCCGCCCGGCTTCACCGAAGGCGTCGACTGGGACTGGTTCGAGCCAACCATCAGCCCCGGCCTCGAACGCTTCCCCTGGCTGGCGGAAACGCGGCTGGACAGCAACGCCTGCTGGTGGGGCTACTACGAAGTCACGCCCGACCACAACCCCATCCTCGGTCGCCTCCCCGGCGTCGAAAACTGGCTTAACGTCACCGGCTTCTCCGGTCACGGCGTCCAGCAGGCCCCCGCCATCGGTCGCCTGATGGCCGAAGAAGTCGTTTTGGGAAGGGCGCAGTCAATCAACATTGATCCTCTGCGCATCACACGCTTTTCTAGCAACCAGCAAAGTCATGAACGCAATATTATTTGAGGCTAGCAGTCATGGAATGCAAAAAGGATTATACTTAGTCTTCTCTGCCTCTATATTCTTGTATTTGCTGCTCAAACTCCATAAATGAGATATCTTTTACCTGCACGTTTGGTGATACAGGACGTTTTTGCCCTGTTACCACCTGGCGCGCAACTTCCAACTTAAATTCGCGGCTATGCACTTTCTCTGCATCTTCTTCTCCTTTTTGGCTTCCAGTGTCGCATATTTCGGAGAAGTTGACTTCGTTTCTTGTCCGGTCTTTGGAGTTACTCCAGTTCGCTTGTTCCTTGCTCTAATGGGAGTTGGTGGAACGCACTCGTATCTGGCTGCTGAAATCAATCGTCCAGGCCGTGTGAGACCCAGATATTGCCGGGGCCAGCATAGCTCGGCCCTTCGCCAAAGGCTGCCTGCGTATGGCCTTCGTCATCGACGACCATCTGGAAGTAGTCGCCGTAGGGAAGGTCAAAGCCCGTCTTAGTGAGATAGGGATAGCCAGGGACGTAGCTGGATATCTGCGTCGTGGGGCCAAAGTGTTGGCCGCCATCCTCACTGGCGCGGAAGAAGACGTTCCATTTGCCGGTTCGCGTATCCATCCAGCCAATGCGCACGTCGCCCGCCTCAGAACCCACTGCAATGGCGGGGAAACAATGCTCCACTCCAGCCGGGGCATCAGAGACCTGCACGCGGGAAGAATAGGTCTGCCCATCGTCGGTTGAGCGCGAGAAAAAGATACGTTCCGGCACCCCATTTGTAAGTTGGACGCTGCCGTTCCAGAGCAGGTAGATGGTATCATCGCTGCCGATACGCAGCGTCATCTGCGCGCTCAGGTAGGCATAGCCGCAGGGATGACAGGGCAGGGGCGCGCCGCTCTCGTCAATGACGGTGCGCGTCCAGTGCAGCCCGCCGTCGGTCGATTTCGTCACCCACAACGCGACCGGGCCGTTGCCCTTCTGGCTGCCCGCCTTATCAAAGCTATCCCAGCTAAAGAAGATATTGCCATGCGAATCGATGCCGCCGCCCGCCGAAAGGGGCAGATTGAAGCGGTTACTGCCCGGAAAGACTTCGTGCGTTGCCCAATGCGCGCCGCCATCCAGCGAGACCGAGACCCACGTATTGAAATTATCATCGTAGCCCACCGCAATCGTCTGGCCGCGCACCACCAGCGTATCCTTATCCAGCCCCGGCGGACGATTCGTCACAATGCGCAAAGGCGACCACGTTTGCCCGAAATCGGTGGATTTGACGACGGCAATCAACGATTTCGTGTTTTCCAGGAATGAGGCCCAGATGGTGCGTCCATCTACCGGGTCAACCACGATCTGCGGGTCATACTGCCCGCCCTTCACCGGCCCCGGCGCAATCGGCACAGGCGCGCTCCACGTTTTGCCCCCATCGCTGGAACGCTGAAACAGCAGGTGCAGATCGCAGCCGGAGCAGGCCCAACCCCCGCTCACATCATAATGCTTATACAGCACATACACATGCCCATAGCGGTCAGCCGTCATCGAAGGCTCCCAGTCATCGCCCTGTGGAAACCCGACACGCTCCTGCGGGCTAAACTGCTCATTCCCCCCTGCTGGTACCCTTGCAGACTGCGCAAAGGCAGTTGCGCCGCACGCGCTGAAACTGAGCAGCACCGCGAAGCTCAGGACAAGAAATAAACGATGAGAGAGGAAATGCACAGGTCGCCTGAGATCAATGCCTGTAACGCGAGTACGCATAGAAAATACCCCCTGTAAATAACTTCCCCATTTTGTTAACGTAGGATTCCCCTTTACGCCCCCTATCCTCTTTACACTCCCTGCCACACCTGCACCGTATTATCATAGGAGCAAGAGGCGATACGCTTACCTTCGGGCGACCACGCCACCGCTATCACACCATCTGTATGACCGCGATAGATGAAAGACCCGCTGCCATCACTGGCATTCCACACCTGCACGGTCTTATCATCAGAACTAGAGGCAATATGTTTGCCATCCGGTGACCATGATACTGAATTTACCGCAGCGGTGTGACCACGATACGCGAAGAGATAGCGACCATTCGCAGCTTCCCATACCTGTACTGTGTCATCATCGGAACAGGAGGCAATAAGCTTGCCATCAGGTGACCATGATACTGAATACACAATACCGGAGTGACCGTTGTATGTGTAGGGCTTGCTGCCATCAACAGCATCCCACACCTGCACGGTGTTGTCCCCGCTCCCCGAAGCGATGCGCTTCCCATCAGGAGACCAGGCTACCGAAAACACTGCATTCGTGTGGCCGCGATAGATAAAGGAATTGCTACCATCAAGAGCGTCCCACACTCGCACGGTGTTGTCCCGGGAACCTGAGGCGATACGCCTGCTATCAGGAGACAGGCTTACCGAAAATACAGCATCGGTATGGCCGCGATAGGTAAAGATATTGCTCCCATCGGCGGTATTCCATATCTGCACTGTCCTGTCCCAGGAGCCAGAGGCGGCACGCCTTCCAGGTGGGAACCACACTATTGATTCCACAGTAGCCGTGTGACCACGATAGGTGAAGGAATAGCGGCTATCGCTCACATTCCACAACTGCACAGTTTTATCAGCCGAGCCAGAGGCGATACGCTTGCCATCAGGTGACCACGATACTGAATAGACGCTATCAGAGTGACCACGATAAGTTACGAAAAGCGTTCCCTGTGGGCGTGATGGTTGTTGCGTTCCTTGTGGCGATGGCGAAATCCGATTTTGTGATGGATGTGTAAACCACCAGATACCCGTTCCCACAATACCAGCCATTACCAGACCTGTCGCGCCGGTAAGAACGGCACGGCGCGAGAGAATCGCTCTGGCCGTGACCGGCTTCATCTGATCCTCACCTGCACCCTGAACCGTCAGAGGGACTTCTGCTGACAGGGGCGGCGCTGGCGGAACAGGGTCTGGTAGCGGCAGAGGCGATGGAGGATGTGAATAGATCGATTCTGTCGGCTGGCTTGCCCGTTCCAATGCTGCCGCGAATTCCTGCACACCGGGATACCGCTGCCGGGGATCTTTCGCGAGCGCGGTCATAATGACCTGTTCTACTTCTGCTGGAAGCTGGGGTACCTTCTCACGTAACGATGGCGGGGGCGTCATGAGGTGTTTAGAGAGTATCTCTGGATAGGTGCCTTGAAAAGGGCGCTCTCCACAGAGCCATTCATAGGCTACAATAGCCAGCGCATACTGGTCGCTGGCCGGACGCGCCTGCGCCTGGATTTGTTCGGGAGCCATATAATAAATCGTGCCAGCGTATGGCTGTGCCGTCATCGAAGCCGTGCTATGAGCAATGGCCGCGATACCAAAGTCGCTGAGAACTACTTCCTGGCGGCGTCCAAAGAGCATGTTTTCTGGTTTGATGTCGCGATGAATGAGCCGTTGATCGTGGGCATATTTCAATGCATCGGCAACCTGTTTGACATAGGAGACAACGGTAGAAAGCGCGAGACGTTCTCCCCACTGATAGCGTTGGCGCAGGGTGCCATTGGGCAGATAATCCATCACAAGAAAAGGGATGCCTTGCTGCACGTCGAAGTCGAAGACACGGACAATACCGGGATGATCCAGGGCGGCAATAATCTGGGCTTCTCGCTGGAAACCGGCAATTTCTTTCTTCGAGAGAGAAGCATGTAAGACTTTAATTGCTGCCTGTCGCTGGAGACGTAGATGATAGCCAAGATAGACTTCGGCAAAACCACCACTTCCCAGCAAACGCTCCAGCCGGTAATTCCCCAGTTGCTGCCCTTCGCGGCTGCGTTGTTCTGCCATATCTGGCATCCCTCACAATCAAATATTGTGTTTTTGATGGATTTACAGGTAGTTTAGGAGAATTACCGGGTAAAGTCAAGCGTTCTGCGCCAGCCGTCTGCCTGATACATCCGCTAGTACATGTATAAAAGCGATTGACATAGTAGAGGTAATATGCTACTCTGTCTGGCAGGTAAATGGATGGATTGGCCAGATTACCTGTTTCTGGTGCCTTTTCCCTGTCTCTGGGTCTATCGTCAAGGGCATGCTTGCTCTTTGTTTCTCTGCCTGCTACCCGCGCCACTGGTATGCTGGCCGGTGGAAGGCATATTTTACGCAGGAGGAAGACACGTATGGCACGTACCCCTCTTTTGCAAGCTTTGCAGCGCATGGCAAGCGAACACGCGGAGGCCGATGAGCGCGGCGTTTCGGTCGAAGAGGTGCGACAGGAGCGCCAGTTACGCTTGAGCCGACGCGATCTGCTCAAGGGCGCGGGCGTGGTGGCGGCAGGTCTCGCTGTCGGCGGCCCGATTGCCCTTGCCGGGCGCTTACCAGAAGCCGAGGCGGCAGGTGCGCCGCGCATCGGCATTATTGGCGCGGGCATCGCCGGATTGAATGCCGCGCTCACCCTTCAGGATGCCGGCTATGCCTCAACCGTTTTTGAAGCCTCATCCCGCGTCGGCGGGCGCATGCATTCCAACACCACCACGTGGGCCAACGGGCAGACCAGCGAATGGTGCGGCGAATTGATCGATTCGGGCCACAAAACCATCCTGGGGCTGGTCAAACGTTTTGGATTGAAAACCGTTGATTTGCTGGCGGCGCAGCCGAAAGGATCGCAGGACACCTATTTCTTCTTCGGCAAATATTATCTGCAAAAGCAGGCCGATCAGGACTTTCAACAGGTCTACCAGGTACTCAAACAGCAACTCAAACAGGCTCCATTTCCAACGCTCTATAATAACTATACCGCCTTCGGCTACCACCTTGACCACACCAGCCTCTATGATTGGATTGAGCAGTATGTCCCCGGCGGCCATAGCTCCGACATGGGGCAGTTGCTCGATGTCGCTTACAATATCGAGTATGGACGCGAGACGAATGAGCAGAGTTCGCTCAACCTGGTCTACCTGCTCGGCTTCCAGCCAAAAGCGGGCGGATTCAGCATTTTCGGGGCTTCCGACGAACGCTATCACATCGTCGGCGGCAACCAGCAATTACCGCAGGCTATTGCCAGTAGCCTGCCAGCAGGGTCAGTAAAGCTCAACTGGAGAATGGTCGCCATTGAAACCAACAGTGATAAGACGGTAACAGTCACCTTCGCGACACCCGGTGGGGAGCGGCAACAGACATTTGATTACGTCGTGCTGGCTATTCCCTTCAGCGTCCTGCGCACACTGGATTACAGCAGGGCCGGTTTCAACAATCTGAAAAAGACGGCCATCACGCAGCTTGGCTATGGAACGAACTCCAAATTGCAGTTGCAGTTCGATGCGCGCTACTGGAACGGCACAGGCGCGTGGCCGGGCATCAGCGATGGCAACATCTATACCGATATTGGCTTCCAGAACACGTGGGATGTCACGCGCGGCCAGCCCGGCAAGACCGGCATCATTGTCGATTTCACAGGCGGCCATGTCGGGGCCTCCTACAAGCCGAATGGGCCATACACAGCCACTCCCGACCCGCGCGTGCAGCAGTATGCCAATGCTTTCGTCAAACAACTGGAAGAGGTCTGGCCGGGGGCAAAGCAGCACTATACCGGCACGGCCACGTTGAGCTACCCGACCGGCGATCCCAATCTGCTCGGCAGCTATTCCTGCTGGCTCGTCGGCCAGTACACGCTCTTCAGCGGCTACGAGCGCGTGCAGCAGGGGCACATCCATTTTGCCGGTGAACACTGCTCCATCAGCTTCCAGGGCTTCATGGAAGGTGGGGCGCAACAGGGAGCGCGCGCTGCCAACGAGATACTGAAGAGTATATAGCAATGCCGTAAAAGAAGCCCCCGGACATGTCATTCTGAGCGGAGCGAAGAATCTATGGCTACCCACTGGTCTACACAGCCTGTCAGAGATTCTTCGCTCCGCTCAGAATGACATGTCCGAGGATATTTACAGAGCAATCAGCATCTCAACATAACGGGCGAAGGGCGCGTAGGGGCCGATGAAGGGAATTTCTGCGACGAGTTCTTGCAGGCGCGAACGCGGGAAGCCGTGCTGCGCCAGGCTCGCCAGCCACTGGCGTGCCTTCTGCACCCGCGCCCGCTCGTCCTCTGTCAGCGGCTGATTGGGTCGCCCGCGTCCGTAGTTGTAGCGGCGCAGCAGGTCGGGGTCACGCTGGTAAGCGTGGAGCAGGGGAATGATGACACGTTGCAATGCCTGCTCGCCCACGCGCTGGCGCAGGTAAGCCGCCAACAGGGCTTCATCTGGCGCGGCTGCGGTACTCATCCGGTGCAGGATGCGGATGCGCTGCTCCAATGCCGAGCGTTCGGGATGCAGCAGTTCCCCCTGCTGGCCCAGACACACGTCTGGCAGGCGACCGCGCAGCACGGCTCCGTAACCCAGGCGACCCACCCATCCTTCCAGTGATGGTGTGGGCGCGCTGCCAGCCTGCCATTGCTGCACCGTCTCGCGGCTCACGGGCCAGCGCAGCCAGATCGCGGGCGGCGTCAGCAGAGGATCAAGAAACAATACTTCGCGCGCGTCGGCAAGGATAGCCTCGATAAACGCTTCCTGCTTCTCGCGCCGGTTATTGCCGATAATCCAGATGTCCAGAATCCCCGCGTTGCGATATGCCTGGTGGCGATGCCGCCACTCTTCCACGTCCAGCGGCGCGCACTGGAACTCGACAGCCCAGCGCCTGTCATCTTCGTGAGCAACAAAGATATCGGCAATACGATTTGGCTCCGGCAGCCGCTCTTCCAGCGTGATCGTCGCTTGTGGAAACTGCCCGCGCAGCCAGTCGGCAATCACCACCTTTCCCCGCGCATGTCGCACCGATTCCGCCTCGGTACTCCACGCGCACTCCCCCTTCTGATGGGCAAAATGCAACTGCGTGCGCTTCTCCTGCCCGCCCCGCAGGTGGACGATACCGCGACAATTCGGACAATACAACTGCCGTTCCCGCGACCACTGCTGCAACTGCTCCAACGGCGTCTCTTCCGCCACCACCGGCTGACCATCCGGCCCATAGGCAACCAGCATGACACACCTCTACATCATTTGATGAACATTTGTACAAAGTATAACGCATCAAATGGGAGATTGCCAGTCCTCACTTTCTTGCTACGAGCATAGTTTTTCCCTTCCCGGCGTACCTGAAACGCTGTTACACTTTTGAGGGAAAAGTCAGTATCAGCGAGAGGAAGGCTTGCTATCCAGCCCAGGCATGTCAGCAAATTTTCGTAGTCCGGCCCGCTCCAGGTCGAGCGCAAGGATTGGCCCTACTATACACGAACGCTCCACAGGCGGCACGATCTGTATGTATATAGTAGGGCCATCCCTTACATGTAGTCCGGGGAAGCAGGGCAGCTTCCCCACGAACGAATGGGCGGACTAGCCGCGAAAAATTCTGCGAATGAGGCGGGTTGCCACCGCAATCGCAATCGCTTCCATCAGTATGCCCCGCAGCCCTAAACGCCTGCGTTTCGCCATTGTATCATACCTCCTTGCATGCGTGCTTCACGCTCGACCGACAAAATGCGCGCCGTTTTCTGATTATGTCCAGCATCTCTGGCTCAACATAACCATGCCAACTCTATCACGCAGCCAACCAATCGCTGCGATACAACTTGTTATACGATATATCTTGTGAAAGGTTGTTCTTTCTTTCGCGATAATGTATGCTTTATCGTGGCAACAAGAGTGAGTTGAGGAGCAACAACCATGTACGCACGAACAACCATTGCTCAATTTTATCCCGGCACAACAGAGGAAGCCTTGCACATCGTCCGCGATATCATGCTCCCTCGCGCTCGCGAGCAAGCTGGCTTTCAGGGCGCACTCATCCTGCGCCACCCGGACAAAGACCAGGGCATCATCATCACCCTCTGGAAAACCGAAAATGACCTGCTGGCAAGCGAAGCCCCGGAAGACATTCAAGCCGATGTAGACAGGCTCGGCGAACTGATCGCCGGGGAGTCGCTTCAGGACATTTATGATGTTTTCTTTCGCGGCTAACGTGCCATGAAAAACGCCTCTTCGCCTGTCATGCTTCGCTACCGCTCAGCATGACATGGCCTCAGAGCGGTCGGAAGCGTGGCAGACTGATCGTATTGCTGATCGGATCGAAGACCACCGTCACGGGCAGGTCGACGCGCAATTCGGCGGGATCGATAGCGATGACGTTGCTCATCATACGTGGCCCCTCCTCCAGCTGGATGATGGCGACGTTATATGGCACCTCGTTCACAAAGTCTGGCGCTTTGTTCTGGCGAATGATGGTGTAGGAATAGATGACGCCGCGCCCGCTTGCCTCCACCCAGCGCACTTCCTGCGAGCCGCAGTGCATGCAATACAGGCGCGGGTAAAACTGGTGGCGTCGGCAGGCATCACAATATTGCAGCATCAACTTCCCTTCACGGCAGCCATCCCAGAACGGGCGGCTTTCCTCAGTGACAAACGGCAACGGTCTGGGCCTGGAACGCATGGTTTCCGACATGAGATGCTCCTTGCAAGTAACACAACGGGAAACGATGGCTATAAGAAATACCTGTATCGTGTTGTGAGATTAGTATACCTCTCATCTATGGACTTCGACAAACCCCTTCCCTTTTGAGAGCATAGTGAGAAGAGTCCCCTCACTCCCGACCCATTGCCGGAAGTGAGGGGACTCGCCAGAGAAGACGTTTTATTACTGTTCAGTTATGGCAGGCTCCTAGGCGCTGGGAACTGCTGTACGGGGTGGGCGTGGAGCCTGACGAGGCGGTTCGGGAGCGTGGAACCAAGTCCCAGGCTTCCAGGGCAGACCAATGGCGGGCAGAAGCACTCTATCAAGGCCAATCCAGCCGCAGACGCGCCAGGAGAAGACGAGGAACAGCCCGAACATGCCCAGCACCGGGTTGATACTGACTGTGCCAGCCAGCAGGTAGTTGAGGTTCATCAGCACGCCGAAGCCAGCCGCGATGCCGGTCAGCACACCGAAGAGGACGCCGAGGCCAACGGCCACTTCACCCCAGGTGATGATGAACGAGAAGAAGCCTGCATTGGGAAGGACAATATGCTGGAGGAACCAGGCATACCAGCCCTGTACGGAGGCATGTGCGCCAGAAGTCTGGGCCAGAGCGCCGGCCACAAATCCTTTGATGGCAACCCCACTCGTACCCCAGACAGACGGTGCGATCACTTTCTCCCAACCGGCGAGAAACCACTGCGCGCCAACACTCATACGCAATACAAACCACAGTTCGGATGCTCCTGTTGAACCCAGGAAGAACTTTGCAATCGCAGGCTCCGGGAAGCGCCCCTCAGCCGGAGTTGGCTGCAAAGTAGAACGCTCCTGCGCATATTGCACAAAAGCCAGGATCAATGCGAGGGCGAACAGGATGAGTAAAGCGATACCCCAGTAATCATCGGCAGTCTGACCGGCGATGTTCCAAATAATATGGAACACTGTCCATGCGCCTGCGATGATGACGAGAGGAATACTTAACCAGAATGTCATACTTCTTTGACTTGACATAGCTCTCTTTCTCCTTTCGGATGAATTTCTGTCCTGTGAAACTCTTCACATTCAGAGAATAACTTTCTTCGCTCACAGCCAGATCACAAAAAGTGCCTCTTAAATCACGAGCATCTCTCACTTATTTCCTGCCTTCTGGATAGAAAGAAAAGCCCAATGATACCGTTGGAAAGAAAGCAGGGTATCTACTCAAGTGTGGCACCGCTGTTGGGACCTTTCAAATAGAGCGTGAGCCGTGATAGAATGAGCTTCCAGAGGCTGATTTTTGCTGAAAACAGCGGATTTCCAGGTGAAAGGCAGACGAATTATGGTATATAACGGACGGATTGCGATTGTTGGCGTGGCGGAGTCGGAATATGGGCGGGTGCCACATTTGACAGAGATGCAGATGCATGCGCAGGCAACGTGGCGGGCGCTGGAGGAGAGCGGGCTGCGCAAGGAGGAGATCGATGCCGTCTTCTGTAGCTCGCACTCGTCGGGCATGCCGACGGTGATGCTGTGCGAATATTTGCAGATATTTCCGCGCTATACCGATTCCACTTCTATCGGCGGCTCGTCTTTTGAGGCGCACCTGAACCATGCCGTTGCCGCCATCCGCGCAGGCAAGTGCGAGGTGGCGCTCATCACCTACGCC
>Ga0209062_1004659_pt1 | contig 14044 bp, 13 predicted proteins | sample Coa_R2_2_FD_187158 | JGI IMG/M metagenome (GOLD analysis project Ga0209062, IMG submission 187158) | Surface soil microbial communities from Centralia Pennsylvania, which are recovering from an underground coalmine fire - Coalmine... | ecosystem: Environmental > Terrestrial > Soil > Unclassified... | reverse complement strand
CGGCGACCTGCGGGCCGACGCCGCCGGCATCCCTGCCGGCCCGCGTCTGCCGGCAGGGATGCCGGCGGTCCCAGGGGGCCATTCAAACTCCAACCTCTGATCCTGCACTAGGACAGGAAGACCCCCATCTGACAGTTGCCCACCTTGCCCAGGGCGCCGCAGTACTGCCGCGCCACGCCCACCGACTGGCGCCCCGGCTTGGGGAACCCGCTCTCGTCGAGCACGAAGATGCCCGCCGGCGTGTTCAGGCGTGGGCCCACATAGGCCTGCAGGCGCTCGATGACCGGCTCCGTCGGCCAGGGAGCCTCGGTGAGCAGGCGCTGCAAGGTGCGGGGCGTGGCCCCCGCGATCACCTCGGCCACGTTCTCGGCATTGCGCCGGTCGGTCTGTTGCACCAGCACGCCGCGCAGATACTGCTCGCTGCGCCGCTGGGCTTCCTTGCGCCCGAACAGCGGCGCGAAGTGGGCATGAAAGGCGGCAAAGGAGGCCGCCACGCGCTCAAACTCCGTCTCATCCATCGGCTCTCTCCTCTGCGGAGAGTCTACCCCAAAAACCGTCGTTGCAGTACTACCGTGATTGGTAGTTGCCGTTCACGGGTCCGTGGCCGGACACTATTGTTGCTCGACGACAATAGCGCTTCGCGGAGGACCCATGAACGACGCCTTGATTGTAACGATTTACGTGCTGGTGGACGAGACGATGAAGGCGCTGGGCCATCAGAGCCACAGCCTGGCTGCGTTGAGTGATGCGGAGGTCTTGACCGTGGCGATCGTGGCGGCGCAGGCCTACGGCAACCACCACCGCCGGGCGCTGGAGACGTTCTACGCGCTGGGCTACCTCACCGCCCGGCTCTCGCCCTCGCGCTTCAACCGGCGCGTGCACGCGCTGGCGGCGTGGCTGCCCCTGCTGGCGGGGCTCGTCGGCGCCGCGGTCGTGCGGGCGCAAGCGGCCATCTGCGACTTCGTGGCCGACAGCCTGCCCGTGCCGGTCTGTCGCCGCGTGCGCGCCGGGCGCTGCGGCAAGGTGCGCGGCCGGGCCTACTGCGGCTACTGCGCGGCCAAGCACGAGAAGTCCTTCGGCTGGCGCCTGCACCTGGTCTGCACCACGGACGGCGTGCCGGTGGCCTGCGCCCTGCTCCCCGCCGGCTATCACGACCTCACCCCCATCCACGAACTGCTCTACGGGCTGCCCCGCGGCGCCTACGTCTACGCCGACAAGGCCTACAACAGCGCCGCCGATGAAGCCAGCCTCCGAGCCGAGACCGGTGTCCAGCTCGTCCCGCTGCGCAAAGACAACATGGTGCCCAACACCTGGGCCGAGCGCTGCGGCTTGCGCACGTTCCGCCTGACGATCGAGACGGTCAACAGCCAACTCGAGGCGATGGGCCTCCAGCGCCTCCGCGCTCGCACCCATACGGGCTTCGAACTCAAAGTGCACGCCTCGGTGCTGGCCTTGGCCTGCACGAACATGCACTAGCAATCACGGTAGTACTATGACCCCCACGAGTGGTTCTTCCCCGGTGCGGAGCAAGTCGACGGCACCATCGAAGGGGCGATGCGGGCCGGCCTGGCGGCCTACCCACCCTGATCGCGGACCTGGCATGCGTCGATGGGTGGTACAACCGCCCGCAGTGAGCGAAAACTAGAGTCAGATGGATATTCGTCGCTGGACCCACGGTGCAGGTCGTGTTGCCCTCGGTCTCGTCGTCGCGGCGATGGCCATGGTGGGCCCGGTCCAACCCAAACACGCCGCCGCGCCGCTCATGGTCATCTGGCCCGGGTACACCACGTAGTTCGTGGACAACTTCAATCCCTGCTCGCCCAACGCCTTCGCGCAGACCAACGGCAGCTACGCGGAGATCTTCGAGCCGCTGATCATCATCGACAACGTGCAGTTTAAAGTGCATCCCCGCCTGGCCAGCTCCTACGCCTGGAGCAAGGACCTCAAGTCCATCACTTTCACCTTGCGCCACGGCCTCAAGTGGTCGGACGGCCAGCCCCTGACCGTGCAGGACGTCTACTATAGCGCCTGGACCTTGCCGAACAGCAAGAACCATGGCCTGTGCGCGCCCAACCCCTCCGTCGCCGGATCCACCATCGTCGATCCCGACAAGATCACGGTCCGGCTCAAGACGGCCGATGTCACCCAGTTGTTCACGAACCTACAGCTCGCCGTCTACCCGCAGCACATCTTCCGCACCATCAAGGACTTCACCACCTGGGTGTGGACGAAGCCGGTGGGTAGCGGTCCCTTCACCGAGGTCAAGGACTTCACGCCCCAGGCCTACGAGATCGACGCCAACCCACCATCAAGCGCCTGCGCCTGGTTGTGTACACCAGCAACGACGCGGGTCAGCTGGCGCTCGAGGCCGGGCAGGTGGACTGGGCGCACGTCGTGATCCCGCACGCCGATAAGGTGTACGCGGCCCGCAATCCCCACTACCACTACTTCTACTACCCCGGCTACACCGACGACTTCCTGTTCGTGAACACGACGCGCTATCCCCTGAGCCTCGTCGCCTTCCGCAAGGCTCTCTCGCTTGCCATGAACCGGCGCGCCTACAGCATCAACGCGCATTACGGCTATGCGCTGCCGGCGGACATCCAGGGCGTCGCCGACATCAGCGGCAAGCAGGGACCGTGGCCAGGTTGGGTTGACCCGAGTATCCCCCAGACGCTGGCCCAGTACAACCCGACTGCCGCGCGCCAGCTACTCAAGAGCGCTGGCTTCACCTGGAATGCCGGCGGCCACTTGATCGACCCGAAGGGCAAGCCCGTCAAGCTGGAGCTGCTCAACGGCTTCTACCTACCGCAAGCGACCATCGAACAGCAGAACTTCCAGGCGCTGGGTATTGATGTGACCCTGTCCAACGTGCAGTTCGCCGTGTTCTACGGCAGGATCACCAAGGGCAACTTCGACCTCTTCGACGGCTGGAACAATGGCGGCAGCTCGCCGTACTTTCTGTACTACACCACGGTCTCCAGACAGTCGTATGCGCCCATTGGCAAGGATCTGAGTCTGATCAGCGGAAACTACTACAACTGGGGCCGCTGGAAGAATCCGGCCATGGACGCCCTCTTGCAGCAGTTCAAGGTCACCGTCGATCCGGCCAAGCAGCATGCGCTGGTCGACAAGATGCAGCAGCTCTTCGTGCAGTACCTGCCGTACATCCCGACCTGCACCGAGATCGTGGACAGCAACTACAATGATGCGCACTTCACCGGCTTCCCCACGCTGCAGGATAACTATGCCTACACCATGCCCTACGGCATTCCCGGCGATACCATCCTGATGCTCACACATATCCATCCGGCGTAATGGCGGACGTGCCGGTTGCGGTGCAGCCTCCAGTTCCAAGAAAACTCTACGGAGCGTGAACAGCTGGGACAGCGGCTTATCGCGGGCTGTCAGCAGCAGCCGAGGGGACGCAATGCTGCACTGTGCGCCATCCGCCTTCGCAGTAATGCGACCGATCATGGTCGAGTCCACCGGCTATCGTCCTGTATGACCGGGTCAATGCTGTCCAAGCGGCCCAGTTTGGCGCCTCGAAAAGATCTCTTGGAACTGGAGTGCAGCGCCTTGACGCGATCAGGCGCTGCACCGCAACCGGCACCACGCGCAGGAGAAGCACCTTCCACCTGGGCGCCCATCTAGCACAAAGCCTGCTGGCCACTCATGCTGCCATATTCTCCGTGGTTGACTGCCATTGCCGTGCTGATCCAGGCATGCACGTCGGGCCATGCATTGCTCCAGAAGAATGAAAGGAACCATTCTCCTATTCAACAGGTTGACAGGTGAACAACTCGCTGCTACTATCTTCTTAACGCTTCTTAACGGGGTAGAGCAAGGAGGCAAGGTCGATGCGCGACCGGCTGCGGCGCGAGACGCTGGCTGAGCAGGTGGCGCGGGCCCTTCTCGACATCATCGAGGAACGGGGCCTGGGCCCGGGCACCGCGCTCCCTTCCGAGTCCAGGCTCACGGAGGAGTTCGGCGTCAGCCGGCACGTCGTGCGCGAGGCGCTGCGCTCCCTGGAGGCACGGGGCATTATCACCGTGGCCAACGGCAAAGGGGCCACTGTCAGGCCGTTCAGCGACGAGATCATCCGCGAGTATTTCCGCACCGCCGTGCGCTTCCAGCAACAGCGCTTGATGGAGCTGCTGGAGGTGCGCCGGGGCATCGAGATCCAGAGCGCCTTCCTGGCCGCCCGGCGGCGCACCGACGACGACCTGGCCCAATTGGCCGAGGCGCTGGCGGCCATGCGCCGGCACCTCTACGACGCCGCCGCCTACGTGAACGAGGATGCCCACCTGCACCTGCTCATCGCGCGCGCCAGCCACAATACGCTGCTCTATCACCTCATTGGCTCGATACGCGAGCCGTTGCAAGACACGATTCGGGCCGGCTATAGCCGCAGCAACGCCGCCGAGATAGAGTCGTTGCCATCGATTCATACCGCCATTGTCTCCGCCATCGAGCGCGGGGACGCCCGGGCGGCCACGCGGGCCATGGAGCACCACTTCGATGGCGCCATGGCCGGCATCTTGGAGGAGATCTCCGAGCGCCTTCCAGTCGTCGCCGGCGATGGCATCCAGACTCAAAGCCGCCACGAGCGGGTCTCCCGCCCCGAGCCACGGGTTGCGGCAAGCGGCGGAAGATCAGACGACGGCAGCAGCCGCCTACCACTCGACGCAGAAAGGGAAAACTGAGCCATGTCCAGCGGCCCGCGCCAACCCGTCCTGTCAGCAGAGGATCACGCCTTCTTCATCGAACACGGCTACCTGATCCTCAAGAACGCGGTGCCCCCCGAGGTCATCGCCCGCGCCGTGGCCACGCTGGAGCAAGGCTCCTTCGAGGGTGAGCCGGGCGCCGCCAACTACCGCCCGGTGCGGGGCGCCGACGTCGATGCCTGCGTCACCGACGCCATCCTCGACGCCATCGCCGAGATCTTCGGCCCGGACTATCCCTTCGAGCGCCGCCGCGGCGCCTCGGATATGCCGCGCCCTTACGAGCCGGACAAGCCCTGGTGGCACCAGACCGTCCACGTGGACGACGACTTTCCCTCGCTGATGCCCGGCACCTGGGCGGTGAGCTTCTTCATCTTCCTCACGCCGCTCATCTCGCACGGCGGCGCCTTTCTGTACGCGCCGGATTCACCGCGTCGCTTGCGGGCCCTGCTGGCCGACAACCCGGAATGGCTGCTCTTCTACGAGGCGCGCCCCGAGGCGGCCGGCGAGGCCCTGGAGTACCTGGCCGAGCCGGGCGACGTGCTGTTCTTCCACCACCTGATGGCGCACGCCGGTTCGCGCAACGTGAGCGACCCGCGGACCCGTCACGCGCTCCTGGCGCGCTGGCACCCCCGGCGGCGCATCGTGCCCGGCTTCAAGCCTTTCGAGGAGATGACCACCATCGAGAAGGCCAACTCCGCCCGCTATCTGCACGCCCTGTCCGGCGCCTCTGAGCCGCTGCCCGGCCTGCCCGCCGAGGCGGCCGCCGGCTCGTTGCGCGACGGGCTCGGGCGGCCGGGCGGGATAGCCGCCTATGCCTCCATGCGCTATGAGGGGCAGACCCACGTCTTCTACGCCTCGGGCGGCGCGGACGGCGTGATCCGGCACGTCCGAGGCCGCGATTGGGCGGCCTGGGACGAGGATACGCCTGTAGGTGGCATCGACGGGCGAGTAGATGCGCTGTCGCTGTTCCGGCAGGGACCCCGCATCCTGCTTTTCGCTGGAACGACCGGTTCTGCTCCCCGCACTACGATCCTGAACAGCCCCGACCTGCGCACCTGGACGCCTATGGCGACACTGGACGGGATGCTCGGCGCTTCAGGCCACGCCACCTCCGACTATGGGAGCAAGAAGGCCCGCGGCAACGTCGTGGTGTCCGTACCCCAGCATAACCAGAGTGTAGTGCAGGCGCACTGGGGCGCGGACTGGGAACAGGTTAGCGACTGGACCAATGCGTTGCAGATCGGCGTGGCGCCGGAGGGGGCCACCATCGTCGACGCGTTCGTCAGGCCCGTCCTCGGTGAGGTGGACTTTGTGCTGATGGCCGATGTGCAGCACGGCGGCGTTTGCCGGCCCTTCTACGCGCGCTCCAGAGACAGTTTGGACTATACCGATCCGCTGCTGCCCCTGCCTTATACTGCCCCGTCGCCGCCGCGGCACGTTCGGGTCTACATGCGGGCGCGTTACTACTGGCTAGTGACCTACACGCGCCACCAGGGCGGGGAGGAGCGCCTTTTCTGGGGGCGTATCGACTGGGAGCGGGATGAGCCCATCCTGGAGGAGATTACCACCGTCCCGGCACTCCAAGAAGCCCTCGCCGTCGTCGGGATGGTGTAAACGGGGAAGGGAGGTAAGCGCCAGACAGCCATACCGTGCGTGTCCCCGAAATCAGGTGTACCCGATGATCACGCTACCAAAGGCAGTAGTGATACAGAATAAGGACGGCACTCATCGAGGGGTGCCATGAGGAGTACATCGCCATGTTCATAGATCGGCGCTTTCGTCCGTTGCGGTTCCTGCTGTGCGCATCCGCGATCGTGGCCGTCCTCGTCGCGACCGCCCCCGTTCGAGCGGCGCACCCGCGCGCCATTTACCCACCGCTGCGCGTGCAGACGGGCATCGGCAGCAGCTTCACCGACAACTTCAATCTGTGCAGCCCCAATCTCTATGCCAATCAGGGCGGCGCCGCCTACGGCACCGTCTATGAGACGCTGTACATCATCGATTACGAGCAGTACAAAGAGCATCCCATGCTGGCCACCTCCTACAAGTGGAGCAAGGATCTGAAGACACTGACCTTCACCATTCGCTCAGGCGTCAAGTGGTCTGACGGACAACCTTTCACAGCCAAGGATGTCTACTTCACGCTGTGGACCTTGCCCAAAACGACGAAGCTGGCCACCTGCGATCCCCTGGGGCTGAACAGCACACATCTGGTCGATAGCGTGACCATGCCGGCGGCCAACCAGGTGGCCATTCACTTCAAAACGGTCGACAGCACGCGCTTTTTCGGGCTGGTCAACGGCAGTTGGATAGCCCCCGAGCATCAGTACCGGGCGCACCTCGCCAATATGGCAACCTGGCAGGACCCGAAGCCGGTGGGCACGGGACCGCTCACCGAGTTGCAAAACTTCACGCCGCAGAGCTTCGACCTGGGCAAGAATCCCTACTACTGGCAGCCGGGCAAGCCGGCCATCGACGTCCTGCGCATGCAGAGCTACACCAGCCAGGACGCGGCCAACCTGGCGCTGGAAGCGGGACAGTCCGACTGGAGCAACGCCACCATCCCCAACGTCAGCAAGCTCTACGATGCGCGCAATCCCCAGTACTACCATCACTTCTACGGCGGCAGCCTGTGCGACAATGCCGTGGCGCTGCTGGACACCAAATATCCCTACAGCCTGGTAGCCTTCCGCAAGGCGCTGAGCATGGCCATCAACCGCAAGGCGCTCAGCGTGAATGCCAACTACGGGTTCGAGCCGCCCGCCAACGCCCAGGGCACCGACCCGTGGCCGACCTGGACGGATAAGAGCATCCCACAGACGCTGGTGCAGTATAACCCGCAAGCGGCGCGCTCCATGCTCAAGAGTGCCGGATTTACCTGGCAGGGCAACAAGCTCATCGACCCCAGGGGCAAGCCGGTGACCATGAGCCTGATCCCTACCTTCTATCCGGCGGAGGGCAGCATCCTGGCCCAGAACTTCAAGGACATTGGCATCGACGTGACCCTCCAGAACCTTCAGTACGGTACCTTCTACGATAAGATGCTCAAGGGCCAGTTCGACGCCGTGGACGAGTGGTGCAACGGCGGACAGACACCCTATTGGTGGTACCAGCCCATGCTCGACGTCCTGAACTACGCACCCGTGGGCCAGAATACGGCTAATTGGGACTTCCAGCGCTGGCACGATCCCACCATGGATGCGCTCTTCGCGGCCTATCGCCACACTATCGATAGCGGGAAGCAGCATCAGATCATCAATCAGATGCAGAAGATCTTCGTCGGCAATCTGCCGGTCATCCCTACGGTGATGGAGATCGTCACCTCGAACTTCAACACCCAGAATTACACCGGGTTCCCGGACGCATCCAACAACTACGCCTACTCCGACCCATTCGGTTATCCCACGGACACCGAGTTGATCTTGCTCAACCTCCGCCGTACCCATTAGACGAGTTCGGAGGGGCTGCGGACGCGGCCCCTTCCAGGCTGGAGATGGACCATGCGCTACGTTGCGCGCCGGCTTGTGTTCTATCTGGCGGCCCTGTGGGCCTCGATCACGCTCAATTTTGTCATCCCGCGCCTGATTCCCGGCAACCCCGCCGAGGCAATCTTCGCCTCCCATGCCCAGCAGATGCGCGGTAACAGCCAGGCACTCCATGCCCTGGAGACGACCCTGGGCCTCTCCAACGACCCGCTGCCGCTGCAATACTGGCACTATTTGGTAAACCTGGCCCACGGCGACCTCGGTACCTCCTTCAGCTATTTCCCCAGCCAGGTCACGTCGATCATCGCCAACGGCCTGCCCTGGACCATCTTCCTGGTCGGCATCTCCTCCATCATCGCGTTCGCGGTCGGCGTGGGCCTAGGCACGCTGGTGGCGTGGCGTCGCGGCGGTTTCCTGGATACGGTCCTGCCTCCTATCACCCTGCTGATGGGCAGCTTCCCGTTCTTCTTTTTTGCCCTCCTGCTCCTCTACATGCTGGCCTTCCAGCTCAAGCTGTTTCCGCTCAACGGCGCCTATACCAGCGGCACGATGCCCAACCTCTCCTGGACCTTCATCGGCGATGTGCTGGCGCATGCCATATTGCCGGCCGCGGCCATCGTCATCGTGTCCATCGGCGGCTGGATCCTGGGCATGCGCAACACCATGATCAACGTCCTCTCCGAAGATTACGTCGCCATGGCCGAGGCCAAAGGGCTGAGCGACCGCCGGGTGATGCTCATGTACGCCGCGCGCAACGCACTGCTGCCACAGATCACCGGCTTCGCATTGTCGCTGGGCTACCTGGTGGGCGGGCAGATCCTGATCGAGTACGTCTTCAGTTATCCAGGTGTGGGATACTTGCTGGCGACGGCGATCGGCACGCAGGACTATCCCCTGATTCAGGCCTTGCTGCTGATCATCACGCTGTGCGTGCTGCTGGCCAATCTGGCCGCCGATCTGCTCTACGGCCGGCTCGATCCGCGCGTACGGGCCGCCTAGCGAGGAGAGATGACGTGGAACTGGAGAACACGACAGGCTCGGTCCCCCAGGTGGGCAGGTCCGCGGGTCCCGTTCCGGCGTCGCGACCGGTTCGGCGGCCGCGTTCATGGGGCTGGGCCGGCCAGGTGCTGTCCAATCGCAAGGCGCTGTTCGGCGTCACTATGCTGGCCCTGCTGATCCTCATCGCCATCATCGCCCCGCTGATCGCGCCCGGCGATCCCCTGGCCCCCGACTACAACAGCCCGCCATGGCCGCGCCGTCGGCGGCTCATCCCTTCGGCACCGACCAGCAGAGCCGCGACATCTTCCGGCAGATGGTCGAGGGGACGCGCCCGACCCTGTTCATCGGCTTCAGTGTGGCGCTCGTCGGCACCCTACTCGGCCTCATCGGCATGGTCGGCGGGTATGCCGGCGGTTGGTTCGATGAGGTGATCAGCCTGGTGACCAACATCTTCCTGGTCATCCCGGCCTTCCCCCTGGTCATTGTGATCTCCTCCTGGATCCAGGTCAAGAACGACATCCCCATGATCCTGGTGATCGGCCTGACCAGTTGGGCCTTCGGGGCACGCGTGCTGCGCAGCCAGACCCTCAGCCTACGGCAGCGCGATTACGTGCAGGCGGCCATCGTCAGCGGCGAGTCGCACTGGCGGATCATTCTCGACGAGATCCTACCCAACATGACCAGCCTGGTGGTCAGCGGCTTCATCGGCCTTGTGATCACGGCGATGGGCAGCGCGGCCGGCCTGTTCTTCCTGGGGCTGGGCAACATCTCCGGCGAGGCCAACTGGTTCACCATCCTGTACTGGGCCCAGAACGCCTCGGCCCTGCAACAGGGTGCCTGGTGGGACTTTGTCATCCCCGGCCTTGCCATCGCGCTGGTCGCGGTGGCCTGCGCGCTGATAAACTACGGCATCGATGAAGTCAGCAACCCGCGCCTGGGCGCCGGCAGGATCAAAGTGGCGCGACGCGCGACAGCAGCCCTGGATACGGAAAGGGAGGCAGCCCTATCATGACTAACCAGCGGACGGCCACCCTGGACACCGCGGCCCCGAGCGACACCGCCGATAACACGCTGCTGGAGGTGCGCGACCTGACCATCGACTATCTGACCCCGCGCGGGCCGGCCCGCGCCGTCGACAACGTCTCCTTCTCCATCGCGCGCGGCGAGGTCTTCGGCCTGGCCGGCGAGTCCGGCTGCGGCAAGACGACCATTGCCCACGCCGTGATGCGTCTGATCAAGCCGCCCGGCCAGATCACCGGCGGCCAGATGCTCTTTCGGGGGTGCGACATCCTGGCCATGCCCGCGGCGGAGCTGCAGGACTTCCGCTGGCGCCGCGTCTCGATCGTCTTCCAGAGCGCCATGAACGCCCTCAACCCCGTGATCAGTTTGGGCGCGCAGCTCAGCGACGCCCTGCTGGCCCATCAGCGGATGAGCAAGCAGCAGGCCTGGGAGCGGGCGGCCGAGCTGTTCACGCTGGTCGGCATCGAGAGCCGGCGCCTCAAGAGCTTCCCGCACGAGCTCTCCGGCGGCATGCGCCAGCGCGCCGTCATCGCCATGGCCCTGGCCCTCAACCCCGAACTGATCATCATGGACGAGCCGACCACGGCGCTCGACGTGGTGGTGCAGCGCGACATCCTGCAGCAAATCGAGGACCTGCAGGCCCAGTTCGGCTTCTCCATCCTCTTCATCACCCACGATCTCTCGCTGCTGGTGGAGTTCGGCACGCGCCTGGCCATCATGTACGCCGGCCGCATCGTCGAGCTGGCCCCGGCCGACGAGATGTTCGCGCAGCCGTTGCACCCCTACACCGTGGGCCTGATGAACTCGTTCCCCTCCATCAGCGGCGAGAAAAAGGCACTGCAGGGCATCCCGGGGACGCCGCCCGATCTGGTCGTGCCCCCTCCCGGCTGCCGCTTCGCGCCGCGCTGTGCCCATGTCATGCCCGCGTGCAGGAGCCTCTACCCGCCGCTGCGCGAGGTTTCGCCGGGCCACTGGGCGGCCTGCCACCTGTACGACGAGGGAGGGCCGGCACGTGCAAGCGCCAGATGACCTGGTCATGGACGTCCGGGGCCTGACCAAGCTGTTCCCCCTCGGCGGCAGCGGCCCCTTCGGCCTGGGCGGCGAGCGCCGCAACGTACACGCCGTCGAGGACGTCACGTTCACCTTGCGGCGTGCGCAGATCCTGGCGCTGGTCGGCGAGAGCGGCAGCGGCAAGAGCACCATCGCCCGGCTGCTGGCCCGGCTCTATCCCGCCACCGCGGGCCACGCCCTCTTCCACGGGCAGGACATCCTGACGCTGCGCGGCAGGCGGGCCGTGCTGGCCTATCGCAGCAAGGTGCAGATGGTCTTCCAGGACCCCTTCGGCTCGCTCAACCCGGTCAAGACCGTCGCCCACCACCTCAACCGGCCGCTGGCCATCCACCATCAGGCCGGCGGCACGGCCCGGCGGGAACGCATCGAGGAACTGCTCACCACGGTCGGGCTGACGCCTCCTTCCGAGGTGGCGGCCAAGTATCCGCACCAACTCTCCGGCGGCCAGCGCCAGCGCGTGGCCTTCGCGCGCGCCCTGGCGGTCGCCCCCGAGGTGATCCTGGCCGACGAGCCGATCAGCATGCTCGACGTCTCCATCCGCATGGGCATTCTGAATCTGATGGCGCGCCTGCGCGAGGAGCGGGGGCTATCGTATCTCTATATCACGCACGACCTGGCCAGCGCGCGCTATCTGGCCGACGAGACGCTGGTACTCTACGCCGGCCACCTGATGGAAGCGGCGCCCAGCGAGGAGGTCATCGGCCAGCCGTTGCACCCGTACACGCAACTGTTGCTCTCGGCGGTGCCGGACCCGGGTCGCCGACTGGCCAAGCAGCGGGTGGAGGCGCGGGGGGAGATCCCGACGGTGATCAACCCCAAACCGGGCTGCCGCTTCGCCAACCGCTGCCCGCGCGTGATGCCGGTGTGCAAGGAGCAGACGCCGGCGCTGATCGAGGTGCGGCCGGGGCATCGTGTGCGCTGCCACCTCTATCCGGCGGCGACAAGTTGATGGCATGAGCGCGGATGGAGTGCGGGTGTAAGACCATGGCGGAGCAGCTTGTGGGTAAGGTCGCCGTTATCACCGGCGGTGCGCAGGGCATCGGCGCGGCAACCGCCGCGCTGGTCGCCCGGCGCGGCGCCCACGTGGTGATCGCCGACGTGGCTGCCGAGCAGGGCGAACGCCTGGCGGCCGACATCGTCGGCGTGGGCGGAGAGGCTGAGTTCGTGTACACCGATGTGACCGACGAGGAGCAGTGCCGGCGTCTCGTGACAACAGCTTTACGCAAGACCGGGCGCCTCGATATCCTCGTCACCTGCGCGGGCGTCTTCCGGGGCGGCCAGGTACCGCTGGAGGCCCTCGAGGAAGACGTGTTTCGCGGTGTGATCGACATCAACCTGATGGGCACCTTTCTGGCGGTCAAGCACGCCGTTCCGGCCATGCAGGAGGCCGGCAAAGGCGTGATCCTGTGCATCGCTTCCGGCGCGGGCGTCACGAGCTCCAGCGGCTCCTATGCCTACGGTGCCAGTAAGGGAGGCGTGCATGGGCTGCTCCTGACCCTGCAGGAGCGCCTGGAGCCGCGCGGCATCCGCGTCCATACGATCTGCCCCGGCGAGATCGCCACGCCGCTCAAGCTCAGTGCCATCGCCCAGGCGGCGGAATTGGCTGGCCGCCCGCCCGACGAGGCCATCGCGGAGGCCCAGGAGCGCCTGGGCGAACCGGAGGGCGTGGCCAGAGTCCTGGCCTTCCTGGCCTCCGACGAGGCTGCCTACGTGCGCGGCGCTATCTTCACACGCTAAAGGGCCGCCCATGTGAGGCCTGGAGAGCGTCACGCGACATTCATATAGCATAGTATTGGACCGACGAGACAGAGGGGACGAATGTCAGAGCAGCACCCGCGCCATCTTGCCATCAGCGACCTTGAACGCATCGCGCGCTTTCGCCGGGCCGGCTACGGCGGCAGCGTCTCGGACGCCCTCTACGGGCTCAGCGTCACGGACACCATCTTCTCGAGCCGCTTCACGCCGCTGCGCCCCGGCCTGCAACTGGTCGGGCGCGCGCTGCCCATCAAGCTGCACTCCCTGGTCGAGGAACCCATCACGGCCGAAACGCAGCAGGATCTGGCCGCGCGCTGGGAGGCCGAGGGCGGCCATCCGCAGAAACGCATGATGCGCACCGTGGAAGAGATGGAGGACGGCACCGTGCTGTGCTTCGACTGCGGCGGCGACATGCAGCCCGCCCACTTTGGCGAGATGAGCTGCCAACTGGCCTACGCCCACGGCTGCCGCGGCATGTTGCTGGCCGGCAACTGCCGTGATACGCAATACGTGCTCAAGATGCCGGACTTCCCGATCTTCAGCTTCGGCACGCGCCCCAACGCCTTCGGCGGCTGGAGCATCACAGAGGTCAACCGACCCATCTACCTGCCTGGCCATCTGACCCACTACGTCAAGGTCATGCCGGGCGACTTCATCTTCGGCGACAACGACGGCGTGCAGCTCATCCCCGAAGACCTTGTCGACGAGGTGCTGCTGCGGGTCGAGGAGACGTTCGAGAAAGAGAACGCCGAGCGCGAGCAGATCGCCGCGGGCATGTCTGTCGACGAGGTCTATCGGGTCTACGGAGTGTTGTGATGAAGATAACAGGGACGAGCGTCTTCGTGCTGGGCGACCCCGCCCCGACCGGACCGGTGGACGAGCGCATCGAAGGGCTGGCCTTCGTGCGCATCGAGACCGACGAGGGCCTCAGCGGCCTCTCGGAGATCTTCTCGGTGCCGCCGGGCGTGGCCAGGGCCGTCCTCGACG
>Ga0209062_1004657_pt1 | contig 14045 bp, 17 predicted proteins | sample Coa_R2_2_FD_187158 | JGI IMG/M metagenome (GOLD analysis project Ga0209062, IMG submission 187158) | Surface soil microbial communities from Centralia Pennsylvania, which are recovering from an underground coalmine fire - Coalmine... | ecosystem: Environmental > Terrestrial > Soil > Unclassified... | reverse complement strand
GCGGAAAGAGAACTGGCGGGCTCGGCGGGAGAATCGGGAACGGCATGAGCACGATTCCGCAAGCGGCGGCGGCAGTGCGGGGACGCTTCGGCCCGTACGGCGGACGGTACGTGCCCGAGACGCTGATGGTGCCGCTGCTTGAATTGGAGCGCGCTTACGAGGAGGCGCAGCGAGACGCGGAGTTTCAAGGGGAATTCGCGAGCCTGCTCAAGAATTTCGCGGGGCGGCCGACGCCGCTGCAATTCGCGGCTCGGCTAACGGAGAAAATCGGGGGGCCGCGGATTTACCTTAAGCGCGAGGATCTGCTGCACACGGGCGCCCACAAAATCAACAACGCCATCGGGCAAGGGCTGCTGGCGAAAAAGATGGGCAAGCCGCGCATTGTTGCGGAAACAGGCGCGGGCCAGCACGGCGTGGCGTCGGCGACGGTAGCGGCGCATCTCGGACTCGAGTGCGTGGTCTACATGGGTACCGAAGACATGGCGCGGCAGGCGCTGAACGTGGCGCGAATGCGCATGCTCGGGGCCCAGGTCGTGGGGGTCGATTCCGGCAGCCGCACTCTGAAGGACGCAATTAACGAAGCGATGCGCGATTGGGTGACCAACGTGCGCAGCACGCACTACCTGCTGGGTTCGGTCCTTGGCGCGCATCCGTATCCCACGATGGTGCGCGACTTTCACGCCGTTATTGGACGGGAAGCACGCGAGCAGATTCTCGCGGCGGAGAAGCGCTTGCCGACACATCTTTTTGCCTGCGTAGGCGGCGGGTCCAACTCGATTGGACTGTTTTCCGCGTTTCTGCGCGATTCCGACGTAAAGATGACGGGCATCGAAGCGGGCGGCCGCGGCAAAGGACTTGGCGAGCACGCGGTGCGCATGGGGGCCATGCAAGGGTTCAGCGGAGCACGGCCCGGAGTGCTGCAAGGGACTTACACGTACGTGCTGCAGAGCGAGGACGGGCAAATCGCGGCGACGCATTCGATTTCAGCGGGCCTGGATTACCCGGCGATCGGACCGGAGCATGCGTGGCTTGCCGACCAGCGGCGGGCGGACTATGCCGCGGTCAGCGACGAAGCGGCGCTGGACGCGGCGAAAACGCTGGCCCGCGCGGAGGGCATCCTTCCGGCACTGGAATCGGCACATGCGGTAGCGGGATTCCTGGAGCAGGCGCCGAGGATGAAGAAGGATGGTCTGGTGATCATCAATATTTCCGGGCGCGGCGACAAGGACATGGACACTTATTCCCGCCTGCTCTAATCTTTATCTCCACACTTGCAAGCCAGGGAAGGATGGACAGGCGCCCCGGAAGGCTTCCATCTCTGCTCCCGCTTGTGTGCTGATGCAGTGCTATGCAGCGCGGCACAGGCAAGAGTGCCTGCGGCTACCGGAGACTCGTGGGGGACAACTCCATCTCGACTCGCATCTCCAGGCGCTTCGCGGAACTGCGCGAGCGCGGCGAACTCGGAATTGTGGCGTACATCACGGCCGGCGATCCGTCGCTCGATGCCACCCTGCAATTTGTGCAGGCGCTGGCCGAGGCCGGCGCAGACGTGATTGAGCTGGGCGTGCCGTTCAGCGATCCGCTAGCCGACGGGCCGACCGTTCAGAGGGCTTCCGAACGGGCGCTGAAATCAGGGACGACGCTTGCGGGTGTGCTGAGGCTGGTGCGGCGGATTCGAGAGGTCTCGCAAGCGCCGATTGTGCTCTTCAGCTACTACAACCCGATTCTGCAGATGGGGCTTGAGAACTTTGCTGCAGAAGCCGCGGCGGCTGGCGCTGACGGAGTGCTGGCAACGGATCTGACCGTGGAAGAGGCGGATGAGTATCGAAGCGTAATGCGGAGGCATCATCTGGATACGATTTTCCTTGGCGCGCCGACTTCAACCAACGACAGACTCGCGAAGATTGCAGCGGCCTCGTCGGGGTTTTTGTACCTGATTTCGCGGACGGGCGTAACGGGAGCAAAGGACACTCTGGCCGCGGACGTGCCGGACCTGGTGCGGCGCACGCGCGGACTCACTCAGCTTCCACTGGCGGTCGGATTTGGAGTGTCGCAGCCGGCTCATGTTTCGATGCTGGGCGGATTGGCGGATGCGGCGGTGGTCGGTTCGGCGCTGGTAAGCGAAATTGAAAAAGCGGGATCCGTGGACTCCGCGGCGGACGCGCTGCGTGCGCAGCTGCGGCTGCTCAAGGAAGCGGGGCGGCGGGGAATTTCGCGGCGCGAGGCGGCGCCGTGACGGAAGCATATGCCATGAAGAACGGAAGCCGGCGGCGATCATGGCCCCGGGGCCAATGTCGATGGCGCGGAGACGCCTGATGAAGATCGGAGACTGGCGGCGCCGCATTGATGAGATTGACAGGAAGCTCGTCGAGCTGCTGAACGAGCGGTCGCGTTGCGCGCTCGAAATCGGAAAAATCAAGCACGCGGAGCACTTGCCCCTTTACCAGCCGGAACGTGAAAAAGAGGTGCTGCAGAACGCGGAGCGAAACAATTCCGGGCCGCTCACGGATGCGGCGATACGGCGGCTCTTCGAGCGCATCATTGACGAGGCGCGGGCGGCGGAGCGGGACGCGATGGATGAACAAGGCGAGGGGAGCAAGGAAGCAGCGGAGTGAGGATGCCAGCGGAAATAAACCGCAGGATTTGGGAGTAGTAGGGGGCGGGAAGGCAGCAGGCGCAGAGGGTAAGGGACAGGGGAACGGGAATGGTAATCGTGATGCAAGAGGGCGCGACGGACGCGCAGATTCAACACGTCATTGACCGGCTGATTGCGAGCGGCTTCAATGTGCATCGCTCGACGGGGGAATCGCACACGGTGCTGGGCGCCGTCGGCGTGCACCGCGATTTCGATCATCGCGATTTCGAGCTGCTCGATGGCGTGCGGGAAGTGATGCGCATCACGCAGCCTTTCAAGCTGGCGAGCCGGCAATTCAAGCCCGAAGGGACGATTGTGGATTTAGGGCGCGGTGTGCGCTTCGGGGGGCCAGAAGTGACGGTCGCGGCCGGACCGTGCTCGGTGGAATCGCGCGAGCAAATTTTTTGTGTTGCGGAAAGCGTCGCCAAAGCGGGAGCCAAAGTGCTTCGCGCCGGGGCCTTCAAGCCGCGGACCTCGCCGTACGCATTTCAGGGCCTGGGCGAAAAAGGCCTGCAGATGATGCGCGAGGCGGCAGACGCGTTCGGGTTATTCACGGTAAGTGAAGTGATGGATCCGTCGCAAGTTCAAATGATGGGCGCGTACGTGGATATCTATCAAGTGGGCGCGCGAAATATGCAAAATTATCACCTCTTGCGGGCGCTCGGCGAGGTGCGCAAGCCGGTGCTGCTGAAGCGCGGGCTTTCCGCAACGATGGAAGAGCTGCTGTTAAGCGCGGAATACATTTTGTCGGGCGGAAATTACAGCGTCATCCTCTGTGAACGCGGAATCCGCACCTTCGAGACGTACACGCGCAATACGCTGGACATCGCGGCGATTCCCGTGATTAAGAAGCTTTCGCACCTGCCGATGATTGCCGATCCTTCGCACGGAACCGGGCGGCGCGACAAAGTGCCGGCGATGGCCCGCGCGGCGGTGGCCGCGGGCGCCGACGGTTTGCTGATCGAAGTGCACAACGATCCGGATCATGCGCTCTCCGATGGCGCGCAGTCGCTCGACCCGGCAACCTTTACGCAACTAATGACGGAACTGCGCATCATCGCGCCGGCAATTGGACGCCGGATGGCGTAAAGGCGCCCAGCGGAATGGCCGGACATTTGATCCAGCGCGTGACGATTGCCGGCACAGGCCTGATTGGCGGCTCGTTTGCGCTAGCGCTGCGGAAATACACAACGGACGTCAAGATTCGTGGCTGGGACCGCGCGAAAGAGGCTGGCGAAGCCAAACGCAGCGGCGTGGTGGATGAGGCGTTCTGCGACGGATTGGAAGATGCAGTGCGCAATGCAGATTTGGTTTACATTGCGCTGCCGATCGGCGTGACGCTGGACATTTTGCCGGAGGTGGCGCGGCTCGCGCCGGCGCACGCGCTGGTAACGGACGCGTGCAGCACGAAGCAGCGGATCATCGAAGCAGCCACGGGGTTGTTCGCTCGCGCGGGGGGGCCCCGCTTTCTCGGCGGTCATCCAATGGCGGGCCGGGAGCTTTCAGGCATTGCGCACGCGGATGCGGACCTCTTCCGAGGCCACCCGTACGCTCTGATCGATGAAGGGCGCGAGGAAGAGAGCGAAACGCGGCGCGATCCGCGCATCGGCGCATTCGTGAAAATACTGGAGAAGATTGGCGCGCGGCCGGTGTGGCTCGGGGCACAGCAACACGATTACGCGGTGGGATTAGCTTCGCATCTGCCGCAGCTGACCGCGGTGGCGCTTGGCGCATTCTTGTACGACCGGCTCGATGAAAACGGACTGCCGGTCGCGCTGGCCGGACCGGGACTGCGCGACACCCTGCGGCTGGCGGGCAGCCCGTATCAAACATGGCGCGATATCGTGCTCACGAACCGGGAAGTGCTCTCGGCGGCGCTCGACCTGCTCGCGCGGCGCATCGAGGATTTGCGCGAGCGGCTGGCCACCCGAGAACTGGAAGCGGACTTCGAGGCTGCCAACGAACTGTACAAGCTGCTGCGGGGCCTGTGATGCCCGGGCGCGGGAATTCACCACAGTAGCGAGCGTGGAGTAAACTCAAACGGGCAGCGAAATATGGATAAACGCGTAGCTTCGGCGGATGCAGCCATCGAGAAATTGCAAGACGGCGCGACCATTCTGATGGGCGGCTTCGGGCTTTGCGGCATCCCGGAGAATCTGATCGCGGCGGTGCGACGCAAAGGAACCAAGAACCTGACGATCGTGAGCAACAATGCGGGTGTGGACGATTTCGGGATCGGACTGCTGCTGCAACAGCGGCAAGTGAAGAAGATGGTGTCCACCTACGTTGGCGAGAACAAGCTGTTCGAGCAATTGGTCACCAGCGGCGAGATGGAGCTGGAATTGAATCCCCAGGGGACGTTCGCGGAGAGGATTCGCGCGGGCGGCGCGGGCATTCCAGCCTTCTACACGCCGACGGGCTACGGCACGATGGCCGCCGAAGGCAAGGAGACGCGCGAGTTCAACGGGCGGATGTACGTTCTGGAGCGCGGTATTCGAGGGGACTTTGCGTTTGTGAAAGCGTGGAAAGGCGATCGGTGGGGCAATTTGGTTTACCGCAAAACGGCGCGGAACTTCAATCCCATGATGGCCACGGCGGCGGATTACGTCATTGCCGAAGTGGAGCAACTCGTCGAGCTTGGGGAGCTTGATCCGAATTGCGTGCACACGCCGGGCATTTTCGTGAATGCCATTTTGCAGGGACCACAATATGAGAAGCGCATCGAGCGGCGCACCACGAGGAAGGCTTAAGCCATGGCGCTGACGGACGAACAAAAGCGGGAGCGAATCGCACGCCGGATTGCGCTCGAGCTGCGCGACGGCTACTACGTGAATCTCGGTATCGGGATGCCCACGTTGATTGCGAACTATGTTCCGCCCGGGATGGAAGTAATTCTCCAGTCGGAGAACGGCATGCTCGGCGTGGGGCCATATCCCACGGAAGCGGAAATCGATCCAGACCTGATCAACGCCGGCAAGGAGACCATCAGCGAGCGGAAAGGCTGCTGCTATTTTTCTTCCGCGGATTCCTTTGCGATGATTCGCGGCGGGCACGTGGACCTCACGGTGCTCGGCGCGCTGCAGGTGGATGAAAAGGGAACGCTGGCGAATTGGGCGGTTCCGGGCAAAATGCTGAAGGGCATGGGCGGAGCAATGGATCTGGTCGCCGGCGCGAAGCGGGTTTTTGTGGCGATGGAGCACGCCACGCGGGACGGCAAGCCGAAAATTCTGCGGAAATGCACACTTCCGCTGACCGGCGTCAGTGTAGTGGACCATATTGTGACCGAACTGGCGTGGATCGACGTAACGCCCGATGGGCTCCTGCTGCGTGAACTCGCTCCGGAGGCAAACCTCGAAGCTGTTCAAGCTCTTACCGAGCCGAAGCTAATTGTGCCAAGCGGCGGCCCGGCGAAGATGCCGGTGTGAGGCCGGGCCGGGCGAAGATCCAACATCAGCAGCGGGCGAAGCCTAGGAAGCGCTGAGGCGCCGCGCCATGCTAAAGGAATAGTGAAAACCGGAAGCGGCGGTCAGCGCGGTTACGATATAGATGAGCGCGCGACTCCACACGCCAATTTGCAGCGCGGGGAAAGCCGCACCAAGCACGAGGGTAAACACGAGCAAAATCTGGACGGTGGTCGTCAGCTTGCCGAGAATGCTGGGCGGAAACGGGCGATAACCCGAGATCAAGATAATCACGGCAGCGACGGTCAGCAGCAGAACATCGCGGCTTAGCACGATGATCGTGAGCCACCATGCGACTTGATGCTTGAACGCCAGAATCACAAATGAGGAAGAGAGGAGCAGCTTATCGGCAATAGGATCGAGATACGCGCCAATCGAGGATTTCTGGTTTAGCTTGCGCGCGAGCAGGCCATCGATGCCGTCGGAAAGCCCTGCCACAACCAGGACCAGCAGCGCCCAGCCGTACGCATCATAGGCAATGAGAATAAGAAAGACCGGCAAGAAGCCGAGCCGAAGGAAGGTGATTTGGTTCGGTACCGTCCAGATGCGACCTTGCATTGCAGAATAGCCTAGAGCACTTCGCCGCGGCGAAGCAAATTGCCTACGCGAATTGCGCGAGATAGGCGAGCAGCGAACGGCCTGTCTTTCGCGCAAAAAGTTCGTTCATCGAGGGAATCGCGCCGGAGGGTTCGTCGAGGGCGATGCGCTCAACGCGGGTCATGGGGAAAAAAACGGTCGGCAGACCGATGCGTTCGGCATCGGGCTCATTGATCTGGCGAAGGAAGTGATCGAAGGAATTGAGGTCGATGCCGCGGATGGTCACACCGGCGGGATTGATAGCCAGAAGCTCGCCCCAGAACTTCTCCTTGGGCGTGTGCAGGCTGACGATTACGATGGAGTGCGTGTCCATTGGAGCGGAGAATGCACCTCAACGATAACAGGAATCCAGGATTCCGTTACGGACACCTGCTTCGGATTTTCCGCGCGAGTTACGGCAGCGGATCGTGGAAGTGCACAATCATCAGCGCGAAGCAAGCCAGGATCGCGGCTGCGGAAAGCCAGCCGAGCCCGGCGGCAATGCGCTTCTCGGAGGGCGTGATCGGAGCCCGATCCGCCATCACGCGGCCGAGCACGAAACCCGCGACCAAACCGCCCCCGTGCGCCCAGTTGTCCACGCCCACTCCCGGCAGGAGTCCGAGCGCAAAAAGAATGACCAGCGAGCTGATCAGCTGCGAGCGTAATTGGCGCATATAAGCGCCGCCTCGGCGCGAAGTCACCGCGAGCAAAATGCCAATAAGGCCAAGCAAAGCGCCACTGGCTCCCAGCGACGGATGCCCGCCGATGTACGAACTGACCACGAAACCCGCGACGCCGGTGACCAGATAAATGAAGAGGTAGCGCGCTGAGCCATAGAGCTCCTCGACCGCCGGGCCGATTTGATATAGGACCATCATGTTGAAGCCGATATGGATGATGCCGCCGTGGAGAAACATCGCGGTGACCAGCCGCCACCATTCGCCGAGATATTTCATGAGAGGCCACGGCAACAAGAGTCCGAGCCGGTAGACGGCCTCGTTGCCGACGCCCCACAGCACGCGAAGCCCACTGCCCCCGCCTGCCTCCATCGTCATCACCAGCGTGACACCAAAGAGCAGGATGTTGGCGATGAGCAACACCGTGGTGACCGGCGCATCGCCTCCAATCAACCCGGAAAGCCTTTTGTTCATCGCGGCAAAGGAAAAATGGAGGCTGGAGCCACACTCGTGGCAGCGCCTGGCATTGACGCCAACCAGCGCGCCGCAAACAGGGCAAATCTGCGGACGGGGCGGCCGGTTGCCGCCGAACATGCCCCGAAACGAACTCTTCCACCGCTCCAGACGCCAGTGCCACCGGTAGGGAAGCGCCAAAACTCTCTCTCCTTGCGGCCTCTTTCGAGCATTTCTATAATACCGGAATCACGCTGATATTCCGGCACGCGCGCACGGCAGCAGCTTTCATACGAAGCGAGAACCACAATGGACAAGTTCGAAGAAATTGGCCGGCGTATTGATGAAGAACTCAGCCGGCTCCGCCGCTACGTGGAAGAGGAAATCGCGCCGGAGACGGAACGCCGCACCGCGAATTTCCTTCGCGAAGTCTCCGGCAAGCTGAGCGATGCCGCGAGCAAGCTTGAGGCCCGCCAAGCTGCGCGCGCGGCCTCCCAAACACCTGCGAATCCTCCCCAGTCTCCCAATCCTCGGTCCTAACCAGGCGCACTGTTGCTCGAAGCGGCTCAACCAAAGAAGGCTGTCGCCAGATGGCGACCACAGGTCGTCTCCAGGGCGCTCGGCTCCGCCTTCATGGTGCTTCTCGCCGGCTGCGCGGCCCGCCGGCCCGTTTCGAGCCAACCGCCTAGTCCGCCCGCTCCGGCCTCCGCAGAAACGATCGACGCCGCAAAGCGGTCGACTAATGTACCCGAACCAACGGCGGGACCGGCGCCGCCTGTAGCGCCAAGTGTCAGGCAGCCACCCGCGATCACGCCGCCTTCCTCCGGCTACAGCGAGGAGGGCAATGCCTCCTGGTATGGCAATCCCTTTCACGGGCGGCGCTCTTCGAACGGCGAAGTCTACGACATGAACAAATTCACGGCCGCGCATCGTACGCTCCCGTTCGATACCGTGGTTCGCGTCACCAACCTGAATAATGGAAAATCGACGGTAGTGCGCATCACCGACCGCGGACCGTTTGTTGGCAATCGCATCATTGACCTCTCGCGAGCGGCAGCGGCGGAGATCGAATCGATCGGGCCGGGCGTGGTGCCCGTTCGCATCCAGGTACTAACGCCCGGCATCGACCCGGCCAGCGGCTTCTTTACCGTGCAGGTTGGCGCCTTTCGCGACCGCGATAACGCCGACCGGCTGAGCGAGCGGCTCAGCGCGACGTATTCGCCAGTGACGATTGTGCGCTTCGATACCGATGACGGCCCGTTCTACCGCGTGCGCGTCGGCAAAATCGCGGGGGAAGACGCCGCGCGGCAAATGGCCGAGAAGCTGCGCAGCCGCGAAGGCTTCAGCCCGCTGGTTTTCCGGCTGGATGAGGAAACTCCCCCAGGAGGAGCGAAACGATGAGCGCGGATTGCCTCTTCTGCAAAATCGGCCGCAAGGAGATTCCGGCGAAATTGGTGCACGAGGACGCCGATGTTTTCGCGTTTGAGGACATTAACCCGCAGGCGCCCACGCACATTCTCATTTGCCCGCGCAGACATTTCGAATCTTTGAACGAGGCAACGGCGGGAGACCAGGCGGTGCTTGGCAAGATTCAAATGATTGCCGCGAAGCTGGCTCGCGAACGCAATTTGCTCGGGGGATATCGCACGGTTGTGAACACCGGGCGCGGCGCCGGCCAGACCGTGTTTCATCTGCATTTACACCTGCTCGGCGGACGAGCGTTCCATTGGCCGCCGGGCTAGATGCTATCGAAATGGATCACACGGCAAAGCAAGACGCCGCCTAAAGATGGACGTTGGTTGCCGGGCGTGGCTGGCGCGTGCGGCAGGGACTCATCGGCGACCGCGGCATTTCCCGGATACGCAATAGCCATTTCGGTGCGATCTGCCCGGATTTGCCCCGAGTGGTCCCCGGCGGACGGACCGTAGCGGCAACACCGCCGGAACAACTCGGATAGAATATGACCTTGCGTTTCCGGTTTAGGAGGAATGGATGAGAGTCGCAGCCCGGTCCTTTTTCCTTTGCGCCTGGGTTTCGGTCGTCAGCGCAGGAGCTTCGGCGAGCTTGGCGGCGCCGCCTCTTCCTTACCGGACTGAAGACTCCGCTCCTCCGAAGCCATTGACTGTGGATCGCATTTACTCGCAACCGAGCCTCAGCGGGCATCTCACGCGAGGACTGGCCTGGTCGCCCGATGGAAAGCAGCTCACTTTTTTCGAAGAAACTGGGGCCAGCAAAACGGCGAAGCTGGAGCTGTGGATCATGGACGCCTCGACGGGAGAGCGCCGCGTGCTGATTCCGGGGGAAAACCTCGCGGCCATTCTTCCTGCCGAACGTGCAAACCACAGCCAGGCTACGGGGTTGGGCCGCCGGGCGGTTTCGGAATACCAGTGGGCGCCCGATAGTTCCGCGCTCCTGTTCATCGGCTCGAAGGCCTTGGCATGGTACGACCTGAAAACGAAGACGGCGCGGACCCTCGTTTCCGGCGATGACGCCATCGCAGACGCGAAGATTTCTCCGGACAGCCGATCAGTCAGTTTTGTTCGCAATCACAATCTATTCGTGGTGAGCGTGGCCGGCGGCGGCGCCAGGGCGCTGACGCACGGCGGAACCGAGGCGGTCCGCAAAGGGGAACTTGACTGGGTTTATCCGGAAGAACTCGGCATCAGCACCGCCTATTGGTGGTCGCCTGATTCCAAATCGATCGCGTTTCTCGAGATGGACGAACGCAAAGTGAGCCAGTATCCGCTGGTGAATTTCGAGTCCTTTGACGGCGCCGCGGAAATGGAGCGTTACCCGGTCGCCGGCGGCGCGAATCCCGTCGTTCATGTGTATGTGACAGCCGCTTCGGGCGGCACGGCGCGGCTGATGGATACCGGCGCGGAAGCGGACCAATACATTCCACGGGTGAACTGGCTGAATGACTCGAGGCATGTGGCCATCCAGCGGCTGAACCGTGCGCAGACGCAGCTTGACCTGCTGATCGCCGATGCGGCGAGCGGGAAGTCCCGCGTTGCGCTAACCGAAAAAGACGCGTATTGGATCAACGTGAGCGACGATCTCCGGTTTTTGAAAGACGGCAAGCGCTTCCTGTGGTCCAGTGAGCGATCCGGCTACCGGCACCTGTACCTCTACGATTTGCAGGGCACGCAACTCGCGCAGCTTACCAGCGGCGAATGGGAAGTTTCCGCCGTGGAGGCAGTCGATGAAGCCGCCGGCGCCGTTTATTTCACTGCGACGGAAAAATCGCCGCTCGAACGACAGCTCTACAAAGCCGGTCTTGACGGCTCCGGCTTTGCGCGTGTGACCAAGGCAGACGGCACGCATGTCCCGGTGTTCTCCCCGGACGCTACTGCTTTTGTCGATACGTTTTCCGATGCCATGACGCCTCCGCGGCAGGATCTCTGTCGCGCCGACGGCACGCGGATCACCGCCATTAACGAAAACCGTGTGCCGGAACTAGATTCCTACCGGCTTTCTCCCGTCCAATTTCTTTCGGTTCGCTCACACGATGGCGTGCAACTCAACGCGATGATGATCAAGCCGCCGGATTTCCAGGCGGACCGAAAATATCCGGTGCTTGTCTACACCTACGGGGGGCCGCATGCGCAGGTCGTGCGCAACGCCTGGGGTGGTGCGACATTCCTCTGGCATCAGTTGATGGCGCAAAAGGGTTTCCTTATTTTTGCGCTCGACAACCGCGGCTCAGCCGGACGCGGCCACCTTTTCGAGGAGCCCATACACTTCCGGTTCGGCGCGCAGGAGCTCTCGGATCAGCGAGACGGCGTCGCTTGGCTCAAGTCGCAGCCTTACGTCGATTCCAGCCGAATCGGCATTTGGGGCTGGAGCTATGGCGGGCACATGACGCTTCATGCCATGTTCGAAGACCCCGAAGACTTCAAGGCGGGTTTCGCGGGCGGCCCGGTGACCGACTGGCGTTACTACGACTCGATCTATACGGAACGCTATCTTGGGCTGCTGCCGCAGCACGCGCATAGCTACGAGGATTCGTCGCCCATCGAAAACGCGGCCAGGCTGAAGGGGAAGCTTCTCATCGCACATGGAACGGGCGATGACAACGTACACTTCGCGAATACCCTTGGCTTAGTGGATGACCTGATTGAGGCCGGCAAGTACGCCGAAGTCATGCCGTTCCCCGGCCGGGGCCATGGTGTTAGCGATCCCGCCGCGCGCCGCGTCCTCATGGCCCATGTGACGCAGTTCTTCATTGAAAACCTCCAGCACCGTTAGCCGGCGCACGGCGAGACGGAAAAACGCAGTTCGTCCTTGACCGGCGATTCGAAAGGCCCGAAGTCTCTCGCTATGCCAGTAGCGACAACCGCCACTCCCCGCGTTTCCCTGTTTCTTGCGCTCGCGCCGCGCCGGAGTGCGCAGCCCGCGGAATCTCCGCGGCGGTTTAGCGGCCCCCGAAGTATTCAACGTGGATGTACTGGCCGAGACGGGCGTTGAAGAGGAGGTACCAGCCAGGGTGATGGTCGTCGTCGTAGACAAACACATCATCGCGATCCCACGCCCAGCCGCGGCAGCGGCTCACATCATAGGAAGCCACGACCCACGTGGATCGGTCGTCGAGAATCACGCGACGGGTGCGCACGTCGAACGTTCGCGCCACCCAGCGATGCCGCACGTCGGGATAACGGCCGTGCGGATAGCGGTGCCCTGGTTCGTAGCGGTCGTGGTCATAGTCCCAATGGTCGTAATGTGGATTGTGCGGATTGTCCCAGCCCTTGTGTTTCCCGTTGTCGTGGCGATCGTCGCGATCACCAGGGTCATGTTTGTCGCCTCCTGCATGTTTGCCATGGTCGTGATCCTGGGAAGCGGGCAACGCTCCCGGCGAGAGCGCGAATGCAACTACCGCGACAAACAGTCCTTGCAGAATCCTGCGCATGCTTTCTCCTCCGGAGGGCTGGAAACTCTTGTGCATGGGACCTGAAATCGACGAGCTTGCGCCATTTTGACAGAATGCACGCGCCCCCGCGAGCTTCGTTTGCCGGGAAGGCACACAAAACGGCACCGGGTGGTTCCGGATTAGCCCCGCACCAATGAGCTCCCCGAGGTAACTGGCCTGGAGGCACAGAAATCTACTAGTACTCGCGTACTCCCCAGAGTCGAAACGGTTTTGGGCCGCCAGTCCTATTGTGCGTTAGACCTGTCCCAGCTACACTCTGACTTCCATCAGGGAGGTTTGCCTTGTCAGCAGGCTCCGAACGCCGAACGACGCAGCGCTTCCAGATGCGCTTGCCTCTGACCGTTCGCTGGACAACCGGCGCCGCGGTCGGCGAGACCAGCACGGAATCCCGCGATGTGAGTTCTCGCGGCGTGTATTTCTTCCTTTCGAAGGACGTAAAGGAAGGCTCCCCTGTCGAAATCCTTCTGACTTTGCCGAACGAAATCACCATGGCCGGACCGGTTCGCGTCCGGTGTCTTGGCCGCGTACAGCGCACGGAACCTCGCGACGAAGGCTCTGTCGGCGTCGTCGCGGCCATTGAGCGTTACGAGTTCCTGCGTAACGACGAGGAAAAAGTCTAGCGCACATCCCCAGTGCCTAGCCTCGCTCGCCACGTCCCCGGCCGGCGAATCACAAACAAGTTTCTTGCTCGCTCACTGCGGAGGCGGGCAGGATAAGCCGGGGTGCATCGGCCCCTCAGCGGAGCACCCCGGCTCTTTTTTTTTCCTTTCGCGGCACGTTTGGTCTGCGGTATGCCGCTTTTGGTCTCGCCCGCAGGCCGCGCGTTGCGCTCGTTGCCTCCTCCGCGCATCCTGTCCCTCGGAACAGGCGATTTCCACAGCCCTTTTGGGTCACCATCGGTTCACCCAGTCGAGTCCTCTCACACGCGAATCGAGCCGCACGGGCCGTCGCGCCGCCGCGCCGTGGCATGGGGGTAAGTCCAAGTATGGGCCAGGAACTTCGGGAGCTTCTGAAGGCTCCGTCAGGAAGTGAGTCACTGGAAGCGCCGGAAGCCGCGGCTCCGCGCGGGAATGCGGATCTCGCGAGCAAAGAAGCGTCGCTCGCTGGCTCCGCTGCCGACCAGACAACGCCGGGACTTTCCATGCTCGAACTCGCGGAAATTCTCGACCAGCACAAACTCTGGGCCGAATCCGGCGGGGAAAACGGAGTTCGCGCCGACCTTTCCGGCGCGAATCTTTCGAACGCCGATCTGACTGGCGTGAATCTGCAAAGCGCGATTTTGAAGCGCGTGAATCTGAGCGGCGCTGATCTTTCGA
>Ga0209062_1004656_pt1 | contig 14051 bp, 23 predicted proteins | sample Coa_R2_2_FD_187158 | JGI IMG/M metagenome (GOLD analysis project Ga0209062, IMG submission 187158) | Surface soil microbial communities from Centralia Pennsylvania, which are recovering from an underground coalmine fire - Coalmine... | ecosystem: Environmental > Terrestrial > Soil > Unclassified... | reverse complement strand
CGCGGAATTCGGGATGCGTTCCGGCGAGGATGGCGCGGTGTTCGTCTTTCGCCTGGCCGACGATCATCAATCGCATCGCTTCGAAGTAGCGGCGATGGATTTCCCGGACGATGGGCCGATTGGCGGGCGAGACGGCCTCGAGGTAGCTGCTGTGATTGCCGTCGGGGCGGCCGCGGCCGACGAAGGTGTCGCGATACTCGGCGATCGCGGCAACGCGCGCCGGTTCGCTGATGCGCTCGCGCTCTTGCGGATCGAGCGGCGCGCCCAATTCGGCTTCGGCGCGTTCGGCGCGTTCGTAACGGTCGATATCGGCCTTGAGCGAGTCAACATCGGCCATCATTTTGTCGAACTTCTCGCGGTCTTCCTTGGTCAGCGGATTCTTTCTCAGGATTTCAGCGGCGTCGGCGTGCAGTTTGGCGCGCTGTTCCCGCAGTTCTGCGGATTTACGCATGGATTTTTCCTTTCGGGATTGTGTGTGGTGTCAGGTCCGCTGGGCGAATCGCGCAGCTCCCTGCTCTCCTGTGCCCGCCAGGCGGCGGGGCAGGTTCAATTTCGTTTGGCGAGCTCCAGACGCATCTTCATGCGCTCGCGGTCGGCACGTTTGCGTTCGCGCTCGGAATCGCCGCTGGGCGAATCGCCGTCGTGCTCGCAATTCTCATCGTCGCAATCCTCGTCGGTGCAACTGGCGCAGATGCCAGACTGGCAGGACGAGCAGTCGCATGCGCATTGGCCGTATTCACCGTCGCCATCCATTCCGGCCGGTCCGTTTTTGTCGTTTTCGGGATCGCCGTCCTCAGCGTCCCGGCGCATGCGGCGCGAGCGAGAATCTTCCTCGTCGCTCACGTGGATGCCGTGAGCTTTGGCGGCGCCGACGATGCGGTGCCAGACGCGATCTTTCTCGCTCGAGGGGATTCCTTTGGTCTGACTGAATCGCGCGAGCGCGTTGCGAATGTGGGATTGAGTTTTCGCGACGTCGCCAGGGAAATGAATGGGCAGCTTCCAGGTGGACGTGTCGTTTTTATCGCCGACATAGGCGAAGGAGCTCGCGGGCAGATCGGCGCCGTCGACCTTTTTCGTTTTGGCGTCGCGCAGCTCGGGAACGTGCGAGGAAACCTCCTCGGGGATCCCGTCCGGGAAAAGCGATCGCGTGTTGCAGTCGGTTCCCTCGTAGGCCGGAAACGTCACCGGAGAAACATCAAAGACCTCGGCATCGTGGATCTCGCGCACGATCATCTTGCGTTTGCCGGCCGTATCCTCGGGATCCGGCTCTTCGGACCATTTCTGGCTGCGTACATAGAAGCCAAATGAGCACTGATCGACGTCGCCGCGGTCGATCGAGGTCATGACGTCGCGCGCGGCCTGTGTGTCGGGCGGGTCGACGTCGAATTGCAGACCCTGGTCGTCCTCTTTCAGGCGCAAAGTTTTCGACCTGGTGCGGCCGAGAACGATGTTGGGATCGTGGTTAAACAAGGCCCGAACGTCGGGATTTGTGCCCAAATGGCGCGTAAAAGCCCCGGGCATGATCCGCTCGCGGTATCCGCCCAGATCGACAGAGAGCTGATTGAACACCGCGGCGTGGCCTTCGATGCCGTTGCCGTCTTTCTTTTTGCGGAGGGCGGCCTGGCGATTGACCCGGTACTCGCGCTTCATGGTTTTGGCTCCTGCTGGGGATTTGGCTGGGCCGGCGGCGGAGCACCGGCGGTGCCCATACTGATCGGAACGAGGTACTCATCTGCCCAGGGTTCGTCGATCTGATTCAGGTGCTCGATGTCGCGAATGTCGTTGGGCGACAGGAACGTCCACTGACGGCCGGCTGCGTAGAACTCTTTTCGGCTGTTGGCATCGGGCATCTTCAGGCCGCGCGTATCGAACTGCGCGAAAAACCTGCTGGCATTGCGGCCGACCTTCGGAAAGAGCTTGCGCTTGAGCTCCTGCTGCCAGGACTCGAGCCAGGGCGCGAGCGTGTAGTTCACGAATTCAACGCCGATCTGTTCGGTGTTTGCCCGATTGGTTTTGTCGGTTTCGCCGATCATGTGCGGCGGAACTGCGAAGATCGAGCAGATCTCGGATTTCTGGAACTGGCGCGTCTCGAGGAATTGCGCTTCGTTGTTTTTCCCGCCAGTCTCTTTCCACTGCACGCCCTGCTCGAGCACGGCGACTCGGTGCATATTTTCGCCGCTCTGTGCTTCGGCCCAGGACCGCTTGAGCTGCTCGCGGGCGACGTCCTTGAGCGCATTCGGAACCTGAAGCACGCCGCCGGGCCTGGCGCCGTTGGCGAAAAACTTCGATCCGTATTTTTCCGCAGCCAGTGCCAGACCGACGACCTGGCGGGATAGCCAGATGGTGGAGCTGCCGAGACGGCCGTCAAGCGTGAGGCCGGGCATATGCACCATGTCTTCGGCAAAGATTGTTCGCTCGGGCTGGTCGTTCGTCATCGAAACGTCAGGATCCTCGGGATTGGCGACGAGCTCGTGAATGCCTTCGGTTGTGCGATAAACCAGGAGTCCTTTGGCGGTGCGGTACGGCCGGCAGCGCGCAGGATTGCGCGGCCAGAGCGCCACGATGCGATTGGCCCCGTCGCGCTGGACCTCGGCATAACCATTCCCCCACAGCAGCATGTGCAGCTGCAGCGTCCGACGGAAGGTGATCGAGGTCATCTCCGGATTCGGCTCGTCGTGCAGAACATCGTGCAGGTCGTGATCGACGGCGACGCGCTTGCCCAGGCGCTTTTGCTCGCCGGTGATGAGGCGCTCGAAAACCTGCAGCGGCAGCGCTCCGATCGTGGAGCTGATCAGGTTCACGCAGGCGAATACTGTGGCCACCTGCAGCGCGGTGAGCTCGCTGACGCGGATTCCGGAGTCGGTGCGGCCGCCATTGAAGATATCGAGCAGCCACTCGGCCGGGAACGAAAGCGGGCTTTGAGGATTTTCGAGCGAACTGCGGCGTTCACGGGCGCGGAGCAGGTATTGGCTTGCTTCGGCTTCGCGTTGCAAGCCGATGTCACGCCAGCTCACGCCGGCGGAGAAGGCAGCCGAGGCGCTGGTAAATTCAGGGGTGGCCAGCGCCTCGGTGTGGGGGGCAGGACTCATCTGAGCGATATGGCGATGCGTTGATTTTTCTCGTGACGCTCTTCGCGTCCGGCGGCAGACCAGAATCGACGTGCGCGGGCGATACGCTCCATGACGAGATCGTCGACGATGAAGAAATCCCAGGGATACGGCAGCCGGGTGCCGGCCGTACGGGCACCGGATGAACCGGTTCCAGTTTTCAGCATTTGCGGAGGGCCCCGGCGAGGGTCGAACCGACCAGAAGCTGCGTGTCATCCTCGCAGTGAGGGCAGCCGAGGCTGCCGCGGCTGGTGATGAGCAGCGCTGCGCTGCATTTATCACAGCGCGAAAGGTCCTGGTGGCGTCCGAAATGCATATGCAGGGTCGTCTCGCTCGCGGCCGACAGGATCTGGATCACAGGACGAGGACCCCGCGGGTTTCATAGACCGAGCCGCCCGGCTCAGGGCTGGCGATAGCGCGGCCGAGCGCCATGATCAGCGCGACCATGCCGTCGACCTTGCCGCGTGCGGATCCGCGGACCGGCCGCCTGTTCCCATTGTTGTCTTCCTTAACCAGGAGATTGAGCGCCATCCAGGCCAGCACTGGATTGGCGAAATGGTTCAGCCGGCGAGACGGAATGAGCTGCCCGAGCAGGCGCTTGGTGGGCTCCGCAAACATCGAGATCGTTTGCGGGAACTTCACGAGGATCTCGGGATCGATGCCGGCCTTCTGCAGATTGTTTGCGAATTGCGTGGCGTTCCAGGGATCGAAGGCGATCTCGCGAACCTGGTAGCGTTCGCAATCGGCCAGGAGCTGCTCCTGGATGACGTCATAGTCGATGACGTTGCCCTCGGTGGTTTGCAGGTATCCCTGGCGGATCCAGACATCGTACGGCACGCGGTGCTCGGCGATTTTGCGTTCGACGTTTTCCGCGGGAACCCAGAAATTGCAGAGGACCTGGTACGGCTCCTCTTCGTCATCCGGCGGAAATAGCTTCACCATCGCGGCGACGTCTTCAGTGGAGCTGAGGTCGATCGCGACGTAGCAGAGACGCCCGGCGAGATCGGCGCCCGCGACACCGGAGCAGGCACGCCAGTCTTCGGCCTTGATCGCGGCGGTTTCGGAGCTGGTCCAGACATTCAGGCGTAGTCGCAGAAATGAATTTAGCGCGGAGGGATCCTGCGAGGCCTTGTGCGCCAGGCGGCGGAGGTCGTCGAGCTTGACGCTGACGCCGAGATTCGGATTAGCCTTCGGCCAGTTCTTTTCATCCTGCCAGTCATCACCGGGATCGAGCGCGGCGATGAAGGGAAAAAACGTGTCGTCCTCGACGATGCCCTCGAGCACTTTCTCGCCGTACTCGTGTTGGGACCAGCAGATCGATTCGCGATTGAACCCGGCGGTAGTGATGGCGAAGATCAACGCCTGGCGGCGGGCGCCGGTGGCCGTATCGAGGACGTCCCAGAGCAGGCGATTTTTGTGGGCATGGAGCTCGTCGACGATGGCGCCGTGGATGTTGAGTCCGTCGAGGGTGTCTTCGTCGGAGCCCAGCGGCTCGAACTTGCTGGCCGTGCCGGGGACGTTCATATTGTCGCGGAATTTTGCGATGCGCTTGGCGAGCGCCGGCGAGGCGCTGCGCATGCGGACGGCTTCCTCATAGACGATCTTGGCCTGGTCTTTCTTCGTGGCGGCGCAATAGACCTCTGCGCCAGGCTCACCATCCGCGAAAAACAAATAGAGGCCGATGCCGGCGCATAGCGTGGATTTGCCGTTTTTGCGCGCGACCTCGACGTGGGCGACGCGGAACCGGCGCAGGCCGGTGGCCGCGCGCTTCCATCCGAAGAGCGACCAGACGATGAACTGCTGCCAGGGTTCTAGCGCGAATTGACTGCCGGACCATTCGCCCTTGCTGTGGCGGAGGAAACCGAAGAAATCGAGCGCGTGCTGCGCCGCGGCGCGATCGAAGACCAGGCCGCGATCGCGGCCGGTGCGGAGATCGCGGAGGTGGCGTTCGCAGGCGAGGCGAACCCACTTACTGGCGACGATGCGGCCGGCGGCGACGTCGCCGGCGTATTTCTCGGCCGGAGGGCTGGCCGCACGGGCACTGTCAAGTTTATTTGACATGGGCTACTGAGTCGGGTGCGCGGCCGCTTTGGCGGAGAGGAAATCCTCGAGCGGGTCGGCTTCCTTCGGTTTCTCGATGCGGACGCGGGTGCGCGCCGCCGGCGTCATTCCGAATTCGATCAGAAACGCGCGCATGAGCTTCAGTGCTTCGTTGGCGATGCTGACGGCGGGGTTGCGCTTGTACCTGGTGCCGACGAGAACGGTCACAGGCCCCTTTTTCCCCTGGCGATGCGAGAAGACGTTTTCCTCGATGATCAGACCGCGTGCGGCGATTTCTTTTTCGGCCTCGATCCAGCGCTCGTAACAATGGCAGTAGGCCGCGAGCGCTTTGCCGTCGATGCGCGTGAGCACGCCCAGCAGCTCGAGCTGCGGCACGATCGATTGCCATTCGTCCTGGGCGATGGCGCCGAGATGCGGCGGCATCTCGGGGCGGCCGAGCTGGGGCTGAGGCTCGGACGTCGGGAGCTTGCGGTGTCCTGGATTGCCGCGGAGTCTTTTGACGGCCGTGGGCAGCGGCCGACGACCGGATCCTTTAGGCATAGGGCCAGATGCGATTGCCGGCAGCCGGAGCGGAATTCGCGACCGATATCCATACATCGGCTCCGTCCGTCACCGCGCGATCGAATTTTGCGAAGAAATCCTCGAACGCCGGCACGCTGCGCGTGATCTGGTATGTGCCGGGAGGGTCGAGGACCCTGTGTTTGCCGAGCAAAATGCAGCCTTTGGTATCAGCGACGGTATTCCCGACGTGCATCTCGATATCGGTGAAGCCGGGAACGGCTTCTAAACCAGGCACAAATCGCTGGAAATGCTCGCTCCAGCGCTTCATCACGCGAAAACGGCCGCAGGGGATCGCGGTGTCGTCGGGGACTTTCCACAGTTCGACCGGCTCGCCGGTTATTTCGCGGACCGGAGGCTCGAGCGTGTAGCACTCGAAGGCGCCGTCGATCGAAAGTTCACCGAGGGCGGCGATGTCGGAGAGGAGTTTGCGTTCCAGCAGAAGTTCCACTTGTGATTTTTTTATTTCGCGGATGCGTAAAAAAGACTGCGCGGCGGTCCGCCGGGCCGGCTTTTTCGCAGAAAAAGGGTGCCTACCCCGTCACCGCATGCAAATCGGTGACGAGAGAAAACATATCGAACCCATCGGGGCTGACGCCTTGCCGCAGCCAGTCCTGGCCGATCAGCGCGTGCGCTTCGTCGCAGTACTTCCGCCAGAACGCCCACGTCATGCGCTTGAGCTGTCCCCACGTGATGCAGGTGAGTCCGTCGGCATCGTAGCCGCACACAAACACCGCATGTCCGCCCCAGCTTCCAGGTTCACCATTCGCGCCGTCTGCAACGTCCCACACTTCCTGCGACTGCGCGCTCGCCGGCAGCGCGAGGCCGATGTAGATGCCGCCGAAATACGCGATCGAGAACTTCACGTGATAATCGTTTTGCGGATCCGGGTCGGCGTAAGCCATCAATGCATGGCCTGCGAGCTGGCTTGCGCGCCATTGGTTCAGCACATCGATCTCGACGCCGCCCTGATCGCTGTCGGGATCTTTCGGGTTGTATCCATCCCAGCTTTCGTACGCAGTGAGAATCGCGTCGTCGGGAACGGTGATCTCTTCGCCGCCGTTCGCGCTCCACACTTGAATCGCATGACCACACGCGGCGATTGTGCAATCGCCGAGATTGTCGTTCAGCATCATGCCCCACGACGTGATGCCTTTCGACCAGTCGACGCTGTCCGGTGGCAGCGGCATCGGCGCCGGCGCGAAGTACTTCGCCAGGCGCAGCGTGCGTGGATCGCGACGCGGCGATCGCTTTCCGAGCTTCATTTGCGAGTGATCGGTTTTTGCGGGCGTTCGAATCTGCAGCGTTTCCGGTTTCCCTGGCTGCATGTCCAACACGTGAATCTGATCGATCGGAACATCGAGAATCTCGGCAATCTTCTTCGCCTCGTCGAGTTCGGATTGTGCCCGCGTTACTGGTTCGTTTCCGATTTCGCTCATTTGTCCGCTCCTCCGTGCGCGAAGATCGGCGCCTGACGCGTGATGCGCTGTCGCGGCGCTGCGGCCGTTCGCTGTTTGCCCTCGATCGCCGCGACGATCACGGCGATGTCGTCTTTCACGTGAAATTCCGTGCCGGTGTCGAGCAGCACGATGGCGTAGTGATTCGGGCTGGCGAGGTCGATCCAGACGGCGGAGATGTCGTCTAGATTGACGAAAAGCGCGCCCTCGTCGCTGCCGGCGGCGTCAGCTTGCGTGAGCCGAATCATTTCGCTCGGCCGAACGTCACTACGCGCACGAATTTGCTGTGCAGATGCAGCTGGTGTTTCGCAGTGAAATCGTCGACAGGCTTATTGCCGGTCTTCGCCACCAGCACCTTGTCAAACGAATCCACCAGGTCGCCAGGCGTCAGCTTCACCGGCTTCGCGCCCACGCGGCCGCTCGATTGAGGAATGGCAGCTTCGGCGAGCTGTACGCCGTCCTGGATAAAGCCGATGAGCTGCGTGATCTTTTGCTGTGTCTTCGGATCGTTCACCTGCGCGATCGAGAAAACGGTTGTCAGGTCCTGATTCAGCACGCTGAAATCCGCGTTGATGTCCGCGGCGATGCCGGTTTTCGTGGCCGGCTGTGCCGCCTGGTAATCCGAGTAAAGCTGCTCGAGTCCCGCGACGTCGGCCTTGATCTTTTCAGGAACGGCCGTATTCGCCGGCTGACCGGTGAAAATCGCCACGATCTGCAGGATGGTCGAGACCGCTGGCGCGACTTCATTCAATATCTGCTCGAATTGCGAAGCCGACAGGCATCCCGAGGTCGCAACCGTCAGCACGAGACACATCGCGAAAATCCCGAGCGGAGCGCCAGGAGCTTTCACCGCGGCGAGCGCTTTCTTCAGCCCTTCGGGCGCCTGCTTCGCCAGAGCCGACACGATTAGCACCAAAAGTGCCGCGAATGTGCCCGTCGGATGCTGCGTCGCAAACGTATTCACGCTCGGCATGATGAATGCCGCCGTTTTGCCCAGAACCGCCAGGATCACTGGCCACCACTGTCGGATCAGAGTCATCCCCTTGCTCCTTTGAGGCCGAGGCCTCCGTCTATCTGTCGTTCCACGCGTCCCACGCGCGAATCGAACTCTTCTCTACGCACAAACCGCTCCCGCTCCGCGTCGCTGGCGTCCAGGCGCCGCTCGAATTCAGCCGTTTTTGCCTTCATGGTGGCTTTCATCCAGGTGATCGTGACCACGCCGGATATCACCCAGGAGACAATCGTCAGGGCGACATTCACGCCGACTACCAGGTAGGCATTCGAAGACACGAGGGCCCGGGGGCTGCGGTGAGGAATTTAAGATTTTATGAAATTGTGAAAACTAGGCTTCTACAACTTCGAGTTCATACCGCGCAATGCCGTGCGAACGGAAGACTTTGTTGGTGTTCGCGAAATTGTCCTTGAGGACGGCCTTTTTGCCGCCGGCGAGCGGGATCTCCTCGCCTGGCCCGAGCTCCCTGCGGATCTCGTCCAGCAGCCGGTCGGCGCGCTTGTAGTGCTTCGAGCCCAGCTCCCGAGCCCGCAGACACTTCCGCGCTTTCTCCACCAGGTCGACCGTCTTTTTCGGCATTGGCCAGGTCCTCCGATGCGGCTAATTTTAGCGCCAGCGTTGCAAGTCCGTGCAGCGACTGTGCCCCGAGCGGCAATCCCCGCTCGAAGCGAAACAGCAGCAACTTAAGTTGCGCGATGAAAATCAGCCGGCTTTTCAGCATCACCGTTTTGGATGCCGGGCTCGAACAGATAGCCGTCGACGATCCGATTGCGGATTGCCCAGATCACCAGCTGCGCGATGCCGTGAACTTTCAATTTTGAATGGATATTGGCGCGGTGCGTCTCGGCCGTTTTCACCGCAATGCCGAGAGCTATGGCGATTTCTTTTCCGCTCTTCCCCTGGCAGATCAGCCTGACCACTTCTTCCTCGCGGCGTGTCAGCGGAGCTTCGGCCGTATCGATGCGGCCGCAACTGCCGCATCCCCATTGGATCGGCGATTTGAAATCGGTGCGGCTCGTTAACCGGACCTGCTGCTGACCGCAATCCGGGCATTTCCGTGTTTGCAGCTTCATCTGAGTGGCGGCCATAGCTGCAAAACGTACGGTCCGCCGCCGCTAGGTATCGCGGCCAGGTGGCGGCCGTCACCGACGCCGCTGAAATCGCCGTACTCGTGTTTCGCCGGCGGAGCGACGTGCGCGGCGCTGACGCCTTCCTCGATCCACTCGAGGCGGCCTTTTTCGATCATGCGCTGAACGACTGCGAGGTCTTCATGGTAGGAACGCCCGCTCGAGAGCCACACTTTCACGCGGACGCTTACACGGGTTCTGTTTGCCACGGAGGGAGCCGCCAACGATGCCCTAGGCGGATCGGGAGGTACGGTCGCATCCTGAACTTACCCGATCGGCCGGCGCAACGTCGCTAATGACGCGGCGTGATTAGTAGCTCCGGTGAGGTACTCGTTCGGATACGCGCTCTCCGGCGGCGCGGCGCGTTGCCGATCACGATCGTCGCGGAGTCCAAAGTCTCGTAACTCGTCGCCCGGGTGCCGCAAACGCCGCACTCGAGCCGCCGCTTGTCGCTGGAGGACAAATACACTTTACGAAGGATCCGCATGGGTTCGGCCCGACAGCGCTGATTGGGGCAGCGCACGCTGCCCTAGATTGGAACACAAGCGTACGGGACTTACCCACGTCATTAGCAGCAGGGGGCCCGGGATTGTCTGAGGAGTTAACTTATTCACGGCTTGGCCGCTTCGGCTGCGGCGCCGAGCTCGCGCAACGCGGCATCGCGGGCCCATATCAGCTCCTCGAACTTCTCGCGCGATCCGCCCGGCTTGTCGGGATGCACTTGGTGAGCGAGCGCATTGAACCGCGTGCGAATGGCGTCCGCGGTCAGATGATCGTTCGGGCCAACTTTAAACACCTCGCGCCAGCCTCGGCCGCCGGCGCGTTCCGGGAGCGCCGCGAAGCCCTGGAACGCACGGCCGAGAATCTCTCCGCCACCATGGCGCTCGATTGCACGCATGGCTTCTAGGGTGGCCGCGATCGCCGCGATGTTATCCGCGACGCGGACGTAACGGTCGATGGCCATGCATTCCTCGCGGCCCTTGCGCGTCCAATAGATCGCCACCCCGGGATCAGACGGCTCGCCGCGATCGCCGCGAGGAATGCCATAGATGTTGAGCTCGAGGTTTGTGCTGACGATGACGTCGGACTCCTTCACGCCAATACGCTGCAGCTCGTAGGCTACGCGGGCCACCGCATCGGTGATCGACAGTCGCTTCTTGTCCTTCGCCGTGCCGTAGCTCGTTACCCGCTCTTCGGTTTTCCCGAATTGCGCGCGCTCCCGCACCTTCGCGCTGCGCTTCCATCCTTCCGGCCAGCTCAGCGGATATCGTTGCGCGCTCATTTGAACAGGGGCTCCTGCTTGGTCTGCGGTTTCTTCCGGAATTCATCGGCATGCGGACACGTGGCGTGATGCGGCATGAACGTGTCATCGGGACGGCGATCGAGCGGGATGAGTTTTTTCGCAGGAGTCTTCCAGAATTCAATCTGAGCCCGGCAGAGCTTGCACGGACGCGCGTACTGCATGTGATAGCCGGCGAGCTGCAGCTTGTGCCGCGTGGTCGGCCACGCGATCGGCATTTGCGCCGGGGGCGGAGACATCGGACCAGGCTTCGGTTTGTTCAAAGCGTGCTCCGGACAAAGATCCTGATTCGGGCCGATGGACTGCCGGTGGCGTTCGCACATCGGCGCGTCGCAAGTCTTACTTGGCCCGATGGAATGATCGCAAAGCGCTACCGACCATTCGTGGCACCAGTGGCAGCGCTTCCGCGGAGCTCGGCCACCGCAAACGATCGCTACCGTATCGCCGATTTTGACGTATTCGCACAATCAATCCTCTTTCTCCATCAGCGCGAGCTTCTGCTCAAGCGAGAGCCCGGACCAGGCTCGATCGAGAAGCCGCTCGATACGCTCCGGTGCGATGTCCAGGCCGCCACTGGTTTCGCCGTTCGCGCCAGCGGCCGCGGCCGTGGCGCGCGTGCTTTTGGGTGGTCGCCGGCGTTTGCCCCCCCCCCGCAGGTTTGTGACCGTTGGTGCTGGCTGCGGGGGATCCCGAGCCTTTCGTATTCTGATAGACCCACCACGTCGGCACCTTGTACTTCTCGGCAATCTCATTCAACGCCACGCCGGCGTCGCGATCGCGCTGCGCGGCAGCTTTGTCAGCGGTATATTTCGACACGGGTTTTGCCTCCTCTTTTTTCTTTGGCTCGGTGGGTTCGACTCCCGACTTCACTTCGACAAAAGACTTCACGGGCGGCAGGCCCATAATTTTGCGATAGTGCATCTCGCAGCGGGGTCCCGTTCTGATAATGCGCGTGGCCTTCACCTGGGCACCAGTCTGCTCCTGACAATCGCGGCAAAGAGGCTCGCTCACGCCGTCCTCCGAGCGCGCAGGCGGTTTTCTACCCGCACAGGCTCAGAATGTTCGTGGTGAATGACCACGCGCCAGCGCGGCCAAATTGATCCTGGATGCGGTGCGTCCTCGACGACCTCGGAGACTATGCCAACACGGGCGAGCTCGCTTACGGTCAGCTCGGCCGCGGAGCGCACGGCGTAAGTCGTCGTCTCAGCCATTCGCGCCCTCGTGCAGGTGCAGCTCCGGGTCGTCGCACGGATGCAATCCTTGCCACTGCTGTGACCGGCATTCCTCGTGTGGAACGTAGACCTGTCCGCAACGCGCGCACTTCAGGTGAGTCCTGCGCAGAAAATGAACTTTGACCGGGACCAGTTCGGCTCCGCATCCAGGGCAGTTCATCCCGTCTTCCTCGCTTTCTGCTGGTGGTCGATCGCTATCGGCTTCAGCTCCGGCGTCTGCGTTTGCGTTTGCGTTTGTTTGAACACACCCTCCGGCAGAGGCACCCAATCGCCGCGCTGCAGCTGCTTCCAGCGCATGTAGACGATCTTCGGGAAGCGCAGTCCGCGACGCCGGCATTCGGTCATCATGGCGTCGAGCGCGAATTTCAAATCGGTGGGCTGCTGTGGAGCGCCAAGCGCTCGGTAGAGCCCTTCGATGGTCGGCCATACGTTTCGATCGTTTCCTGACATCAGCTCTCGAACGGCATCCAGCGTCGATTCCAGAGTTCGCAAATAGGCCCTCACTCACTGAGTGAGTCAGTCTTTTCCTGTTTTGAATTTGGAAAAGATTTCTTACTCACTCACTCACTCACTCACTCAGTGAACCTCCCTACCCTCCCAAAAAACGCGCACAAAACAGGGCAGAGAGACACATCACCGTCGCCGCCTCGCGGCAGCGAAAGCTACACAGTTACCTGAATGGACTGGCGTGATCCGACTGGATATCCTGAAGTCGTTCACACCGGCAAAATGTCAACGCGAAAGGCCACCACCAACAGGATGCGCTTTCGCGTATCTAGTAGGGCCCCGGGTTAGGGTATGAGCCTTCCGGGGCCCGTTCATTTTCGCAGCTCGCCGCAGTTCAGGGCCTCCCAATCACCGTGTTGCTGTGCGCGACCCTCAGTGATCGGCCCCGGCTACCTGCTGCAGCCTGTCGGTGACAGCTGCGAAAAACTTTTGCGGCAGGGCCAGAACTGCCCGAGTTCCTCCAATTCTCGATTCACCGCTATCCGCAGCGCCAGAAACGTTTTTGTCGCGGGATGCAGTTTCTTCCTTCCCCTTGAAGGTACGTCCTGCCGCAAATTCACCTGGCGATCGCGATCGCCCATACGCAGATCGCGACGCCCGCAACCGCGGTCAGCGCCAACATCAACTGCAGCCAACGCCGTCGCCGCTCCCAGGATCGCTGCTCCTCTTCCCAGACAACCGCCTGGCGGCGCAGGTATCCGGCGACATCAATCTCTTCGCTCGCCGGCCGGTCGGTGACCGCCATCTCCGGGCAGCCGCACTTTTCGCAGTTGCCGTGGCGGTCCATGTCGGTGATCGCCTTACAGTCCGGGCACCACAGCGCGATCGGACTCATGCCAGCACTCTTCTTCCGTGCCACCAGCCGATATCGATCCCACAGACGATCAGAAAAATGTCACCATCCCATCTCACAGAAACCGCCTTTCCACCACGCGCGCGACGGCAAACTTCGCGCCTTCGAATATGGCCCACGCCGACAGACCGAAAAAGAAAACGCCGGCGGCGATGGCTGCGACTTTGGCGACGCGGATCATGCCGCTCTCACCATTTCTGGCATGCCCCAGCCGGTGCCTTCGCACTCCTTGCAGTCATGCTCTGCGCCACATTCCGGGCATTCACAGTAACCAGAGCCTCCGCAATTCTCGCAATCTCCGAGATCGTCGAAAGCTTTAGGGCTGAATTCCACTGCGTAGCCGAGCTCTTCCTCTTCCTCCGCAAGGAGCGACAGCAGAAATTTGTGCGCGGATATTTGCCGAGCATCACCAAATACAAGAGGGCGCTCGGTCAGTTCCTTCCATGCGCTACGAGGCGTCCAGTCCTTCATCTACCCGCCTTTGCCGCTTTCGGCAGCACTTTTGCCGGGACGCCATACGTGACGCGCGCGCCGAGCGCGCGGAGACGCTCTTCGAAGGCCGCCAGGGTGGCAAGAAAATCCTGTTTCGCGATCTCGGCCTTGAGCAGTTCGCCGCAGATTTCGCAATTGCCCTTGATGCCGGCGGCGCCGTCTTTCCCCGGGGCATAGCCGGGATGGCGCGGGCATTTGGCTTCGAAGCGCGCGCGGATTTTCAGCATTCCTGCAACTCCGAGCGATGCCGCTTCCCCGGGACAAGCGCAATCGGTGGCGGCGTTACTTTGGGCTTGAGTGAAGCGGCTCGTCTTCGCCTTCTCATGCGCTTTCTCGGTGGCGGAA
>Ga0209062_1004652_pt1 | contig 14060 bp, 13 predicted proteins | sample Coa_R2_2_FD_187158 | JGI IMG/M metagenome (GOLD analysis project Ga0209062, IMG submission 187158) | Surface soil microbial communities from Centralia Pennsylvania, which are recovering from an underground coalmine fire - Coalmine... | ecosystem: Environmental > Terrestrial > Soil > Unclassified... | reverse complement strand
AAAGCGAGACGTCACTTACCGCGCAAACCGTGGAGCCGCCCAGGCGGTATTCGCGGGTGACGCTTTGCGCAGACAGAAGAGGCCCGTCCATGGGTCATTTTCACCTTTGCCCGCCGCCGGCAGGCTTCTTCGCAACGGCTCGTTGCCGCTGCCCGAAGTGCATGAACGTATTGAATACGCGCGGGTTCGTCAAATCGTTTCGAACCGGACCGGACGCGTTTTGCACGGGGAGGGAGCTTGCACGCCCTCGCTCGCCAGGGAGCCGGGGGCCACACGCGAGTTGGAGCCCAGAGTTTGGGGGTATGGGTTCTTGCCCAATCGGGCTAACCACCGTGAGTTTGCCGGAGGGCGTCTGACCAGCGGGCGACCGCCTCGAGCTGGCCACGATCCAAAACCATTTGCGCGCGGCGCGCGAGAAGCATGACGCGAATCCGCTCGAGCAATGGTTCGAGCTCCGCGAGCAAGGCCTTGTAGGCGTCGAGGTCCGGCCGCAACTCCGGTTGTTCGCGGCGGAGTTGCGCGGACTGAAGCATCAGCGGGTCCATGCGATCCAGCGCGGACTTGAGGATATGAAGCTGTTCCGGGCCAAATTCTGCCTGACCTTGCAGGGCGCGGCGGGCGAGGGATACCAAGGCCTTGACTTGGGCGTTTGAGGCTGCGATTTGCTTGTTTGGTTCGCTCATAGCGGCTGAGGGAGATTGCGGCTTACGCGCGCCATTTGCCGGAAGCGGAAGCCGCAGTGTCCGCGGCAGGAGTTTGCGCGGGTTGCCCCGTCGTTTGCGCAAGCCAACGATCGGCTGTATTTTCGGCGCTGAATGAAGGCAGTTGGCGCTCCGCTTCCTGCCAGGCCTGCCGGACGGCGGAGTACAGGTCCGCAAGCCGTTGAATGCCTTCACGGCTTGGGCTCAGGTTGGCCTGTACGATCATGGACTGCGTGACGTCGTAGAAACGCTCGAGACGCCGGGCAGCTTCGCCGCCGCGCTGGTGATCGAGGACGCTGCGCAAATGGCCGATGACGGTTAGAGCATGGTTCAGCTCGAAGACGCGCCCTTCCACATTGCCGGCATCCACGGCTGCTGCAGCCCGCCGAAAATCGCGAAGGATCGTGTCATAGAGCGCGACGACCTGGCCGACCGGAGAGGCGCCGCGGGCGGAATTCGTCTGATAAGCAAGGAATGCGTTCTCAGGCATCAGGCGCTCGCGAGTTGCTGGCTTAACTGCGCTTGTAAAAGCGGAAGCTGTTGGAGCGTGGCGTTGACTTGAGCGTAGACCTGCGTGAGCTGTTGTTGCCGTACGGCCAAGGAGGCCTGCAGATTCGAGATTTGCTGCCCGAGGTCGCGCGAGGATTGGGAGATGCCGGAAGCATCGAGACCGAGGACGCCCGCACTAGGGTCGGTCAGGTTCGTAAGCACGGAACTGAGATTGTTGGCGAATCCGCCGGTGGTGGATTGCAGGAAGGTTTGTACGCCCGCAAAGTTGCTGGAAAGGGCTGAATTCAGAGCGCCGCTGTCCACGGTAAGCGTTCCGTCGTTATTGAGGTTGACGCCAAGCGCGGCGAGATTGACGATGCCGCTGTTCCCCGAGATGGAATAGGAGATCGCGCTGAGGAGCGAGGACTGGGCTTCGCGCAGGGAGCCGTCTGCCTCGAGCGGGCCGCCTCCGGTGCCGTCGGACGCAACGTTGAACTGCGCGTTGATATCGGCGATGGCGGTGTTATAGGCGGCGACGAACTTGTTGATGGCATCGGCGGCTTGGGTCGTGTCTGGACTGACGGTAAGTGTGATCGGCGATGCCGGTGCGGGGGCGACCAGAGTCAGCGTGACGCCGTTGATCACGTTGGAGACGCTGTTGGAGGCGCTGCTGATGGGGACGCCGTCGACGGTGAGCGCCGCGTTCGCGCCGGTGACGGCCTTGGTGAAGTTAAGGCCGGTGGTGTTGTTGCTGACGGTGATATCTCCGGACGCACCGGTGGTCTCGCTAACGAGAGCAAGCCGTGCGCCGTTGGCATCGGTAATCACGCTGGCGCGAACCCCGGCTCCCAGATTATTGATGGCTGCGGCGAGGCCATCGAGAGTGTTGTTGGTGGAATCCACGGTCACGGTGACCGGGCCATTGGCGCCGACCTGGAATTGAAAGCTGCCGGTTGCCAGAAGGGTGCTGCTAGTTGTGACGGGGTCGCTGTAATAGGAAGAAGTGGTGGCGAGGCTCGTCACGACAACCGTGTGCACGCCAGGGACGGCGCTCGAGGCGGCGGTCGCGCCGAGGACATTACTATTCGAGGAAATAGCCGTCTGGGAGGCCACAGCGCCGAGCGGATCGTTGAGCGCGAAAACAGCGGATTGCAGGTTGTTTAAGTCCGCGGTGATTTTGGCGAGAGCGGTGGTTTGAGCATTGAGGATGCTTTGCGTGTTTTGCAGGTTCGTAATATTCGCCTGATCGCCAGAGAGCGCAAGCGTGACGAATTGCTGCACGTCAATGCCCTGACCGAGACTCGTGCTGCCGTTGAGGCTTAGACCGGAAGTGGGATTCGTGGTGGCCACCGTGCGCTCCTATGCCTTCACTTCGAGGGATTTGGCGCCACGACTTTGCTCGGCTTTCAGGAATTCCTGAATGCCTTCCGCGACGGCGCGGACTTGCTCAGCCGGAAGCTCGCGGAGCTCTTTGCCCGTGGTGGCGTCGGTCACAACGTAGTAGATTTGGCCGGCGGCATCGCGCCGAAAAGTAACGTTTGCCTGGAGGTATCCGCCTTGCGTGGAGTCTTCCTGTTTCGGCGGGAAAGAAACGGGGCGCCGGCTGCCGTTTGACGGTCCTTGCGTGCGCGTCTCTGGTTGCACCGAGGTTTTGTGTGCCGTGGGATCGAGGAGAACCGCCATTTTGCCTCCCGAAAGTGGCGAAGCGGGCGAGGCCCCTTGGACCCCGCCCGTCGCCCGTTATGCTCAGTTCCGTTAGCGAAGCAGGTTGAGCACGCTCTGCTGCGCCGAGTTTGCCTGGGCCAGAGCGGAGATACCCGACTGGTTCAGGATGGTGTAGCGGGAGAGGTTCGCGACCTCGGATGGGATATCCGCGGCGCGGATGCCGTCTTCAGCGCTGGCCAGGTTCTGGACCTGGTTGTTGATGACGTTGACGGCGGACTGCAAGCGATTGATGCCGGCGCCGATCGAGCCGCGGATCCCCGCGACGTTCGCGATGGCGGTGTTGATGTCGGTCAGGGCGGTTTGCGCGTTGGTGGCTGTGGTCAGGTCGTCCGCGGAAATGTTCGCCGTAGATGAGCCGTTCGTGATGGCGCTTGACGCCAGGGTACCGACCGTCACGCCGATCTGGCTCGTCGAGCTGGCATCCGAGAGGAAGATCGAGGTCGTGGTGGCGCTGAAGACCGACGTGCCGTTGAACGTGGTGGTGCTGCCGATGCGGTCGATTTCCGCCTTGATTTGCGTGAATTCCGCGTCGAGAGCGCCGCGCTGCGAGTTGCTTACCGTGCCGGTCGCGGCTTCCGTCGCCAGAGTCACCGCGCGGTTTAGAAGTGTGGTGACCTGAGCGAGCGCGCCATCCGCAACCTGGAGAGCGCCCACGCCGTTGCTCGCGTTCTGGGCCGACTGCGTTAACGCCGTTTCGTTGGCCTTCAGACCATCGGCGATGGCGAGACCCGCTGCGTCGTCCGCGCCGGAATTGATTCGTGAACCAGAAGAGAGACGAAACAGCGTCTTCTGCAGGTTCTGGTTGGTGATCGAGAGTTGATTCTGCGCCACCAACGACGGGATGTTATTGAGAATGCTAAGAGACATGGGTTATGAGGCTCCTTTCCTCATGTACCGCCTGTGTTGCGATTTCCGTCTGGCGTCCGGGAGCCTTGTGGTGCGAGGGGCTTGAACCCTCCTGGTCCTGCTCGGCTCGCACGTCGCTACGGAACAGCCAACGTACTCACGGTGTTTATCGGCGAATGGAGCAAAGGCTTTAACTCGTCTAAGTGAAACGTTTGTCGATACTTACGCTAACGATCGCTGTTGCGTCGTTTCCGGGTCCTAGAACCTCCTGCAAAGCCATTAAAAGATTCTTATCTTCCGGGTGTGCCTCCACACCGCGGCTCAGGAGCTCGAGCGCCTCTTTTTTGTTGCCATGTGCCTTGGCGGCCAAAGCGGCGGCACGGAGGAAGTCGGAAGGGGTCGGATGGGGGATCTGCTCGAGTTTGGCTTTAGCGGCATCCGAGGCTTCCGCGATTCGGTCGAGCGACACGAGGGAGAGAATCAGCCGGTCATGAACTTCGGCGTGCCCGCTCGAGCGCCGCATTGCTCTGTGCTGGAGCTGCAATCCCTCGCCAATGCGACCGGAACGGACCAGCGCCAGCCCGAGTTTGCTCTCCAACAGAAGCTCGGAGGGGGCGCGGCGAGCCGCCCTTTTGTAAGCTTCCGCGGCGCGGGAAAACTGCCCGGCGTTGTAGCAGGCATCGCCCGAGAATTCAGCGACGAGCGCGGTACGGAGGCCAAGGCGCTCGGCCTCACCAAAGCAGGGAAGAGCGGCTTCGTGCTGTCCAAGTTTCGACAGAGCCACGCCGAGGAAGAACTGAGCGAGCGCGAAGCGGCGGTCCAGTTCGCAGGCACGCGCGAACAGGCGACGGGCTTCCTCCACATTCGCGAAATTGTCCATTTCGAGGATGCCGAGTTCGAGGTGTGCCTGGGCATCACGCGGCTGTTCCTGGATTTTTTGCCGGCCGAGTTCGCGATAAAGGGCGTTCTTGCGGGCGCGAATCTGCTCGCTCGCGGCGAGGCCGAAATGATGGATGACGAAATTGGCCTGGCCGAGTGTTTTGCCAAGGCTCAGAATTTTGGGCCCGACGCTTTCGTGCACGCGGCCGACGAAGCGAATCTCGGGGTCGTTACGAAAGAGGCGAACATTTTGGTGCTCGACGTAAGCCGGATATTGGGTGGCAGCGGGGAGAGCGCTGTCGTTCGGGAGAGCGGGGCGATCCCAGATGCGGTCGTTGAGGCGGAGCACGTAATTGCGGATGGTGACTTGATAGGCATCGGCTTGCTGACGAGAGAGCAAGGCCGGGACGTTCTCGGATGCCGAGGGATCCAGCCGCTCGTCGGCATCGAGAATAAGGACCCAATCGCTGCGGACCTGCCGCAGCGCGAGATTGCGTGCCGCCGAAAAATCGTCGCTCCACGGAATGGAAAAAACCCTCGCGCCGAGGCGCTTGGCGATTTCGGCGGTGATATCGGACGAACCGGTATCGGCGATGACCATTTCATCCACGATGGCTCTGGCGCTTTCGAGGCACGCGGGAAGCAGTTCGGCGGCGTCGCGGACGATCATCGATAGAGCAATCGAGGGCTTCATCGCGGATGCACGGGAGAAGTCTGGGAGACTGTTGGCGTGCCGGCCACCTGAAGAGCGGATGCGTTCCAATGTTCGAGGAAGCGCTCAAAGAAGCAGTGCCAATAGACGAGCGGCACGATGGTGCCGAGTTGCGCGATTACGTGTTTGGCAGCGGCGCCGTGCACATCGGGATTCAGGAAAAAATTCCGGAAGTCCGTGCGGTCCAGAGCCTCGAGGGCGGTGATTCCCTGGGTCACGGCGGCCCGATTGCGCTCGAGCTCCGCGGCGATCCTCCCGCGATCGGCGGGACTTAGCTTGCCGAACGGGCTGGCTCCCGCGCCGAGAAGGTGCGGGTGCTTGGTGAAGAGATCCCAATCGGCATCGGCGTAGGAGCGAGCGCGGCGGATGAGGTCCTGCGTCGTGAAGGCCGTATGCTCATGCCACGAGGTCGCGGCGGGGTGGTAGACGACGCGAATGCCGCGCTGGATGAGCCGAGCGCCGAGTTCCGTATCCTCGGCGACGCGAAAGGCGGGATCGAAGTTTCCAGCATCAAGGACGGCGCGGCGGGATACGCTGAGATTGCATGTGACGAAATAGGCTTGATCGCAAACCTGGCCGGCTTTGAGCGCGCGCTGCGGGAAGAAGAACGTCGAAAAATTGACGAAGAGGCAAAGAGCGCTTTTGGCTGTTTCTTCCGAATAGCGGAAATCGCCGAGGACGGCCCAGGATTCGCGCGGATGCCGGCGATGAAACGCCAAGTGCTCGACAAGCAGGTTGGGGGAAGCGATGGTGTCGTCGTTGCAGAAAAGCAGAATCTCGCCCCGCGCGGCGGAAACGCCGCTGCGGCGAGCGGCTCCCGCGCCCTGATTTTGCTGGCGAACGTGGCGCAACGCGCAGGGAACTAGAAACTCGCGGAGCAGCGAGGGCGTATCGTCGGTTGAGCCGTCGTCAACGACGACGATCTCCCAACGACCGGCGTCGAGAGATTGAAACGCAAGCGCCGCAAGGCACAAACGAAGAATGAGGGAGCGGTTGTACGTCGGCAAGACAACGGAGATTTCGATAGGGCCCGAGTCTTGGCCGGACTCTGCGCGCAAGGGCCTCGCGGGAGGTTTTGTAGGCCAGCTCCAAACGCAAACACGTTTTTCCGTTTCGCAACGGCCGGCCATTTGCGGATTGCCTAGATCGCGATAAGCCCGGGCCATATCGTCGAGGAGCGCGGTGTGAAATACCGAGACGGGCAGGCGTCCGCGAACCGCCGTAAAGACGTGGCGAAATTGCCGGAGCGCGGCTTCCGGGTTGCCGGACTCAAGGGCTTTCCGGCCCAGTTGCCAATAACCAAGAGTGCGGAGCATGAAGCGGTGGCGAGCGGGTGCCTGAAGCACATCGGGAAGGGCGCGTTCGATCTCGCGGTAAGACCAGGCCTGGGCGCAGGCAGGCTTGGGAGAAACCTGGCGCGTTCGCGCTGCCAGGCCGCGAATGGCCGCGCTCAGCGACTCGGATGAGAAGCGCGCGGCCACGAATCCGCGGCCAGCCAAAGCTAAACGGTTCCAAGTATCCGCATCGCTGGCCAGGCGCAGAATATGCCCGGCGAAGCTCTCGGCGTCGCTGGCGATGAGAGCGTGCTCTTCGTGCTGAAGCTCGAGCCCTTCCGCGCCGACCGGCGTGGTTACCACGGGCAGCCCTTCGGCGAGAGCGCGAAGATTTTTGGTATTGATCCCAGTACCGAAGCGAATTGGAGCGGCGAAGACCAGCCGGGCGGCGAAGGCCTCTCGAAGGTCGGACAAATGGCCCAGCCGAATGATGCCTGCGGCCGCGTTCGCAACGTTTTCCGGCGTTGTGTTACCCGCGATGTACAGCTTGAGGCGCGGATTACGGCGATGAACCAGCGGCCAGATTTGTTGTAGCAGCCAATCGAGAGCGTCGCGGTTGGCGAGATTCTCGAAGTTTCCGAGGAACAGCGCGCCTTCGCGCGAACTGAAACCCGGTCCAGCACCGGCAACGGGTGCAACCATGGGAAGAAGCCGCATCTCCAGTCCCGGGACCAGCTTTTCGAAATGCGCGCGGTCGGATTCGGCGATATAGAGAACGAAATCAGCGCGTCGGTACGCTTCGATCTCGCGAGCCTCGAAATCGTTTCCGCGCTCCAAATCGGAAAGGAGGCCGGAGAGATTCGCGGCGCGGCGTTCGCGCTCCCCGTGCCGGTCGTCGGTGAGCACGGCGATGCACGTGCAAGGGGAATAGCGGCGAATCTCTTCGAGGTAATGCTCCGGGATAGAGATGCCGCTCCAGAACCACTGGCAAAGAATGGCCAGATCGAAGGAGCCGGACTGCACCGCCTCCCGCAGGGACCATTCGCTCTTCTCGTCACGGCCGATGTGGCGCAACCGGTCGGGATCATCGCAAATAACCTGGATACCCAACTCTTCAAGCGGATGAGTATAGGTTTCGCGGTCCCGTCCATCGCGGGCAAGAAAGGTGACTGCGTGACCTTGGGCGCGCAACTCGCGCAACACATCCATGAGGCGCTGGTCCGATCCGCTGCGGTCAAAATGGGGGAGGATTTCATGAACAACCAGAACGTTCAGCGGTTCGGAGTTCTCTTGTCTTTGCAGGTTGTCGCCGGATTGCAACGCGCGCCGGTTGGCTTGCGTGCCCGTCCGCTGATAAAACTCTTCGGGGAAACGCGAACGAACGGGGGACTCCTTCGCGCCCAGAAGGAAGGTGTTGTCGCCCCTGAGAGCGATCGGGTGACCATGGGCGGCAAGGAGCCGGAGGATTTCGCGATCGCGAGGCCACCAGCTATCCCGCGTCTGTAGAGTGAGGACTCGAAATCCGCCGGCGATCGCCAGTCGGGCGACCTCCGAGGCTGTGTATTCGCGATTGTGCCGGTCCGTGGATCTGCCGCCCGGTTCAAATTTCCCGTAGACATAGGGACTCTCGCCGCGCAAGGCATACTCGAGAGCATGACTCGAAGCCAAATTCGGCGTAGTGAGCAGAAGCGTGCCGCCCGGACGAAGAATCCGGTTGATTTCAGCGAATAGCCCCATCGGATCCGTGTGCAGGTGCTCGAGCATTTCGCAGCAGAGGACGGAGTCGAAGGAGGCGTCGGCGTAGGGCCACGGAGCGGATTGCACGTCGAAGTTGTCGACGCTGATCTCGAAACACGCACCGTCGGCCGCAACCACGGAGCGCACCGCTTGCCGCGGGCCTTCCCAGACGTCGTTGCAGCGAACTTCAGCGTAGTGCTTGCAGCACAGGAGGGCGGGCGTCAGGTGATGAAAAGCGGCGCCGAGTTCAAGCAGCCGCAGCGAGCCGCCGCCGTCGGGCAGGAGCGAAAGTGTTTCCAAATAGCGCCGCAAATGCGTTTCAAAATAGGAGAGCTCGTTCTTGTTTGATTGCACCGATGAGCGAAGAAAGCGCTCCCATTCCGCGTGCTCCGAAGTCGCTGCTCCGGCACAGCCGCTGGCCAGAGATTGCAGCGCGAACTGGCGTTCTGGCGGAGCATCTCGCATTGCCAGTTCGAGCCAGGGAGCAGCCTCGCCGCCACGGTCTTGTTGCAGCAGAAGCGCGGCGAGATTGCACGCGGCGTCGGCGTGCCGCGGTTCGATCTCAAGAGCCAAAAGGAACCCCATCTCGGCTTCGTCCGGATGGCCTAGAGCGAATTGTGCGGCGGCCCAGTCGCTCCAGAGATCCGCAAATTCCGCCTCCGCCAGGGCCCTGCGAAAATGCGCGAGCGCGCCCGCATAATCCTTCGCCTCGAAGCAGAGCACGCCGCGCCGATGGCTCTCGATCGCTTCCATCAGAGTAAAGTTCCCGCTTGTTTCTTGACTCCGACGAATCGCCAAAGGCCGGCGCAGAGGCGGCGCACAACGGCGTCGCAGGCCGCGGCAGCGATCTCCGGCGAGGCTTGCAGCGAAATAATCTGCTGGCTGGCGTGAGCGTAGAGTTGGGCGATTTTAGTCATCCGTCGCTTGATGCGCTTTTGCAGGGCGGGCCGCAAGCCGGGATAGATTTCCTTCTCGAGGCGAGCGCACATGGCCGAGACCGCCGGCGCATACCAGAGGACGTGGTCCACGTGCATGTAGCGGTCCACGGGGCTAAGGGAAACCCCGTGCCGCGCGAATGCGGCTTGATAAAACTTCTCGCCGCGTTCGTAGCCGACGCCGTAGTGTTCCGCGGCCTCGCCGGTCGCCAGTTGCCAATACTCGATGGCTTGCGGACGGGAAAGCGCGGTGATTCCTGTCAGCGCATAGTGGTGGTCTTTCATCAGCTGGTCGATGCCATACTTGTTGGGAATTTGGATATAGATAAGGCCGCCGGGCCTGAGCATTTGGCAAAGCGATCGGATCACGCCCGAGGGATCTAGAACGTGCTCGAGGACGTCCTGGCAAACGACAAGGTCAAACTGCCCAAGACGTTCGGCAATACCGGGCGCGCAGATGTCCCCTTCGCAATAGTTGATCTCCATGCCCAGCTCGGCGAGTCGCTGGCGGCCCAGGTTTGCGCGTTCCGAGTCAATTTCGATGCCCGTGACGATTGCGCCCTGTTCCGCCATGCAAATCAGCATTCCGCCATACCCGGAACCAACGTCGAGCACACGCTTGCCGCGCAGAGTCGTTGCTTGCCGGATAAGCCGGACGACCTCTCGACCGCGCTGAATTTCCCGCCACGCATAGTCTCTCCAGACGTTTGCGTTGTGTCCCGCCGCGTATTCCGCGGTCGAAAGCCGCTTGGCAAAGCATTCCGGGAAATAGCCGCGGTCCGCGCGGCACTGGGCCAGACCCTGCTCGACGCGCGAGCGCTCGTTGACGGGGCACCGCTCGGCTAGCCGCTCATATTCCGCGGCGGCGAGATCGTCCATGCCGGCTCCGCGCAAAGCTTCGGCCAGCAAGAAGCGCGCGTCGCGGTCGCTTGGGTAGCGGTTGCATAGATCTTGCGCTCGCCGAACCAGCGAGGCGGCGGAATTCCTCCATTCAACGTAGCAACGCTTGATTTCGTCTGAAGGAACTTCTTGAGCATCTTGTACATCGGATATCGGAGGGGTGGCCCGGGAAGAGAGGTCCACTGGCCCAGCGGCACATCGATTTTCGCGGACCAGGTCTGAGATTGCTAATCGGTCGGCCATGGCAGTCTTTCGAAGGAACGTGGTGCGCCCGGCTCCTCTAAAACGAGAGCGAGACTCAATCTGGGTTCCGGTTCGCGCCGCCAGTTCCGAATCGGCACTCCTCGCCGCCGTCTTTGGCCTTCGGACTCGGCAACACACACTCGGCTTGAGAGCTCCGAAGCTGCGGAGCAAAACAACAACTGCAAGGGAATCGCCAATAAGAGAACTCCAATGCAAAGGCACGGGACGGCAGAGCGAATGGCTTTACAACTGCTGCGAGAAAAACGGGGCGAGCTCCTCCAGTGACTTTGCTCAAAGAGTCTGGAGGATGTGGCCAAGCGATGATTCAACTGACGCGACTCAATAACCAGCCGCTCATGGTGAACTGCGATCTCATCAAGTTCGTCGAGCGCTCTCCGGATACGGTGTTGACGCTGGTAACAGGCGAAAAAATCGTCGTGCGCGAATCCACGGACGAGGTGTTGCAGCGGGTCGTGCAGTTCCGCCGGTCGCTGCTTTCGGGACTGACGATCCAATCCCTCGAATCGTCGGGCGCCGGCTCGCTTCTGGCCCTTCTGCCTAGACCGGAACCGAAACCCGGAGAGGGAAACAGCTAAGCGTTTGCTTCTATGGACAAGAGCACCTTCATCGGCATCCTTCTTGCGGTCTGCGCGATTCTGCTCGGACTCTTTCTCGAAGGCGGCAAGATGGCGCAGATTCTCCAGCCCACCGCCGCCATGATCGTGTTTGGCGGAACCTTCGGCGCGGTGATGATTCAGTTCCCGCTCCGAGTCGTGGCCGCCGCGCTTCGAAGGATGCGAAACGTCTTCTTCGATCAGACCAAGAATCCCCAGGTGCTGATCGAGGAGATCGTCGGCTACGCGAACAAGGCACGGAAGGAGGGCATTGTTTCCCTGGATAGCGACCTAGCGAACATCCAAGATCCTTTCTTGAAGAAGACCCTGATGCTTGCGGTCGATGGCACGGAGCCGCAGGAAATCCGGAAAATGATGGAGCTCGAACTGGACAATCAGGCCGAGCACGACGAAAACATCCCTCGCGTCTTCGAGTCCGCTGGCGGCTTTGCTCCCACCATTGGAATCATCGGCGCGGTCCTCGGGCTGATTCAGGTGATGCAGCACCTGGACGATATTTCCGAAGTCGGACGCGGCATCGCGGTTGCTTTTGTCGCCACCATTTACGGCGTCGCTTCGGCGAATCTCTTCTTCTTGCCCGTCGGCGGCAAAATCAAATTGCGCATGCAGCAGGAGCAAACGGTTCGCGCCATGATGCTTGAGGGCGTGATCTCCATCCTGGAAGGCATGAACCCGCGCATGATTGAGACGAAGTTGATGGCGTTTTTCTCCGAAGCCAATCAGCACGCCAACGACCGGATCACTTCATGAGACGCCACAAGCGCAGCCATGGACATGCCAATCACGAGCGCTGGCTCGTCTCTTACGCCGATTTCATCACGCTGTTGTTTGCCTTCTTTGTCGTGCTCTATGCATCCTCCCAAGTCGATAAACGCAAAATCGGCCGCCTGGCTCTGGCCATCCAGGTCGCCTTTCAACAGTTGGGCGTCTTCGAGACCTCCAACACGCGCATTCCCTTGAATGATTCCGAGCCTGTGCCGTTTTCCAAGGTCCAGGTGGTCGAGAATGCCGAGCATACGACGGACCTGGAGCGATTTGTCCAGCCGATGAAAGGCATTCTCAGTCCTGCGCCTCCGAGCGGACCGCTTAAGGACGTACAGGCCGAACTCGAAAAAGCGCTCGCGCCGGAGATTCAAAAGAAAATCGTCGAGGTCACCCAGCGGCGCGAAGGGCTTGTCGTCAGCCTGCGAGAAATAGGATTTTACGAGAGCGGCGCGGCCATTCCACGTGCTTCATCCCGCGGCGCCATTGACCGCCTCGCCGCCATTCTCAAAAAACGCACCGAGTCGCTGCGCGTCGAAGGGCACACGGACAACGTGCCCATTCACAACTCGCGCTTCGCGTCGAATTGGGAGCTTTCGACGGCACGGGCCTCGGAACTCGTCAAACTGCTCATCATGCAATACCACTTCGAGCCCGGCCGCCTTTCGGCCGCCGGCTACGCGGAATTCCATCCCGTCGCCCCCAACGACACGCCGGAAGGGCGGGCGCGCAATCGCCGTCTGGACATCGTCATTCTCAATCCGCCTTCGCGTGAGTCGATTGCGTCTTCGAATGCCGCAACCTCATCCGCGCAAGGCGGCACGCCCTGATGACCGTCCCTTTCGACCGGGCTTTCCGTTTCGCCCCGGCTGCCGTGGCATTTTGGCAAAACGCGGCCGCTCGCGCGTTGACACTTGGCACGGCTCGCCTAAAACTGGCTCTACCCCTTCCAAAATCCACCTCCGTGTGTGAACGATGCGCATTCTTGTCGCTGAAGACGACGCGCCGCTGGCGGAGTTTCTGAATCAGCGGCTGCAGCAGGAGCAATTCGCGGTACAGCTTGTTTCAGACGGAACAGAAGCCCAGCGTCTTGCGACCGAGCAGAAGTATGACGCCATGCTCCTGGACCTGGCCCTGCCGGGTACGCCCGGCCTCGAGGTGCTGCGCAGTATCCGCTCGAGCAATCCGGATCTCCCGGTCTTGATTGTGACCGGCTCCACGCTGGTGGAGGAACGCGTGCGGGGTCTCGATGCCGGAGCGGACGACTACGTGGCCAAGCCGTTTGCGTTTGCGGAGCTCGCGGCGCGGCTTCGCGCCGTCATTCGGCGGGGCAATCGGCCAGCGCGCACCGTGCTGAAAATCGCCGACCTCGAGCTGGATCGCGTTACTCACGACGTGCGTCGCGCCGGGCGCGCAATTGAACTCAGTCCGAAGGAGTTCGCCTTGCTTGAATTCCTGATGCGCCATGCTGGGCAGCCCGTCTCCCGCAACGCCATCATCGAACAGGTCTGGAAGCTGAAGTTCGACACCATGACGAATGTCGTGGACGTCTACATCAACTATTTGCGGCGAAAGATTGATTCGGGCTTCGACCGGCCGCTGATTCGCACGATTCGCGGAGTTGGTTACCAGATTAGTTAAGCTAACGGGATTGAGCTAAAACGTGGGATTCGTACTCAGGAGTTTGACTAACTAGCTGTGGAAGATTTAGCTTGACACGCTTACTCGTTCGGAGTAGAGGCTGATCAACTACACGGTCGGAGGCTAGCTATGAGTGGTTCTGGCCGGCGCACATTTATTGCCTCGCTTAGCGCAACCCCCTTAGTCAGAAAATGGAGAGAGGCACTAAGCACTCCGCAAGCTGCAGAGAATGATCCCAACTACCGAGCTAGATCGACCGGAGGAAGCCCGAGTGCTGGTAGATTTTCCCCACGCCCTTGATGGTGGGCGCAAGAATATTCCCTGTGGCTGTGGCGTCTTAGGAGGCGGGGCTGTTTCCTGGTCCCTCGTGTTCCGAAACGTAATACTCGCTGGCGTTGCGTTTGGCGGAATACCCGGCGGAGCCAAGATAACAGCGGGTGCTGTCGTCGCCGGAGCTCTGGGGATAGGGTTGACAGCGAAGCTTGATTCTTCAATGGCAGCCACCGCCACGCTTGCTGTCAAGGCAAAATAGCAGGCAGGAGGTACCATGAAATCGCAGGCTTTAGTTCTCCTATTCGCCT
>Ga0209062_1004650_pt1 | contig 14064 bp, 11 predicted proteins | sample Coa_R2_2_FD_187158 | JGI IMG/M metagenome (GOLD analysis project Ga0209062, IMG submission 187158) | Surface soil microbial communities from Centralia Pennsylvania, which are recovering from an underground coalmine fire - Coalmine... | ecosystem: Environmental > Terrestrial > Soil > Unclassified... | reverse complement strand
ACACGCCGGTAAGCGAACCGGCAACCAGAACCTTCGGGTTGCTGGGCGCTTGCGCCAGAGCACGGACCGTTTCCTTGCCCAGCCCGGCCAAATTCCACGTGTGTCCCCCATCGTCGCTGCGGTAAACGCCGCCTCCTCCGGAGTACAGAGTCCAGGTGCTCGCGTAGAGGCGCTTGCTATTGCCGGAATCCACTAGGATGTGAGTCACAACGTCGTCCTGCCCTGTTCCGATTCGGCTGAGGAGTTGCCAGTGCCCACCCTCGTCGGTTGAGGTGAAGACGTGCCCGTCCGAAGTCCCCAGAAATAAGCGTGCGCTGTTGTGAGGATCAGCCCCTAGGGAGATAACCGTTCCGCCCGGAGGGCCTGCCTGATGCCAGCTCTGTGCCGGAGTGGCTACCGATGCCGCGAGAGCGGCTGCGAGGACCCCAAACCACTTTGCGTTCATACGCATGGATTCTCCCAAAAGCGCAGGTGCGCCGACAAGGATCGAGTGTACGAAGCCGAGCCTCCGGAAAGCGCCTGTCCCGAAGACCAGATTTCGTGCCGTTTACCAAGAAGCACAGTACTAGTACTCTAGTAACCCTATCAAATCAGCAGCGTTGAACTTCAACGGCAACTTCCTTCCCACACTGGTGTTTCTATCGACTGGGAGCACTTTTAGGAGTAGCCTCCCATCGGCCTGCCCTATCCAATACGTCAGGGTGGGTCGAGAACAGGGGAACCACCATGTTGAAGACCACGTTCACCGGAAGAAGCAGCCTCGCCCTGCTTCTGGGCCTCGCCGGTCTTCTGTTTACGGTCGTCACGCCGAACGCCCATGCGGACGAGAACGACCCACCCAGCCGCGTGGCGCGCATCAGTTATTTGGATGGCTCAGTGTCCTTCCAGCCCGGCGGCCAGGGGGATTGGGGTGCCGCCGTTAAGAATCGGCCAGTAACGATAGGTGACAAAATTTGGGTGGACAAGGACTCGCGGGCCGAGTTGCAGGCGGGAGCTGCTTCGATCCACCTGGGCAGTATGACCGCCCTTTCCTTTCTGAACCTGGATGATACGACCACGCAGATGCGTCTTGCGGAAGGCAGCATCAACTTCCGCGTTCGAGAACTGCGCGAGGGGGACATTTACGAAGTGGACACCCCGAACCTGGCTTTCACCGTAAAGCAGGCGGGGGCCTTTCGCATAGACGTCAGCGAGAACGGAGACGGCACGCGCATCACCGTCATTCGTGGCGAAGGCATGGTGACCGCCGGTGGCAAGACCTACGATCTGAATCCGGGTGAGCGCTCCGAATTCAACGGAACGGACGACCAAATCCAGTATTCCACTTCTGCCGCGCCCGCCCCGGACGGTCTGGACCGCTGGGCGAATGAGCGTGACCTGAAGGAAGACAACTCGATTTCCGGCAAGTATGTAAACCGCGACACCGTCGGCTATTCCGACCTCGACGACTACGGAACGTGGAGCGAAGTTCCTGACTACGGCGCAGTCTGGTATCCCACTGTTGTGGATGTCGGCTGGGCCCCTTATAGCTACGGGTACTGGGGCTGGGTCGCGCCATGGGGCTGGACGTGGATTGACTACGCGCCGTGGGGCTTCGCGCCATTTCACTACGGCCGCTGGGCTTTCATCGGCGGACGCTGGGGCTGGTGTCCGGGCCCCATCTATGCGCGGCCTTTCTATGGGCCTGCATTTGTCGGTTTCTTCGGCGGCAGCTTTGGAGCTGGCTTCGGCTTCGGCTTCGGCGGAGGAATTGGTTGGTTTCCCCTCGGCTGGGGCGAGCCGTTCCATCCGTGGTTCCACTGCGGGCCGAGATTCATTGAGCGGATAAACGTGAGAAATACTTTCATCCGCAACACGACGATCATCAACAACAATCACTTCAACTACGCTTACGCTCGCAATGCCCGCGCCGTCACCGTGGCTTCACGCAGTGCCTTTGCTAGCGGGCAAATGATCAACCGTGGCGCTTTTCATCTGACGGACGCGTCGCTGCGCGGCGCGCAGATCATGCGCAATCCCGGTATCAGTCCGACACGCGGGAGCACATTCGGCGCCGCCAATTTGAATCGAAGCGTTTCGATGCCTCCGCGGGCAGTGCAAAACCGGCCGGTGATGGCGCGCCTGGCGCCCGCTGGCGCCGCCTCGCACATGCCGGTGCAGCGCATCAACACGCGGAATTTGTCCCCGGCGCCAGCGGGTAACCGGCCGGGCGGCAACATGGTTAGCCGCGGTGCTTTTGCTGCCAATGCCGGAGGAAATACCGCTCCACGCAGCAACGAAATGTCTCGTCCGGGAGCGCGCAGCTTCAATGACCGGCCACCCTCGGCGCGTCCGAATGTCAACGCCAGGACGAATGGCGAGGCAAACAGCCAGATTCGTGGCAGCGGAGTGCGTTCCTGGGAGGGGCAAGGCGCGGCGGCGAACGCAGGGCGCTCGGCGGATCGCCCGGGCAATGCGGGACCGAACAGCCAGATGCGGCCCAGCGGTACACGAACCTGGGCGGCACAGGGCAACACCACCGATCGCGGCCGCGCTCCCCTGGGCTTCGGCCAGAATCGCCCCAACGACGTAGAGCGCAACGCCAGTATGCAGCGTAACGACCGTCCACCCTGGGCCGCCAACGCTCAGATGAATGGTGGCCGGAATGCCGCACCGCAAGCTGGCCGGCAGCCGCGGATGAACAGCGAGTTCAACCGGCAGGGCTACGCCAATCAGGGTCGAGGCGAGGCGCAGCCGAGGTCATATGCACAGCAGCCGCGCGAGTACAATCCACCGCCGCGCACCTACTCGGCGCCGAACCGCGGATATCCCGCGCCTTCGCGGTCGTACTCCGAACCAAACCGAGGCTATTCCGCTCCGCCACGCAGCTATTCGGCCCCGTCGCGCTCCTATTCTGCGCCCTCGCGGTCTTACTCAGCGCCAAGCCGCGGTTACAGCGGCGGCGGGCGGCCATCGGGCGGCGGCGGTCACCCTCATCGCTAAAGACCTGCTCAGCGATTTCTCAGAGCCCTTCGAGCAGCCCTCGAAGGGCTCTTTTTTCGCTATGTGGTTCCCTGCGCAGCGAATTCCCGAACGAAAAGTGTGTGAAAAATTAACCGTCCTCATCCATTTATGACATTGCCGGCGGCCAAGCCTCGGAATGATGCGCGCGCGATTTGCCGCGCAAGAGATCAGCAACTCTTTGCATGCCCGGGTGTTACATGCTTAGCGGGCGTAGCCGATTCGGCATGAGCGGTCGGCGTTCCAAGTGCACGTTGCGACCTCGGTGCTATCTTGGCAGGAGGGTTCCGCCAGTTCGTTTGTGGGTTCGGCGCGATTGGGCTTCTTGGCGTTTCAGGAGAGAGGGACATGAAAAAAGCCAGTCTTGTGACTTTCTTGAGCTTGCTCGCGGTTGCGTCGCTGGCCGCGCTCTTTGCCCCCGCGCGAGCGGCCGCCGACGATGACGATCCGCCTTCCAGAGTTGCGCGCTTGAGCCAATTGCGCGGCTCCGTTTCGTTCAATCCGGCGGGCACGGATGATTGGGTTGACGCCGTCGTGAACCGCCCGGTCACCATTGGCGACAAGCTTTGGTCGGACAAGGACGGCCGCGTCGAGCTCAAGCTTGACGGCACGTCCATTCGTCTCGCCAGCAACACGGGGATGTCGTTTCTAAATCTCGATGACAACACCACGCAAATCCAGCTCACCGCGGGCACTCTGCGGGTTCGCGTGAAACGCCTCGATGACAACGAAACGTTTGAAATCGACACTCCCAATCTGGCGTTTTCGATTCTTCGCCCCGGGACGTATCGCGTCAACGTCAACGAATCCGGCGACGCAACAATCATTCAGGTGCGCGCTGGCGAGGGCGAGGTGACGGGCGGCGGCTCCGCTTACACGCTTCATCCCAATGAAGTCGGCACCTTCAGCGGGAACGACCAGTTAAGCGCCGATGTGCAATCCTACGACGGCCAGAACGACGACTTTGATAACTGGTGCAATCAGCGGGACGAGCGCGAAGATCGTTCCGCATCCAGCCGCTACGTTTCCGAGGACGTCGTCGGCTATGAGGATCTTGACGACTACGGCGGCTGGCGGCCTGTTCCAGACTACGGGTATGTTTGGTTTCCGCATGTGACGGTCGTGGGCTGGGCGCCTTATCGCTACGGCCACTGGATCTGGATTAGCCCCTGGGGTTGGACCTGGGTTGAAGATGAGCCCTGGGGCTATGCCCCGTTTCACTACGGTCGCTGGGTCGTCGTGGGCGGAGTGTGGGGCTGGGTGCCGTGTCCCCCCCGCGCAGTCGTTGGCGTTGCCTATGTTCGGCCGGTGTACGCGCCGGCGCTGGTGGCGTGGGTCGGTGGGCCACATTTCGCGGTCGGCGTGGGAGTCGGCGCTGGCGTCAGCGTTGGTTGGTTTCCACTGGGGCCGCGCGAAGTGTACGTTCCCTCGTATCGCGTCAGCCGAACCTACGTCACGAACGTGAACATCTCGAATACCCGCGTCGAAACCACCGTGGTCAACAATTACTACAACAACGTGATTGTGAATAAGCAGGTCAACGTGACCAACGTCACCTACGTCAACCGTACGTATGTGACCGCGGTTTCGGGCGAGACGTTTACCTCGGCGCAGCCCGTCTCGCGCAATTTAGTGAAAGTGGATTCCCGCGCGGTTACCACGGTTGCCGCCACTACGCCCGGCTTCACGCCGCAGCAGCGCAGTGTGATCGGTGCGGGAGCGCAGGCCCGCTTCCGGCCGCCCGCCGCTATCGAGTCGCGCGCCGTCGTAGCCAAAACAGCGCCGCCTCCCCCAAAGGCTTCTTTTGCCGTTCAGCGCCAGCAAATCCAGGCCAATGGCGGGCGCCCGGTACCGCAATCGCAAATTCGCATCGCGGGTGTCAGGACGGCGGAAGATCATCCGAATGTCCGCATCGCTCCGCCCGCCCGCACCGTGCAGCCATCGAACGGACAAATGAACAGGCCCGGCCGAGAGGACAACTCCTATCGCGCCAACCGCCCGCCATCGCCGGGTAACCAGCCGCCGCAAAACGGCAATTCGCCGGTCAATCGCCCCGCGCAAAACGGAAACGGCAACTCGCAGATAGAAAACAACCAGTCGCCTTCGAACGCGAATCCGCCCAATCGCAACCGCAATTACAATGACCGGCCGCCGGCATCTCGCCCCGTTTACAACGGAAACTCCCAAATCGATCAGCGGCAACAGCAGCAGCTCGATCAGCTTCGCCAGCGCCAGGACCAGGAGCGCCAAAGAATCGAGCAACAGCAGCAGCGCGACCAGCAAAAGCTCCAGCAGCAACAGGCGGACGAGCAGCGCCAGCAGCGCCTTCGCGACAGGCAACAGCAACAGCTTGAGCAACTCGAACGGAAGCACGACCAGCAACAGCAGAAGCTCGAGCAGAAACAGCAGCAAGAACGCTCGCATGCGGACCGGCCGCCGAAACAGCAGAATCAGGACAAGCCTTCGAAGGACAACAAACCGCACAACCGATAGACGGCGCGCCTGCGCGCCGCGAAAATCGAGAGTGGGCAGGGGCGAAACGAAGGCGGGTAGCGGCGGCGCACGGCACCAGCAATCACGCGCGCTTTCGGCCCGGTGGCGAAGCGCGGCAACGGTCGCAGGCTGGCTCAGGCGAAAATTCTCACGCGGCAGGCGATGTGGTCAGGCGGGACGCGAAGCGCGTTCCGTCTTTTTTGGTTGCGCGGAGCTCGCGCGGGGCGGGAACGCCGCGTAAAATCGCAGAGCCTATGCGCAAAACGTCCCGGCGGCGAACGGCGTCTCGAAGCGTGGAGGTGTTTCCGATCCGAGGGATACCAGAGGTTCAGCCTGGAGACGATTTGTGCGCGATTCTGGCGGCTGCTGTCCGGAAGCAGGGCTTGCGGTGGGAGTCGGGGGACGTCCTGGTCTTAGCGCAAAAAATTGTCTCGAAATCCGAAGGGGCCGTGGTCGATCTGTCAAGAATCGCGCCGTCGCCCGCGGCGCAAACGCTGGCGGAAAAGCTGGGCAGAGACGCGAGATTCTTCGAGGTGGTACTCCAGCAATCGCGACGCATTCTGCGCAGGGAGCGCGTGCTGATCGCGGAGACGCGGCACGGACTGATTTGCGCAAATGCGGGTGTGGATCATTCGAACGTGCCCGGGCAGGACTTCGTAACGGTCTTGCCCGCCGATCCAGACAGATCGGCGCAGGAGATCGCGCGCCGGATGAAAGCGCTGACTGGCAAGCGATTCGCGGTGATCATAAGCGATACGTTCGGGCGGCCATGGCGGCTCGGGCTGACCAACGTGGCGATCGGCGCGTCCGGGCTGAGCGTTTTGGCGGACCTGCGGGGCCAGCGGGACCGCTCAGGCAAAATCCTGCAAGCCACGGTTCTCGCCGTTGCAGATGAACTGGCGGCTGCGGCGGGTTTGGTGATGGGCAAAGCGGAAGGCATCCCCGCCGTCATCATCCGCGGCTTTGGCTATCGCCGAAAAAATGAGCCGGCGGCCAAGATTTTGCGTCCCGCCGGGGAGGACCTCTTCCGCTGACTCGCTGTGCTAAATTCGTATTGGCATGGGAAGCGCAACACAAGTCGCCGGCATCGAGCGTTCGGAGGCGCTGCGTCTTTTCCAGAAGGCTCCGCTGCCCGATTTGCTCGCCGAGGCAAGCCGGCTTCGGTGGCAGGGCAAGGGCGGGATTATCACGTTTTCCAAGAAGGTGTTCATTCCGCTGACGACGCTCTGCCGGGACTATTGCGGGTACTGCACGTTCCGCAAAGATCCTGGCCAGCCGGGCGCGCACTTCATGACGCCGGAGGAAGTCATCGCCTTGAGCGAAGCTGGCCGGCGTGCGGGATGCAAGGAAGCTCTCTTCAGTTTGGGCGATCAACCCGAACGGATTTTCCCGGAAGCGCGTGCCTTCCTGACGAAGCAGGGGTTTGCTCGCACGCTCGACTACCTGGCGGCAATGTGTGAGGCCGTTCTGGGCGGAGTGGGCCTGCTGCCGCACGCAAATCCCGGCGTAATGGATCGCGGCGCACTCGAACGTTTGAAGGGATGCAACGCGAGCGTGGGGCTCATGCTGGAGTCAGTCAGCACGCGCCTGATGCGGCCTGGGCTTGCCCATGCCAAAGCTCCTGACAAGGCTCCGGCATTGCGCTTGCGCACGATGGAAGAGGCAGGAAAACTTGGCATGGCCTTTACCACCGGCATTCTGATCGGCATAGGCGAAACGGCGGAAGAGCGGATTGATTCGCTCCTCGCCATTCGGGAAATGCAGGCGCGGTACGGCCACATTCAGGAAGTGATCGTTCAGAATTTCCGGTCGAAGCCGGACACTCCCATGGCGAAGAGCGCCGAACCCACGCTGGAAGATTTGCTTCGCACATTGGCGATTGCGCGCATCATCCTCGGCCCGGATATGAATTTGCAGGCGCCGCCGAATCTCAGCTACGAGGATTTCCCGCGTCTGCTGGAGGCAGGGATCAACGATTGGGGTGGCATTTCCCCGGTGACCAAGGACCACATCAATCCCGAGGCAGCGTGGCCGCAAATCGCGCGTCTGCGAGCGGAAACGGAAGCGCGGGGCTTTGTGCTGCGCGAGCGCCTGGCTGCCTATCCCGAATATGTGCGCCGCGATGCGTTCCTTGCCCCACGGGTGCGGGCGCAGGCGCTTGCGATGGCGGATTCGGCGGGCTACGCGGCATGAGCGCGGTGCCATCGCCGGGCAGCCAGTATAAATCGACGACCAGGCTGGTTGCGCTCGCGGGAGGGGTTGGTGCTTCCAAGCTGTTGCTGGGGCTCTACACCGAAATGGATCCGCGCGCGCTGACGGTGATCGTGAACACGGGCGACGATATTCGGTTGCACGGGCTTCAGATTTCACCGGATCTGGACATCGTGACCTACACGCTGGCGGGAGTGATCGATCCGAAAAAGGGCTGGGGCTTTCGTTCGGAGACGTTTCATGCCTTGAAGCGGCTGGCGGCATACGGCCGGGAGAACTGGTTCAATCTGGGAGATCGCGATTTGGCGACGCATATTCACCGGACCGCGATGTTAGGCGAAGGGAGGTCGCTTACCGAGGCGGCAGAGGCGATCCGGGTGGCTTTGGGCGTACGGTGCCGTATTCTGCCGATGTGCAACGAACCGGTGCCGACGCTAATCGAGTCGAGCGAGGGACCGCTTCATTTTCAGGAATATCTTGTGCAACGGCGGGCGGAGCCCGTGGTGCGGGGAATCCGGTTTGATGGCATGCAGCAGGCAAAGCCCGCTCCCGGCGTCCTGGAGGCGATAGCCGAAGCGGAAGGCATCGTGGTTTGTCCGAGCAATCCACTCATTAGCATTGGGCCGATTCTGGGGGTTCCGGGGATTCGGCAGGCTCTTGCCGCACGCAGGAGAGACGTTATCGCCGTTTGTCCGATTGTCGGCGGCAAATCGCTAAAAGGGCCTTCGGATAAGATGCTCGAGCAGCTCGGTCATCAAGCGACGGCAATGGGAGTTGCCAAGCTCTACGCCGATTTTGCCGGAACATTTGTGATCGACCCGCAGGATGCGGAGCAAAAGGCTGCGATCGAGGGTCTCGGACTCGAAGTCCGCGTCGTGCCCACGGTAATGAAGACGCTTGGCCAGAAGAGGGCGCTGGCACGGAGGCTTTTGGCCGGCGCTCGGCTTGCGCAAAACGCAAAGTGGCGAGAGGCTTCGGCGGTCCGCTAAAGGGCGCTCATCGCCGGATGCGGCACTCTCCTGGACTGTGATATCTTCGCCTCTTCCGCCAATGGCTACCGTGCCTCTGACTTCCATCGAATTTCGCCAAGCTCTGGGCCACTTCGCGACCGGGGTAACGGTGGTTACGGCGGAACGCGCCCCGGGCCGCGTGCACGGCATGACGGCGACCGCTTTTGCGTCCGTTTCACTCGATCCGTTGCTGGTTTTGGTCTGCGTTGCCGAGCAAGCGGTGATGCGGGGCGTGCTGCTCCGAGAGCGGCGCTTCGGCATCAATATTTTGAATTCCAATCAGCGGGCGCTCTCCGAGTTCTTCGCGCAACCCGAGCAGCCCGAAAACGCCGAGCGCGCGCTGGGCGTGCGCTTCCGCTGGACCGAAAGCGGCATTCCGTTGATTGAGGGCACACTCGTGCAGTTGGCGTGCAATCTAGTGTCATCGCACATCGCGGGAGATCACACGGTGTTTCTTGGAGAAGTGGAGAGCGCGAGCGTCGCAGCTGGCGAACCGCTGCTGCACTATCGCGGACAGTACCGCCAGATCGGTCCTGCACGATAAGGCTCTTTTGGCGGACATCCGGCGCGGGAGTTCAGCCCGCCGGCATCAGGCGAGATGGAGGCTAGTGGTGGCCGCCGCCCAGCGAGTCGCGCTTGACCCCATACTCGGCGCCCCAGGCGTCCGTCATTTCGCTGCGAATCTGCCATAGTTCGGGGAAAAATTTGTGGCGCATGCCCTCTTCGAGAATCTCGACCGGGCGGCCCTTGAGCGACTTCGATCCGAAGCCAATCGTGCGGTGGATGAGCTGCATGTGCTCGAATCGGAATTTCTGAAAGAGCTCATCGAATTCCGCAAGGGCTTCCGCTACGACGTAAGCGTCGCCGTGCGAATACTGTGAACCGTAGATTTTCTCGATGGTAAGGCCGTGCTTATCGAGGTAGTTCGTCTTGAAGGAGTTCCAGATCGGCTGGTACATTTTGAGCAGGACGCGAAAACCCGGCGATTCCTGGCCACTGCCGTTGCCGAGCCGTTTGCGGATTTCCTGATATTCCTTCGGGGACATGGTTTCGAGGAGGGCGAGCTGCTGGGTCATCAATCGCTGGGCGGTGTGGACGCGGCGGAAAAGGGTCAGGACGCGATTGGTATTTTCGGCCTGCAAGTACTCGTCAATGTCGAGAAGAGTGTAGGCAATCAGCTTCATCCAGAGTTCTTCGATCTGATGGACGATCTGAAATTGCAACTCGTCGTGGTTGCACAAATCCTCGAATTTTGACTGGCAGTTGAGGAGCGTTTTCGTGTTGAGGTAAAGCTCGTAATCGAGCGTTCCTTCGCCGCTCATGATGGCGTAAAACTGTTCGCGATTCACGCTTGGGCGCCTCCGTTGACTCCATTCTGGCACAAAGAGGCGGCCGGAAAGAAAATGGCCAGCCGCGGCGGCTGGCATTCGCTTCGTGCAAAGATAACGCGGGCCCGCTAGCGTTCCGAGCTTCCTGATGAGCGGGCGGATTCGGCGGAATCGCCGGCTTCCTTCCGATGGCTTTTCACTTCGCGGAGAGCGTAGATCGGCTTATTTTGGGATTCGTAGTAGGTTCTGGCGCCGATTTCGCCGAGCAGGCCCATGGAGATGAATTGGACACCGCTGACGAAGAGCGCCACGGCGAGCAGCATCAGGGGGCCATGCTCCGTCATGATGGACATGTGGTAATAGAGCTTTTCGAATCCGAGAAAAGCGCCGAGCAAAACGCCAAGAGCGGCGCCGCCCACGCCCAGAAGCCCAAAGAACTGAAGCGGGCGGGTGGAATAGTCCAGCAGGAATTTGACGATCATCAGGTCGAGAAAAACGCGAATGGTGCGTCCGATTCCGTAGTTGCTCTTGCCGTTCTTGCGCTCGAGGTTTTCGATGGGGACTTCGGCGATTTGCGCGCCGGTGGAACTGGCGAGAGCGGGAATGAAGCGATGGAGTTCGCCATAAAGCTGGATTTCCTGGATGATTTCGCGGCGATAGGCCTTGAAGGTGGTGCCGAAGTCGTGCAGCTCGATGCCGGAGAGCTTGGCCATCATCCAGTTGGCGACATGGCTGGGAAGCTGCCGCATCAGCCAGTGATCGCGGCGCTGGTAGCGCCAGCCGCTGACCAAGTCGTAGCCTTCTTCAATTTTTTCCAGGAATCGCGGAATTTCTTCGGGGTCGTGCTGAAGATCGCCGTCCATGGAGATGATGACTTCGCCGCGCGCAAAATCGAAGCCGGCTTTTAGGGCAGCGGTCTGGCCGAAGTTTCGGCGCAGGCGAACGACATTAACGCGGCGGTCATGCTCGTAGATTTCGGAGAGCACCTTGAAGGTATCATCGCGGCTGCCGTCATCCACGAAGACGAGTTCGTAGGGCTCGCCAAGGCCGTCCATCACTTCGGTCAGCTTCATGTACAAAGGAGGAATGTTTTCCTGTTCATTGAAGAACGGAACGACAACGGAGTAGCGGACGGCTGAGTCGATAGCCATTTTCAGCGGAACCTGGATCGGGCCCCTGGAAGCGGGGAGCTACGCTTCCTGCGCGACAAAAGCATAGTCTACCAGCCGAATACCCTCGGAGGCGACAAGTTTTCTGATATCCGCGTCCGTGAGAATGGCGACCTCGCGGGGGCGGGAATCGGTCAGGCGGGTTGCCGAGCGGCGCAGGTCGTCATCGGAAAAGCCGGGATGGCACATGAGTTCGGTGGTCCCTGCGGGCAGCATTCGCAGCAGATTTGCGACGCCTTCCCGCGTCAATTGGCCGGTTTGCGCGATGCCACAGAAGTAATCGGAGGCGGAGATCCCGGCGTGCGCCGCGAGACGGCGGGCGTTGTTGGCGAGCAGCTTGAGTCCTCGCGCCTGCACGCCCTGCCTCATCACGATGCCGCTGTATTGGCCCGCGGCAAGGGCGGCTCGCAGGCGGGAATCCTCATGAGCAATGCGGATTGAGGCAATGCCGTGACGCTTGGCGAGCCGCAGCGCCGTCTCGAAGAGCCCCGGCAGCATGTGAACGTGTTTGTGACCATCGAGGTGGGTGGGCGAGATGCCTGCCGATTGGACCCTTTCAATCTGGGCTTCCCATTCGCATTCGACTTCGCGGACATCGAGGCCACGGCGGGCCTTGCGAAGCAGCAGCGCTTCCGGCCCCTCCGCAAACTCTCCGTCATCGTTTAAGAGCGTTGTTATGGTTTCCGGATCGGCGCAGGGCGGCCCGTCACTGAGGTTCAAGTGAACACCAACGCCAAGCCCGGGCGTGGCCCTGGCGAGTTCCACGGCCGAAGCGAAGGCGCGGCCATTTGCGAGAAGGGATGCGCTGGTGACGATGCCGTTGCGGTGCGCTTCGGCGATTCCCCGGTTCACGCCTTCGCTCCAGCCGAGGTCATCGGCATTGACGATCAGGTTTCTCATGGCGGCGGCTCCCGCGAGATGACCTGCCCTTTCGTACAGCTACACACTCGGCGCATCACTCGCTACCGTACCATTGACCCTCTCGGAGCCCAAATCTAGCATGGCGTCATTGCGGCATGCAGCGTTAGCGGCGTGCTCCCCGCGCCGTGGCGACCCGTGCCTGTTTGGGTGGTGACGATGTCCGTCGTTAAATTGAGGGAACCCAGGCCGGCGGCAAAAGCGCCGGCAAAGCAGGTGGGAGTGGCTCACCACGAAAAGCGGCGCGGCAAGCGCATGAATTCGCGCGTGCCGGTGCGACTGGAATGGGACGGCGATTCAGGGCGCATTTCGATCGAAGCGCACACGCGGGTGATCAATCCCTACGGCTGCATGGTTGTCCTGCAGCAGTCCCTGACGCTGGAGCACCGCCTGGCGCTGACCAATCTGGCAACGAACTCCTCAAATGCCGCGATCATCGTGTGGAAGGGAAATCCGCGGCCGGACGGCTGGGAGTATGGCATTGAACTAGTGGCGCCTGACATGGATTTCTGGGGGATCGACCTATGAAGCCGGCCACACCAAATCCCAATCCCGGCCATGTGCATCAAGTCAAGCGCGGACCGGTGACGCGCAACCTGACCGCCGAGGAGAGGCGGCGCGCGCAGCGAGTGCTGCTAAAAATGTCCGTGAACGTGACGGTACAGGGGAAGCCGCACTCGATTTCCGGGCACACGCATACGGTGAGCGAAAACGGCGCGATGCTGATTTTGCCGGAGCCGCTCGCGGAGAATACAAAGATTCTGATCGAAAACGTGAAGAGCCAGAAGAGCGTGGAAGCCCGGGTGGTGCGGCCGCCGCAGATGAGCAGCGACGGCGCGCTGGTTCCCGTCGAGTTTCTGGCTGCTTCGCCGGCGTTCTGGAATATCTTCTTTCCGCCCGTGGTGAATTGAAGGCTGTACGCGGAACCCAGCGTACTCGGCTGTTCTCCCGCACGCAGAGCCGAACCCCGCAAAGCCGAGTAAAGCCGGTGAGCTACTGCACAGCGATGCTGGTCTGGCCAGCGGCTGAATTGTAGTTCGAGTCGCCGGCATATTGGGCGCTGATGCTGATGGATTTGTTTTGCGCCGAGGTGGAGGAGCTGTTTCCGCAGCCGTTCATGGCGAGCAGCGCTCCAGCGAGCAGCACCAGGCTAGAGCAAGCATAGGCAAGGCGCTTTTCCTTGTAGCGGCGCGTCGCGACAAAGGTTAGTAATGCGACGGCGAGCGACGCGAGCAGGAGCGGGGCCAAGGGCAGTTCCGGCGTCTGAGGCGCGGGAGATTGCGGGACGCCCAAAGCGCTGAGCGTCGTGGTCAGGGTGGCCTTCAGGCTTGCAGGGCCGTTGATGCTGCCGTCTGTGGGCGTCAGGGTGACGGTCCCGGTGATTGGTGTAGTGCCATTCAGGAACTGCACGGTGCCGCTTGGCGCGACGCCGCTGCTCTGCGTATTCACGATGGCGGTGAGCGTCACGCTCGTGCCCGCGCCACCGTGGACAATCGCCGAGGGGCTGGCGGTGACGGCTACCGTGGTTGCTGCCTTTGTGACCGTCAAGTTCAGGGTCACTGGCTGGGCCTGTTTATAGCTGATGTCTCCGCCGTAGGTTGCCACGAGAGTATGAGAGCCGGCGGAGAGCTGGATAGGCTGATCTTCCGTGTGGCCGGCGCTGTTCAACGGGAAGTTTACTGGAGGAGAGCCGTTATCGGTGAGTGTAACGATGCCGGTGGCGTCGAATGCGCAGCCGGAGGAGGCGCCATTTTGAACGAGCGGCTGGCAATTGGAGGCGTTGCCTGTGCTGTTCAGCACGTCAGCGCGGAAAATGTAGGGCGAGCCGTAGGCAAAATTTGTGGCATTCGTGCTCAGGATGTTGCCTGTCGTGGGATCGAAAGTGACGATGCCGGCGAGCAGAGTACTGTTTTCCTTGGCGACGTTGACGGGTAC
>Ga0209062_1004647_pt1 | contig 14070 bp, 16 predicted proteins | sample Coa_R2_2_FD_187158 | JGI IMG/M metagenome (GOLD analysis project Ga0209062, IMG submission 187158) | Surface soil microbial communities from Centralia Pennsylvania, which are recovering from an underground coalmine fire - Coalmine... | ecosystem: Environmental > Terrestrial > Soil > Unclassified... | reverse complement strand
GCGGCGGAGATGGGTGCGGATCGGGCGCTCGCCGCGTTCTGCCTGACCAACTGGCCGTTCCGCCTGCTGCGCCGGCTCTTCCGGCCGGTTGCCGTGCCGGGTTCGCTCGCGGTGACACGCGTCATCCCGCCGCGGGACCTCGGGTCCGTGCGCGACGCGCTGGTGTGGTCGCGCGGCAACATCGAGCGCTGGATCGCCCAGGGCGAGCGCGATGCCCTCCGCGCGCTGGGTTAGAATGTAGGGGTCATGCCGCATTTCCGCATCCACCGCATGAAGGAATCTCCACGGCAGCAGTTCAAATGGGCCCCGCATGTCTCGGGCAGCGCATCGCTCAAGCCGAAGGATTACGAACCGCGCGGCGAGGTGGAAGCGCTGCACGAGTACGACGCGTGGCGGCTGCTGCGCGAATCGGGCGACCCGTTGATGGTGGGCGACCTGCTCGAAACCGAAACCGGCGCGTTGCGCATCTGCAAGTACGTCGGCTTCGAACCGGCCGAGTGGATCGTGCCGGAGCACAAGCCGCACGAGCCGCAACCCGCCGTGGAATGCGCCCCGGCAGGCAACTAGGAGACCCTCTATGCGCGAAGTGCGTCTGGGTGACGACATCGACGATTATTGCGTTCGCTGCAAACGCATCATGAACCATGCCGTGGTTTCCGTGGTGGACGCCAAGCCGGCCAAGGTGCGGTGCCGGACGTGTCACAGCGACCACGACTACCGCAACGAACAGGCTCCGCTGCCCAAGGTGGATTCGCGCAAGGCCGCGTTATTCAATGAGGTCTTGAAGAAGGTCGACCCGGAAGAGGGCGTTCCCGAGGAAGCCGCGGCAGCCGAGGCCGGCGCCGAGGATGCGGCGGTGAAGCCGAAAACCAAACGGAAGAAGTAGCGCCGTCCTATTGCGGCCTGCGCCCCAGAGCGGCCGCACTCTCCGGCACCGTCACCTGCCGCAGCCCCCACTCGGTCAGGCTATCTCCCCGGCTACCGTACACCGCGTTTGCCGGACTCGAAATCCTCCCACTGCCCGAACGCTTTCATCTGCGCGTCGAGCTTGGTATCGGAGATCAGCTTGCGGACTTCCTCCGGCGTCTGCCGGCGCCCGAACCGCTCGGGGCTGTCCGCCAGCGCCCAGGCCAGCGAGGCTGCGATCGCAGTATTGGCCTTCAGTTCGCGCGCATTGACCTTGTCGAAGGTATCGGACTCGGCGTGGTAGTTCGGCAGGTAGGGCGCGGCATCCTGATTGGCCACCAGGTTGGGCACGCCGGAGAGCAGGAAGTCGAAATTATCGGTGCCGTCAATGGCGTCCGCGGGGTTCTCGGCCAGCTCGAATCCGCCGATGCCGGCCAGCGCCTTTTCGAGCGGTGCCCGCAGATCCTCGCGGCCGTTGAGGAAGAAGCCGTTGGTGCGGCCCGTGCCGATGTCGAAAATAATCGCCGCGGTGTGGCGGTCCATCTCCGCGCGATGGCGGCGCACGTAGCCCGCCGAGCCGTACATGCCCTGCTCTTCGCCGGTGAAGAGCACAAACCGGATGGAGCGGCGCGGACGGCTGCCGACCGCATGAATCGCGCGCGCGGCGTCGATGACCATCGCGGCGTTGGCGCCGTTATCGTCGGCGCCGGTGCCGAGGTCCCAGGAATCGAGGTGCACCCCGAGCAGCACGATCTCCTCGGGATGCTCGCGCCCGCGGATCTCCGCCACCACGTTGCGCGACTGGTAGGCGCCGCCGGTGCGGTTCTCGATGCGCAGGCGGACGCGCACGCCGCCATCCGCGGCGAGCCGCGCCAGGCGCGCGCCGTGCTCGCGCGAAACCACCGCGGCCGGCGGCGCCAGCGGCTGGTTGGCCATCGCGAGCGGATGCCGGTACAGCAATCCGCGCGGCCGCGTGGATTGAAGCAGCAGCGCGGCGACGCGGGCCTGGCGAGCCGCCGCCAGCAGCGCGGGCGTCCTCATGTACTCGGCAAACAGGTCGTCGAGCGTCTTCATCTCGCGCGACTGAATGAGCGCGATGGCGCCGTTGGCGCGCGCGCCGAGCCGCGCGAAATCCTCCGCGCTGCCTTCCCCGGCATCGACCAGCGGCGCTTCGAGATCGCCGCGCGTGGACGCGCTGTACGGCGCGGCAGCCAGGCGGATAGCGAAGCGCTCCGGCGCAATACATTCCCCGCCAGCCGCCTCCGCCGCCCAGGCACTCGGCACTTCGAACGCCTCCGTCGTGACGCTATCGGCGCCGGCGGCCCGTAGCTTCGTCACGCCCCACTCGATGGCGCGGTCGCAGGCGGGCGAGCCGGTCGGGCGGCCGCCGATGCGGTCGCAGAGCTCCTGCAGATCGGAGAGGAGCGGGGTGGGCCCGAAGGTGCGGCCGACAATGCGCTGCTGCGCGTCATCGCCGCCCTGCAGCACCGCCGCGAGAGCCAGCGCTAGCGGGAATAGGCGCGACTTCCACATGACGGCAGTATAGCCGAGCGCGGCGCGCCGTCAGTGCGTCATCGCGTAAACAACATAATTCACGCCCAGGCGGATCGCGAGATCGGAAAAGCGCGCCGGGTAGCGCGGATCGTCGGCGTATTCCCACGCGTCGCCGATATCGGAGTTGTAGGAAATCGCGATCATCACGCGCCCTCGGTCGTCGTAGATGCCGCGCCAGTGCGCGCCCTTGCCGTCGGTCGAGCTCTCGGGGTAATTCGGCCGCTTGTAGCCGAGATACAGGTGCGCCTGGCCCGGCACCTGATAGCGGTCGTTGAGGTCGTAGACAGAGTGGAAGATCTGGTCATCGTCGGGGATCTCGCGAATTTCCTTTTCCGGAAACGCCTTCTTGATTCGCGATTCGAACTCCTGCCACTCGCGGGCGCCGTGGAAATCGTCCGCCATGAAAAAGCCGCCGCGCAGCAGGTATTCGCGCAGCGCCTGGCCTTGCGCGTCGGTTAGCCCCCATTCGCCCACCTGGACGGCATAGAGCCACGGCCAGTCGTACTGGTCGCCTTCATCGAGATTCACCACCTGCTCGGCTTCGCGCACGTGGATGCGCGTCAGCCGCCGGACGGCGAGCGAAAAATGGCGGTCGGCGCGCGGAAAATCCTGCGACCAGAGCGAGTAGCCGGTGTGCCAGTCGGCGTCGCGGCCCTCATAGCCGTTGAGCGGGCCGGGCGGAAACATCAGCCGTGCAAATGCCCATTCGGTGCGATCGCCATGATCCGCCGGAACCGGGATGGAGCCGAGGCGGTATTCGATTCCGGGGAATTCGCGAAACGGCCGCTGGAAGGCGAACAGCACGCCCGCGACCGCCAGGCCGGAGAGTAGAGCGTTCCGCATCCCTCTGGGTTCTCTGGTTATGAGGATAGCACCGTCATTCGATCCGGACGGCTCCGGGCGCGACCTCCTTGAACCGCGTCATCACCGCGGGGTCGTGGCCCGGCACGATCAGCTCCGGCCGCGAGGCGAGCTCGCGCATGCGGTCCTGCGCGCGCAGGTTCGAGGCGGCGTCCAGCGTGGCGGCGATGGCCGCGTGCTTTTCCAGGTTCTCGTAGAGATACAGATTGTCGCTCGCCAGCACCACTGTGCCCGCCGCCGTATTCACCGCGAGGAACTGCGAGGCGTAGGTATGCTTGCCGCCCGTGTACGCGGTGATGCCCGGCAGCACTTCGCGCGCGTCGCCATCGATCAGGCCCACGCGGCCCTGGGTGTTCAGCCTGACCGCGGCCAGGACGTCATCCGGGTCGATGCCGCCGTGCGTGCGCCGCGACTGCCACGCCGATCCCGCGTAATACTCCAGCTCCTCCTTCTGCAGCCAGATGCGCGCCTTGGGGAAGAGGTCCATGCCGTCCGCGTGGTCCCAGTGCATGTGGCTGATGATGACGTCCGTGACGTCCTCGGGGGCGACGCCCGCGCGGCGGACGGCCTCCGAGGGCTTCGTGAAATCGGAGACGTGCCATTGCTGGAAGAACTGCTCGCGGTAGAAGCCGGAATCGAACAGGACGATCCTGCCGCCGCCGCGCAGCAGCCAGACCATCATCGCGATATCCAGCTTGCGGCCGGGTTCCGCGCCCGCCACCAGTTGATTCACGGCGAAATCGGGGATGGTGGCATACCGTACGGCGAAGACTTCGTACTGCGGCTTGGGCTGGGCGGCCAGCGGCGCGGCAAAAGCCGCCGCGAGGCAAAGGAGTACGCGCATTCCCGTAGTCTACTCCGGCTGTGTTAAAACAAGATTCCCCATGCAGAGGCTCGCCCATTTCCGCTGGCTCTACCCGCTGTTCTTTCTTTCCGGCTTTCCCGCGCTGCTGTACCAGATCGTCTGGCAGCGGGCGCTGTTCGCGATTTACGGCGTCAATATCGAATCCGTAACCGTGGTGGTGAGCGCGTTCATGCTCGGGCTGGGACTGGGGAGTCTGGCGGGAGGCCGCATCTCGCGCCATCCGCGCGCCCCACTGCTGGCGCTGTTCGCGGCGGCGGAGCTGGGGATCGCGGCGTACGGGCTCGTTTCGCTCGCGCTGTTTCATCGCGTGGCGGCATTTACCGCCGGAGCTCCGGCGGCCGCGGCCGGCTTGCTCGCCTTCGCGCTGGTGCTTGCGCCCACGGTCCTGATGGGCGCGACCCTGCCGCTACTGGTGGCGCAACTGGTGCGGATTTCAGGCAACGTCGGACGCGCCGTGGGCATTCTGTATTTCGTCAACACGCTGGGCTCGGCCGCGGCCTGCTTCGCGGCGGCGCTGTTCACCATGCGCTATCTGGGCGAATCGGGATCGGTGCGGCTCGCGGCGGGGCTGAACGCGGCGGTGGCCGCGGGCGTGGGCCTGCTGGCTTGGTCGCTTCGCGGCTCGCGATTCGAGAAAGCGGACTCCCCGGCGCCGCGCGCTCCGTGGAAGCCGGCCCTCGGCTTCAACGCCGCGATGCTGCTCGCGGGCGTGGCGGGCTTCATCTCGCTGTGCTACGAAATCGTCTGGTACCGGCTGTATTCGTTCGCGACCGGCAGCAATCCCAAAAGCTTCGCCTTCGTGCTCGGGGCGTTTCTGGCGGGGATCGCGTTCGGGTCGTTGCTGAGCCGGAGGCTCTGCGCCACGGTCTCGCGGGCCACCCTGGCGCAGATCGCGGCCCTGGTCCTGGCGGCGAACCTGTTCGGCTTCGCGGTGGCGCCGCTGGCTTCGCTGCTCGCGCCGCACGCCAGCACGCTCTGGACGCTGCCGCTCGTCGCGTTGGCCGCCGGTCTGCTCGGCGCGGCCTTTCCGCTCATCTGCCATCTTGCGGTCGGCCCGGATTCGGACGCCGGCGCGGGCCTGAGCTATCTCTATCTCAGCAATATTGCGGGCTCCGCCGCCGGTACCTGGCTGGTCGGCTTCGTCCTGATGGATTACCTGACTCTACGCGGCATCTCCGTGCTGCTTGTCCTGCTCGGCGCAGGGGTGGCCATGGCGCTGCTGGCAGCCGCGGGACGGCGCACGGCGCTGTTCGCCTGCGCCGCCGCGGGCGTCCTCGCGGCATCGCTTTCCGGGCCGCTCTTCGCCGGCCTCTGGGGCCGCCTCGAATATAAGGATGAATGGGGCAAGCCCGGCACTGCGCTGGCGGACGTCGTCGAAACGCGCAGCGGCATCGTGACCGTCGATGCCGACGGCGCCATCTTCGGCGGCGGCGTCTACGATGGCTGGATGTACGCCGACCTGCACGATAACGACCAGATCCGCCGCCCGCTCTCCATCAGCTACATCCATCCCGATCCCAAAGACGTGCTCATGATCGGCATGTCCGGTGGCGCATGGACCGAGGTGATCGCCAACCATCCGCAGGTCGAAAAGGTCGTCTGCATCGAGATCAACCCCGGCTACGTCGAGGTCATCCGCCGCTATCCGCAGGTCGCGCCGCTGCTGACGAATCCCAAAGTCGAAATCCACTACGATGACGGCCGCCGCTGGATGACCCGCAACCGCGCCCGCAAATTCGACCTGATCGTCGCGGATACGACTTATTACTGGCGCGCCCACGCCACAAATTTGCTTTCAGTCGAGTACCTCGAGCTCGCGCGCCAGTTGCTGAAGCCGGGCGGCGTGCTCTACTACAACACCACGTTCTCCTACGAGGCGCAGCGCACCGGCGCGCTGCGATTCCCGTACGCGCTCCGCTTCGGTCCGCTGCTCGCCGTAAGCGATAGCCCGCTGCAGCTTGACCGCGAGCGCTGGCGCCGCATCGCCGCGGAGTACCGGCTGGAGGGGCGGCCGATGTTCGATTTCTCCAAGCCCGAAGACGCGAAGCTCTTCGCGGAGTTGATGCACTGGCCCGATACGGTCGCCAGCGCGAAATACGTCTCTGAAGGCATGGAGACGCGCGAGAGCCTGCTGCGGCGCACCGCGCGCCTGGGCATTGTCACCGACGACAACATGCTCGTCGAGTGGCGCCAGTAGCCGCCGCGAGCGCCCTTATTTTTTCGGCTCTGCGGCGGTCCGCAGCACTAGTTTGGGCAGCGCCAGATCCTGCCCGATGGTGAAATTCGTCAGGTCGATGCGGTTGGATGTGTACCCCTTCAACCCCGCCATCAGCACGCAGGCGCCGGGCACGCCGGAATCGCCCATGGCCGTCGTGGTGGTCGGCAGCGCGCGCGCGATGTGGTTGAAATCATCCCGCTCGACGCGGAGATTGTACGCGCCCTTCTTATTCGTGACCGTCTGCCGCGCCGGCTCGGCCCCGCCGCAACTGAGCTGAATCTCGACCGTTCGCCCCGGCGCCGAGCCATCCGCCATCTCGACTTGCCCGTGCAGGAAGATCACGTCATTGGCTGCGAGGGGCAATACGGCGGCCAGCAGCGCGGCTGCCAGAGGTATGCGAATCGTCATGCCTGATTATTCTATAGGTGCACGCCGGCGGACCATGGGCCGTTCGGGCCATGCGCAGCGCTCTACGCGGCCAGGCGCCGCGCGAATTGCAGGACGCGTCGCGGCGCGCTCGGCTGCGCAACCTGCACCGACATCGGCCACGGCTCGCCGACCCCCGCCAGTGCCAGCGATGCTCCCGCGAGCGCCATATTCTTGAAGAAGTTGATCTGGTCGTTCTGCCGCTGCGCCGGGTCTTCCTGTTTCCAGAAATCGTGCATCAGCGGCGAGACCGAGGCCAGGAATGCCAGAATCAGAGCCTCGCCGATCTTCGGCTTGAGGCCGAGCAGGATGCTCGTTCCCCCCACCACCAGCATCGCTCCAGTGAGCGCGACGCCCACATCCGGCTTGGGCACGTGCTTGGCGCCGGCATATTCCGCCATGGCCCGGCGTTTCCGGAAATGCTCGATGCCGGTGTAAATGAAGAAGCTGCCGAAGAGAATGCGGCCGATCAGAAACGGAACCTTCATCGCGATCCCCTGGATGCCGGGATTCGCCGCCGCGCGGCGCGGTTGCGCGGATCGGACGGCGAATTGGGGCGCAGCATACGCCGCGGCGTCGCGAATGCGCGGAACCGCCCCCTTCCGAAGGGGGCGCGATGCGTCAGGACACGACCTGTATCTCGACAAACGGGCACATCACTTCAAAGTCCCCGCTATTGAAATCGGCCTCGATGCCACCGCTCGAGCTTCCCCATTGCAAAAGGGCGCTGACCATAATCACGACCCATCCCTGCGGGATCACCAGCGCCCCGTCAGCCTCCAGCACGGCGGTGCGAAAGACGCGCTCTCCCCAGGGGCTAATGTAGCTGCCGAAGGACGGCTTATCCAGGTTCAGATCGAACACGTTCTCGCTGTCCGAGGGTTTCGCAATCCCCGGTGGAGGCTCCATCAGCCCGAGCTCCGCCGAAATTTCGATGCCGCTCCATTCGGTCTCCCACCAGTGCCCTTGAATATCCACCTGGCAATAGCCGCTGAACATGAGCCACGAACTGGCGTTGAACACCACGAGCTGATCGCTCGAACTCTCCCAAAGGAAATAAAAACGGATTTCCGCTTCACCGTAAGCCGCCGTCGAATCGATCCTGAACTTCGCCCAACTGTTCCATGGCTCGATCTGTGAGCCGCCCCAGACAAGGCCGGGCGGGCTGGTCGCAGGCCAGATCAGAAAGGGCTCATCGAGCACCACTTGCGGAGCCTGCGCGATCGCGGCAGTGTTCGTTGAGGCGACCAGCCGCTCGATTACCTTGCGGCGCGCTTCGACATCGGCGGACATCGCCGCCCTCGCGGCAGCCGAATTCCGCAGCGCGTCCGCTCGCTGTGCTTCCGCCTTGCGCTGCATCTCTGCGCGGGCCTCCGCCTGCATCCGCTCGAAAGCCGCTGCATCGAAGCCGGACTTTTCGAGCGCAGACGCAAGCAGTTGTCCGGCGGCGGGCTGGGCCGCGGGGCGCTGCCGCAATCGCGGCCGCCGTTTGGCCGGAACGGGTTGGAGTGGGGTTATCCTAGCCGCCGCGGTGAGCGCGGCTTTGATCTCCGCTGCCCTGGTACTCGCGGCTTTGCTCTTGGTTGCGCTCTGGTCCATGCGAGGCCTCCTTTGCAGTTCCAGGCTGGGTCGAGTCTACACCGAGGCTGTTGCGGGGTGCCCGAAAATCTTGAGAGGTGAAAACCGCTTGGTATCTGCCGATACGGCTGAGGCTAACGGCCGTCGCGCGCCGTGCGTGCAGCCATCCCGTTGCCCGTGAGCTGCCGCACCACTTCTTCCAGTTCGGCGACGCGCCGCGCCAGGTCGTCAATGGCCTGCCCCTCCGGGTCGGGCAGCCGGCCGTGCTCGAGCGTGCCTTCCGGACGGATGCGGACCACGCGGCCCGGAATGCCGACCACCGTCGAGTTGCCCGGCACATCGTGCACCACCACCGAGCCCGCGCCGATCTTCACGTTATCGCCGATTTTGATATTCCCCAGCACCTTGGCGCCCGTGCCCACGACCACGTTGTTGCCCAGCGTGGGATGCCGCTTGCCGCGCTCGTTGCCGGTGCCGCCCAGCGTCACGCCCTGGTAGAGCAGCACGTCATCGCCGATAATCGCCGTTTCGCCGATCACCACGCCGGAGCCGTGGTCGATAAAAAAGCGGCGCCCGATCTGCGCGCCGGGGTGGATTTCGATCTGGGTGAAGAAGCGGCTGATCTGCGAAATGATCCGCGGCGCCAGCGGCACATGCCAGCAGTACAGCTTATGCGCCAGGCGGTGGGCCATTACCGCGTGGAAACCGGGATAGCAGGTGAGGATTTCGAGGACGCTCTTGGCGGCCGGGTCTTCCCGGAAAATCGTCTCGATCTGATCGCGGATGGCCCGGAACATCGCGCGCCTAGTGCGCCGCCACCTCTTCGGTGGGCACCTGAATTTTGCCTGGCGCGCCGGGAGGAATCGGCGCCAGCATGTCCTCCTTCCGCTTCACCAGCGTGGAGGTGTTGTAGCTGGCCAGCTCGAAGCCGTGGCCATGCGTAATTGCGTCGGTGGGGCAGGCTTCGACGCAGTAGCCGCAGAAGATGCAGCGGTTGTAGTCGATGTTATACACGGCCGCGTAGCGCTCGCCGCCCGAGATGCGCATCGTTTCGGTGTTCTCGGCGGCCTCGATATAGATGCAGTTGGCCGGACAGGCGGCGGCGCATAGGAAGCACGCCACGCACTTTTCGAGCCCGTTGGCGTCGCGCTGCAGGACGTGCGCGCCGCGAAAACGCTCTTCGAATTTCGGCGGCTCGTCGGGATAATTCTCCGTCACCGTCGGAGACATCATCTCTTTGAGCGTGACGCCCATTCCCTTGGCGATCGAGGCAGCGGTACCGAAGATGTCGAATTTCGCGGACATGTGTCTCTTCTTATTCTAACGTTGACTCCCCCCGGGAGCCTAATTCCGCGAGCCTCAACCCGCCTTCCATTCCGGAACGTTTTCTCCCTGACGGATCGGGGACACACCGGCCAGCCCGCCCAGCCATTCGATCTGCTTCCGCTGCCAGCCCTCGATCACGCGCGTAATCGTTCCATCGCGCTCGATCAGGAACAGCGTCGGCACGCTCGAAATGCCGTAGGCGTTGCTGGCGGGGAACTGGTCCTCCTCGCGGTCGAGGAGCATCGGAAAGCTCACTCCGAAGTGGCGCGCGAAAGCCCGCGTGTCCTCCGGGCAATTCTGCGAGACGCCATAAACCGCCAGCGCCGCGGGGTTGTGCAGCCGTTCCAGAAATGGAAAAGTGAGCTGGCAGATGGGGCAGGTTACCTCGAAAAACGCGAGCAGAATCGGCCCGTTGGCGAGCAGCTCGGACAGCGGCGCTTCGCCGCCATCGAGCCGCGCCAGCCGGAAATCGGGTGCGCGCGAGCCTTCGGTTACGAGCCGGTGCTGCCGGGAAGCGGCCATACCTCAAGTGTAGCGAACCCGGCCGCGGCCGCAACCGAAGCGGCGCCGCCGTGCCGCGCCAACCCTCACCCCCGCGGCTCGGCCCCGTTCCGCGCTCCCAGCGCGCTCTGGATCGCCTTCGCGATCGAAACCGTCAGCGCTCGCGGATACTCCGTGCGCGCCAGCGCCAGCGCCTGCCGGCGCACCAGCCGCCGTCCCTTCACGCGGAAGAGCTGAAAGTAGCGGCTTTCCCGGCGCAGCGCAAACTCGGGCAGCAGGGAATACCCGAAGCCCGCGCCCACCAGCCGCTTGATCGCCTCGGTGTCGTCGGCCTCCATGATCACCCGCGGGCTCACGCCCAGATCGCGGAAGAATCCGTCGATGAGCGCCCGGCTGTTGCTCCGCGGCGGGTACAGCAGAAAGGGGACCTGCGTGAGATCCGCCGCGTCGAGCTGCGCCATGCGGGCGCGGCCGTGTGCCGGCCGGAGCCCGAGCAACTCCTCGTCGTAGAGCGGCAGGATGCTCAACTTCTCTTCGTCGACCGGCAGCGAAATCAGCCCGAGATCGAAGCGCCGGCTGAGCAGCCCCTCGACGATCTCCTCGGTGGCCGCTACCGTCACATGCATATCGGTCTGCGGAAAGCGCTTGCGGATCTGGCGCAGCGGCGCGCCGAGGCGATAGATGAGGCTGGTGGCGCCGCTGGCGAAATGGAAGGGCCGCGTATCCCCGTGGGCATCGTTGATAAACTCCTGCTCGATCAGTTCGACCTGGTGCAGAATCGAGCGCGCATGGTCGCCCAGGCGGAGCGCCGCCGCGGTAGGCACGATGCGCTTGCCGGAACGCACAAACAGCTCGACGCCGATGCCGGCTCCCAGCGCATGCAACTGCTGGCTCACCGCGCCGGGAGAGAGCGATACTTTTTCGGCCGCGCGCGTCACGCTCGAGGTCTCGAGCACCGCCAGCAGCGTGCGAAGGTGGCTGATTTCCATGGGCCACCCGCATTGTAACGCGGACGGCCGGGGCCATCGGCGCGCGCGGCTGCCGGCTCGCCCGGTCACCGCGGCCGCGTCAGCTCCAGCGCCCACTGGTAACACGGTATGGCGTGGTGGCTATATTGGTATACCTCCAGCGGAGGGTTCATCACCGGGTTGAAAGCGCGCCCGAATGCCACCGCGCCCGCCGCGGGCCCGGCGTAGTAGAGGTGCAGACGGCGGCATTTCCGTTCGCGCACCACGGCCAGCGCCTCCCCATACAGGCGCGAAAGCTGGCTGAGCGGATCGGGATGCCGCAGACATCGCACGGAAGGCTCCGCGGCCGCGCGCTCTCCTCCTCTCCTCTGGCGCTCACGACCAGCGCGCGCCGGCATTCCGGATGCGAACACCGTCCCGCCGCCCGCGCCCAGAGCATCAGTAAGTCACGCGGACGGATGTAGCGGTGTTGGGCCATGCGCCGTGGCATACTGGTCCAGAACCCGATGAAGGTGCCTTACGCGAAGAAGTGGCAGCATGTGACCGGCCGGTTGAGCGAGATTGCGCTCGGCTGCGGCCTGGTCGAGGAGTGCAAATGGGGCAAGCCCTGCTTCACCTGGCGGAAGAAGAACGTGGCGATCGTCATCCCGCTGAAGGACGCGTGCGCCCTCTCGTTCTTCAAAGGCGCCTTGCTCAAGGACCCGAAGCACATTCTCCAAAAGATCGGAGAGGCGCAGGCGGGCCGCTGGATCAAATTCGCCTCCCCTGAGGAAGTTTCGGCACTGCAGCCGGCCCTGAGGCAGTACCTCTGCGAAGCGATCGAGGTCGAGGAGTCCGGAAAGAAGGTCCCCCTCAAGAAGGCTTGCGAGTATGCGGTTCCCGAGGAGCTGCAAATGAGGCTGAACGCGGCTCCGGAGCTGAAGGCGGCGTTCGAAGCCCTCTCGCCGGGACGCAGGAAGTCGTACATCTTTCATGTCTCGCGCGCGAAGCAGGCGAAGACGCGGGCAGCGCGGGCCGAGAAATGTGTGCCGATGATCTTAAGCGGCCGGGGCTTCAACGAGCGCACCAGCGGCCCGGGTCTCACCTAACGCTTACCGCCCCACCGCCGATTGCGCCATGCGCCGCACCTTCCGCCGCACACGCGCCGGAAAACCTGCCGGTGCGGCTCCCGAGCTCTGCCACTCGCTGACAAGCTGCTGCAGCTCGCGAATCAAGCCCTGCACTTCGCTCCACGGCATCGGCGCTGGCGCCGCCGGCGGGCATTGGCGCAGCAGGCAGCCGACGAACTGCGGCTTCGGGACCACGTGCAGCGAGACGATCTCGAACCCGAGCGCGCCGAAGACCCTCGGCGCCGTCTGCATGGTCAGCCAGTAACAGTGATCGACTTTGCTCACCGTTTGCGGCGCGCCGGTGATCCGGCACAATTCCAGGTAATCCAGGAAATCGCAGTAGAACAGGCCGCCGGGCGCGAGGTACCGGCGGATATTCGCCATCGTGGCGCGCAGGTCGTAGAGGTGCTCGATGGTCCGGCACAGCAGCACGAGATCGAATCGTTCCTCGGTCTCCCAGGTCTCGGCCGAGCCGACGATCCCGCGCAGTCCGAGGCGGCAGGCCGCTTCGATCTCCTCGCGCGAAGGATCGAGCACCGTGCCCTCCACGCCGAAGCGCGTCGCGAGCTCCTGTGCCACCTGCCCGGAGCTGCCGCCCACGTCCAGCAGCCGGATCCCCTCGCCGCCGGGCACGCGCCGGTCGAGAAAGCGCACCAGGTTGCGCGCGTAGGCGGCCTGATCGGCCTGCAAATCCTCAATCGTAGCCGTGGAGCCCGCGAATGCGGACGTCAGCTTGCGGTAATCGCCCTCGCAGTAGAACTCGGAGTAGCCCTGCTGCGTGAAGCGGTCCATCAGGTAGATCAGTCCGCAGCCGGTGCATAGCGCCGTGCGGAGCGGCAGCCCGTACCGGTCCTCATACGCGATCACGCAACTGGTTTCGGACCCGCACAGGTTGCACGCGGAAACGAACTGGCGGGGGGCGGCGGCGAGCGGCTCAACGACCGGCCGGCAGCGCTGGCGCCGCGTCTCCAGCTCCGCCGGGCTGATGAGAAAGTGCATGCGCTGCCAGCCTACGATACCGCGCGCACACTTGCCAAGCGGCGGGCGTATTCAGGACCACCGCCGCCGGCCGCCTCCAGTGAGATACCGCCCGCGCGCGCCTATTCGCGCTTCTCCAGTTGCAGCGTGATGGTGCCGATCGTCACCGGCATGCGCACGCGAATCTGCACCGGAATCCGGCGGGCATCGTCCGTCAGCCACACGTGCAAATGCGCCGAGCGCTGGAACAGCACGCCGTTGAAGAGCATGATTTCGTACTGAACGGTCTTGAACGTTCCGGCCGTCGTCCTCACGTCCTCGCGCTGCTGCGCCTCGACGTTCGCCAGCACGCTCTTCTTGCCGTCGCTCACCGCGACCTGCGCGGATTGCCCCGGCTCCAGGCGCAGGGTCCGCACATAAAACAGCCCCCCAATCACGTCGTGGACGCACGAAGGAATCTCGATCTCCTTAGAGAGCATTACCGAATTCCTCACCAGGTCGCGCTCCACATACAAGCTGCGGTGCGCCACGCCCTCGAACTGAATGCGCGTCTCGCGCCGCCGGTTGCCCTCGTGCGTCGTCATCTCGACGCCCTGCGTGCACAGCGACTGGCTGAGTATGGCGCTGTAGTCGTCTTCCACTTTGAAAAGCTTGGATACCAGCCCCACGGATTCCAGGTGAAATTTCACCTGCCAGTCCGAGCGGGGAGCCGGCCCCCAATCGACCACCGCCTTGCCTGCCGTGATCAGCCGCCACTCCACGTTGTAATGCAGCGTTTCG
>Ga0209062_1004646_pt1 | contig 14071 bp, 11 predicted proteins | sample Coa_R2_2_FD_187158 | JGI IMG/M metagenome (GOLD analysis project Ga0209062, IMG submission 187158) | Surface soil microbial communities from Centralia Pennsylvania, which are recovering from an underground coalmine fire - Coalmine... | ecosystem: Environmental > Terrestrial > Soil > Unclassified... | reverse complement strand
GAGATGCGCCAGCTCGCAGGGGACCAAAGTTAGACGCTCGGTTTCGATCATCGTAGGATTTCGATTGGCCGGACCGGGACTAATGTGACGCCGGCACCTTGGCCGGCTCCGGCGCCGCGGCATAGGGTTGGGCGGCCGACGCGCCGGACTTGCGGCGTTGAATCGCCAGGCAGCTCAGCGCGCCGATCAGCACCATGATCACCGGCACGGCCAGGGACGGGCGCATGGCATCCAGGAAACCATAGACGAACACGTCGTGGAAGTATCGCTCCACTTGTGCCACGAGCTCGGGTGGCGTGCCGGGCGGGATGTGCGCGGAACCGCCGGTCTGCCCGCGGCCCACGTCGAGGCCGCCCGTAGCGGCGTTGGCGAACGAGGCGATGAATTGCTGCCGAATGGAGTCCGGAATCTGCGGCGGCAGCGTGGCCGAGCGGCTGACCGCCTGGTCATGTAGCGCCGTGGCCAGCCGGTTCTGCAACACCGCGCCGACGACCGCGCTGCCCACCACGCTACCAAGCTGGCGCGTGGTATTCAGCACGCCCGAGGCCGCCCCCGCCAGGCGCGGCTCGACCTCGCGCATGGCCTCCGTGCTCAACGGCGCGAAGATGCAGCCCATGCCGAAGCCGGCGACAAGGTAGGCCGGCAGGAAGGTCAGCCAGGTGGAGTCGGGCGCGGCCAGCCAGTCCACCAGCCCCATCCCCAGGGCGAAGACGGTCAGGCCGAACATCAGAATGTACTTGCCGCCAATCTTGTCCACCAGGCGCCCCGCGACGGGCGCCACGAACATGGAGACGAGGGGCATGGGGGCGACGGTCAGTCCCGCCCTCAGCGGCGTCATGCCAAGCACGGATTGCAGATAGATGGTGATGGGGAGGAACAGGCCGAGCATGCCGAAGGACATCGTCGTCGAGATCCAGTTCATGAGAGAGTAGTTGCGGTTCTTGAACAGCGAAAGCGGGATCAGCGGCTCCTCCTGAGTGCGTTCCCAGAGCACGAAGGCGACCAGGATGACGAACCCGGCGATGATGATCTGCCAGATCGTCACCGGCCCCCAGATGGCCCCCCAGTCGTAGCGCTGTCCTTCGATGAGGCCGAAGACGATGCCGAAGAGGCCGGCACTGGCCAGCAGCACGCCGACCAGGTCGAGGCGATGGCGCCGGCCCACGCGCAGGTCGGGAATGACCAGGAAGGTGGCGATGAGCGCGATCACGCCGACAGGCAGGTTGACGTAGAAGATCCAGCGCCAGCTCCAGTTGGTGACGATGAAGCCACCTAGCGTCGGGCCGGCGATGGCGGCGACCCCCGCCACCGCGCCCCAGACGCCGAACGCGGCGCCGCGACGCTCCGGCGGGAAGATACTGGTGATCAGGGCCAGCGTCTGCGGCGTGAGCAGGGCGCCGCCGACGCCCTGGATGACGCGGGCGACGATCAATTGGTCGGTGCTCTGTGCCAGGCCGCAGAAAGCAGAGGCGAGCGTGAAGATGGCCAGGCCCGCGGCGAACATGTTGCGCTGGCTGTAGATATCACCCAGCCGCCCGGCCGTGATCAGCAAGACGGCGTAGACGAGGATATAGGCATTGAGCACCCACAGGATCTGGTCCAGCGGCGCCTTCAAGGCGTCGATGATGCTCGGAATGGCGATATTGACGATCGTCGTGTCCAGCAGGATCATGAAGAAACCCAGGCATAGGATCAGCAAGATCAGCCAGGGGTTTGCTTGCGTCTTCGGTTCCACGCGGTTCACTGTACCATCCTCTTTAGTACCTTTATCGCAGGCCATCTTCCCCCTATTGTAACGGCTGAGGGCCCGCCGAGATCAGCGTACAGTAGAGGACAGTGCACGATTCATTCCCGCCGGGCCATCTCCCCGCACGCTTCACGCGGCAGCGGTACACTGAGGGCGGCTACGATCCGACCTGTGTGACGAGAGGAACAGCAGATGGATATTGAGGAGGCGCGCCGGTTCGTGCAACAGCACCACCGTGCCGTGCTGGTGACCAATCGGTCCGATGGACGGCCGCAGATGAGCCCGGTCCTGGCGGGCGTGGACGGGGCCGGCAACATCGTGATCAGCACGCGTGAAACGGCCCTCAAGACGCGCAACCTGCGGCGCGACCCGCGGGCCTCGCTGTGCGTGATGAACGATGCCTTCTTCGGGGAGTGGATCCAGATCGACGGCACCGCGGCCATCATCTCATTGCCCGAGGCGATGGAACCGCTGGTCGACTACTACCGGCGCGTCGTCGGCGAGCATCCCGATTGGGAGGACTATCGCCGGGCCATGGTGCGCGACAAGCGCGTCCTGCTGCGCATCGCCATCGAGCGCGCCGGCCCCGACCGCAGCGGTTGATCGCCCATCCAGCGACGCGCCGAGTCGCGGCGCGCCGCCACGTCCGGGGTGAATAGGGCGATTAGGATGTGCCAATGGCACGGGACATCGGGTGTTAAAGAAGCGGCATCGCGCGGGTTGGTGGACATTGCTCGAGGGTCAATGGCACGCCGCGCTGGGGCACATAGGCATGCATCAATCTCTAGCGGGCAGGTATGCCTAATGGTCTTCACCAAACCGGTTGTCTGTCCCGTCCTGATCGGCCGCGCAGCCCATGTGCAGGCGCTCACCCGTTGCATCGCCGAGGCCTGCGCCGGTCGGGGGCAGGTCGTGCTGGTGGTCGGAGAAGCGGGTATCGGCAAAACACGCCTCGTGGCCGAGGCGATGGCGCATGCCGCGAACGACGGCCTGCTTGTCCTGCAAGGCCATTGCTTTGAGCCGGATCGCTTGCTGCCCTACGCGCCGCTGCTCGACCTCTTGCGCGCCATGATGGCTGCTCAGTCGCCTCAAGCACTGCTAGACCATGCCGGTCCCGCCGGCCCCGAGCTGGCCCGGCTCCTCCCCGAGCTGACGGTGCTGCTGCCCGACGGCGCACCTCCCGCTGCCGTCGACCCCGCGCAGGAGAAGCGCCGCCTGTTCGAGGCGCTGACCCAGATGTTCGTCAGCCTGGCCGGCCAGGCTCCGCTCTTGGTCGTCATCGAGGATCTGCACTGGGGCGACGACACCAGCCTCGACTTCCTGCTGCACCTGGCCCGCCGTACCGCCGCGCTGCCGCTGCTCCTGGTCTGTACCTACCGAAACGACGAGATCCACCCGGGCCTCCAGCACGTCCTGGCCGGCCTGGATCGGGAACGGCTGGCCACCGAGATCGCCCTGCCCCGCCTGGAGCCGAGCGAGGTCGACGCCATGCTGCGGGCTATCTTCGATCTGACGCGCCCCGCCAGCGCCGACTTCCTGCACACGCTCTACGCGCTGACCGAGGGCAATCCCTTCTTCATCGAGGAGACTCTCACGGCGCTGGGCGCCGCCGGAGACATCACCTATGCCGCCGGCGGGTGGGAGCGCAAACCACTGGACGAGCTGCGCATCCCCCGTACGGTGCAGGACGCGGTGGGGCGGCGCACCGCCCTGCTAACCGCCGGGGCGCGGCAGGTCCTCGCCCTGGCCGCCGTGGCCGGCCGGCGCTTCCCCTTCGATCTGCTGCAAGAACTGACCCGGCTGGATGAACGGGAGCTCCTGGAGCGGATCAAGGAGCTGATCGCCGCCCAACTGGTGGTGGAGACGCCGGACGAGCAGTTTGCCTTCCGCCACGCGCTGACACGGCAAGCCGTCTACGCGGCCTTGCTGGCCCGCGAGCGCCGCGCGCTGCACCGGGAAATCGCCCGGACGATGGAGAGTCAGTACGCCTCCGCGCTCGACGCGCGCCTGGCCGACCTGGCCTACCATTTCTCGGAGGCGGGGGTGTGGGATCGGGCGCTGGAGTACGCGCAGCGCGCCGCCTCGATGGCGCAGTCCCTCTACGCCCCGCGGCCAGCGGTTGAGCAATTTAGCCGCGCCATCGAGGCGGCGCGCCACCTGTCCCTTGCGCCGTCGCCGCAGGTGTATCGCGCCCGCGGGCTGGCTTTCGAGACGCTGGGCGACTTCGCGCGGGCGCGGGCCGATCACGAGGCGGCGCTACACGCCGCACGGGAGGCCGGCGACCGCCGGGAGGAATGGCACGCGTTGATGGCGCTGGGCGCGCTCTGGGCGGGGCGCGATTACGCGCAGGCGGGAGAGTGGTACCGTCAGGCGGCCGATCTGGCGCAGGCGCTGGGCGATCCGGACTTGCACGCGCACAGCCTCAACCGGCTGGGCAATTGGCTCATCAATGTCGGCCGGGTCGAGGAAAGCCTCAGCGCCCTTCACACGGCCCTGGAACTGTTCAGGGATCTGGACTCCCGCGCGGGCATGGCCGAGACGCAGGACCTCCTGGGCATGACCTATGGCCTGTCCGGCGATGCCTGCACCGCTGTAGAGCAACTGACAGAAGCGATCGACCTGTTCAGGATGCTGGGCGATCATCGTAGCGAAAGCTCGTGCCTCGCCGTGCGGACGGCCTTTAGCGGTGCGGTTGTCGACGGCGTGCAGCTCAGCGCGCTGCGGCCGCCGACTGTCTGCGAGCGTGACATCGCCGAGGCGCTGCACCTGGCGCGCCAGATCGACTGGCCCGCCGGGCAGGCCTACGCGCACATCGCCGCGGGCCAGACGCTCGGTGGCTTCGGCCAGCTCGGCGCCGCCCTGACCCATGCGCAGGAGGCGCTGCGCATCGCAACCGCGATCGAGCATCAACAATGGACGGCCGGCGCCTATTGCACGCTCGGCGCCACCTACCGCGCGCTGCTCGCGCCGGACAAGGCGGTTGAGGCCCTGGAGACGGCCCTGCCGCTGGCGCAGGCGCTTGGCTCGGAGCTGTGGGCCAATCTTATCCTGGAGGAGCTGGTGCGGACCCATCTGATCGCGGGCGACCTGCCACGGGCGCAGGCGGTGCTCAGTGCCGAAATGTGGCGCGACACCACACCGCCCACGGGCATAGCCCGGCGGTGGGTGGCGTTGGCGCGGGGAGAGCTCGCCCTCGCGCAGGGGCGCCACGAGGCGGCACTGCGCCAGGCGCAAGACCTCATCGACTCCGCCTCCGGCAAGGGGACTTCAACCCCTCCGCACAGCGCGCAGCCGATCCCCGCCCTCCTGAAGCTGAAGGGCGAGGCGCTCCTGGCGCTGGGGCGCATGGACGAGGCGGCCGAGGCCCTGGTGGAAGCCGAGCGCGGCGCTCTGCAGCGGAGCGCGCGTCCCCTCGCCTGGCAGGTCTATCGCGCGCTGGGCCGGTTGCACCGGGCCTGCAAGCGCGAGGAGGAGGCCGAGCGCGCCTTTGCTGCCGCGCGCGAGGTCATCGCACAGGTTGCGGCTACGATCGAGAACGAGCATCTACGCGAGGGTTTCCTGCAGGCCGCGCTTGCCTCATTGCCCAGGGAGAGGCCGGTTACACCGCTGCGTGCCGCCAAGCAGTCCTTCGGCGGGTTGACCGCCCGCGAACGCGAGGTGGCGGCGCTCATCGGGCAGGGTTGCTCCAACCGCCAGATCGCCGCGGCGCTGGTGCTCAGCGAACGTACGGTGGCCAGCCACGTCGGCAACATCCTGGCCAAGTTGGATTTCAGCTCTCGCTCCCAGATCGCAGTATGGGCGCGCGACAGAGGACTGCTCTGAGCGCTCCTGCCGACCGCCTATGTCGGACCATCGACCGATCCGTACGGGCCGACTACGCAGCACCGCCCGTCGCCAGCCAAAAGTTCGGTAGTCCCCTGCGCCAAATCTCGTCACTTCTGACGATGCCGCGCCGGCGCCGTTCCGCTACAGTGGGAGCGTGATCTGGATCATGTACCCACCAGCGCGCTGGCAGGATGTAGTGACGAGTAGCTCGTCAGGAGAAAGCACCATGTCAACGGCTACCACAACACCAATCGACGAGGCGAAGCTGCAGGCGTTCCTGGGCAAAGCGGTCGGCGACTTCGGCACGGCGGCCAGCGCCGCGCTGGTTGCCATCGGCGACAAGGTGGGCCTCTACAAGGCGATGGCGGGCGCCGGCCCGCTCACCTCCGCCGAGCTTGCGCAGCGCACCGGCACAGTCGAGCGCTACGTGCGGGAGTGGCTGGTCAACCAGGCGGCCGCCGGCTACCTGGAGTACGACCCATCCAACGGCCGGTATACCCTGCCGCCCGAGCACGCGCTGGCCCTGACCGACGAGACCAGCCCCTTCTACGTCGGCGGCGGATACCAGGTGATCACGGCGGCGATGAAGGCGCAGCCGCGCATCGCCGAGGCCTTCCGCAGCGGCGCCGGCCTGTCGTGGGGCGAGCAGGACCCCGACCTGTTCGAGGGGACCGAGCGCTTCTTCCGCCCAGGCTACATGGCCAACCTGGTCTCGTCGTGGATCCCGGCGCTGGAGGGCGTGGAGGCCAGGCTGCAGGCGGGGGCCACGGTGGCCGACGTGGGCTGCGGCCACGGCGCCTCCACCATCGTCATGGCCAAGGCCTATCCGCGCTCACGCTTCTTCGGCTTCGACAATCACGCGCCCTCCATCGCCCGCGCCCGCCAGGCGGCGGCCGAGGTCGGGGTGGCCGAGCGGATCATCTTCGAGGTGGCCAGCGCGACGGACTTCCCGGGGCGCGACTACGACCTGATCGCCTACTTCGACTGCCTGCACGATATGGGCGACCCCGTCGGGGCCATCCGCCACGCCCGCGAGACGCTGGCGCCGGACGGGACCGCGCTGATCGTCGAGCCGATGGCCGGCGAGCGCGTGGAGGACAACTTCAACCCCGTCGGGGTGGTCTACTCGGCGGCCTCGGTGCTCGTCTGCACGCCCAACGCGCTCTCGGCGGGCCACGGCATCGCGCTGGGCACCGTCGCCACCGAGGCGCAACTGCGCGCGGTGGTCACGGCCGGCGGGCTGAGCCGCTTCCGGCGCGCCGCCGAGACGCCATTCAACCGGATCTTCGAGGCGCGCCCGTAGCAGGACGGGTAGGAACCCGCGCGTCCGGCGTCCGGCCTCCCAGGGCCGACGCCGGACGCCGAATGGATCGGATCAGGAAAGGAAGGATTGGGATGCACAACACGCCGCAAGCCTGGATTGCCGACTCCTGGGGCAAGCTTAACGATGCTTCGCCTGCCGCCGTCGAGGACGCCGCGCGCATCCTCGAAGACCTCCACGCCATGTCCCCCGCATTCCACGAAGCCCGGCGGCGCTTGCTGGCAGCCGCGCATGTCGGGAGCGGAACGCACCTACTCGAGCTTGGCTGCGGCACCATGCCCCAGCTCGCCGAGACGGCGGCGCAGGTAGGGCGCAACGGCAGCATCGTCGGCCTCGACTACACCGAGCGCTTCCTCCAGGTCGCCAGGGAGCGGGCGCGCACACTGGGCCTCGATCAGGTCGCGTTCCAGGCCGGCGACTGCCGGGCGTTGCCGTTCGACGACGCTACCTTCGATGCGGTGCTGGCCGACAAGCTGCTCATCCACGTCGGGCCCGGCGAGGGCATCGTGGCGGAGATGTTGCGCGTAACCAGGCCGGGCGGCTGGATCGGTGCGCTCGATTGGGATGGCGAGGCCGTCCTGGTCACCTGCGACGATCCGCGCCTGGCGCGCCGCATCCTCGACGTCAACCGTGACCAGCGCGCCTGCTTCGACGCAGCGCGGCGCGCCGCCCGTTGGTTCGGGCGGGCCGGGGCCACCGAGATTACCGTCGCAGGGATGCTGGCCTGTTTCACCGACAGCGCCAACCCCGTGATGCAAGGACTGGTGCGGCGGTGGGCCGAGCGCGCTGTCGCCGCGGCGGCTGTACAGCCAAGGGAGGCGGACGCCTGGCTGGCCGACGTGCTGGCCCCCGATCGCCCCGGCAGGCTGGTCGCCTTGCCCATCATCGTGACTGCGGGCCGGAAGCCTGCCGGCGACCCGTTATCGTAACCGCGGGCCAGAAGCCCACCTGCGCGCCAGCCATGCTCAGCCGGCGCGGATGAATGGCCGCAGGGCCGGCGCACGGCGACCGCTGCACAACCGGCTACAGGGAAGGAACGACCAGATGACCACCACAATCACCACACCGGGACGGGCACTTCTACCTACCGTGGCCGCGCTCCTGGACCCGGAGCACCTGGGCCGTATCGAGGGGCGACGCGTCCAGCGCATCCACCACGAGCCGCTGGTGACCGTGGATGGGCTCTCCGAGGTCCCCTTGGAGCGCATCGTGGCCGGCGGGCCCGATGGAACTCGCTCCTTCGTGCTCAAGCGCCTCGCCTACGCCAGCGACTGGGTTATGCGGGCCACGGGCGATACGCTCGGGCGGCCCGTCGTGGCCTGGACCTCTGGCTTACTCGACCGCCTGCCCCCGTGCATTGAGCACGGGATCGTGGCCTGCGCCCATGACGGCGCGGGCTGGGCGGTGCTGATGCGCGACGTGGAGGACACGCTGGTGCCGCCGGGCGACACACCGATTACGTCCGGCGAGCAAGAGCACTTCCTAGCGCACATGGCGGCGATGCACGCGACCTTGTGGGAACAGCGGCAGTGGGCTCATGTGAGCCCGGGTCTCTGCTCGCTGCGCCAGCGCTATAGCGCGCTCGCCCCCGGCACCATGCGTCGCGCGGACATCAAAGCGTCTGCCGTCCCCCAGATGGCCGTCCTTGGCTGGGACCTGCTCGAAGACGCGGTGGCACCCGGGGTAGCGGCCGCCGTGCGTGCCCTGCTGCATGATCCGGGTCCCCTCTGCGCCGCGCTGCGGGCCTATCCACAGACGGTCATCCATGGCGATTGGAAGCTCGGCAACCTGGGGCTGACCAACGGCGGATCGGAACGACGGACGGTGCTGTTGGATTGGGCGCTGGTGGGTGTCGCGCCGCCGGCGGTGGACCTGGCCTGGTACCTCGCGGTGAACTCCGCGCGCCTGCCCGTCACGCGGGAGGCGACGATCGAGACCTTCGTGCGCTGCCTGCGCGACGTGCTGGGCGACCGCTTCGCGCTTTCCTGGTGGGAGCCGCAGCTTGACCTGGCCCTGCTCGGAGCCTTCGTGCAGCTCGGCTGGTCGAAGGTCTTCGGCGCGCTCCAGGGCGCACCCGGTGTGCGCGAGCGGGAGCAAGACGAGGTGTGCTGGTGGTCCGAACGCGTACTGTGCGGTGCTCGCCGGCTCGAGCTGCATCGCGGTCTGACCCCTCCCCACGCTTATGCACAGAGCTGTATGATATCGCCATCATCCACTGGTGTGTCGTAGCCACGCCGCCACTCATAGTTCGCCAAGACAGGTCGCCGGCCGGGCGATTGGCCTCGGGAAACACCGTTCGGGTGGTGCCTGCTAGCCCATACATCGTCTTGCCGGCCTCAGCCCATTGTTCTACAGTATGAGTGTGCCGGCTGCGATGCCGGGAGTCAGCCACACCCACATCGCCACCGTGCCGAGCACCCGTGTCCAATAGCCTCGCGTCCCAGAGCTAGAAGGTACAGCCCACATGCTCGCACAGCCCGCCTCGCGTTTGCTCGCCTCTCTGGCACTCGCTACCGCAGCCCTCGGTCTCGCTCTGCCCCACCCCGCCTCCCATGCCCTCGCGGCGCTGCCGCCGGTCGTGGTGACCGGCGTGGCCGTCGACAATAGCAGCGTGAAGATCTCCTACAACCCCGTCGCCGGAGCCAAGGATTATCGCGTCTACGACGTCAGCGATCCCACGGTCGTCAAATACGCCGGCATGACCCACCTGGATGCGGGCATCGCGTACCACTTCGTGATGCAGCCCGACGGCGTGACGCCGGTCTTCCCCTACACCTCCACCGACAACTTCCACGGCACCGGCCCCCAGACCCTCACCGTGCCGGGCACCGAGATCCAGTGGAACCGGCTCGACGACGGCGCGTCCCACACCCTGGTCGTGCAGGCCGTAGACCAACTCGGCCCCGTCCCGCCGCACAACCTGGCCGACTACTACAACAATCCGCTCAACCCTCCGGCCGACATGTTGGGCGCCAACGCCGGCATGACGCCCGACGGCAATACCTCCATCAACGGGCAGGGGCCCTCCAGCGATACGCCGCATGTGATCGCGCAGAGCGCACCCTTGGTGGTGCAGGCCAACAAAGCCCTGCTGGCCCTGCCCTCGCGCCCGGACGCCGTGCAGACATTCTACGACACCTTCGACAGCGCCGAGGGCGCGACGCTGCAGCAGGTGGGCACTGCGCTGCCGGCGAGCGGCAAGATCACGTATACGCTCAACGCCGGCACCGCGCGGGCCTGGGACATCGTGACCCAGGGCCTGGATACCGACCACAGCATGCCGATGGTCGAGGACGGGCACTTCATGGACGTGCTCTTCGATGGCCAGACGCCCAGTTCCATCCCCGCCGGCTGGTGCGGGCTCTACAAGCTCTGCCCGCACGACCAGTACAGCAACCTCTCGCTCAGCCCGCATACGACCGCCGACCTCTCCGGCGGCAAACTGCTGCACCTGACCATGGAAGTGGATGCGCACATGGTCGACACCAATCGCTGGCTGTCCTGGCAGCTCGCGCCGGCGACCGATCCCATCACCAACTTCCACTCGGACAACTATGTCACCGACGGTTTCCAGAGGAACGCCAATACGCTGCCCGTCAACAGCACCGACAAGGCCCTGTGGGTGCAGCTCATGAACAGCAACTGCGACGCCCTGCTGCTGGAGGGCCGAAAGTCGCCCACTAACCCGGCACCAATCACCAACCAGTTCATCGGCATGTTCACGCCTGGCCCCACCGGCTACCCCATCTGCCACCGCACAGTCCATTGGGGCGATGCGGGGGCCGCGCTCGACGACCGCGACCGCTGGGACCTGTTCCTGACCACAACCCACCTGGCTTTGTTTGAGGACGGCAAGATGCTGATACAGGCCGACATCCCGGACGGCGGCCTGCCCTTTACGGCGGCGAAGATCTACTTCACGCACTACGTCTACGCTACCGGTCCTTTCTCGGAGCCGCTCGTGCTGAAGTCATCTGCGCCGTGGGAGACCTACTGGCTCAACTACTTCCCGCACAGCGACGAGCGGCACTGGGACAACATGGGCTTCGAGGTACTGCCCGCCTCGGCCGTACCTTCGGACTGGTCGAGGCTGTCGTCGTTGATCCATATGCCCGCCTTCGTCGCGCCCACCATGCATTGAGTGAGTGCGCGCGGCCACCTGGTATTGACAGAACAAGAGCTGCTTTGTAGGCTCTAAGCGCGGCCCGATAGGGCATGCTGCGTTGATGGAGGTGGCCGATGCGGCGCCGGTTGATTCAGTCTCTGCTAGCTCCTGTCTTGCTCGCCGGCGCGATAGTGGCGGGATTCCCCGCCACTATCGCGCGGCCGGCCGCCCCGCGGGACATCCTCAGCGGGGTCTGGCGGGTGGAACGCCGCTGCATCTCGGGCTGCAACCGCTCTCAGGTCGTCATCATCACTGTCAGCGCCATCGGTCACGGCACCTACACCGGTGCCGGATCGCAGCCGCTAATGCTCTACCCCGTGTCGTCCACGCAGGTTATCGTCCACGCGCGACTTGCCTCGTCTTTACTGACCGTCAAGACGCCGAGGCGGACCATGGATGGCGCGGGCATAGGGATAAAGGGTGAGACCTTCGTCAGCACCTGGCAATGCGTCTCCGCGCACTGCGGTTCCTGACGGCTCTGCATCCATTGGCCGGGCCTGATACTATCGCTGCCGCTACTTCTTGATCTGGGCCGGCTTGCCCTCGCCGGTGTATTGGCCGATCTGCCGGTCATCCGTATTCTGGCCCATCGGCGTCTCGTCGCTCAACGGCCCTTCGAGGGGCGCATCGCCGTGATCCTCACCGTGCGGATCGCCTCCGCCGGCGGCTCGGCGCTCGTTACGCTCCTGCATCCAGTTCTTCTCGCGTGCCATTCTCGGCCATCCTTCGTCGACGCATTGCCGGCAGCGACATATTGGCGCTGCCCACCTATCGTCGATGCAAGGATCGCGCCAGCGATCGCGCGTGATGCCGCGTGGTAGCCCGGTTGGCGGCCAGATTCCCGGTTGCCCCGCCCTACCGCGGTACTATGAGAAGGAACTGGTGCACGATCAGGGTACCAACTTTGCAGCGCCTCCTGGGAGCGCCGGCGCTCCCAGGCTCGGCACCCTCTGACAAAGAAGGCTCTCTGAAACAACACTAGAGGCGCGAGTCAGAGTGCGGGAGGTCATTGAATGCGCGTTGTCGTCATCGGCGGAACCGGGCACGTCGGCACCTATCTCGTGCCGCGACTGGTCGCGGCGGGCCACGAAGTCGCGGTGATCAGCCGCGGGCAGCGTTCTCCATACCAGGCGCATGCTGCCTGGAATCAGGTCCGGCTGGTGGAGGCCGATCGCGCGGCGGAGGAGCAGGCCGGGAGCTTTGGCCGGCGCGTGCGCGATCTGGAGCCGGACGTGGTGATCGACATGATCTGCTTCGAGCTAGAGAGCGCCCAACAGCTCGTCGAGGCGTTGCGCGGCCGTGTGCAGCACTTTCTGCACTGCGGCACCATCTGGGTGCACGGGCCGAGCGTGGAGGTGCCGACCACCGAGGAGCAGCCGCGCCGTCCGTTCGGCGATTATGGGATCAAGAAGGCGGCCATCGAGTCCTATCTCCTGGACGAGGCACGCCGGAACGGCTTCCCCGCCACCATCGTGCACCCCGGCCATATCGTCGGCCCCGGCTGGGCGCCCGTCAACCCCTGCGGCCACTTCGACCCACGGGTCTTCGCCCGGATTGCCCAGGGCAAAGTGGTGACCCTGCCGAACCTGGGCATGGAAACGGTGCATCACATCCATGCCGACGACATCGCGGCCATCTTCATGGCGGCGCTGGGCAGCCGGAGCACGGCCCTCGGGGAGAGCTTCCACATCGTCTCGCCCGCGGCGCTCACCCTGCGCGGCTACGCCGAGGCCGTGGCCGGCTGGTTCGGGCGCAGCGCCAACCTGCGCTATCTGCCCTGGGAGGACTGGCGCGCGGGCGTCGGCGCCGAGGAGGCGCAGGCCACCTGGGATCACATCGCCCACAGCCCCAACTGCAGCATGGAGAAGGCGCGGCGCTTGCTGGGCTTCCGGCCGCGCTACAGCTCGCTCCAGGCCGTCTACGAGTCGCTGAGCTGGTTGATCGCGCACGGCGAGGTCGATGCCCCGCCGCTGGGTACGTAGGTGCGGGGCCGGCGACTAAAGTCGCCTGGTAGGAACACACCGACTAAAGTCGGTTACGAGACACTTTAGTGTCCGCACCCTGCCATGACACTTTAGTGTCAGGCCCCCTTAGAGCGCGAGGCGCAGCCGCTTGTTGATGCGCCCCTTGCTCTCGTGGCCGGTGACGCTGATGCGCCCCACCTCGCCGGTGCGCGCGACGTGCGTCCCGCCGTCGGCCTGTAGGTCCAGCCCCACGATCTCGACCACGCGCACGACCTGGATCTCCGGCGGCAGCAGGTTGATGCGCGTGCGGATCAGGTCGGGGATGGCAAAGGCTTCGTCGCGCGGGAGCTGGCGCACGCGTATCTCGCGGTCGGCGGCGACCTCGGCGTTGATGCGCTCTTCCACCTCGGCGGCGAAGTTGGCGCTCATGCTCTCCATCTCGAAGTCCATCCTCGCGCTGCCCGGCTCCATGGAGCCGCCCGTCACCCTGGCCCCATAGTCGCGCCAGATCACGCCACACAGGATGTGCAGCGCGGTGTGGGCACGCATCAGGGCGTAGCGGCGCTCCCAGTCGATAGCGCCGTGGACGGCGCTGCCCACGGCGGGGAGCGGGCCATCCAGGTCGTGCCAGACCTCGTCGCCGGTACGCCGTACATCGCGCACGCGCGCCTCTCCGTCCGCCCAGCTCAGCAGGCCATGATCGGCCGGTTGCCCGCCGCCCTGGGCGTAGAAGACGGTCTGGTCGAGGGCCACGCGCGTACCGTCGATCCCCGTGACCAGCGCATCAACCTCCCGCGCGTAGCTGTCGGCGTGGTAGATCAGCGTCGTCACCGGCTCTCCTCCGCGTGCGGTGGCTGTCCCAGATGGCCGGACAGGCTCTTGGTGAAAGCCGTGCTCACGCCGATGATCCCGGCGGCCAGCTCGCCGGCGCGCTCGCGGCTCAGCCGGCTGGCCGGGCCAGAGACGCTGAGGGCGGCCACCACGTGGCCGTGCGGGTCGAACAGCGGCACGGCCAGGCAGCGCACGCCCTCCTCGAACTCTTCGTCGTC
>Ga0209062_1004645_pt1 | contig 14073 bp, 10 predicted proteins | sample Coa_R2_2_FD_187158 | JGI IMG/M metagenome (GOLD analysis project Ga0209062, IMG submission 187158) | Surface soil microbial communities from Centralia Pennsylvania, which are recovering from an underground coalmine fire - Coalmine... | ecosystem: Environmental > Terrestrial > Soil > Unclassified... | reverse complement strand
TTGGAGACTTTTCGCAGCGCATTATTCGCGAAATCGGAAATATAAAGATTGCCGGCGCTGTCGACAGCCACCGTGATCGGCTGGAACTTCGTTCCGGTGGCCGGACCGCCGTCGCCGAGCACGAATCCCGTGCCACTCCCCGCGACCGTGGTGATCGTGCCGCTGGGGTCCACCTTTCGAATGCGCCCATTGGACTGATCGGCGATAAACAAATTGCCCGCGCTATCCAAAGCGACTCCGGAAGGCGAGCTCAGTTGAGCGCTGGTCGCGGGACCGCCGTCGCCGGAAAACCCGAACACGCCGGTTCCGGCGAAGGTGCTGATCGTTCCGCTTGTATCCACTTTGCGGATGCGATTGTGAGAAGTGTCCGCGATATACATATTGCCCTGCGGGTCGAGCGCGATTCCGGTATGCAGCGCCGTTCCGACAAAGCTCAGCGAAGCGCTGGTGGCGGGTCCGCCATCGCCGATCCCGTTCAGAGAGATTGCGCCTCCCGCGAAGGCGGTGATGATGCCCGATGTGTCGACCTTCCGCACGTCGCCAAACAGCGCGTCGGCGAAATACACATTACCGGCTGAATCGACGGCGACGCCTTTCGGCTCCCCGATGGCGGCTTTGATCGCCGGTCCGCCATTGCCATTGGACTGGGCGATGGCGCCGTTGCCGGCGATGGTCGTGATGGTCTGGGCGGCGGCGGAACCGGCCAGCGCGGCCGCCAGCACGAGACGGGCAAATTTTGAACACATGTTCTTTCTCCGTGAGAATTATTGAATCGAGATGTTCTTGCTATACCCGACATCACTCACAAACAAGCCGAGATCGATTTGTCCACCGGCCGTGAGCGGAGCCGTGAACGGATTCGAAAACTGCCCTTCGAGTGCAATGGTCCCAAAGCTCGATCCCGAGGCCGGCGCCGGAGGCAAGTAAGCCAGTGCGGTCGTTGGAATCGTAAACGTCCCGGGAGCGGCCGGTACAACGCAATTCATGGTCACAATGCGTCGTGTCGAGCCGGTGGTCGTCAGAGAATTTACCTCAATGTAAACGCTGCTTAGCCCCGATGCCGTCCACGTGAACGTCAAGGGCGTGGAGCGATTTACGACGGCGATCGAGTTCCAGTTGGTTGCGGTGAAGTTGCCCGGAATCGTCGTGGCCGTGAACGTGCCGACGGCCGTTCCGCCCGCGCCGCTCATCGTGTAAGTGGCCGGCGTGATCGTTCCGCTTGCGGGCAGGATCGAATAGGTCGGTCCTCTAGAGCTTATGGTTTCCGTCAGCGAGGACCCGGCGGCAAAGTTCAGTCCCGCGATGGCGAGCCGTCCGGCATCGAGATATCCATCAGGACTCGCCGGATCCAGGCCGTTGACCGGATACGTCCGGTCGAAGATTTCGCAGCCGTTGAATTTCGGGCCGATCCTCGGTAGGGCTAGTTCAAGCGGCGTGTAGCTGCCGAAAAACCCGCTGCCGGATTCCTGAGTCGTTCCGGTCGCTGCGGTAATTTTGGCAAGAGCGAACGCGCCGACCACCAGATTCCGGCCGGAGTCCATGGCGCTCAGCACAGACAACGGAAACTGCGAGTCCGAGCAATTCGCCGCGCCGGGCGGGGCGATCGCGATCGAGGCCAGGTTGCCGGCGTTCCCTCCGGCCGTGACCTGCACCGGCGCGAAGCAATCGGGCTCGATGTCGGAGGGAAGATGCACGTTGATCTGCCAGAGCCCGGGATAACCGGAAACGGTGCCGGCGTAATCCGGCGTGATCTGCCGCGCGCCGACCGTCACTACAAAATTGCCCGATTTTGTTTGATCGCCGGACGACCCGGGGGCCGGTCCGGGATCGTTCGCCGCGTCCGCTCCGCCGCCGGTTCCCCAAAGCACCACCTCGTCGCCGGGATGAGCCGGACCGAGGACCCAGTTCAGGCCGCCGTAATTGAGATTCCCGCTGGTCAGCCGGACCAGGCTCACTCCGCCATTGACATTGGCGATTGTCGCCTGCGCGAATCCGGTTCCCAGGCCGTTCGAGGTCCCGATTCCCATGCTGCGGGCGGCCACCGTAACGCTCTGCGCCGCGCTCGTCTGGCCGTTATAGGTCACGGTGACGTTGTAGTTGCCCGGCGCGGCCGAAGAGGGAAGAAATCCGCCGACTTGCGTGCTCAGCGCGTACCAAATCTTCGCCTGAATCGCGGATCCGCCGGAAACCGGCGTGAAGGTAGCGGACGTTCCGCTCACCGAAGTGGGATAATCCGGACCCGTTGCCGTGGCGATCACCGCGGGTCCGAGGTTGTTTCCATAGAGGACCCATACGGCGCCGGGGGCAAGCACGGGCTGATCCCCGCTGGTGTTCAGAATTCGGCCGGCAGCGATTGTAGGCTGCGCTCCCACGGCGCCCGCGGAAGCGATCGCGAGCAGCAAGTAAAACCACCTCATTGAGCCAGGTCTCCTTTGGGCGCGTGTTAGAATTTCCTACGTCACCCGGCAATACGCAACCCGCAAGCGCGAAGAGTCATGCGGCTTGAAAATTTTCAGCGCGAGGATCTGGATTACCTGTTCAGCGTCACTTACGAGGAGCTGAAGCGGCTGGCCTCGTCGATTCGCGCCGGTTCGGCGACGCTTAATCCCACTGCGTTGGTCAATGAGGCCTGGATCAAGCTGTCGCGGTCGCCAAAGTTTTCCGCGGCCTCGCCGCTGCATTTCAAGCGAATCGCGGCGCGGGCCATGAGGCAGGTCCTGGTCGACGCAGCCCGCCGCCGCGCGTCTGAAAAACGGGCGGGCGGCGCTGAATTCGTCGTCTTCGATGAGGCCACGGATATCGCCGCCGGGGAGCGCGATCTGTTGGGATTGGATACCGCGCTCGACGAGCTTGCCAAAGTCGCGCCGCGCCAGGCAATGATCGTCGAGGGCCGCTTTTTTGGCGGCCTCGAAATCCAGGAAATCGCCGAGCTGATGCGTCTTTCGCCGGCCACGATTGTTCGCGATTGGCGCTCCGCTCGCGCGTGGCTGGCCCTGAAGGTTCGAGGGTAATCCCATGGACAAAGATCGCTGGCGGCGAATCCGGACGCTGTTTGAAACGGCGGCCGAGCTTTCCCGCGATGAATGGCGGCCCTATCTCGATCGCGCCTGCGGCGACGATTCGACGCTGGCCAACGACGTCCTGGGGATGCTCGAGGAGGATTCCCGCGGCTCTTCTATTCTGGATTCCGACATCGCACAACTGGCCGCAAACATGCTTGGGGCGCCGGCGCATCCGCCATTCCAGGAGTTCGGCCCCTATCGGATCAAGAGGCTGCTGGGCGAAGGCGGGATGGGCGCCGTTTTCCTGGCCGAGCGCGTCGATCTTGGAAATCAGGTCGCGATCAAAGTGCTGCGAGACGCGCACCTGTCGCCGGCGCGCCTGCGCCGTTTTGCCGCCGAACAGCGAACGCTCGCTCAGATGAACCATCCCTCGATTGCGCGGCTCTACGATGCGAACACGCACGCGGATGGCACTCCCTGGTTCGTAATGGAGTATGTCGACGGCGCCCCGCTCGATCAGTATTGCGCGGAACACAAATGCCCGATCGAGGAGCGTCTGAAGCTGTTTCGAACGGTTTGCGAAGCGGTGGATTACGCGCATCAGCATGGCGTGGTCCATCGGGATCTGAAGCCGTCCAACATTCTGGTGAAGCCGGACGGTTCGGTGCGGCTGCTGGACTTCGGGATCGCGCAACGTCACGGCAGCGACGGCGCGATTCTTGATCGCACGCGTACCGGTCTGCGCCTTCTGACCCCGGCGTACGCCGCTCCGGAGCAGGTCCGCGGCGAACCTACCGGCATTTACACGGACGTGTATGCGCTCGGCGTGATTCTCTACCGCTTACTCACATTACGCCTCCCGTACGATCTTTCTTCGAAGAGCCCGCTTGAAGCCGCGGCTGCGATCGCCGCGGAAACTCCGAAAAAGCCGTCCTTCTATGCGGAAACGGGAACGGCGTCGTGGGCGGATCTCGACGTTCTTGTCCTCCGCGCGATGCACAAGGAAGCGCAACGCCGATACCGGTCGGCCGCCGCGCTGATCGTCGACATTGATCATTACTTGAATCACGAGCCACTCGAGGCCCGGCCCGATTCGGCGATGTATAAGATGGGAAAATTCGCCAGGCGAAACGCGCAGACCATCACGGCGATGGCGCTCACGGCGGCAGTGTTGCTCTTCGCGTTCGCTCTCGCGCCTGTGCTGCGCTCCCGGATGTTGCCGCGGCACATGAAAGCGAGAACGGTAGCCGTGCTCCCCTTTTCGAAGTCCGCGGCCAACCCCGATTTGGACTATCTCGCGCTGGCCATCCCCGACGAGGTCGCGCGCGTGCTGGGCTACGCGGAATCGCTTTCGGTGCGCTCGTTCGAGAACACGCGCCGTTATGCGGATTTTCGCGGCGGTCCGCAAGAGGCTGGGCGGGAACTGCATGTCGGGACAGTCGTCACCGGCAGTTACGCCAAGGGTGTCGATCAGCTCCAACTTGTGCTTACGGCGATGGACGTCGAAACCGGACGCTACTTCTGGCGCGAGACATTTCGCGTACCCGCTCGCAATAGCATCCAATTGCAGGCGCAAATTGCGGCCAAAACACGCGAAAGCCTCGGTCCGCTTCTCGGAGCGGCGGAGTTTAAGGAATCCGCGCAGCCGAAAAATGAGGCAGCCTACGATTTGTTCCTGAGGGCCACCGCGCTCGGTTCGAATCCACCCGACGTGAAACAGGCCATTCAGCTCCTTCGGAAGTCGCTCGATCTGGACTCGAACTATTCCCCGGCGTGGTCGTGGCTCGCCGTCCACTATCGGCTGGAGGGTTGGTATTCCAAGGGCGGCGCGGCGAGTCTCGATCGAGCCGAGGCTGCCGCGGAACGTGCCTTTGCGCTAGACCGCAATAACATCGATGCCGCCCGCGGGCTGATCGTGAGTCGCACCGGCCGCGGCAAAACATGGGCGGCCTACCAGGAAGCGGCCGATTTGCTGAAGCGCCGCCCGGATAACGACCAGGCGCACTTTGCCTTGAGCTACGTATTTCGCTACGCCGGCTTGCTCCAGGATGCCGAGCGCGAGTGCGACGCGGCGTTCGAGCTCGATTCTCTCGATGCCGGCAATCGCTCCTGCGGCACTCCATTCATCCTGGATGGCAAATTCCGGCGCGCCATGGACTTTATTAATCTCGACGCCGGAACGGACTGGGCCCGGAGCTTTACTTTGGAAAATCTTCTGCGTCAGGGCAAGGGGAGCGAAGCGTTATCCGCAGGGCCGAAGTACGTTCCGCGATGGGCTGCCTACGACGTCTTGTATGCCGCTCTCCAGGGTGAGCCCGGATGGAAAATCGAAGCCTTGGCGCGCGATGCGAAACCGGAAGGCGATGCGGAAGCGAATTATCTCGCGGCCGCTCATCTGGCTTACGCGGGCCAGAGCGAAGCCGCGCTAAACCTGCTGAGCAGCGCGATTCAAGGAGGATACTGCTCCTATCCGGCGATGGACTCTGATCCACTTCTCCTGAAACTGCGCAGCCATCGCGAGTTCGCGAGCATTCGTTCGAAAGCAATCGAGTGTCAAAGCGATTTTCTGACTCGCCGCGCCCGGTGAGAAGCCTGCCGGGCATAATGAAAGGGTGAGGACCGCGGCGGCACTGTTTGTTCTCTGCTTCGCCGCCGGAGCTCAGGATTCCTCGACGATTTCGCTCGATAACGGCGTGCAGATCAGGGTCGAGGCGAATTTCGGCAATCCCACCGGGCAGGAAACGCTCCGCGTACAGATGGTCCGCGCGAGGGGCAACAGTTTTTACCGCATTTTCCGCGACCAGAATCAGCTCGCGGTCTACGCCTATGAGCTGTTTTTCGATTTATCCGGAGGCGGCGCCGCGGTCGCGGCCCGCGCGCGGCCTTACGGGCCGGCGTTTGTCGATCAGTTCCCGCTGGCCGACGGAGGGAAACCGACGCCGACGCTGGCCGAAGAACGGCCACTGGGGCCGATCGGATCAGGCCAATCGGCGACCCTCGATCTGTTCGAAATTCCCGGCATGGGCCTGCATGTTGTCGAAACAATTTCGGTGGAAATTGATTCCAAGCGTTCCGCCGGACCTCTGCGCCTGGCCGATTTGCAGATCGCCATCAACGGCAAGCCGCTTCCCCTCGCTCAACAGCAGCCGGTTTCCGGCCGCTTCGTGATGTTCTATCTTCCCGGACGCGGCGGATATGTTCTTGCCGCCGCCGACCCGGGGCACGGATTCGTCAAGGCGGGCGTGATCGACGGCAACCGCGCGACGTTTTTCCTCGACAACGATCAGTACCAATGCACCACTTCGCAGCCCATCCTGACGCGTCCGGAAAGCGGGCAGCTTTGGGTGCTGCATCTTCCCGATTACAAACCCGCCGGCTCCTGGACCACGCATTCTCGCTCCGGCGAAACCAGGCCGGCCGCCGCCGAATTTTTCGCCGCCGCGTCGGATTCGCTCAACTGGTGGCTGCCATGAGGTACTTGACCCTGCTATTTCTGATCTCATGCGGATGGGCGCAGACGGTGAAGAATGCGGCCGATCCGCGGGCGGGGTTGTGCCCGGGCGTGCTCGCGGCGATTTATGGAACAAATCTCGCGCCGATGACGGAAGCCTCAGACTACGTCCCGCGGCCGGTGACGCTGGGAGGAATCCGCGTTCGAGTCACCGATTCGGCGAAGCAGACCCGTCTTGCGCCGCTCTCCTACGCGTCGCCGGATCAAATTAACTTCGAAATTCCCGAGGATAGCGCCCTGGGTCCGGCCACGGTGGCGATTGAGAACCCCCGTCATCCCGTTTCCGTTCGAATTGAAATTGAAAAAATCGCGCCGGCGCTTTTTGCCGCGGATCGCTCCGGAATCGCCGCCGCGACGGCTGTGCGCGTCATCTTTCCTTCGCTGGACAAGACGCCGGTTTCCGTGTATGAATGCCGCGGAGCGCAATGCAGGCTCACGCCGATGTCGCAGCAGATCGATTCGACAATTTATATCTCGCTTTTTGGAACGGGCATCCGCGGAGTCTCCACGCTGGCGGATGTGACCGTGAATATCGGCGGGCGGCAGGTGACTCCGACCTATGCCGGCTCGCAACTCGATTCGCCCGGCGAACAGCGGATCGATTTTCCGCTGCCGCGCGATCTGCACGGCGAGCTGACTGCCAGCGTCACCATCGACGGAATCACCTCGAACGCCGTGCGGCTTCGCGTCGAGTAAAATTTCCCGAATTTCGGAAAAAGAGTAGCGCGCGTAACGATACCTATGGCATACTGATTTAGTCCTATAAAGACTAGCAGTAGCAGGGCGCGGGAAGCCGCGCGCATCCCTCGGATGCTCGCGCTGCGTTTACCGCCTCGCTGTCTGAGGTGTATCGATGCAGCGACGTGCCGCCATAATGGCGATGCTCGGTTTGCCGTTGGCCGAAAAAATTCGCGCCTCCGTTCCCCTTCGCTCGGCCGAGGATTTGTTCCTGGAAGATCTCTCCCGCCGCGCCGTGCGTTATTTTCTGGAGCAATCGAATACCCGAACCGGCCTGGTGCTGGATCGCGCCCGCTCCTGGGGCGAGCCGGTCTACGGATTCGCCGCCAATATCGCCAGTATCGCCGCGACTGGTTTCGGATTGACCGCGTTGGCGATCGCCGCGGATCGCAACTGGCTCCCGGAATCGGAAGCGCGCGACCGGGCCCGCACCGCGCTGCGATTCTTCGCGGATGAGGCGCCGCATCACCGCGGCTGGGTTTATCATTTTCTGAACGCCACCACGGGCGAGCGCGCCTGGAACTGCGAAATTTCCTCCATCGATACGGCGCTGCTGCTGGCCGGCATCCTGACGGTGCGAGCCCGCTTCGCCGATCCGGAGATTTCCGCGCTGGCCGCGCGAATCTACCAGCGCATCGATTTTCCGTGGATGCTCGACGGCGATTCGAACCTGCTCTCGCACGGCTGGACGCCTGAAGCCGGATTCCTCAAGAATCGTTGGGATCGATTTTCCGAATTGCCGCTGCTTTATTTTCTGGCGATCGGATCGCCTTCGTCTCCCATCACGCCCGCGGCCTGGTATGCGTGGCAGCGGCCAAGCGTGCGCTACGCCGGATTTACTTTCAACTCCGCGCCGACGCTGTTCTGCCAGCAATATCCGCAAGCCTGGCTCGACCTGCGCGCGATGCGCGACGCCGATCCTTCCGGGATCGACTACTTTGAAAACTCCACCGCCGCGACGCGCGCGCATCGCGCTTTCTGTCTGGAGCAGGCGTCAAGGTTCCCGCGCAGTTACTCGGAAAACGTGTGGGGAATCACGGCCTCCGATAGCGCGCGCGGCTACGTCGCCTGGGGAGAATCGCCGGCGCGCGTCGAAGTGGATGGAACGGTGGTTCCCTGCGCGGCCGGCGGGTCGCTGATGTTCGCTCCCGATATCTGCGTGCCCGCGCTCATGACCATGCGCGAGCGTTTCGGCGAACGAATCTGGGGCCGCTACGGCTTCTGCGACGCCTTCAATCCGACCACCGGATGGGTGGACACCGATGTGCTCGGCATCGATCAGGGAATCACGCTGCTGAGCGCGGAAAACCTGCGCGGCGCAGGCGTCTGGCGCTGGTTTATGCGCAATCCCGAAGTGCCGAAAACGCTGGCGCTTTGCCGTTTTGAGCGCGATTACGACAAAAAAGCGCTGCTGGCGCGGCGCGACATGCTGCGCCAGTTCCTCTCTGATCGCGCAAGATAATCCTGGCGCGGGCCTATCGCCTTTCGCATCTAACAGAGGGAGGCTATTATGCTCGCAACCCATACGGAAAGCCCGCTTGCGGAACTTCAGCGGCTGGGACAATCCATTTGGCTCGACTACATTCGCCGCGACCTGATCACCACGGGGAAGCTGGCGGAATTGATTCAGGAAGGCGTCGCCGGCCTCACCTCAAATCCCGCGATCTTTGAAAAAGCGATCGCGGAAAGCCACGAATACGACGATGTGCTGGAAAAGCTTCGCGGCCAAAAAATCTTCAAGGCCGCCGACGTGTACGAAACGTTGGCGATGCGCGATATCCAGGACGCGGCGGACCTGCTGCGCCCGGTCTACGACCGCACCGGAGCTCGCGACGGCTATGTAAGCCTGGAGGTTTCTCCCACGGTCGCCAACGACACCACGGCGACCATCGCCGAAGCGCGCCGACTGTGGAGCGCCGTGAACCGGCCGAACCTGATGGTGAAGGTCCCGGCGACCGCAGCCGGGATTCCGGCGATCGAGGAGCTGACCAGCGAAGGGATCAACGTCAATGTAACGCTACTGTTTTCGCAGGACGTTTACGAGCAGGTGGCGGCCGCGTTTATACGCGGGCTGGAGCGCGCCGCGAATCCTACGCGCATCGGCAGCGTCGCCAGCTTCTTTGTCAGCCGCGTGGACACGATGGTCGACAAAATCATCGAGGAGAAACTGAAAACCGCGGAAATCAGCGAACGGCTGCGTCTGGAAAGCGTGCTGGGCCGCGCCGCGATCGCCAACGCCAGGCTCGCCTATCAGCGCTACCGCCGAATTTTTTCGAGCCCGCGATGGCAGGCGCTCGCCGCGCGCGGAGCCCAGACGCAGCGGCTGCTGTGGGCCAGCACCTCGACCAAAAATCCGCGCTATCGCGACGTGATGTACGTCGAGGAATTGATCGGCCCCGACACGGTGAACACGGTTCCTCCGGCGACGCTCGAAGCGTTCCGGCGGCACGGCCGCGTGCGTTCCTCGCTTGAGGAAAACATCGAGGAAGCGCAAGTGGTGATGGCCAAGGTGGACGCGGTCGGCATCTCCATGAGGGAAGTGACCGATCAGCTCACGCGCGACGCGATTCGCCTGTTTGCCGAGCCGTATCAGGAGCTTCTTCTCACCATCGAAAAAAAACTCTACAAGGCCGATGTGCCGGGACGGTTACAATGATCGTGCATGGGCCGCATCCGGATTCTCTCCGACATCGTCGCCAACAAGATCGCGGCCGGCGAGGTGGTGGAGCGTCCGGCGAGCGTCGTCAAGGAGCTGCTTGAAAATTCGCTGGACGCCGGCGCCACTGAGCTTCGCCTGGAAGCGGAAGCCGGCGGACGGCGGCTGATTCGCCTGGCCGACAACGGCTGCGGCATGATGCGCGACGATGCTCTCCTGGCGTTTGAGCGGCACGCGACCAGCAAGCTCTCCGACGTCAAGGATCTCGTTTCGATCGCCACGCTCGGCTTTCGCGGTGAGGCGCTGCCGTCGATCGCCTCCGTGTCCCGGCTGGTGCTGGAAACCAAGACCAGCGAAGAGCAGGTCGGCACGCTGGTCGAGCTCGCGGGCGGAAAAATTCTGAAGTGCGAGGACGCCGTGCTTTCCCGCGGCACGGTGATCACCGTCCGCGACCTTTTTTATAATGTTCCGGCGCGCAAAAAATTTCTGCGATCCGAGCAGACCGAAATCGCGCACATCGCCTCGCTGATCACGCATTACAGTCTGGCTCATCCGGGAAAAACGTTCTCGCTGCGCCACAATCACGCCGAGCTTCTTTCCGTCACGCCCGTGGCGACGCTGCGCGAGCGAGTGTTTCAGGTTTTCGGCGGCCAGATTCTGGAAGATCTGATCGATCTCGGCGATCAGGCTCGCGACCTGAAGCTGCCTATCGATGACAAGGAATCGATCGAGCGGCGCTTTCGTTTGCGCGGCTTCGTGAGCGGGCCTCAAGTGCAGAAGCTCAACCGCAATTCGATTTACCTGTTCGTCAACGGGCGGCTGATTCGCGATCGCCTGCTGCTGCACGCCATCTCGTCGGCCTATCACAACCTGATTCCGCCGGCCTGCTATCCTTTCGCGCTGCTGTTCCTCGATTGCGACGCCGAAGAGGTCGACGTCAACGTGCATCCTTCCAAAACCGAGGTGCGCTTTCATCATGGATCGCTGGTGCACGACTTCGTTCGCGATGCCATCCGCCAGACGTTAATGGACCAGCGTCCCGCCTCGCGCATCCCGGCCGCGACCCCGCCGCAGCCCGGCGCCGCGCTCCCTTATTCCGAGTTCACGCAGCGCATGGAAAACATGCAGTTCGCAAGCGCGGTGATCGATTACGCCGAAACGCCGCCGGACACGGCCGTGCTCCCGGAATTTCAGTTGCGCCGGCCGCTTTCCCCCGCGCCGCGCCTGGACTTTTCGGAAACCGTCGCCACCGCCTCCGCGCCGCGCCTGGCGATTCCCGAAACGCATGGCCCGTTGGCCGAAGGCTCCTTTGCGCCGGAGCCGGAAACGCTGGAAGCGCTGAAGGACCTTCGCCCGCTGGGCCAGCTCCACGACAGCTTCATCATCGCCGCCGGACGCGACGGGCTGTGGATCATCGATCAGCACGTCGCCCACGAACGCATCCTGTTCGAGCAGGTGCTGGCGGCGCGATCCAACGGCGGGGTTGCCTCGCAGCGCCTGCTGGTTCCTGCCGTCGTCGGCCTCACCGCCGCGCAGCAGCTTGAATATGCGAGGATCGCGGACGAGCTGCACTCGCTCGGATTTGAAACGGAGCCGTTCGGCAATCGCACTATCGCGCTCAAGGCGGCGCCGGCCGGCATTGGTCCGGCGGATCTCGAAAAGGTGCTGTTCGAGATTCTGGAAATTTCCGAAAGCGAGCTGCGCCGCGCCTCGCTCGATGATCTGCGCCGCGCGATGGCGGCCTCCATTGCCTGCCGCGCCGCTATAAAAATCAACATGCGGCTGGAGCCCGCGAAAATGGACTGGCTGCTGCGTTCGCTGGCGGCGACATCGTGTCCCATGAGCTGCCCGCACGGCCGCCCCATCGCGCTGCGCTACGCAACGCGCGACATTCTAAAGAGTTTCCATCGCATTTAGTACGGAGCGCGAAAAGCGTGGGTCCGAACTCAGGATGTTTCGAATCCACGCTCTCCGGCGCTGATTGAGCCGCCAGAATTCCGCCCTACCGGGCCAGCAGCTCCAGCACGTACTGCTTCCAGAGCTTCGCCACGGAGTGCGTGCCGTGGCCGCGAGTTTCGCTGCTGGTGGGAATCAGGACGTAGCGGCCGTTCTTCACCCGTTTTATGCACCGCTCCAGGATGCCCAGCTCCGGGGGATTCACCACGTCGTCGGCGGAGTTGACCGCGATCAGGCGAGCCTTGATCTTTTCCAGATCCGGCTCGGGGTTGTAATCGGAGGAGGAAGCGAACTGGTACAGCATATCGTTGGCGTCTTTTTGCATCGCCGCCTCCATCAGTTTTTGAAAGCCGGCGTCGGCGGCGTCGCGCGTGGGCCACTGCTTCTGCATTTGCAGCGGGCTGGAGGTCATCATGGTCAGGCCGTACTGCGCGGCGCGGAGGCCGTGAATGGGATGGGTGTAATCGCCGTGGTTGTATTCCGGGTCCGAGGTGATCGCGTCCATGATCATGTCGCGCAGCAGGCGGTTGCGCCCGGCGATCTGAACCGGCGCGCTGGCGAGCGGCATCAGCGCATCCATGAAGTCCGGATACATTTCTCCCCACAGCCAGCTATGCATGGCGCCCATCGAGGTGCCCATCACCAGCCGCAGATGCTTCACGCCCAGATGCTCGGCAAGCAGCCGGTAATCGGCATGGATCATGTCGTGGTAGCAGTACTTCGGAAAATGCGCGCGCATGCCGTCGCTCGGCTTGGACGATCCGCCGTGGCCGATCGCGTCCGGCATGATGATGAAAAATCTGGCGGCGTCCAGCGGCTGGCCTTCTCCGAACAATTCTCCTCCGAATTGTTGCGATTGGAATCCCTTGCCGCTTCCGCCGGTGCCGTGCATGATCAGAACCGCGTCCGGCGAGGACGGATTGCCGATGGTGTAATAATGCAGGCGCAAATCGGCGAGCGTTTCGCCATCGTGAAACTTGAAATTGTGAATCGTGTAGTCGCCTTCAACGGCCGCCGGAAACGGGGCGGCGTACGCGGCGGCGGCCGCCGCCAGGAGCATAAGCCACTTCATGATTAACAATGTTACGATTGTTTCCGTAATTCCGGAGGAGACCCATGGCTCAACAAAAAACGCAGAATTTTCAGAATCACGCGAGGGTGGACCCGCTGTTTCATTTCTTCCTCGCGCCGGTGGCGCTGCTGATCGTGATCGGATCGGTCTACGAATTGGTGAGAGACCCGGGCTGGGTGAGCGGCGCGCACGTGGTAGGGGCGATCTGGGCTTTTGTGGCGCTGTTCAAGCTCCGGCTGTATCCGCTGAAGGTGCAGGATCGGGTGATCCGGCTGGAGGAGCGGCTGCGGATGGAAAAGCTGCTGCCGGAGCCGTGGAAATCGCGAATTCCGGAGTTGAGCGAAGCGCAGTTGATCGCGCTGCGCTTCGCCTCCGACGCGGAGCTGCCGGATCTGGTCGAAAAAACCCTGGGCGCGAATCTCGAGCCCAAGGCGATTAAACAATCGATTCGAAACTGGCGGCCGGATTATCTCCGCGTTTAGGGCGTCAATCGCGATCTAATTTTTAGACGGCTTGGGCGGCGCCGTTTTTCGGATCTCTTCGAAGTATTGCTGCACGAATTGCTGATAGATCAGCGGGACTTCATCGCGCTGCACTTCGCTGCCGGCCTCGGCATGCTGCGCCTGCTTCTGAGCCCATGGAGTCTTGAGCTGCTGCTTGCTCTGTCCGACCTCCACCATCACTTCGCCGCTGACGTTCTGGGATCGCTTGCCTAAAATTTCGCTGATCTTGCCCATGGCCTGAAGCTGTTCGGCCAGCTTGGCCGATTTGTCGCCGTCGGCCGAGCCGATGCCGCTTTTGGAATCGTCCGAGGCATTCTTATCCGAGGATTTTTCGCCGCTCTTGGCTTCCGAGGAGTCCTTGGGGTCGCCCGAGTTGGTCTGCTGCTGATCGCTTTGCGCATCGGCCGACGAATTTTGTTTCTGCTGCTGGCCCTGTTTGGCGGTCTGGCTGGATTTTTCCTGCTGCGATTTCTGAGTCTGCGCGTTCTGCGGATCGGAGTCCTTCGGCTGCGACTTCATTTTGTTCAGCATGTTGGACATCGCGTCCTTCAGTTTGTCCATCAGCGAGGCGTTTTCGCTCTGCGAGCCTTGCTTGGAATCCTGCTTGTCCGCCTGCTTGCCGTCTTTCGAGTTCT
>Ga0209062_1004643_pt1 | contig 14081 bp, 12 predicted proteins | sample Coa_R2_2_FD_187158 | JGI IMG/M metagenome (GOLD analysis project Ga0209062, IMG submission 187158) | Surface soil microbial communities from Centralia Pennsylvania, which are recovering from an underground coalmine fire - Coalmine... | ecosystem: Environmental > Terrestrial > Soil > Unclassified... | reverse complement strand
TCATGCGGCTCCGCACCCTTCGGCTCAACCAGGATTGGGACCGCTACTGGCTGCGGCGCCAGCCCCCCTCCCTCGTGGCCGCAGCGGCGTGATCCCAGCACTTCTGCGCGCTAACGAATAATCCAGGATAGAGGAGGTGGAGCGGCGGCTGCGCGCGAAGGGCTGCGAGAAGGTGAACCTGTTGATCGAGCCGACGAACGCGCAGGTGCTGAGCTTCTACGAACACCTCGGGTACGCGCGCGACGAACTCGTCTTCATGGAGAAATGGCTCACCTGAGTGACGCCATTTACCCTTGTCTGCTCCAGCGGATTCGCTGAGCCCATGGGAGCAGGAGCACGACACTCCAGATGACATACGCGCCGAGGCCGCCGAGCGCATCGCCCGTGAAAGCGTTCGTATCGGTAAAGGTGGGCAGCGTACCGCGGAAGACGGCCTGTATCGACTCCTGCACCAACGCGGCCAGGATGAGGCCGAGGACATACCAGTGCGGTCTGTGTCGCAAGGCGGGCACATAGGCCAGGATGAGCAGCCCCACGATCAGGAAGAAGACGGTGTGCCCGATCAGGTGATCGTGGGAGGTACGAAACACCTGGCGAAAGGGGACGCCAAATGCCGGCCAGACGGTACTGAGCCAATCGAATGGGAACCACAGGACCCCCAATAGAACGATAACCGGCCAACCATAGTGCAGCAAGGTGATCACGCGCATGCGCGGTCTATGCCTGAGAATCACAGAGGGTTACACTCTGCTCACGGCACGCCACTCGGACCAGGGCACGACTCCCAGTTCAGGCCGCGGCGCCTCGTCAAGCATGGCCAGGTACTCGAGCAGGTGGCCGTCGGGATCGCGGAAGAAGACGGCGGCTGCCGGCATCCAACCGAACACATCGGGCTCTTGTGTCGGGGCGCCGCCGAAGGAGAGCGGTGTGATGCCCAGCGCCGTCAGCCGCTGCGGCGCAGCCAGCAGATCGTCCAGGGCCACGTCGAAGGCGATGTGCAGGCGTAGCCCCATCGGCATCGTGCCGAGCGACCACAGCCCGAGCATGGCGCGTCCGGGAGCGCCGATCCAGAAGAAGGCGGCCTGCCGGTCGGGCACTTCAAGCGCGAGCGGCAGGCCGACTGCGTCGCGGTAGAAGTCGATCGATCGCTGCAGATCGCTCACCGTCAGGTGCGTCTCGAAGAGGCCCCGGATGGGCACATGGCCACTCATGTCACCTGTCCGCGGCGGCTGAGTACCGCGCGTTCGATCGCGGCCACGGCCAGGAACACCACGATGCCGGCGATCGTGGCCACCAGCGTGATGGCCATGACCAGGGCGGTATCGATGCTTTGTTTGGCGGTAATCAGCTCGTAGCCCAGGCCCTGGCCGCCACCGGCCACGTATTCGCCGACGATGGCGCCGATCAGGCTCAAGGTGCTGGTGATGCGCAGCGACGAGAATAGCGCGGGGATCGAGGCCGGCCAACGTAGCTTGCGGTAGACCTGCCAGCGCGAGGCGTTCAGCACGTGGAAGAGCTCGAGTGCCAGCGGGTCGACCGAACGCAGGCCGTGTGTCATGTTCACCAGCGCGGGGAAGAAGGAGATGAGCACGGCCACGGCGACCTGTGGCAACGAGCCGGGGGGCAGCGCGATGACCAGGATCGGCGACCACACCACGATGGGGATGGTCTGTATGATGACGGCCAACGGGAAGAGGGCGCGCTCGAAGGTGCGCGAGTAGACGAAGATGGTGGCGCCCGCGACGGCGGCAGCGTTGCCGATGACGAAGCCCAGACCGGCCTCGGAGAGCGTGACCAGCAGGTTGGACCAGATATCCGGCCAGTGCGCGGCCAGGGCGGCCAGCGTGTCGTCGAGGCGCGGGAAGATGAACGACGAGATGTGGGCCAGCACGACGAAGGCCTGCCAGAAGGCAAGCAGGACGATGAGCGTAACGACGGGCAGGATGATGCTCAGGATGCGGTCCCGCCGCTCTCCTTTCCGGCGTCGGCGGCTGGGCACCATGGCTTGTTGCCACACCTCCACGGACTGCGGGGTTTGCAGATCGTTCATGGCGACCCTGCCCGTCCTGCCGCCGCCTCCTGGCGCCCTTCCAGGGCGGCCAGCACCTGCGTCTCGAGTTCGAAGAAGGCGGGATCGCGGCGCACCTCCGGCAGGCGCGGGCGTGGCAGAGGGATGTCGATGACGCCACGGATGCGCCCCGGCCGCGGCGTAAAGACCGCCACGCGGTCGCTGAGGTAGACGGCCTCGGCGATGCTATGGGTAACGAAGAGCACCGTTATCCCGGTCGCCTCCCACACGCGCATCAGCGCGGCGTTCATTTCGTCGCGCGTGATCTGGTCGAGAACGCCGAACGGCTCGTCCATCAACAGTACCTCGGGCTCCTGGATCAGCGCGCGTGCCAGGGCCACGCGCTGGCGCTGGCCGCCGGAGAGCTGAAAGGGCAGGCGCTCCGCCAGGTCGCCCAATCCGACGCGCTCCAGCAATGCGAGGGCGCGCCGGCGCCCCGCGGCGTCGCGGCGCCCACCCAGTTCCAGGGGCAGCTCGACGTTGCGCACCGCCTTGCGCCAGGAGAGCAGGACGGGCTCCTGGAAGACCATGCCGATGCGGCGGGCCGTGCGCGCGGCGCGCGGCGGCGCCCCGGCGATGGTCAACTGCCCTGCTTCGGGCTGTAAGACATCGGCGACCAGGCGCAGCAGCGTCGACTTGCCGCAGCCCGATGGCCCGATCAGCGAGAAGAAGGCGCCCTGAGGCACGGTGAGGCTGATGTTGTCCAATGCCCGCACGCCGTTTGGATAGCTAAAGTACAGGCCCTCGCAGGCGATCTCACCCATGGTCCCGGCTCATCATCCTGTGCGTACTCCGGCGCGCCGGGCCACCTCTCCGGCGCGCCGCTGTGCCTCGGCCAGCACGGACGCCTCGTCGCAGACGGTGATGGTGCCGTCGCGCATCAGCCAGCGGCCCGCGCACATCACCGACCTGACGTTCTCCGACTTCAGCGAGGTGACCAGCGCCGAGACGGGGTCGTGAACGGGGATCATATTGGCCGTGCGCGGATCGACGACGACCAGGTCGGCGGCCTTGCCGGCCTCCAGCGATCCGATCTCATCATCCCAGCAGAGCGCCCGCGCGCCCTCGCGCGTCGCCATGGCCAGGACCCGGCGCACACCGAGCACCGTGGGGTCGCCGCGCAGACCCTTCTGCAATAAGGAGGCCATGTACATCTCGTCGATCAGGCTCATGCGGTTGTTAGCGGGCGCACCGTCGGTGCCGATGCCGACGGTGATGCCGTGGTCGAGCATATCGGCCACGCGCGGCAACCCGAGCACGCGCAGATTGGATGCGACGTTGTGTGAGACCGAGGCCCGCGTCTGCGCGAGCAAACCCATCTCCTCGCCGTCGATCCACACCGCGTGCGCGCCGAGGAACCACGGCCCGAGCGCACCGATCCGTTGCAAGTGGCGCACCGTGCTGGTCCCACGGGTAGCGCGCGTATGCTCGTTCTCGGCCGGCAGCTCGGCGATATGCATCTGCACGATGGTGCGCAGCTCCCGTGCCCGCGCGACGCTCTCCGTGATGAGCGCATCGGAACAGTTGAAGATCGTGCGCAGCGTGTAGGACAGGCGTATGCGCCCCTCCGCGGCGCCATGCCAGCGGCGGGCGAGGTCATCCTGAAGGGCTAACACCTCGTCGGTGCTCCTGGACATGCTCGGCGGCAGGCCCGTGCCCTCGTCCATGCTGCTCTGGCCCAGGTAGGCTCGCAGGCCCGCAGCGCTTATGGCCCGCCCCATGCCGTCGACGTGCTGCCCGCCCGGGTCAGCCAGTGTGGTCACGCCGTTGTGGATCTGCTCCAGGGCGCAGGCCAGCGCGCTGATCTCGGCCTCGGCCTCGGACAGCGCAGCTTCGTAGGGCCAGATGCGCTCGTGCAGCCAGGTCAGCAGGTCGACATCGTCCGCGAGCCCGCGGGCCAGTTGCTGGCTGGTATGGCAGTGCGTATTGACGAGGCCGGGCATCACGATCAGCCCCGAGGCATCCACCTCGTGGACAGCCTCTGCCCCGCTCGGCGCCGGGCCGACGTGCGTGATGCGCCCGGCGCTTACCTCGACGCAGCCGCTGGCGATCTCCCGCCCGGCCCCGTCCATGGTCACGACGAAGCCGCCCTGTATGCGCGTATCGATCATCGGGTGCCGGCTGCGCTCTTACTTCGGCAGAAAGGCGGTCGTGAAGACCGAGCTTGGCGTGACGGCATGCGGGATCTGCTTATACCTGAGCAGGATGTTGATGCCCTTCTGCCAGTAGCTGGCGTCCATGCTGCCGACCGGTTTGCCGACCATGGGTATGAGGGCGTTCATCTCACCCTCCTGCTGGGCCAGGGAATCCTGCTTGTCCCATTTGGGGACCACGATCTTGGCCGCTTCGGTTGGGTGCGAGATGGCATAGAGCCAGCCGCGCTGCATGACGCTTACCACCTTGCGCACCAGGTCGGGCTGGGTCTTGATCATGTTGTCGGTGGTGAAAAGCACGTCGTTGTAGAAATCGTAGCCGTACTGGCTGGCCGGGATGATGTTGACTTTGAGGTGGCGGGTCAGCCGCAGCTCGATCGGCTCATTGGTGATGAAGGCCAGGTACGCATCGACCTTGCCCGCCACCAAGTACGTCGGGTCGAAGCCCACCACCACCGGCTTGACATCGGCCAGGGTCATGCCTTCGTGGGCCAGCATCGTCTGCAGCACGTACTCTTGGTGCGGCTGGTAGCCGATGCGCTTGCCGCGGAATTGCTTGACCGTGGTGATGCCGCTGTTCGGCATGGTGATAAAGGCGAAAGGCGACTGCTGCATGGAGCACCAGATGGCCTTCACGGGGATGCCGCGAGCGCGGCCGATGATCATCGAGGCGCCGTCCTGGAAGCCGAACTCATACTTGCCGGCGCCGACGAGGACGGTGGGATCGTTATTGAAGTCGTAGGGCTTGGCGACCATATTGAGGCCGGCCTGCGCCCACCAGCCCTTCTGCTGCGCCACCCACAGGCCCGAGAACTCCACGTTGGTGATCCAGTTCAGGTAGAATGTGACGGTGGTCACCCCGGCGGCACGCGCCGGGGTGACCGCCCGTGGGCTGAGCATGATGCCGGCCAAGAGAAGCGCGGATATGACGATGCGACGAAGCATGATGACCTCCTACCTTTCACTATCCTGGCTTGCCGTCTACTCCCGTGTAACCTCAGCTTGCCCGCTCTGTTGGCCGCGACGTGCACCAGACGACGTTGCTCCGGGCGCATAACTCCTGGCCGGCGCCTCACGGCTCCGTGGTACGCATGCAAGTAGTATAGCCAACGCTTTGGGCGACGTGCCATGTATCGGTGTCTATTGCACCCATGTTATAGTGGATGGGCCGGGTGACGCACGCGCCCGGCATCTCGCATTGTCCATCAGTTGCGTATGTGAAGGAAGGCAGCATGCAGTACGAAGAATTCCTGCGCAGGGTCCCCAAGGTCGAGCTCCACTGCCACTTCGAGGGAACGGTGCGCGCGACAACCTTCGCGGACCAGGCACGCAAACATGGGATCGCGCTCCCGACCGACGACACGGACAAGCTCTACGACTACAACTCGATCTACGAGTTCCTGAAGATCTTCGCCATGGTCTCCTCCACCCTGATCGACCGCGAGGACTTTGCGCGCGTCGCCTACGAGTCGCTGGAGGACGGCGTGAAGCTGGGCAACCTCAAGTACCGCGAGATGTTCTTCAATCCCACGCTGCACACGCGCCGGGGCATTCCTTATCCGACCATCGTCGACGGGCTGATCGACGGCATCAAGGCGGCCGAGAAAGACTTCGGCGTGCGCTGCCGCCTGATCGCCGACGTCTACCGGCAAGACTCGCCCGAGATGGCGCTGGAGATGGTCGATCAGGTGCTCGAGCACCGGCGTGACGAGCTGATTGGCCTGGGTATGGATGGTGCCGAAGCGCCCGATCCGCCCGAAAAATTCATCGAGGCCTTCAGGCGCGCCGGCAAGGGTGGGCTGCGCCTGACCAGCCACGCTTGCGAGGACGCACCCCCGGTAAACATCGTCACCTGCCTCGACGTGCTTGGCTGCGAGCGTCTCGATCATGGCTACCACATCATCGAGGATGAGCAGATCATGGCGCGGGCGCGTGATGAAGGCATCTTCTTCACCTGCTGTCCCACCGCGACCGCCGTCTGCTACGGCTGGCCGGACCTCTCCAAACACCCCATCCGCACGATGGTGGCCAACGGCCTGCGCGTCATGCTCAACTCCGACGACCCGACGATGTTCCACACCGACATCGGCAAGGAATACGTCGACCTTTGTACGGCCTGCGACTATGGCCCCGACCAGGTGCGCCAGTTCTGCCTGAACGGTGTCGATGGCTCCTGGCTCGACGAGAGCGAGAAAGCCCGCTTGCGCCGCGAGTTCACACAGGAATTCGACGCGCTCCAGGCGCAACTGGTGAACGTGACCTGAACCGAGGGCGCGTATAGACCGGTTCTCGCGATCAAGCTGAGGCCAGGAATGTTGCGAGATGGGCCAGCGCCTCGGGCATGTTGAGGCGTCCAAAGCAGAAGCGCACGTGGCCGGGGCAATCGTAGAGCGTGCCGGGCGCCAGCAGGGCGTGGTAGAAGGTGAAGATGCCCTCCTCTGCGCCGGTGTGTACCAGCACGTCGTCGGGCGTTATCCGTTGGTAGATGCGGGCAATCTCCCCGCGCAGCCAGGGCGTGCCGGGCGACTCGGTGTAGCCGAGCCAGAGGGCGTGCAAACGTTCGGCCGCCTCCGGCTCCAGGGCGAGCAGATCGCCGACGCTGCATGACTCGCTGTCGCTGGAGGAGAGCATGTAGCGCGTGGTGAACTCGTATTGGGCGTAGTAGCGTTCCAGCTTGAATGGTTCTATACGCATGTGGTCTCCATCTCAGGATAGCGCATTGCCCGCCCGCACTTCCGTAATAGCGTGCCGGACGCGAAGTGACGTTAGGGACGGGCGGTTAGCCGCGTTACCAGGCGTTCTGCTCCACGATCTCGGTTTCGTGCCAGACGCGCAGCACTTCGGCCACGCTCCAGGCCTGGGCGAAGCAGCCGTGTGCGGCGAAGGGGGCGTCGCCGTCGAAGATCTCGCTGATGCTGCCAAGGCCGTGGTCGGTTAGGAGGCGCAGCAGCGGCCACAGCAACTCCCGTGCCGCCTCGGGATCGCGGTAGACGCGCAGGTGCGCGCTGGCAAACGGCCCGATCAGCCAGGCCCACACCGTGCCCTGGTGGTAGGCGCCGTCGCGCTGCGCGGGACCGCCGCTGTACGAACCCCGGTAGCCGGGATGGTCCGGTTCCAGACTGCGCAGACCGTGTGAGGTCAGCAGGTGACGCGAGCAGATGTCGACCACGGCTTTCTGGTGGTCCGGATCGAGCGGGCTGTGCGCCAGCGAGACGGCCAGGAGCTGGTTGGGACGCAGCGCGGCGTCGTTCCCGCCGGGGCCGTCGATGACGTCGTAGCAGCAGTTGCGCTCCGCGTTCCAGAAGCGCGCGAAGCCGGTCCTGGCGCGCTCGGCCAGGTCATCGTACGCCTGGGACGGCCCGTCCAGGTGGCGGGCCACGTCGCGCATGGCGCACAGCGCGTTGTACCAGAGGGCGTTGACCTCCACGGCCTTGCCGGTGCGCGGGGTGATCGCGCGGTCTCCGACCCGGGCATCCATCCAGGTCAATTGCACCCCCTCCTGGCCGGCGTACAGCAGGCCATCATCAGGATCGACGTGGATGTTGTAGCGCGTACCGCGCACGTGCCAGTCGATCATCTCCTTGAGCAGGGGAAACAGCTCGCGGAGCAGATCGTCGTCTCCCGTGGCGGCGAAATAGGCGCGCACGGCCTCCACGTACCACAGCGCGGCGTCGACCGTGTTGTACACGGGCGGCTCATCGGCATCGGGGAAGCGATTGGGGAGCATGCCCTTATCCACCACGCGGGCGAAGGTGTGCAGGATGCGGCGGGCCACGTGGAAGCGGCGCGTGGCCAGCGTCAATCCGGGCAGGCTGATCATGGTGTCACGGCCCCGGTCGCCAAACCAGGGATAGCCGGCGATGACGGTATGGCCGTTGGGCCCGCCCTGAGGCCGCCGGACCAGGAATTGGTCGCCGGCCAGGACCAGGTGACGTATCTGCAACGGTGCGTCCACCAGCCCGCTCGCGGCGATGAGCCTGCTCTCCATGGCCTGCTTGGCCGCGTAGACCTCGCCGCCGTCGAGGCATGGGCGCGCGTTGGTGCTGGCGACGACGGTGAGGGACTGCCCCGGTTCGAGGGTCGCCTGAAAGGTGCCGACGCGGAGATGATCTTCATGCGCCGTCAGGCCGCGTTCGTCTTCGACCGTGAGGTAGAAATCGCGGTACCATTCATGTTCGGGCGTGGCCGTGGCCCGATCGCTCAACACGTAGAACGGCGTTGCACCGTCAAAGGCGGTGATGCGCAGGCCGCGCTCGACCTCCTCAACCTGCATCGTCCAGTTGCCGCCGTGGGTGTCGCCATGGTGGTCACGATAGTTGGCCAGGGCTTTCATGGACAGCGTTAGCGGTGCGGAGGCACGCCGCAGGTGGTAATGAACGTAGGTCGTGTTGGCGAGCGGTTCCATCCAGATGCGCTTCTCCAGCAATGCCTCGCCACAGGCGAAGGTCCAGACCGGTGTGGTGCCTTCCAGGTGGAAGCGTTCGAGATGGCGAAAGCCCTTCGGATCGACGACGCCGCTGCCCCAGCGATTGGCACCCAGGGCGAAGGCTATCCCGTCGTAGCGAGCCGCCTCATCCAGCTTGGTGACCAGTAGCGTCCGCCCGAGCGGGGGATGGAGCGCGGCGATCAGAAGGCCGTGGTACCGGCGCGTGAGCAGGCCGCCGATGGTGCCGGCCGCGTAGCCACCGATGCCGTTCGTGACCAGCCACTCTCGATTTTGGACCTGCGGCAGGTCGCTGCAGATACCCCTCCCGATGTCGATGAGCGCTATCGGATCGCTGGAGAAGTCGAAGAAGGGCCTGCGGGCCGGTGTCTCGGCGACCCGGCTAGGGCTGATGGTGTCCATCGTGGTGACTCCGTTCCTGGACAGCCGGTCTGCGAGAGCGTTCTCCGCGCCAGAGTATGCTCTACCTTAGTTATACTCTTTCTGCCCGACCGGGTCCCGGCGCTAGCGCTCCACCGGTGTCTGCTCGAGGAGCTTGGCGACCAGGGCCGTCCAGCCCGTCTGGTGGCCGGCCCCCACGCCTCTGCCGTTGTCGCCGTGGAAGTATTCGTAGAACGGCACGTAGTCGCGCCAGTGCGGGTCGTTCTGGAAGACCTCGTTCTCCCCGTAGACGGGCCGGCGGCCGTCCGGGCCGCGCAGGAAGATGCGCTCCAGGCGCCGCGATAGCTCGCCGGCGATCTGCCACAGGGTGATCTTGTTGCCCGAGCCGGTCGGGCACTCCACCAGGAAATTGTCGCCGTAGTAGTGGTGAAACCGCTGCAGGCTTTCGATTAGCAGGAAGTTCACCGGGAACCAGACCGGGCCGCGCCAGTTGGAGTTGCCGCCGAAGAAGCCGGTCGTCGATTCCGCCGGTTCGTAGGCGACGCTGTAGGTCGCGCCGTTCACGGCCAGCACATATGGATGCGCGGCGTGGTATTTGCTCAGGGCGCGCACGCCGTAGTCGCTGAGGAACTCCCGCGGATCGAGCATCCGCCGCAGCAGGCACTTCATGCGGTGCCCGCGTACCAGGGCCAGCAGGCGGCGCTCGCCGAGGCCGGGCTCATACCAGCGGGAGACCAGCCCGGCGAGTTGCGGACGGTTGGCGAGGAACCACTCCATGCGCTCCCTGAAATGAGGCAGTCCCCCCAGCAAATCCGGCTCGATCGTCTCCACGGCCAGCAGCGGTATCAGCCCCACCAGCGAGCGGACCTTGAGCGGATAGTTGGTGCCGTCCGGCAGGTGCAGCACGTCGTAGAAGAATTCGTCTTCGTCGTTCCACAGCGGAATGCCGTCGCGGCTGATGTCGTTCATGGCGGCGGCGATGTACAGGAAGTGCTCGAAGAACTTGGAGGCCGTATCCTCGTAGGCATGGTTCTCGCGTGCCAGCTCCAGGGCGATGGCCAGCATATTCAGGCAGAACATGCCCATCCAGGCCGTGCCGTCCGATTGCTCCAGGTGCCCGCCCGTGGGCAGTTCCATATCGCGGTCGAAGACGCCGATATTGTCGAGGCCCAGGAAGCCGCCCTGGAAGACGTTGTTGCCCTCGCTATCCTTGCGGTTGACCCACCAGGTGAAGTTCAGCAGCAGCTTGTGGAAGACGCGCTCCAGGAAGGAGCGGTCGGCCACGCCCGTCAGGCGCTTCTCGACCTTGTAGACGCGCCAGGCGGCCCAGGCGTGCACGGGCGGGTTGGCGTCGCTGAAGGCCCACTCGTAGGCGGGCAGTTGCCCGCTGGGGTGCATGTACCATTCTTTGAGCAACTGGATGAGCTGGCGTTTGGCGAAGCCGGCATCGACCATGGCCAGCGGGATGCAATGGAAGGCCAGGTCCCAGGCGGCGTACCAGGGATATTCCCAGGTGTCGGGCATGGAGATGATGTCGGCATTGTGGAGATGGTGCCAGTCGGCGTTGCGGCCGTCCTTGCGCTCCGGAGGGGGTGGAAGGCAGCACGGGTCGCCTTCCAGCCAGCGGGCGATATCGTAATTGTAGAATTGCTTGCTCCAGAGCAGCCCGGCGAAAGCCTGCCGCTGCACCAGGCGCGCGTCCTCGGTCATGTTCGCCGGGGCCAGCGCCGCGTAAAAGGCGTCGGCTTCGGTCCGGCGAGCGGCGAACAGCGCAACGGCCCCCTCGAAAGGGGCCTCCTGGCGCTGCGACGACAGGCGCAACTGGACCGTCCAGGTGGCTCCGGGCGCGATCGCCGACTGGTACCAGGCCGCGGCCTTGGTCCCCTGGCCGGCCGGATTCACCGCCTCGCGGTGGCCCCCCACCACCGCCTGGTGGAAGGCATCTTTCACATAGGGCGCCCGGTTGGGCGCGCCCCACAACCGTTCGGCGTTGCTCTCATTCTCGGTAAAGAGCAGGGTGGGTGCGCCCTCGCAGGCCAGCCAGTAGCTGCCCAGGTCGTAGTTGACCGCCAGCAGGCCGTAGCCGTCTCCGCCGGGGGCCGCGGCGATTTGCGGCTTGGGATGTCCCCCGGCCGTCGAGAGGTCCCAGGCCCAGGTGTTGCGCAGCCATAGGGTCGGCAGCACGTGCAGCGGCGCCGGATCGGGGCCGCGGTTGGTGGCGCTGATGCGCACCAGCAGATCCTCGGGGCCGGCCTTGGCGTACTCGATCAGGATGTCGAAGTAGCGATCCCGGGCGAAGACACCCGTATCGAACAACTCGTATTCGGGGAGATCGCGGCCGCGGCGGCCGTTCTCGGCCACGAGGTCGGCGTACGGGAAGGCGCGCTGCGGGTACTTGTACAGGGCGCGCATATAGGAGTGAGTGGGCGTGTTATCCAGGAAGAAGTAGTATTCCTTGACGTCCTCGCCGTGATTGCCCTCGGAGTTGGTGAGGCCGAAGAGCCGTTCCTTGAGGATGGGATCGGCGCCGTTCCAGAACGCCGGCGCGAAGCAGAGCAGGCCGCTGTCGTCGCTGATGCCGAGCAGGCCATCCTCGCCCCAGCGGTAGGCGCGGGAGCGGGCGTGGTCGTGGGGGAAGTATTCCCAGGCGTTGCCGTGTGGCGAATAATCCTCGCGCACGGTGCCCCACTGCCGTTCCGAGAGGTACGGCCCCCAGCGGTACCAACAGACGCCATGCTCCCAGGCCTCGCGCAGCCGTGCGCGCTCGGCGTCGACCGTGGGTGGCGCTGCCCCGGCTTGGGGCACCCTGTTCGATGATCGGCTGCTCTGAGCCACTATCGTCCCTCCTGTTGCATGCGTGTATCCCCATTGTCTCAGACTGCCGCGCTGCGTTGGACTGTGCCCCCACCCATCGCCCGCTAGCCTCGACATCAGTTAACAGCCGTTTGCACATCTTTTACAGTTAAGCAAAGGATTGCTAACCGGTGAATGGTAGTCTGAACAGTGGGGAGGAGCTCGTGATACGCGCCGCGGGCTCCGCCGATTTTCACTCTCAATGCGCGCAGTAGCCCCATTTATCACCGGGGATATCAGGAGTAGAAACATGCGACTAGCCCTACGGGGAGCGCTCGTGGCGATCGCCGCCGGTTTGATGAGCGGCCCGGTCGTCTCCGCCGCGTCTCCGCACGCTCCATCGGCACCGGTTGCCGTTACCTGGAAGGCGCCCAATATGACAGCTCTAACTGTGCGTCAGGGGGCCACGATTACACGCACCGTTTCCTTTAAGAGCAACGTGACCATCACCAATGCCCGGCCCGAGGTCACCATCACAGATTGGGCCAAGACACACGGTGTCTCCGCGTCGGTGCTTGGCGTCACTCCGGCCACCACCACTTTCAACGCGAACTGGTCATACCATGTCACGATTGCCATCTCGGCCGCGCCAAACGCGAAAATCGGCTTCTACGATGGCGATCTTCATATCGTGGGCACGGTGAACGGTGTGGCCTTTGCGAAGATCTGGCACGATCTCGACATCGGCATGATCGTAGACGTGCCCTCCGCGCCGGTCGCGATCCATTGGACGGGTCCTACCATGGTCGCCTCGGACGGCAGGATTCACATTCATCGTGGTGGCCCGACAGTTACGGCCACGGCGTCGTTTACGAGCAGCATGGCCGTCTCCAACGCGCGGCTTGAAGCCAGCGTCAGTGACTTTGCTCGGAGCCATGGCATCTTCGTGAGCGTCGCCGGTGTCAGCCCGGCCGCCACTACCATCGCGCCAAACACCGTCTATCAGGTCACGCTCGCCCTGTCGGCGGCACCTAATGCCAGGATTGGCTTCTTCGGCGCCGACCTCCACGTCATCGGCAGCGTGAATGGCGTTGCCTTCCCCAAGCTCTGGCACGACCTGGACTTTGTGGTCGACATCCACTGATAGATCGCCAAGGGTCGAGATACTGAAGAAGACCAAGGTGGAATCAGCATGCTATCTCGGGCCGATCCCGTGGATTCCACCTTGGCCTGGATTGAGACGCGATGCAGGATAGGTTGGCCCCGGTTCGCCGGCGAACCGGGGCCAACCTGTTTGTATGCCACGTCGTTAGCTCGGGGTCCGGCTGCGGAGCCGAGGGTGCTCGTGAGTAGGTGTGCTGCCTTGTCGGGCGAGACCGTGTGGATGAAGCCGAAATAGCCGCGGGCATAGGGGGAGGACTTCCTCGATGTCGATGCGCCCGGCCCTGACGGGCGCGGCATAGTTCATGCGCTTGCTATGCTAGTTGATCCCGCCCGTTTCCGCCCGGCCATGGCCGCGATGGCGGGCACCTGGTGGGGCGGCGACGGCCGGTACAGATGGGAAAAGGAAAGCCGCCTATGGCAGAAGAGACGGCGACCGCGCAGCCCTCGATATGGCGGGTGCTGCAGCGCCGTCCGCTGGCCGTCATCCGCGTGCTCGGCCCCGGGTTGATCTCCGGCGCCTCGGACAATGATCCCACGACCGTGGCCACGCTCACCGTCATCGGCAGCACCACCGGCTTTGGCCTCGCCTGGCTCGTCGTTCTCGTCATCCCCATGCTGGTGGTGGTCCAGGTGATCAGCGCCTCGGTCGGCACGGTGTGCCAGGCCGGCCTCGAGGATGTCATCCGTACGCGTTTCGGTGCCCCGTGGGCCCTGCTGACCCTGCTGTTGCTGCTCACCGTCAACCTGATCACGCTGGCCGCCGATCTGGAGGGCGGCGGGGCCGCCCTCGGCCTGCTCACCGCCCGGCCCTACCAATGGTTCATCCTCCCGCTGGCCATTGCCGTGGGCGCCTTGCTCGTCTGGGGCAGCTACGCCGCTCTGGAGCGCATTTTGCGCCACGTGATGCTGGTCTTCCTGGCGTACGTCGCGGCGGCGTTTCTGGCCCGCCCAGACTGGGGCCGGGTGCTGCACGCCACGGTGGTACCGCATTTTGCTTTTTCCTCCGCCTATGTGGCGGGGGCGCTGGCCTTGCTGGGAACCACGCTGACCAGCTACGCCTACGTGTGGGAGACCATCT
>Ga0209062_1004641_pt1 | contig 14086 bp, 13 predicted proteins | sample Coa_R2_2_FD_187158 | JGI IMG/M metagenome (GOLD analysis project Ga0209062, IMG submission 187158) | Surface soil microbial communities from Centralia Pennsylvania, which are recovering from an underground coalmine fire - Coalmine... | ecosystem: Environmental > Terrestrial > Soil > Unclassified... | reverse complement strand
ATGTGCAGGCTGGCCTCGCCCCACCGCGCCCGATCCTTCCGCAGAATGCGGCCCAGCAGCGCATGCGCTTCCGGCGATTCCGGCATCTGCGCCAATGCAACCCGGGCCGATTCTTCCGCGCGCGCGATTCGCCGAGCTGAAAGAGCGATCGCGCCAGCAGCAGATGCAGGTCCGGCTGGAAGTAGACGCGCAGCAGGGATTCGGCCGCGCACGCAATCGCTTCGTCGTGCCGCGATTCCGCCTGGTGGATGCGCGCCTCGATGGCCATCGCCCGGAAGTCGTCCGGGTCTGCGCGGCGCGCCCGCCGGATATAGGTAAGCGCCCGCTCGAACTGGCCGATTGCGGCGAACCCCTCCGCCAGGAACAGCCCCGCCCCGGCATTGCGGCGCGCTGCGGAGGCGAACTGCTCGAGCGCCGCGGCGGCGTTCTTCCGCCCCGCGCCGCGCGGCGCCTGCAGCGCCAGCCGGCACCGCATCATGAGGCGCTCGGGTACCCATCCGGCGGCCTTCTCCGCCAGTTCCCGCATACGGAACTGGCGGCGGCGCGCCGCCGGATCGTCCTCACTCTTCTCCTGATCGTTCTGCTTTTCCTTCGCCTCGGCCGCCAGCTTCTTCAGCTCCTCCTGCGCGCGCGGCACGAACGAGGCGCAGGCACGGTCGAAGCGGTCCAGCACGGCCCGCGCCGCCCGGCGGTCGCCCTGGCGCAGGCGGCACTGGAACAGCTCGCGATAGAAGCGCCCGTCTTCCGGATCGCCTTCCAGAAGCTTCTCCAGGATCGCTGCGGCCTCCGAGGGATGGCCACCATCGAGCCAGGCGCGCGCCACGTTGTACTGGTTCTCCGCCAGACACTGCCGGACCGTCTCCGCGGCATTCTCTCCGGGCGGTGCAATGTACCCCAGCGCCACCAGTTGCTTGAGCGGTTCCACGGAATCCGCGCCGTCATAGGCGCGGCCGGCCGCGTGCCGTCCGTCGCGCCCCGGCACTTCGTCCCAGCTCGGGATGCGCGGCGCCACCTCCGGCCGGTCGAACGCCCCGGCCAGGACTTTGCCGTCCATGTCCTCGCCGGCGGGCAATCCGAACACGTGCAGCACCGTGGGGGTGATATCGAGAATGCTCGCGCCGTGCACTTTCCCGCCCGGCGGAACGCCGGGCGCGCGCAGGGCGAAGATGCCGAAATGGCGATGTTCCACCGCCGGCCCCGCGGCTTCGGCAGGAATGTAATCCGGCAGCAGGCGGTCGGAGTGGAATCCGTGGTCGCTCACCACCATGACGCTCGTCTCCGGACCCGCCAGCGCCAGCAGCCGCCCGAGCATCACGTCGTGGTAGCGGTAGGCGTTGCGCACCACCTCGCTGTACCACGCCGGGTCGGAGCCGTCGCGCTCGCGCGCCTTTCCCGCGTGATACCGCATGAACCGGTGCGAAAAGTGGTCGATTCCGACGTAATAAACCGCCGCCACGTCCCAGATTTCCTGCTCGATCAGCTCGGTCGCGGCATTATGGATGCTCATCGTCTCGGCGATCACGCACGCCAGGTCGAACAGGCTCCGATCGCGCTCCTGATCGACCTCCGCCATGCGCGGCACGAACATCCGCAGGATCTCGCCCGTGATCTCGGTCGGGTGGACGCGCAGATCGGCGAGCCGCTCCTGCCACGCCGCGGGCCAGACCGTCTCCGGCGGCGCGGGCTGCTCCGGGTTCGAATGGCGCTCCGGCGGAAACTGATTCGACACCATCACGCCGTCGATCGGCTCGGCCGGATGGGACGGCCACCAGCCCACCACGAGGCACCGTTTTCCGTTCTGATTGAGGATGTTCCAGAAGGCCTTGGTCTTCCGGCCGAGATTGGTGATCGGCCGGACGCCGAGGCCATCCGGTGTCGGCTCCGTGAAGCCGTGGATGCCGTGCCGGAACGGCCGTTTGCCGGTGGCGATCGAGGTCCAGAGCGTGGGGCTGAGGGCCGGGTAGAGCGTCGCGATATTACCGCGGACGCCGCCCGAGATCACCGATGCCAGGTGCGGCATTTCGCCCGCCGCGAGCAGCGGATCGATGATCTTCTAATCGGCGGCATCCCATCCAACCAGGAGAAGACGGGGCATAGGGAACCTGAGGACCTTGAAATCGTTTTCTGTTTACGCGGCCTTCGCGGCGCGCCAGCACCACATTCCCGCCGCCCGCAGCGCCAGGGCGTTCCGCGCGAACCAACCATTGACGCTCGACCAGAACCGGTGCTCGATTCGCAGGACGTGGGTGCCGGGAGTTCCCGCCGCAGCCGTGCCCCAAACCGCACCGGCACTGAAGAGCCGCAAGCGGCCGGTTCCGGTTCGGGCCGTGAAGCTGTGCGAGTAGCTGCCGTCGAAGTGATTAGGGCTGTACCAGCCGACCTGAACTTTCAGCAGAGCCGAATAAACGATGGCGCTGGCTTCGGCCCTGTCCGCGGTCACGAAAACGGTGCCCGCGCCAGCTGCCGAGGGCGGCGCCAAGCGCTGCAAATTCCCGTTCGTTAGTTTCAAAGCGGAATTCCCCCGAAAAGAGAGAGTGTACTGTATAGTACAGTTGTCAAGTCAAGCAGCACGCCGTGTGAACAGTACTAACGGTTCGCCGGCACGACGCCACGGCTCCCGGATTTATCCGGCTTGGCGGCGCTCCAGCGGCGCTCGCGCGGGGCGATTACGCAGCCTTGGCTGCCCGCCAGCGGCGCATTCCGGCCGCCCCGAGCGCCAGCGCGGCAAGGCCAGTCAGCGCGAACGTCCCAGGCTCCGGCACGTAACCGGCGGGAAGCTGCTCATTGGGGGTCGTGTCGTAAGCCCAGCCCTCCACTGTGACCGACGGGCCGTATGCATCCGAGGTACCGTACGCATTGGTGACCGAGCCGCTCAGCTCGATCCAGCCGTAGCGCGGTCCCGTGCCGGGGTTGAACTCGAACAGCGCGTACTTATTGGTAAAACTGCCGTCGCCGCCAGTGTAATGGAACGTGGCGGTGCTCGACAGCGACCATTTGCGTTGGTTGATCAGGAGGTAAGGCGCCCCCGTCCGAGTGGTGCCCCAAACCGCGCCGGGGCTAAAGAGCTGCAGGTAGTTAAGCACGCCACCGGCAAACCGGAGATTGCCAGATCCGTAGGCACTGATTCGGCGGCTAAAAGAGGTGCGGCTCGCCATCCCTTTTATCTGGAACGCAATTGAGGATCCGACTGACTGGCGGTAGCGTATCTGGAACCCGTTCGTGGTCCAGCCGACCTGAACATTCATCGGACCGGAGTAGATCGTTCCGGCTTCCGCCTTGTCTGCGGTCACGAAGACCGCGCCCGCGCCCACGGCCGAGAGCGTCGCCAACCGTTGCAAATTCCTTTTTCTCAGCTTCTTCAACTGGACGCACCTCCGAAGTACGGAATTGTACGTTGGTACTGTCTGGGCGTCAAGTACTGGATATCTCACCGCCCCGCCCGGCCGGCGTTTGAACTGCGCGCGGCTGCGGCGTGGGCGCGTACTATTGCCCGGGGTCAGTCAACACTCCGCTAAGCGCTTTTTTGCGCCAACGGCGCATTCCCGCTGCGCCCAGCGCCAGCGCGGCCAAGCCCGTGGACGCGAACGTGTCCGGCTCCGGCGTGGCGCTGCTGCCGGTATCTCCCGCCACGATGCGGTTGCCGCTCGTGTCGTACGCCCAGCCTTCGATGGTCAGCAGCGGTCCGTTCGCTGCGGAACTGTCCCTGCCGGCTGTTACGCTATAGCTCAGCTCGACCCACCCGTACAAGGGGTTGGGACCGCTGGATGGCGTGATGGTGAACAGGGCATAGGAATCGGTGAACGGCTGGTTGCCGAAGGTGGCGTGGAACGTCCCGGCCGTGGTCCAGGTGCGGCCGCCGACCATACCTTTCGGATTCAGGCTGAAAGCTGCGGGAAAGGCAGAGCCGTTCCCGAAAACCTGCATCCCGTAATACTGACCCAAAACGCTTGCCCGCTGGCCTCGGAAGCGAATCGACCGGTAGCCCCGGCTGGATGAGTTTCCCGAAGCGCGCGCAAACACGAGGCTGGCGGATCCCAGTTGGATCGTTTGGTGACTCGCCGCTCCCGGACTGGCGGACCAGCCTACCTGAAGGTTCTCGGTCCCCGAATACCAGATCGTTCCCGCCTCGGCTTGATCCGCAGTGAGGAAAGCCGCTCCCGTGCCTACGGCCGAAAGCGTAACTACGCGCTGCAAGTTTCTTTTTTTCAAAGATTTCCCTGACCAGTCCTGAAGAGTTACTGAAGTACGGATTCAATGTATCAAGCCGTACAAAATAGAAACAATACCCGTTTGGTTAATTAGTATTGGCCAGATGGCCCGGCCGGCGGTTGAACTGCGCGCGGCTGCGGCGTGGGCGCGTGTCTGGCGCCGGACTTCCCGAAACCGGCACTGCCTAAGCGAGCGGTTTCACTGTCGCGCGGCGCGCCACCGGCGCATCCCTGCCGCGCCGAGCGCCAGCGCGGCGAGGCCCGTGGATCCGAACGTGTCCGGCTCCGGGGTCGCGCTGCCCGTATCGCCGGCTTGGATCCGCGCCCCGGTGGTATCGTAAGCCCAGCCCTCGACCGTCAGCAGCGGTCCGTAGGCAGGGGAATTGCCCGTCGCGCTCGTCGCGCTGTAGCTCAACTCGATCCACCCGTAAAGCGGGTTGGGGCTGTGCAACGGCAGAGTGAAAAACGCATAGATATTCTGAAACGGCGGGTGACCCGCGAGATGGTGGGCGCCCGAGTGAGTGTTCCAGCCTCGCGCAGCCACGAGGCCCATGGAATTGGCGCTGTAATGCACCGGAAAAGCCGAGCCGCGAAGGAAAGTCATCAGCGTTGAGATTCCCGCCACCAGCGGCTTCGCGCCGCTTGCGCTGAAGCGAATCGAGCGGTAGTGGTAAAAGGGCGCGGGCGTTCGCGTATGCGTGTAGAAGTGAATCGCGGCGGAAGCCAGATTGATGGTTGTCCGGGCAACCGCGCTCGGGCTGGCCGACCAGCCGACCTGAACATCCAACGGACCGGAGTAAACGATGGTGCCGGCCTCGGCTTTATCGGCGGTCGCGATGACCGCGCCCGCACCGACAGCCGCCAGAGACGCGAGTCGCTGCAAGTTCTTCTTTTTCAAAGTTCCTTCCCTCGACCAGTAGTGGGAGTAACTGAAGCTGGAGTATTATTGTACTAGAGAATACGGCAATCGGCCAGTGTCGCTCGGGCTACTTGGTTATAGAACTCGGGCCAGGAAAGCCGCCGCAGCGGAATACGCCCTGATCCACGATTTCCACAGCAGAAAATCGTGAATTTCATCGGGGAAAACCAGCTCTTCGACCCGCACGTTCCGCCGCCGCAGCGCATCCGCCAGCATTACAGTCTGGTTGAACTGCACGTTGCGGTCGTCGTCGCCCTGGATCAGCAGTACCGGCGAGCGCCAGCCGTCGAGAAAGGCCATCGGCGAGGAATCGAAGGCCAGCTTGTAGTCCGGCTCGCCCTTGGGAATCCCCAACTCCGTCGTCCAGTTGTGAACGCCATGCAGGTCCACGCCCGCGCGGTACAAATCCGACGAGCGCGCCAGCGCCATGGCCGTGAGGTAGCCGCCGTAGGAGCCGCCCCAGGCGCCGATGCGCGCCGGGTCGATCTCGGCACGCGAGCGCAGGTATTCGGCCGCGGCCTTCACGTCGGCGTACTCGCGGCCGCCGGCGGGTCCATAGCCGAGCGCCTCCCGGAAGTCGAGGCCGTACCCGATGCCGCTGCGGTAGTTCACGGAGAGCACGGCATACCCGCTGTTTGCCAGGTACTGGTTGAACGCGTAGGCGTTCGAATAATACGTCATGTAATGCCAGCCGAGCAGCATCTGGCGCCGCGATCCGCCGTGGAAAAAGACCACCGCGGGCACGCGGCCCGCCGCGTGCGGCGGCAGGAAAAGCTGGCCGTGGATTTCGACGCCGTCGGCGGCGCGGAACACCACGGGCTGCGGCGCGACCATGTGGCCGAGCGGAAAATCGGCGGGGATCGCGCCGGGGTCGGCCTCAATCGTCCGTCCGCCGATGCTCACTGCGACGCGCATCGGGTGCTGCGCGTCCGAGTGCTCATAAGCGATCGCGCCCGGAGCCGAAACCCGCACCGGCCGGCATTCGATCCCGCTGCCGGAGGTCACGGCCACGGGCTGGCCGCCCGCCACGCGCACGCGCCACAGATGCCGCCGGTCGATATCCCCCTGGTTCGACGAAATCATGAGCTCCGTGCCGCCGGGTTCGAGCGCCACATCCTCTACCTCGAACGCGCCCGGCGTCAGGCGCACGGCCTCGCCGCCGGCGGCCGGCACGGCGTACACGTGCGTCCAGCCGTCGCCTTCCCAGGGGAACACGATCCGCCCGCCGGCCGCCCAGAACAACTGGCGATCGCCGGCGATCTCCCGGAATACGCTGCCCGCACCCGTTCCCGCATGCCAGATTTCGCGGCCCTTGCCGGTCTCCACATCCGCCACGCGGATCGACCACGGCTCGCCCGCGCGCTCCGGCTTGCGGACCGGCCGCAAGCCGTCCGATGGCACGCGGATGAAGCCAATGCTGCGGCCGTCCGGCGACCACGCCGGGTATTCGTCGAAATCGGTCGAGGGATCGACATACTGCACGGCATCGGCCGCGACGTCATATACACCGATCAGGCTGTGGTCGCCGCGTCCGCTGACGAAGAGAATTCGCGAGCCGTCCGGCGACCATGCCGGGGCGCCGCACGAACCGCGCGCCACGAATGCGTGCGCCGCCGGCGATTTGCCGTCAAGCCGCGCCCACCAGATCTGATTCCCGCGCACGAACGCCACGCGATCGCCCTTGGGCGAGACCGCCGGCTGCGCGCCATCGCCGAGCTTGCGCGGCGCACCGCCGCTCGCCGGGACGATCCACACCGCCTGCTGCTCGCCACGCGGATTGTGCGCCGGATTGGGCGCTTCGCCCGCGCGATTGGCGCTGCCGCCGCGCACGTAGAGGACGGCAGAAGCATCCGGCGTCCAGGCGAGCGGGCCGATGTCCTGCCCGTCGTCTGCCGTGTATGCCGTTACCGCGCGCCCGCGGTATTCCGGCGGCTCCGCCACCATCACATTGCGCACGCCGCGCGCGTTCGAGACCCACGCGATCCTGCCGCCCGACGGCGCGGCCGTGAGATCCGTGGGGAACGGAGCGCTCAAAACCTGTTCGAGCGTGAACGGGGGCTGCTGGGCAAAGGCGCTCACCGCGGCCAACGCCGCGACAACCGCGAGGCGACCCGGTCCCCGACCCCTGATCCGCGATCCCTGATCCTTAATTGACTGTTTCAATTTCCGCCTTGGCACGCGGCGGGTACACGTAGGCGCTTACCAGGCTCTCGCTGCCGTCGTTGCCGATGGCTTTGACGCCGAATTTGATGTCGTCGATGGAGACATCCGGGAGCTTGAACTGCGTGACCTTGCCGACGTAGACTTCCTTCTCCCAGTATGGCGCATTGGTGGCGCGCATCACCACCGCGTAACCCTGGATGTCGGCCTCTGAGCCGGCGGGCCGCCATTGCAGCACCGCGTCGTAGCCGCCGCCGCGGGAAATCATCGGCGTGGGGCGCCGCCCGCCGGCCGCGCCGCGCCCGGTTGTTGCTTCGCCCCGGCCAGCCGCCGCGCTCTCCGCCGGCTGCGTGCCGCCGCGGCCCTCGCCGGCCGGCGCGCCCGCCGCTCCATTCTGCCCGCGGCCCGCGCCCGGCACGCGCAGAATCGCCGGCGGCCTGGGCGCCAGCGCCAGGCTCGCCGCCACCGCCGCATTGAACTTCGCAACCTTGGTGGTGTACGGGACGGACATGTTTTCCAGCGTGTCGGTATCGTGGTGCTGGTTGGCGTAGATTTCGTTCGGCGTCGAGACGCGAATCGCGGCGAAACCTTCCAACTGGAACGGCGTGTGGTCGCCGCCGCGGCCCAGCCGGTCCTGCATGAACACGGTCTCCACCTGGAATGACGGAATGTACCGCTCGCCGATCTCCTTGGCGTAGCGGGAAAGCTGCTGCGGCAGCGAATCCATGTTGTCATCGCTGAAGATGCTGACGGCGTTGTTGCCGATGCGGCCGTTGCCGGCGCGGTCGGTGCCAATGATGTCGTTGTTCAGCACCGCTTCGATGACCTGGTTCTCCTTCTTCGCCTTGGCGGCTTCGAGCGTGCTGCCGACGAGCCCCTGCTCTTCGCCCGCGAACGCGATGAACACCAGCGTTTTGTCGAACTCGTACTGGCTCATCACGCGCGCCAGCTCCATGACCGACGCGGTGCCGCTGCCGTCATCGCAGGCGCCCGGCGCGGGCAGATTGGCGTTCTTTTCGAATTGCTCGGGCGTCATCTGGGGGCGGTCGCCCACCGGCGGCGCCTCCGAGCCCGGCCCGGCAGCCTGGCCGGCCGGGCGCGCGCCGAGATTCAGGGAATCGTAATGTGCGGTGATGAGGACCTGCGTCTCCGGCATCTTCGTGCCCGGCAGGACCGCCACCACGTTCCACAGATCGACATCTTTGAAGATGCGCTGCCCCTGTTTTTTCACGCGGAATTTATCGAAGCGGACCTGGAGGCGCGGGCTGTAGCTCTTGAATTCGTTGAAGATCCATTGCCGCGCGGCGCCGACGCCGTGCACCGGGTCGTCCGGGTTGGACATGGTGTTGCGCGTTCCGAACGAAACCAGCTTTTCCAGGTTGGCTCGGATGTGGTCTTCCGAGACACTGTCGATGATCTTCACGACCTTGGGGTTGAGCGACTTCACCTCGGCTCCCGGAAAGGGAATGCAGAGGCACAGCAAAAATGCAAGCGCGGCGAGCAGGCGGCTGAATTTCATGTGAGAAATAGAATACCAATTCTCAGCTCGCCGGGCTGTCCGCGATTTTGCCGGGTGCGAAGCAGGGCGTTGCGCTACGAAAAACCGCCGAAGCTCGGCGGTCGCGATCTAGGGTGGTCAACAACTTACGCAGAAAAACCGCCGAGCCTCGGCGGTTTTTTCGTTTGCCGCACGGGGTTCGCTGCCGGACCCGATCGGCTGCGGAAGGCGGCGCGCGGGGCGAGCGAAAGAGCGGGCCAGTGCGAATGCGCCCGGCTGGACAGGCCCGGCGCGCGCAGTCCGCGTGGTGCGGGGCCGGCCGGAAGCGGCGGTGCGGCCAGGCCGACACAGAGATCGCGCGATCCGGCGTCACCGGGCAGGGAAGTCCCTTACGTGGTCAGCGATTCGTCCGGCACTTCCTCGAAGTCGAGCACCACGCGGCTTTCGACCAGCGCGGCCTTGAACTCGTCCTCGCGGCCTTCGGCGATCTCGTAGACCCAGGTCTCGGTGCCGATGCCGAGGAAGCCGTTGTCGTTGCTTTCCTCCGAGCCCGAGCCCTCGTTCAGGTCCTCGGCCACACCGATTCCCGCGGGCTCGATGATCTCGACGAACTCTTCGTCCTCGACTACGCCGTCGGCGGTGGAAACGAGCGAATGCGGGTCGTCGGCCGGCTCGCCTTCGGGGGTAAACCGCTTGCGGAATGTGACTCTGTATCTCATCAACCATTCGGCGGCAATTCACTCCCCACTGTTATTCTGGGAACAAGTGGGGCTGAATCCTTCATCGGCGCTGCGGGTTGCGGTGCGCGCCACCAACTGGCTGGGCGATGCCGTCATGTCGCTGCCGGCCCTGCGCGCCGTGCGCGGCATCTTTCCCCAGGCGCATCTGGCCGTGATCGCGCGGCCTTCGGTGGCGGATATTTACTCGCGGGAAAGCTGCGTGGACCGCGTCATCCTGTACACGGGCGGCCGGTTCGCGTTTGCCCGCCGGCTGCGCGAGGAGCGCTTCGATGCGGCCATTCTGTTCCAGAACGCCTTCGATGCCGCGTTCCTGGCGTGGCGGGCGGGCATTCCCGAGCGCATCGGTTATCGACGGGATGGACGCGGGCCGCTACTCACCTGCGCGGCCGCGCCGCCCGAGCCGGGAGAAATCCCCCGGCACGAACGTTTTTACTATCTCGAATTGCTGCGGCGGGCGGGACTCATCGAGCAATTTCCGGAATGCGAGGCCATCCGGCTGGACGGCATCCCGGCGGCGCGTGCGGCCGGCGAGCGGCGGCTGGCCGCCATGGGCATCCACGGACCTGTGGCGGGCATCAGTCCCGGCGCGGCTTACGGCGGCGCCAAGCGCTACGAACGGTTCGCCGAAGCCGGGCTCGCGCTGGGCGATTTCCGCGTGGTGGTTTTCGGCGCGCCCTCCGAGCGCGAGCTGTGCGAGTCGGTGGCTTCGCGGATTCCCGGCGCCCACAATCTGGCCGGCCGCACCACGTTGGGCGAGTTCGTCGAGCTGGCCGCGGCGTGCCGCGTGTTCCTGACCAACGACTCGGGCTCGATGCATGTGGCGTCCGCGCTGGGTGTCCCCACGGTGGCGGTATTCGGCGCGACGGATGACACGACGACGGGTCCCACGGGCCCGCTCGCCCGCGTGGTCCGCGAGCACGCGGAATGCGCGCCTTGTTTGCTGCGCGAATGCCCGATCGACCACCGCTGCATGACGCGCGTCGCGCCGGAGCGCGTGGCGGCCGTAGCGCGCGAGCTGGTGGAATGCGCGGAGCAGCAATGTCAGCCGCCGATCAACGCCGATGAACGCCGATAAACCGCCAGTCTCCGGGAGCGGGCCGGCCATGGCCGGCCCGCTGCGCGACCCTGATAGACCGATGGATACGCGATCCAAGATTCTGACGCCGGAAGGCGCCCTGGCGCTACCGCGCGGCGCGCTGGCGGTGGTCACGGGCAGCTTCAATCCGCTGCTTGCGGAGCACGCCCGCGCGCTGGCCGCGGTCCGCAATCGCACTCCAGAGCGGCCGCTTTTGGCCGTAATTTTACCCGCTGAGCCGGCGCTTTTGCCTGCGGAAGCGCGCGCCGCGCTGGTCGCCGCAACGCGCATGGTAGACTACGTTTTAATCGCCAACCGTGAACAAACGGATCAGCTCATCGAAACTCTGGCGCCGGCCGAAACGGTGCGCCTCGAAGCGGACGACGCGGTTCGCACAAGGCGGCTGATCGAGCATGTTCAACGGCGGCAAACCCGCTAACGGCCACATCCTGGTGGTGCGGCTCGGCGCGCTCGGCGATATCATCCACACCCTTCCTGCGGTTGCCTCGCTGAAACACAGCTATCCCGGCTGGAGCCTCTCGTGGGCCGTGGAGCCGCAATGGGCGCCGCTGGTCGAGGGCAACCCCTTCGTGGACCGGCTGGTGCCGGTCGGGCGCGAATCGCTCGCCTCGGTCTTGGCGGCGCGCCGCACGCTGCGCGAGGAGCGCTACGATTTCGCCGTCGATTTTCAAGGCCTGCTGAAGTCCGCGCTGGTGGCGTCCGCCGCGCGGCCGCAGCGCATCTTCGGGTTCCACCAATCGCAGACGCGGGAGCGCATCGCGGGCCTTTTCTATTCGGATAAGACCACGAGCCGCGCGGTGCACGTGGTGGACCGCAACCTGGATCTGGCCGCGGCCGCCGGCGCCGCCTCGGCGCTGAAGAAATTTCCGCTGCCGGCGGGGCGTCCGGAAGGCGATCTGCCGCCGGGCGAATTCGTGCTCGCATCGCCTTTGGCCGGGTGGCGCTCGAAGCAGTGGCCGATCGAGCATTACCGCGCGCTCGGCGGGCGGATCGCGCGCGAGCTCGGCATGCCGCTGGTGCTGAATGGCCCGCCAGGCTCCGGCATGCCGCACATCTCCGGGCTCGCCGGATTGATCGATGCCACCCGCCGCGCCGCCGCCGTAATCGGGGTCGATAGCGGCCCGATGCACCTGGCCGCCGCGCTCGGTAAACCGGGGGTCGCGATTTTCGGTCCCACCGACCCGGCGCGTAACGGCCCCTACGGCGATTCCCTCTACGTGCTGCGAAGCGCCGCCGCGGTCACGACGTACAAGCGGCGCGATGCGATCGACGAGAGCATGCGCGCCATCACTCCGGAATCCGTTTTCGAGGCGCTCAAAGCCGCGATCCGCAAATGCCTGGTGTGATGCCATCTGGTGTGATGCCGCATTTCCCCAAGCGGTACGCCGATACGGTAGCGCGGCTGCGCGTTCCGAGCGGCTTCCTGATTGTCGTTCTGTTTGCCTGGCTGTCGCACCCCACGGCGGGCTCGCTGGCGCTCGGGCTGCCGGTTGCGGTCGCGGGACTCGTCCTGCGCGGGTGGGCGGCCGGCTGCCTGGCTAAAAATCAGCAGCTCGCGACGAGCGGCCCGTATGCCCACACGCGCAATCCGCTTTACATCGGGACGCTGCTGGTGGCCGCGGGGCTCACCCTCGCGGGGCGGAATCCGTGGCTCGCGGTGCTTTTCGCGCTGGTGTTCGGCCTGGTTTACCTGCCCGTGATCGAGCTCGAAGAGCAGCACCTGCGGCGGCTGTTTCCGGATTACGCGGCGTATGCGGCGGAAGTCCCGGCGCTCGTGCCGCGGCTTTCGGCGCGTCCGTCGAATGCGGGGCAGCCGTTCCGCTGGGCGTTGTACCTGAAGAATCAGGAATACCAGGCGGCGCTGGGTTTTCTGGCCGGCATGGCGTGGCTGCTCTGGCGGCTGTAGATGGTTCCCCTCAGGCGCCGTGTCCGGCGTCCCGTCCCAGCAGTTCTTTTAATTGCCGGGCATTTTGCGCGGCGTAGGCTGCCTGGTCGTTATCGAAATAGACATAGACGGCGCGCAGATCGTGCTGCCAGTCGCGGATGCGCCGGGCCCACGTGCGCAGCGTCGCGTCCGGATAACTTCCGGCGTAGGCTCCGTCCGGGCCGTGCAGGCGGATGTACGTGAAATTTGCGGTGATCTCAAAGCCGGATTGAAAGCCCGCGATCTCGAAGATGCAAAAAGCCGCATTATGGCGGTGCAGAAGGCGATAAACGGCGTCCGTGTGCCACGTGGGATTGCGCAGCTCGAAGGCGTAGTGGTGGCGCGGCGGCAGGGCTTCGAGAAAGCCCTCGAGCCGCTCGAGATTCAGCTCCCACCACGGCGGCAACTGAAAGACGATCGGCCCGAGCTTGCGGCCCAGGCGGTCGACGCGCTCGAAGAATTTTGCCACGCCGGGCGCCGGGTCCTTCAGCTTCTTCATGTGGGTCAGGAAGCGGCTGCCCTTGGCGGCAAACAGGAAGCCGGAGGGCGAGGAATCGCGCCAGGTGGCGAGCCCGTTTTCCGTGGGCAGGCGGTAAAACGTGCTGTTCAGTTCGACGGTATCGAATTGCTGCGCGTAGTAGTCGAGCCACTTCGAGGCGGCCAGCTTTTCGGGGTAAAAGAGGCCGCGCCAGTGGGCATAGTGCCAGCCGGAGGTTCCAATGTGGAGGGCGGCCGGGCGGCTCACGGCCGGAGGTTGGCGGGCGCCGCCGCGCGGCCCGTTTCGAGATCGCCGAGGATGCGATCGGCCTCCGCGGCGGGGTCGGCGGCGCGCGTGATTTCGCGGCCGATCACGATGTAATCGGCGCCATCGCGCACAGCCTCGGCGGGTGTCGCGACGCGCTTCTGATCGGCGCGGGCGGCGCCGGCCGAGCGCACCCCGGGAGTGACGATTTTCAGCCGAGGCCCTGCGATAGCCCGGACGGCGGCGGCTTCGAGCGGCGAGCAGACCACGCCTTCGACGCCGCATTCGATGGCCTGGCGCGTGCGGTCCGCCACCAGCTCGGAGGCCCCGGCGGTGTGGCCGAGGTCGCGCAGATCCTCCGGTCCGAAGCTGGTCAGCACGGTGACGGCGAGGAGTTTCACGCCGCTGGCGCCCCGCCCTTCGGTTGCCGCGCGCATCACGGAGCGGACGGCGTGGATGGTGAGAAAGCGGATCGGATGCCGGACGATCTGCGTTACAGCGCGGCGGACGGTTTCGGGGATGTCGTAGAGTTTCAGATCGAGGAAGACGTCGCAGCCTTCGGCGATCAGCTCGTCGACGAACGGCATTCCCTCGGCGGCATAGAGCTCCAGGCCGACTTTGAAGAAATTGACGCGCGGCCGCAGGCGGCGGACGAGGGCGCGGGCTTCCTCCGCGGATTCGAGATCGAGCGCGACGATGATCGGATTGTGGCTCATAGAATGCGTACCGGTTTGGGACCGTGCGTGACGACGCGGCCGATGGCATACGCCGCGGGCAGCGCGGCGCAGAGGGCCGGGGC
>Ga0209062_1004638_pt1 | contig 14103 bp, 11 predicted proteins | sample Coa_R2_2_FD_187158 | JGI IMG/M metagenome (GOLD analysis project Ga0209062, IMG submission 187158) | Surface soil microbial communities from Centralia Pennsylvania, which are recovering from an underground coalmine fire - Coalmine... | ecosystem: Environmental > Terrestrial > Soil > Unclassified... | reverse complement strand
TGTGGGCGCGCGTGTTCGGCATCAACTTCGTGATGGGCGTGGTGACCGGCATTCCGATGGAGTTCCAGTTCGGCACCAACTGGGCGGAATTTTCGCGCGTCACCGGCGGCGTGATCGCGCAGCCGCTGGTGATGGAAGGCGTGTTCTCGTTCTTCCTCGAATCCGCCTTCCTGGGCCTGTTCCTTTACGGGGAACGGCGGCTGGGACGCATCGGCCACTGGTTCGCCGCGTTCATGGTATTCCTGGGCTCCTGGCTTTCCGGCTTCTTCATCATCGTGGCGAACGCCTGGATGCAGCACCCGGTGGCCTTCCACCGCGCCCCGGACGGCACCTACGGCGTGACGAGTTTCTGGGGCGTGCTGCTCAATCCGTGGGCGCAGCTCCAGTACGCGCACAACATGTCCGGCGCGGTCATCACGGGCACGTTCGTGGTCGCGGCGGTGGGCGCCTTTTACCTGCTGGAAGGCCGCTTCGCTGAGGACGCCCGGGCGTTTCTGCGCGTCGGGGTGACGGTGGGCGCGATCGCCTGCGCGTTGCAGATCTTCCCCACGGGCGACCTCCACGGCAAATACATGGCGGCGAACCAGCCCGCCACGACCGCGGCCATGGAGGGCCTCTTCCACAGCGAGATCGGCGCGCCGATCGTCATCCTGGGGCAGCCGAACATGGAGCGCGAGACCATTGACAATCCGCTGCTGGTCAACAAAGTCCTGAGTTTCCTGATTTATGGCACGCCGACGGCGCGGGTCCGCGGGTTGAACGCGTTTCCGCGCAGCATCTGGCCCACCGACGTCCCGCTGCTGTACTACGCCTACCACATCATGGCCGGGCTCGGAACGCTCTTCGTGGCGGTGATGGCCGTGAGCGCCTTCCTGCTGTGGCGCGGCCGCCTCTACCATTCGCCCTGGATGCTCTGGATTCTGCTGCTCTGCCTGCCGCTGCCCTACATCGCCAACACGGCCGGCTGGCTCACGGCAGAACTGGGCCGGCAGCCGTGGATGGTCTACGGGCTGTTCCGCACGCCCGAAGGTTTCTCGCGCAATGTGAACGCCGGCAACGGGCTCTTCACGCTGCTGGGATTCATGGGACTCTACACGTTGCTCGCGATTCTGTTCCTCTTCCTGGTGTGGCGCGAGATCGAGCGCGGGCCGGCGGAAACCATGGGCGCCGAGGTCGCATCCGGCGCGCCCGTGACCACGGTTTGAGAGGACACGCGCGATGCCAACGGTCTGGTTCCTGCTCGTAGCGGTGATGCTGACGGCGTACGTCGTCCTCGACGGGTTCGATCTCGGCGTGGGCGTGCTGCACCTGCTCGTGGCGCGCAGCGAAGAGGAGCGCCGTCTCCTGATCCGCACGGTGGGCCCGGTGTGGGACGGCAACGAGGTCTGGCTGCTCGCCGGCGGCGGCACGCTGTTCTTCGCCTTCCCGCGGCTCTATGCGTCCGGGTTCAGCGGCTTTTATCTTCCACTCATGATCGTGCTCTGGCTGCTGATCGGCCGCGGCGTTAGCATCGAGCTGCGGATGCATGCGGATTCTCCCGTGTGGCGCGGACTGTTCAACGGCGCATTCGGGATCTCCAGCCTGCTGCTGGCCGTGTTTTACGGCGCAGCGCTCGGCAACGTGCTGCGCGGCGTGCCGCTCGGCCGCGACGGTTACTTCTTCCTGCCGCTGTGGACGAACTGGAACGTGGGGGCTTCGCCCGGCGTGCTCGACTGGTACACGGTGCTCTCCGGCGTGCTGGTGCTGGTGGCGCTCGCGATGCACGGCGCGCACTACGCCGCGTTAAAGACGCTTGGAGAGGTGAACCGCCGCGCGCGCCGCGCCGCTGCGGTGCTTTGGCCGGTGCTGGTGGCGCTCACCGCGGCCAGCCTGGCCGCCAGCCTGTTCGTCCGTCCGGGCCTGGCCGATAACTACCGGCGCGCGCCGGTGCTGTACGCGATTCCGGCGCTGGTGGCGGTTTCGCTCGCCGCAATCTGGCATTTCGGCCGGACCGGCAACGAGGGCGCCGCGTTCCGCGCTTCGTGCGCGTACCTCGTGCTGATGATGGCCGGCGCGGCGGCCGCGGTCTACCCCAACCTGCTGCTCTCGTCGACCGATCCGGGCCTGAACATCACCGTGGAGAACGCGCATGCCAGCGAATACTCGCTGCGCGTCGGCCTGATCTGGTGGAGCTTCGGGATGCTGCTGGCGGTAGCGTATTTCGTATTCGTCTACCGCATGTTCCGCGGCAAGATCGCGGAGGACGGCGATCACGGGCACGGATACTGAGAAGCCGGTATCCTGGTTTCATGCGCCTCCGCAACGCCACGCTCGCGGACCTGGAAACGATTGTCGAACACCGGCTGGCCATGTTCCGCGAAATGGGCCACCGCGATCCCGCGGAGCTCGAACGCGCCGGCCGCGTCTCCGGCGAATATTTCGCGCAGGCCATTCCGGCGGACACGTACCACGCGGTGCTGGCCGAGATCGAGGATGCCGGCATTGTGGGCGGCGGCGGCGTGGTGGTGGTGCCGTGGCCCGGCGGCCCTCGCCGCTCGCAGCCGCGCCGGGCGTGGATTCTGAATGTTTACGTTCGTCCCGAATTCCGCCGCCGCGGGATCGCCCGCGCGATCATGGAAGCGCTGGTCCAGTGGTGCCGGGCGGAGGGTTTCGATTGTGTGAGCCTGCATGCGAGCGAGGCCGGACGGCCGCTCTATGTCAAGCTGGGGTTCGGCGCGACGAACGAAATGCGGCTGGACCTGTGATCGCGGCGCGCGCAGGCCAGCGCCGGTCCTTACGGCACGCTTTCCGCGGGCACAATCTGAATGTCCTCGGCCTTTAGATTCAGCGGCCATTTGGCGATCGTTTCGTCTTCCCTTTTGATCGCCTCCGGCTTGGGCGAGTTGTACGCGATCGGCGAAGGGTCGCCGCTCGCGAGCTGTCTTTTCAGCTCCTCGGCGTGGCCGGCGACCGCCACGATCATCAGGCGGTTGGGATGCACGTTGCGCCGCAGCGCGGCGTTCACGTCCTCGCGCGTCAGCTTGGCGAGCGCGCCGCGGACGTAGTCGGCGTAGGGCGGCGTCGAGTACCAGATGCTGTCGATCCCGTAGCCGAGCTCGGCGTCGTGCGTGCGCGTCAGGAAGTTGACATTACGGCTCACGAAGTCGCGCGCGCGCTCGAAGCCGTCCTCGGGGATGCCGTCCTTGAGCAGCTTGTTCAGCTCGTACATTGCCATGCGGATGGCGAACACTGCGTTGGGCGGCTCGACGGGGCGGATCCAGATCTGGAACATCTGCATGTGCCGCGCCACATTCGGCGGCGGCTCCATGCGCGAGCCGGCGTTGGGGAACGGCTCGATGTACGAATAGTCGCCGTAGTTCAGGCCGCGCGCTTCGCGCATCTGTTGGTAGAGCAGGCCGTAGCTCATCCGGTGCTGGCCGAGGTACGAGTTCGCCACCAACAGCGCGGGGTAATCGGCGATATCGCGCGTGGCCAGGATCGGCGTGCCGATCGAGATGGCGACCGAGCGCGTCTCCTTCTCGACGATGATGGCGTGCACGCCATCGGGAAATTGCGGCGTCTTTTCCCGCGGCCGGAAGCCCGCGCCCTGCGGCAGCATGGTGCGGAAATCCTTCTTCATGTCTTCCAGGAATTTCGGCGAAAAGCCGCCCGCGATGCCCAGAAACAGATTAGTTTGCGCGTACTGCGATTGATAGAAGGATTTCACGTCATCGAGCGTCAGCTTCTCGATCGACGCCACCGTGCCGTAGGTGTAATGGCCGTAGGGCGTGCCGCGGTAGATGCTGCCGGAGAGCACGGCCTTGGCCAGCTCCTCGTCATCGTTGCGCAGGCCGGAGCGGATGCCGTTGATCAGGTCCGATTGCACGCGCTTGAAATCGTCCTCGCGGAACCCGGGAGTCAGCAGGCGCGCGCGCAGCAGCTTGTAGTACGCGGCCAGATTATCGGTGTGGACGGCGCCGGAAAACGCCGTCATTTCCTTATCGACCTGCACGGTGAGCGAGCCGGCCATGGGGAACATGGCGTCTTCGATCTGCTTGTACGTGAGGTCCTTCGTGCCTCCCTCGGCAATCAGCGTGGCGGTGAGCGCGGCAAGGCCCGGCTTCTCCACCGGATCGGCCGCCGAGCCGGTGGTGAACACGATGCGGAACGTCACCAGCGGCGACTTGGAGGGCAACTGCACAACGCGGATCTGCGCCCACGCAGCCGAGGCCACCAGCAGCAAAGCGGCGAGCGGCTTCATTTGGCCTCCGCGGCGGCCGCCGCCGGCGGCCCAACGAGCGTGACGGTGGTGCGGCCGCTCGCGGTCAGAAAGCGCTCGGCCGCATTGCGAATATCCTGCGGCGTGAGCGCGTCGTATTGGTTATAGAGCAGATTCAAGGTTTCGGGTGTCCGCCGCAGCGCGACGTACGGCGCCAGGATGGCCGCGATCGCATCGCTCGACCGCATCCGGTTCGCCAGCGAGTAGCGCAGGTGTTTGCGCACGGCATCGAGCCGGGCGGCATCCACGGGCTGATCGCGGAACGTCTGGATGGTTTCGTAGATGCGGTCGCGCACCGCATCGAGATCTCCCTCGCGCTTCACCAGTGCGACGACTTCAAACAGCGAAGGGTCCAGGTTCTGCGGCGCCTCGGCATGGAGCGATGCGGCCCGCTGCTCCTCGATCACCAGCTTCTGGTAGAGATCGGAGGAGGTCGAAAACGCCAGCAGCGCGAGCGCGCCGAGCGCCGCCGTATCCTTCGTGGAATCGCTGTAAGCCGGGCCTTTGTACGCGATATCGAGGACCGGCAGCGTGGGCGTTGGCCAATTGACGGCGGCGCTGCGCGGAGCCTGCTGTGCGGGCTCGCGCGGAATCTCGGGCTTGAAAGTGCCGCGCTTCCATTCGCCCCAGTACTGGACCGCCAGGTCGTGCACAGCTTTTGTTTTGACATCGCCGACCACCAGGATGGTCGTATATTCCGGCCGGTAGTAGCGGTCGAAGAACTGCAAACCGTACGGATATTGGTTGGGCATATCCTGAATGTCCTTCAGGAAGCCCATGGTGGTATGCTTGTAGGTGCTGCGGTCATAGGCGGTGTCGGCCACCACCTCGTCCAATTTGGAAAACGGGCTGGAGGCGTTCTTGTTGTATTCGCCCAGCACCGCGAGCGATTCGGTCTTGAATTCCGGTTCGGAGACCTTCAGGCGCTGGAAGCGGTCCGCTTCCATCTCCATCACCTTCGGCAGATCCTCTTTGGAAAAGACGGTGTAGAAGCAGGTGTAATCGGCGGTGGTGTAGGCGTTCGACGTCGCGCCCATGCGCTGCAGGGCTTCGTTATAGGCGGCCGCCGGATACTTCTCGGTGCCCTTGAACATCAGGTGCTCGAACAGATGCGCGAACCCTGTATGCCCCGGCTCGACTTCATTGCGCGAACCCGCCTGCACGACGATGTAGGTAGCAACGATATTCGGAAACGGCGTGGGCACGACCACCAGGCGCAGACCGTTGGGCAGGTCCTCCTGCGTATAGCTGTAGGGAAAAACCTTGGCCGGGGCCGCCGATAAAGCCGCGGCCGCCGAGACGAGCAAAGCCAACTTGAAAACCACTTCCTCTATTTTAAACGGCGCTAGAAACGGGGCTGTGTGGCGAGAGCAACAGAGGCGCGGCCGTGAGGGAACGGTGCGGCGCGGCCGCGGCTCTGTTCATTTTCCAACCGATTTTCCGCATGGTCCACGCACAGGCAATGGGGCTGCGCTACCGGTGTGTCCGCTCCCGCATAATGGTAACGGACACCCGCTGAATGAGAGAACTCGAACTGCTGATCCGTGGAGCCATCGCCGGATTTGCGATCTCCGCACCGGTGGGCCCGGTGAACGTGCTCTGCATCTCCCGCACGCTTACCAAAGGGCGTATCGCCGGCATTATCTCGGGCGTGGGCGCTGCGGTGGCAGACACGATTTACGGCGCCATCGCCGGGTTCAGCATCAGTTTCGTCATTTCGTGGATGATCCGCGAGCTTTTCTGGCTGCGCATGATCGGCGGCCTGCTCCTGATCGCCATCGGTGCGGTCTATTGGTTCAAGCGTCCGAAAACGCTCAAGGAAAGTGCCGAGGGCGAATCCACGCACTCCGAATTGGTAACCACCTTCCTCCTCACCCTGACCAATCCCACGACGGTCCTCTCTTTCCTCGCGGTGCTGGCCATCCTCGGGCTCGGCGAGGAGCGGCCGGCCCGGCTCTCGTTTCTGCTGGTCCTGGGGATATTGGCCGGGGCGATGGTCTGGTGGGTACTGCTGGCGATGATCGCGGGCGCCTTCCGGAAGCGCTTCAACGACCGCTCCGTGGTCTGGATGAACCGCATCGCCGCCTGCGCGATCGCCGGCTTCGGCCTCGTCAACATGATCCTGGCGGCGCGCCAGAGATAAAGCTATCGCTTGCCCGGCAGGACCAGCCGCACGGTTTCGCCCTGATCGTTGGTGACGATCGTCGCCTGCGCGCGCCGCGCCGGAGCCGCGGGCTGGAGGACGGGCGCCTGGCCGCCTGCCTTGCCCGCGGAGAATCCGCTCAGGATCATTTGCATCATTTGCTGCTTCATCTTCTCGAACGCCTTGCGCAACTGCGCTTCCGGCACGGAGACGTCGAGAGCCAGCGTGCCGTTTTCCGCTCGCCATTCGACCCGGCTTCCGTCGCTGCCGTCCGCCGGCAGCGCGAATGAGATCGTCTTCAACGCGGCCTCGAGTCGCGCCGCCTCGGCCGCCACGCGCAGGTGTGCCTCGCCGTGGATCCGCAGGCCATCGCGCAGCGCCGCGGCGAATTCGAAGCGGTCGATCGAATCGAACCCGGCGATTCCGGGGCTTGGCGCAGGTTTATCGGCCGGATTCAGCTTGCCGGCGGCCCAGAAATCGTTCTCTGCGCCCAATTGTTCGAAGCGGCTCACCAGTTCCGGATCGAGGGCAAAAGCCTGGCCGCGGCGGTCGATGGCTTTCCGGAGCTCCGCCTGCGGCCCCATCAGCGCGGTTTCGCCATCCAGGATGGCGACACAGCCCATCGGGTTCGCGGGATCGCGAAAGACCGGCACGCCGTGATACAACTGCGCTCCCTCGCCGCGGGCTCCCGCGAAGCGGCCGCGTACGATCGCGACGCCGGTGGCAGTTTGATCCGCGCCCGTCGAGGCGAGTATGATCGTATCGATATCGCGCAACGGGTCGATGCCAGCGAGCGTGATGGCAGCGCCGGCGGTCACCACGGCCTTGCCATGGCCGCTCAGGAATCCTTTGAGCAGAGGCGACTCGCGCAGCGAGCCGAGCGAGAGGCCGATCAGGACGCGCGTGCCCGGCGGCGACAGATCCGCCGGAACGGTGGCCGCGGCGCGCGCCAGCATCGCAGCAGCAAGCAAGCAGCACACGGCCGGACGAACTGGCATAAGCTCAGCATGGGCCAGGCGCGCAGATCACGCCAGATAGTCGAAGGATAGCTCGAAAGAGTCACTCCGGCATAGGTGATTTCGCTAACGATTGTCAGGTGCGCGTCGGTCGGTCGTGGTAGCATTGACCCGCACCCTTTTTTTCATGAGTCAGCCGTCCGAGCCACAAAAAGAGCGCAGCCGCCTGGAGCAGGAACTGCTCCGGCGTCTGCGCGCCGCCGAAGTGGAGTACCGCGAGGCGCTCGCGGTGTGCCAGCAGGTCCGCGCCGAGTTCGGCGAGATGCGCGAGCACCCGGACGGCGCCGTGGCGCTGGAGCGGGCCAGGATCCGGCAGCATCACGCGTTCGAGAAGTATGCCAAGGCATTGCGCGACTTTACCGACCTGACCGTCTACGGCCGTCCTCCCGCTCCGCCGCCCGAGGATCCAGACCCGGACTGATCTCAAACGGCTCCACCTGCTCGGCCGCCACCGCGATGGCGGGCGGCCCTGCAAACCGGCGTGGCCATGGGCACGCCCCACCGCTATACAATAGCGGCCACGGCTTTCATGAAAACGGTGCTCTTCGCCATCTTCGGCCTCTTTACCGCGGCCTTTATCGTCTTTTGGATCGCGATCGAGGCGCGCGGCGGGCGCAAAGGAAAGATGCCGCGCGCGCTCGATTGCGCCATCGGCCTGGTCACGCAGTTCTTCGATACGCTCGGCATTGGATCGTTCGCCACTATGTCCGCCGCGTTCAAGCTATGGGGCACGGTGCCGGACGAGCACATCCCCGGCACACTGAACGTCGGCGTCACCATCCCGGGGATGCTCGAAGCGTTCATTTACATCGCGGTCGTCGACGTGGACGCCACCACGCTGGCGCTGATGATCGCGGCCTCCGTGGCGGGCGCGTGGCTGGGTGCGGGTTCGGTCTCGCGCTGGCCGCGGCGGCGCATCCAGATCGGCATGGGGATCGCGCTGCTGGCGACGGCCGCGTTCAGCCTTGCCGCGCAGCTCCACCTGGTTCCCGGCGGCGGGATGCTGCTGGGGCTCGGCGGGGCGAAGCTGGCGGTCGCGGTGGCGGCCAATTTCCTGTTCGGCGCGCTGATGACGCTGGGCATCGGCCTGTTTGCGCCGTGCATGATGGTCACTTATTGGCTCGGTATGAGCCCGAAGGCGGTGTTCCCGATCATGATGGGCTCGACCGGTCTGCTCGGCCCGGTCGCGAGCGTGCCGTTTCTGCGCCGCGGCAGCTACAGCCTGCGCGCGGCGCTGGGAGTTACGCTGGCCGGGATTCCCGGCGTGCTGGCGGCGGCATTTCTGGTGCGGTCGATTCCTCTGGGCACGTTGCGGTGGCTGGTGATCGGCGTCGTGGTGTACACGGCCGTGATGATGTTGCGCTCGGCGCGGCGGCCGGCTACTCCGCGATGACCGGATTCACCAGTTCGCCGATCCCCTCGATGCGCACGCGGCATTCATCGCCGGGTTTGAGGTAGCGCGGCGGGTTGCGCGCGAAGCCCACGCCGGCGGGCGTGCCGGTCGCGATGATGTCCCCCGGTTCCAGCGTGAACACGCTCGAAAGGTGCGCGATCAGTTGCGGAATGCGGAAGATCAGGTTGCGCGTGTTGGAGTGCTGCATGACCTCGCCGTTCAGCCGCATGGAGATATCGAGGCTGTGCGGATCCTCGATTTCGTCCGCGGTCACGATGACCGGTCCGATGGGAGCGAACGTATCGAACGTCTTGCCGATCATCCACTGGCTGGTGGCCATCTGAAAATCGCGCGCGCTCACGTCATTGAAAATAGTGTAGCCGAACACGTGATCGCGCCACTTCTCTTCCGGAATGTGGCGGCCGCCGCGGCCGATGACCACGGCGAGCTCGGCTTCGTAGTCCGGGCGGGTCGAGGCCTTCGGCAGCACGATCGGCTGGCCGGGGCCGATGACGGCGGTGTGAAATTTGGAGAACACGGTCGGCACTTCGGGAATCGGCAGGTTCGATTCCGCGGCGTGATCGCGATAGTTGAGGCCGATGCAGATGATTTTCGGCGGGCGCGCGACCGGCGCGGCGAGCGGCGCATCCTCGAGCTTCATCAGGCTGTGCTCGTGCGGATCGTAGCGGCGCACGCGGTCGAGCGCGTCAGCGCCTCCCGCGATGAGCGAAATCATGTCCGAAAAACCGGCCCGGAAATCGGCGCGGCTGCCGAGAGGGATCACGCCATCGCCAGTGACTACTGCGGGTTCCGTATAGTTGTTCCTCTGGAGCGATACGAAGCGCAAGCGATTCTCCTTGAATTCGTAGTGTAACGCGAGGGGGTAGACTGAGAGGATGCGCTGGCTGCCCGCGCTCGTGATCTTGTTCCGCCTGCCGGCGTGGGCCGGCGCCGCGGGCGACCTGGCGCGCGCCATCCGCGAAAACAGCTTCGATCGCGACGAGTGCTACCGCGTCCGCGAGCTCCGCCTCGTCAAGGAAGATATCCGCATCTTCCTCGGCGACGGCCATCTCATCTTCAGCAAGCCGGTCGCGGGACGCCGCATTGCGGCGGTCTTCGCAGCGGATGTCGAAGGCGGCGACGCCGAAATCCTGCTGATGCCGCCGGACCGCGCCGAACGCGCTTCGCTCGCCCGTTACATCCATGCGCCGAACCTCGACGAGCATTTCCAGGCGGCCGTCTTTCTCTTCACCGGCGGCGAGTACGAGGCGCTGCGCGCGCAGTTGCCGGCGAACCCGGCCAACCAGCGCACGCCGGACATCGGCGCGCTGCTCGATGAACAGTTCACGCCGGTGCTGCGCAACCTGGGCGCGAGCTACCAGACGCGCCTCGCGCTCGACCTGCTGGACGGCCCCGGCCACGCGAGCGGCCTGTTCGCCGCGATGATCCAGGGCAAGCGTCTTGGAAACATCGATGTGGTCTTCGATCCCGACCTGCCCGAGCACATCTTCGCCGGCCAGCTCGCGAGGCGCAACGACCGCCTCTATTTCGACACCTGGACCAGCTTCCGTCCCCGTTCGGAACGCGGACGCCCGCCGGAGCCGGTCGAGACGCTCGCGCTCGGCGATTACCGCGTCGAAGCCACCGTGAGCCCCGAGCTCGAGCTGAGCGCCGTGACGCGGGTGAAAGTCACGCCGAAAGTGGACGGCATGAAGGTCGCAACGTTCGACCTCAGCCCCGACCTGCTGCTGAGCGCCGTCACGGTGGACGGACGGCCCGCCGAATGGCTGCAGCGCGACTCGCTCCGCCTCAACCTGGTGCGCGGCGGCAACGGAATGTTCCTGGTGCTGCCTCCCGAGCCCCTGCGCGCCGGCCGCGCCTACGAATTCGAGTTCCGCTACGCGGGCAAAGTGATTCGCGATGCCGGCGATCACGTATACTACGTCACCGCGCGCGGCACCTGGTATCCCACGCAGGGCCTGCAGTTCGCCGCGTTCGATATCCGGTTCCGCACGCCGCGCGACCTGGAAATGGTGGGGCCCGGCGATGTGGCCGAGGACCGCATCGAAGGCGATTTCCACATCACGCGCCGGCGCACCCCGGCGCCGATCCGCATTGCCGGTTTCAATCTGGGGGACTACGAACACGCGCGCGTCGAGCACGGCGTTTACGCCGTCGATGTCTGCGCCAACCGCTCGCTCGCAAGAGCGCTGCAGCCGAAGGCCGAGGTCGTACCCGTGCCGGCCTTACCCCTGGCCCACCGCCGCGCCGATCTGCCGGTGGACACAACGGCGCCGCTCCCCCCGCCGGATCCGCGCGAACGCATGCGCGCGCTGGCGGCGGAGGTCGAATCCGCTCTCGAGTTTATGGCGTCGAAATTCGGCCAGCCCGCGCTGCCGCACCTCACGATCTCGCCGATCCCGGCCACCTTCGGCCAGGGCTTTGCCGGCCTGGTTTATTTATCGACGCTCTCCTATCTCCGGCACCTGCCGCGCACCGAGGCCAATCCCAGCGACCCGCAGGACCTCTTCTTCGCCGAACTGCTGCAGGCGCATGAGACCGCGCATCAATGGTGGGGCAACCGCGTCGGCGCCACCGAATACCGCGACTTCTGGCTGATGGAGGCGCTGGCGAACTACTCGGCGCTGCTCTACCTGGAGAAGTCGAAAGGGCCGCGGTCGACCGAAACCATGCTCGAGCAATACCGGCAGAACTTGCTGCAAAAGAACGAGGCCGGCCAGACGGTCGACGCCACCGGACCGATCGTGCTCGGCCCGCGTCTCGAAACCTCGCAGGAGCCCCGGGCGTGGCGCAACATCACTTACGGCAAGGGCTCGTGGATTCTCCACATGCTGCGCGCCCGCATGGGGGACGAGCGCTTTCTCGCCATGCTCGGCGGCCTCATCCAGCGGTACGATCACCGCACGCTTTCGACCGAAGAGTTCCGCCAGTTGGCGGCCTCTTACCTGCCGCCGAAATCGGACGATCCGGCGCTCGAAGGCTTCTTCGACCAGTGGGTCTACGGCACCGGAATTCCGGGTTTGAAGCTGGCGTATACGGTCAAGGGCAAAGCGCCGGCGCTGAAACTGGTGGGGACGGTGACGCAATCCGATGTGGACGGCGATTTTGCGGCGCTGGTTCCGGTCGAAATCCAGTTGGCCCGTGGCCGGACGATCACGCATTGGGTGCGAGCCGGCAGCGATCCCGTGACCTTCACGGTTCCACTCTCGCAACCGCCGGCGAAAGTCACGCTCGATCCGAAGCGATCGGTGCTGCGGCGGTAGGGCGGGCTCACTCGCTGCGGCTCACGATGCCCCGGACCATCCGGACGAGATCCTCGGCTTTATAGGGCTTCTGGAGGAAGCCCGCGAGGCCTTTACCTTCGAAACGCCGGGCGGCCTCCGTTTCGCTATAGCCGCTCGAAAGAATGATCGGGGCGCCGGCGCGCAACGATTTCATTCGCGCCAGCGTTTCCTCGCCGCTCATCACCGGCATGGTCATATCCAGCACGACGCACCGGATGCGATCCAACTCGCGCTCGAAGATCTCCAGACCGCGCGCCCCGTTCTCTGCCACCAGCACTTCACATCCGCACTTGCGGAGGGCATGGCTGGCGGTTTTGCGGACCACCTCCTCGTCGTCCACCACCAGAATTTTGCCGCATCCCGCGATCTCGCCGAGTTTCCGTCCCTGCATTCCCTGCCTGGCTTCCGGCTGTTCCGCAATCGCCGGGAAAAACACCCGGAAGACGGTCCCCACCCCAACGGAGCTCCTGACCTGAATACAACCGCCGTTGGCGCGCACGATCCCGAGAACGGCGGCCAGTCCGAGGCCCCGGCCGGTGAATTTGGTTGTGAAAAAAGGATCGAAGATCCGCTCCATGGTGGCCTTATCCATGCCGACGCCGGTATCGCTCACCTCGAACAGGACGTGCGGGCCCATCTTGAGTTCTCCAATCCGGCACTCGTCTCCGGCTGGAGCGTCGTGCCTGTCCACATGGTACGGACGCGCCGTGATGGTCACCCTTCCGGGCCTTCCTTCGGGGATCGCCTCGGCGCCGTTGATGATGATATTCATGATGAGCTGCTGGATTTGGGTGGCGTCGGCCTCGATCGCCGGAAGCTGTTCCGCGAGGTGGAATCTCAGCTCCACCGTGGCGGGCACCGCGGCCTTGATCAGCGGGACGGTCTCGCGAATGCGGGCCGAGAGATCGATCCGCTGGACAAAGAAGCGCCCTTTGCCGGCATACGCCAGCATCTGATGGGTCAATTGCGCGGCCCGCTCGCTCGATTCGATCACATCGGCGATATTCTGCCTCGCCGGCGAGCCTGGGTCGAGCTCGCTCAGGGCAAGACTGGCGTTTCCGAGAACTCCGGTCAGAAGATTATTGAAGTCGTGCGCGATTCCGCCGGCCAGGATGCCCAGGCTTTCCAGCTTCTGGGTCTGAAGAAGCTGCTCTTCCGATTTCTTGCGCTCCGTAATATCGGAAATAAACGCGATGGTCAGCGGCCCTTCGGGCATGGGGATATAGTTCAGCGCGATCTCCACCGGAAACTCGGATCCGTCCTTTCGTACCGCCGTCAAATCCAGCCCCGCCCCCATCGGCCTGGCGCGCGGAGCGGCCAGGTAGTCGGCGCGATGGCGGACGTGCAGGCCGCGGAGCCGCTCCGGCACCAGAATCTCCAACGGTTGCCCAAGCAGCTCGTCGCGGGTGTAGCCGAACAATTCCTCCGCCTTGGCATTGACCATCTCGATGCGGCCGCGCGCATCGATGGTGAGAATTCCTTGCGCGGCCGACTCCAGAAAGGCGCGCAGTTTCGCTTCGTTCTCGCGCAGCTCGCGCTCCGACCGCTTCTGTTCGCTGATATCGCGGGCGACCTGAGAGGCGCCGATGATCCGGCCGGCCCTGTCGTGGATGGGCGATCGGCGCGCCGGCGCTCCCGGATGTCCCGGAACACCAGCACCACGCCCACGAGCTCATCTCCGTGCCGGATGGGCGCCGCGCTGTCGTCAATGGGAATCCGGCTGCCATCGCTGGAGATCAGCAGCGTGTGGTTTGCCAGCCCCGCAATCACGCCTTCCCGGATCGCCTTCGCGACCGGGTCCTCGACTTCGGCGCCGGAGAACTCATTGACGATGTGGAACACGTCGCGGAGAGGGAGGCCGCGAACCTTGCCCGGATCGCACCCGGCAAGCCCGCAGGCAACCGGGTTCATCAGGGTGATGATGCCGTTCGGGTCCGTAACGATCACGCCGTCTCCGATGCTGTGAAGCGTCGTCTCCAGCAGGTCCC
>Ga0209062_1004637_pt1 | contig 14104 bp, 10 predicted proteins | sample Coa_R2_2_FD_187158 | JGI IMG/M metagenome (GOLD analysis project Ga0209062, IMG submission 187158) | Surface soil microbial communities from Centralia Pennsylvania, which are recovering from an underground coalmine fire - Coalmine... | ecosystem: Environmental > Terrestrial > Soil > Unclassified... | reverse complement strand
TTCAGGGCGTTATCGAGCAGGTTCAACAGCACCTGTACCAGGGCGTCGGGGTCGCCCATCACGGCCAGGTTTTCGGGCACGTCGAGGCGCAGCGTGCGGTCGGGATAGATGGCGGAGAGCCGGCGCGCCAGGCCGGCCACCAGCGGGGCGAGCATCACGGGCTCCCGACGCAGCGAGCGCCCGGCATCGGCGCGCGCCAGGGTGAGCAGATCGGCCACCAGGCGGCTCATGCGCTCGCTCTCGCCGGCCAGGTCGTTCAGCACGGCGGCACGATCCTCCGCGTCGATCGGCGGCACGCGCTGCAGGAGCGCGATGTTGCCACGGATGCTGGTCAGCGGGGTGCGCAACTCGTGCGAGGCATCGGCCACGAAGCGGCGCTGTGCCTGGTAGGCAGCTTGTAGCGCCCCGAGCATGGCGTTGAAGGTGGTGGCCAGCCGTCCCACCTCGTCCTGCGGCCCCCGGTAGTCGACGCGCCGTGTGAAGTCTTGCGCCTCGCCGATGGCTTTGGCCGTCCGCGTGATGCGGGCGATGGGCCGCAGCGCCAGGCCTGCGAGCAGCCAGGCGATGGCGAAGGCCAGCAGTGTAGCGAGCGCGCCGCCGATGAACAGGGCGCGGCGCACCGGGTCGAGTTCCTGGTCAATGGTACTCAGCGGCTGTGCAAACTGCAGAATACCGGGCACGCCCCCGATCAGTCTCACGCGCATGTTGTAGAGGAGGAGTTGTTGGCCGCCGACGGTAACCTGGGTCGGGGCAGGTTGCTGGCCAGCCAGGAGTTGCGATAACGTGTCGGAACTGAGGGGGAGCGTCTGCTGCCATTGCGCCAGATTGGACGATTGCCCGATGACGCTTCCGTCGGGAAACCGCTCCAGAATGTAGGTATCCGCCAGGGCCGAAGCGAGAGGACCGGAGACATCGCCCTGCCGGCCCGGCGCTGAGGCATATGCAGTGGCCACTGCCACCAGCCTGTCCTGAAATGCATTGTACGTGGTCCTCTGCACGACATCATTGAGCGTGACGCCGAACCCGGCCAGCGTCACGACCAGGATCAGGCTGTAGATCAGGGTGAGACGCAGGCGGATCGACATTGGTGCTCCAGGGGGCCGTATGCTCATGCAGGCCGTTTAGTTGTCGCGCAGGACATAGCCGACGCCCCGCACGGTGTGGATCAGGCGCGGCTCCCCGCCGGCCTCGGTCTTACTGCGCAGGTAGCCAATGTAGACGTCGAGGACGTTATCGTCGCGGGCGAAGTCGTAGCCCCATACCTCTTCCAGGATACGCGCCCGCGACAGCACGTGCTTGGGGTGCTTCATCAGATAGGCCAGCAAATCGAACTCCTTGGGGCTCAGGGTGAACTCGCGCTCGCCGCGGCGCGTCTCGCGCGTGGTGGGGTCGAGCCAGAGGTCGGCATAGACGAGCGCCCGCGACTCCTCGGCCGGCCGTTCGTGGACGGTGCGCCGCAGCAGGGCGCGCACGCGGGCCAGCAATTCGGCCGTGGCGAATGGCTTGACGAGATAGTCGTCGGCGCCGCTGTCCAGGCCCATCACGCGGTCCTCGACCGCGTCGCGTGCCGTGAGCATCAGGATGGGGATGCCGTCGATGGCACGCAGGCGACGCGCAAGCTCCAGGCCATCCAGCCCGGGCATCATCCAGTCCAACACGGCCAGGTCGGGGCGGTGCGCCTGCGCCTGGGCCAGCGCCTCGTGCCCGTCGGCGGCGGTCAGGACCTCGTACCCCTCGTAGCTCAGGGTGCGCCGCAGCATGGCGGTGATGGTGCGGTCGTCGTCGGCGACCAGGATAGTCGGCATACAGGATGTCCCTTCGGGCGAGCATGCCGGCACGTCGCGGTAGCCTGAGTTGCGGTCGCCGACATAGCCCGCCTCTGATTCGTAGCCTATCAACGAGCGCAGAGTGCGTCAAACGCGGAGGCGTTCTGCCGGTTCGGCGATGCTCTTGCCGCCTGACAACTCAAAGGCGACCGCTCGCAGCGAAGGCGACGGCTCGGTGCAGAGCTCTTCGCGCAGCAGTCGCCGAAACGATGCGTACTCGGCCAGGGCGGTTTGTGCCTCGCCCGTGTCGACAAGGTGGCGGAGCAGCGCCAGGCGCACGCCTTCGTCGAAAGGATCGATCGCCGCGGCGCGCCGGATCACGGCGATGGCATCATGATGCCGCTGCAACTCGGCATATATGGTGGCTGCTGCCAGGGCGACCGCGGTGGCCAGGTGCATAACGCGCGTGCGCTCCGCCGCCGTCCACAGGCTGTCGCACCACTCAAGATACCCCCCACTGCCCGGCCCCAACAGCTCGAGGGCGCGTTCCGCGGCGCCCAGGCGCTCCATCAGCGGCGCGTCGCTCAAGGCAGCCCGCGCATTGTGCTCGAACTCCCGGCCGGCATCGTGAACCCGCAGACGTATGGCATAGGTGCCGTTGCGCGGTCCCCACACATGCTCGCCAAGCACCCGCCGTATGTCGCGGCCGGCGTTCCAGAACGATTGGATGGCCTCCATATCGCCGTCCCAGAGCGCTTCGATGATTTCGTCGCGACGCAAAGGCCGCCCCCGGTGGGCAGCGAAGAACAGGAGCTCGCGCGCCTTGGCCGAGAGGGCATGCGGCTCCAGCTCGCGCCCGGCCCACACGATCCGCCCCATGCCGAAGGGCGAGAGCCACAGGTCGGGCAGGGTCTCTGCCTCATCCTGGATGTGCGGTAACAGTGTCAGCGGTGGCGCGGCCTCCCGGACCAGGGAATCCAGAAGCTGGCGCGTGCCGCGGCGGACCTGGCGCAGGAAGCGGTAGCGCGCGAACACCTGGCGGCACAGCCGCGCCGTGGGACGGAGATAGCCCTCGCACCCGGATGGTCCGACAAGTGCGGCAAGGCGGTTGAGGCTGTTCTCGGCCCGCCGGATGGCTCCAATTGCCAGCAGCGCCTCGGCCTGCAACAGCAGCGCCCGCGCTGCGCTGTGGGGGCGATGCACCGCCTCCAGGCGCTCGGCCGCCTCTCCCAATACCTCGGCGGCCCGCCGCACGGCGCGCGAGCGCAGGGCCAGCATCCCTTCATACAGGTCCAGCAAGGCGTTATCGATCGCATTGCGCGCCAACTCACGTCCCTCATCGATCAGCCGGCGCGCTTCGGCCCGCTCGCGCCGCATCAAGGCCAGGGCAATGAGCGCGCGATGGGCATCATTGGCGGCATCATCCATCGCCAGGCGGGCCGACATGGCCGCGGCCTCTTTGGCGTAGCGATTCGCTTCGGAGATGTTGCCGGCATCGACACATGCCTCGGCTAGCGTGGCCGTCGCCGTGCACTCCAGCAGGGGGTGGCCGACCTCGCGGGCGACGGCCAGCGCTTGACGGACCTCTTCCTGGGCGGCATGCGTATCGCCCATCAGGAGGTGCAGCAGGGCGCGGCTATTGTGAATGTATCCAGACAGCGCGCTATTACCCAGGCGCCGGGCTATCGGTGTCACTCGATCGAGATAGGCCTCGGCGTCGCGCGCATGGCCGGCTTCGAGCAGTTGTGTGGCCAGATTGAACAGGGTGCTCGAGGCAGCGGCTTCATTTTCTGCCTCCTCGTGCGCGGCAAGGGTATCCAGGAGGTCGGTATAGCCCTGCTCGAAGTGGCCCAGGCGCAGGTGCGCGATGCCGCGTAGCTCACGCAGGCGAGTAATGGCAGCAACATAACCCGAGCGTTCCGCCACGTCGAGCGCGGCATGGGCACTTTGCACAGCCTCGTCGTATCGGCTGGCGTGGACAAGAGCGCTGACCCGCAGCAAGGCCGGGCTGAGCCACTCCTCATCTGTACGTGACGCGGCCATGCCCGCATCGGCCAGCGCCAGCGCCTCGGCGTGTTCGCCCCTCTCCGCCCGCGCATGGCCGCACAGCGCCAGCAGGCGCGGCGTGTGGTATTCCGGCGGCAGGCGCTCGATATGCGTCAGGGCCGTCCCCCACAGGCCGCGCGTCCACAGCGAGACGCGCTCGCGTTCCAGCATGGCGGCCAGCGCTTCCCAATCTTCGCCGTCGGCCAGCAAGCCCAGCGCACGGGGCAGATCGCCCTGGGCGCTCCAGTAGTCGGCACTGGCGCGCCGAATCGCCTGCAGCCGTTCGGGGTCTTCCCGCTCAAGCACGCCGACCAGGTACTCGGCGAACAAGTCATGGTAACGATAGAGCGTATCGCTCTGTTCCAGAAACAGGCCGCGCGCAGCCGTCTCGACAAAGTAGATGGCGCTATCGCGTCTATTGAGAATGGCGTCGGCGCCTTCGGCCGTGATCGGGCCGAGGGCAGCGCTCTCCAGCAGAAAGCGACGCAACGGCGCCGGGAGGGTATTGAGCACCTCGCCCCCGAGGTGCTCCAGCAGCACGTCGACGCGCGCGCGCAGAAAGCCGACCCCTTCGCGCGTCGCGCGGGCCAGCAGCAGCATCCCCGTGGCCCAGCCGCCGCTGCGTTTGGCCAGGCGGGCGGCGTCTCGCGGATCCAGGCCGTGCGCGGCCAGCAGGTCGGCCGCTTCGCCGGCGTCGAAGCGCAAGTCTGACTGCCCGAGCCCGACAAGTTCGTCCATGGCAGCCAGGGCGGCGAATCCCAGGAGCGGCACGGTGCGCGAGAGGATGATCAGGGCCAGCGACGGGGGACGGAAGCGCAGGAAGTGGTCCCAGAAGGCCACGGCCTCCGGGCGGTCGTCCAGTTGATGGAAGTCATCGAGGACCAGGGCAAGGGGACGATTTTCGAGGGCGCCGAGCAGCAGCCCGACCGCCGCGGCTTCGATCGCACCGTGCTTGAGGGCGGAGCTTGCCTGGGCGGCTGCGCCGGGATAAACGTGCTCGATGGCCGCGCACAGTCCGCTCATCAGGCGCCGGGTATCGCGGTCGGCCGAGTCGAGGGCGTACCAGGCGACCGGAAGCGGCGCCTGCCGCGCCCAATCGGCGAGCAACGACGTCTTGCCCGATCCGCCGGGCGCCAGCACGAGCGTCACGTGTCCGGCGCGGGCAGCGGCATCAAGCTGGCGTACAAGGCGCGGGCGAGAGACCAGTGTCCGGAGGCGCGCGCTGAAACCCTTATCCGGGGGCAAGACCTTGGCTGATGGCCACGGCGTAAGGACTGATTCCTGCTCCATACCCCCTATCCACGGCTAAACGGTTGCAGGTTTGGCGCAGGGTTACAGTGCTAGACTACCACTGTCAGCCTAACAAGTGCAAGGAGAACAGAAAGGCCATGTCTCGATCAGCCCGTCGCGCCATTGCCGTCGCCATCATCGCCGTCGCATCAGCCCTTGGTATTGCCCACGGATATGCCGTCAGCCCAATCGCCGGTGGTGGCGTCATTCACCCCAGCCCTCTCAGCAGTACCTACCAGGCAGGCGGCGGTATCTATCCGCCGGCCCCGTTAGCTCCCGTGGGTACATCGATCTAACATGAGCACCAAATGATCGGACGATGCAAGCCATGATGAATCATCGCGCCCTACATGCCGGCTACGAGCGCCTTATCGGTGCCGCGGCCGTCGATCCGGCGTTACGCCGCTCATTGCTGCGCGATCCGCGCGGTACCGCCCTGACGTACGGCCTTGCTCCCCACGACGCCGACCTTGTCAGCGATATCCGAGCCCGGGATCTGCCTACATTTGCCACAGCCCTACTTCCTCGCCTGTACGGAAAGGGGGCGATAGGTGTCGCGCAACGCAGGGCTGTGGCCGGCTGAACATAGTCGCCCCGAGGGCAGGACACTTTGGGAGCTTGACCCAGAACTGTTGCCGCACCTGCACGGGATCGTCACCCTTGCTTCCGCCGCGGGGAACGGCGCGGGGCTGGTGGTCCGCGTGCGGGGTGAGGTTCAAGTCCTGGTGAATGTGCGGGGTGATCCCCAGTCCTGGTGCTCCGTGGCCTCGGCCGTTTTCGAACAGGACGAGGTCGTCTTCGCCGAGGGCGTGATCGGCACACCCGTCCGCGGCCCGCTGGGTGTGCGCGGCGCCTTGCTCCTATCGCACGATGCCACGATCGAGACGCCGCTGGCCGATCTGCTGCTGCGCGCCCACGCCGCGCGCCTGGAAGCGGCCCTGGCCCACACGGCGACCACGTTGGCGACGATGGAGCAGGCGGCCGACGCCCTGCTCTCGATGCTAGAGGAACACGATCCCGAGACGGTGCGCCATGTCCGTATGGTGCGTCGCTTGATCGTTCCCCTGGGCCATGCCGTGGGGCTACCGCCGCGCGCGTTGTGGGAACTGGAGCTGGCCGCACTGCTGCATGACACGGGTAAAGTGGCCATCGAGCGGGCCGTTCTGCAAAAGCCCGAGTCGCTCAGCCGCAGGGAGTGGATCCTGATGCGCCAGCATCCATCGACGGGCGAGCGCATCGTGCGCACCATGCCCATCCTGGAGGCCCTCTGTCCGCTGATCCGCCATCATCATGAACAGTGGAACGGCGAGGGCTATCCCGATCGCCTGCGTGGCGAGGCCATCCCTCTGGGCGCACGGCTGCTGGCCCTGGCCGATGGCTACGAGGTGCTGCGAACCGGTCGCCGCTATCGCATGGCGCTGAGCCGCGAGGAGACCGTGGCGGAGCTGCGCGCGAGTGCAGGCGCCCAACTCGATCCCGATCTTGTCGATTTGCTGCCCAGCCTCGGCGAAATCAGCGTCGAATGGACCTGACGCCGGCCCCTTCGTAGTACAGCACACCGTCCCGCCCCCCTGCGCCACCGCCGGACGAATACGGCACGCCCCCCGCATCTGCCTGTGTTCGGGTCTTCATGATCCACCAGCCCCAACATGCCGGTGGCGACCATCCCCATCAGGGCCTCCCTGGGTCGACACCGTGTACTATGTAGTGGCGGCCTTGGGCAGATAAGATGCCAGATGCGATGGCCGTTCCTGAGACAATGGGGTGTATCGACGATGTACGCAGATTCCGCGGCGACACCGTGGCCCGACGGCAGACGGGGAGCCGTCTCCCTCACCTTCGACGATGGAATGCAGTCCCAACTGCACCTTGCCATCCCGCTGCTGGGCGAGTATGGCCTGGCAGCTACCTTCTACCTCAATCCGCCGCGCGACGGTGATGAATCCGCCTGGCGCGAACGCCTCGCGCCGTGGTGCGCCGCCGCCGAGCAGGGGCACGAGATCGGCAATCATTCGCTGACGCATCCCTGCTCGCAGAATTTCGACTTCATCGACCGCGGCCTGGAGAGCATGACCCTGGCCGATATCGAGCGCGACGTGCTGGAGGCGGAGCGCCGCCTGCGCGCCGGCATCCCGGGGCAAACGGTGCGCTCGTTCTGCTACCCGTGCTACCAGAACTACGTGGGCATGGGCGAGCAGCGCCAGAGCTACGTGCCGGTGATCGCGCGGCACTTTGTCGCGGCGCGCGGCAGAGGTGAGAGGGCCAACGATCCCGCCCGCTGCGACCTGCACGACCTGTGGTCGTGGCCCGCGGAGCGCATGTCTGGCGCCGAATTGGTCGGCCTGGCCGAGGGCGCCGCCACCGAGGGCCGCTGGGCCGTGCTCACCTTCCACGGCGTCAACGAGGGGCATCTGCCCATCGGCGAGGTCGATCTGCGCGCATTGTGCGCCTTCCTGGCGCGGCAACGGGAGCGCATCTGGACGGCGCCGGTGGCGACTATCGCACAGCACGTGGCGGCGTGGCGCGCGTCTGCCGGGGCCGGCACGGGGAGGCCCGCGTGAGAGATCGAACGGAGATGGCGAGCATGCCCAAGGGCGGAGAGTTGTGTTTCACCAGCGCCGTCGATCTGGCGACTCTGCTGCGCCGCAAAGCGGTGTCGGCCCGTGAGGTGATGGCCGCACACCTAGCCCAGATCGAGCGGGTGAACCCGCGCGTCAACGCCATCGTGACCCTGGTGGCGGAGCAGGCCATGGCGCAGGCGGATCGGGCGGACGAGGCCCTGGCGCGCGGCGAGGCGGTCGGCCCGCTGCATGGCCTGCCTGTCGCCCACAAAGATCTACAAGAAACAAAGGGCATGCGCACGACCTACGGCTCGCCCATCTTCAAGGATTTCGTGCCCGACTTCGATGCGCTGACCGTGGAGCGGATGAAGCGGGCCGGCGCCATCGCGGTCGGTAAGACCAACACGCCGGAGTTCGGCGCCGGGTCGCAAACCTTCAACCAGGTCTTTGGCGCCACGCTCAATCCCTATGACCCCACCAAGACGTGCGGCGGTAGCAGCGGCGGCGCAGCCGTGGCCCTGGCCTGCGGCATGGTCGCGCTGGCCGATGGCAGCGACATGGGGGGGTCGCTGCGCAATCCGGCCAGCTTCTGCAACGTGGTGGGCCTGCGCCCGGCGCCCGGAAGGGTGCCGGAGTGGTCGCTCACCGCGGCCTGGTCCCCGCTCGCCGTCGACGGCCCGATGGGCCGCACGGTGGCCGACGTGGCCTTCTTCCTGAGCGTCATCGCCGGCCCTGACCCACGCTCTCCCATCGCCATCGCCGAGCCGGGCGCCCGTTTCGCCGGCAGCCTGGATCGCGACTTCCGCGGCACGCGCGTGGCCTGGGCGCCGGGGTTTGCCGGCCTGCCCTTCGATCCGCGGGTGCAGCGCGTGATAGAGGGACGGCGTGCCACCTTTGAGGCGCTCGGTTGCGTGGTGGAAGAGGCCGAACCGGACTTCTCGGATGCCGACGAGGTCTTCAAGACGCTGCGCGCCTGGCTGTTCGAGCTGCATCGGGGCGAGGTGGTCGCCACCTATCCCGGCCTGGTCAAGGCGACCATCGTGGGCGAAGTGGAGCGCGGCGCCCGGCTGACCGGGCCGCAGATCAGCCGGGCCGAGATGAAGCGCAGCATGCTGTACGATCGTGTGCGCACCTTCTTCGAGCGCTACGACTACCTGGTGTTGCCGGCTACACAGGTTCCGCCGTTCGACGTCCATCAGGAGTACGTCACGGAGATAGACGGCGTGGCGATGGAAACGTACATCGACTGGATGAAGTCGTGCTATTTCATCTCCACCGTCGGCCACCCCGCCATCTCCGTCCCCGGAGGCTTTACGGACGATGAGCTGCCACTACCGGTCGGCATCCAGATCGTCGGGCGGCACCAGGGAGAATGGGAAGTGTTGCAGCTTGCCCATGCCTTCGAGCAGGCGACCGGATTCGGCCAGCGGCGGCCCGCCCTGGCGATGTGATACACTGCCGCGTGGTGGCGAGAAGGGCACACGTCCTGGGTGCACGATGTTACAGATTTCCGGGTGGGGTGTCGCCGGCTTCTACCTCTGGCTCCTCGAGGCGGCCGTGGTGCTGGTCGTCGCGGCCTACCGGGGCGCGCAGAAGCAACGGCCCGAGCTTGTGCTCGTGGCGGCACCGCTACTCGTCATCTGTCCGTTGATCGGGCTACGCCTGGGCGCCGGCGCCGGGCCCGACGGCGCTCTGATATGCGGGTTGGGGGCCACCTGGTTGCCTTTGCTGGGTGTGCTGCTGGTCCCGGCCCAGCAGCACCGAGCACGGTCGTTCCAGGTTCACGCGGGCAACATCTGGTATGCGACATGGCGCGCTACGGCCCGGGGAGGCACGCTTGGGGAAGATGGCCCGGAGGCCAGCCGGTCGACCGCGGGGACGCGCCCGCGGCAGGACGAGTCGGACGATTCATATGCCGTCCTGGGGCTGACTCCTGGCGCCACCATACAGGAGATCAGAGCGGCATGGCGCAGTCGCGCGGCCCAGAGCCATCCCGACAAAGTGGCGCATTTGGGACCCGAGGCCCGGCAGGCGGCTAACGAGCGGATGTCACAGATTAACAGAGCGTACGACGCACTTTGCCGGTCTCTAGGAGAGCCAGAATAAAAGACGTCGCCCTCCAGGCAGTACAACCACCCGTCTACGCCGATCCGGCGTTCGTCTGGTAGCGACGGGCAAGATGCGAAGGGATCGCTCAGGCCATGACATCGTAGCGATCCGGCCGCACGCGATAGCGGAGCTCCTCTCCGCGCAAGAACCGTTCGACCTCCTCGATCATGGCCTGACCCTGCCGGCCGTATGTCTCGACCGTCTCGCCCGCCTTGTGCGGCGTGAGTAGCACGTTGCTCAAGGCGCGGAGCGGGCTGTCCACGGGCAGAGGCTCCGCGTCGAAGACGTCGAGCGCCGCCCACAGTGGTCGCGTGCGTAGCGCTTCGATCAGTGCTTGTTCGTCCATCGGCCAGGCCCGTGCCGAGTTGACAACGAGCGTACCATCGCGCAGCAGAGCCAACTGTTCGCGTCCGATCATGCGGTGGGTCTCCGCGGTGCTGGGCGCGTGGATGGACACCACATCGCTGCGCCGGAGCAACTCCTGTAACGGCACGGCCTGGACATTCATGGATCGCGCCTCGTCGTCGCTCACATATGGATCGTAGACAAGGACCGTACAGCCAAAGGGCCGCAACAGAGCGAGCAGGCTCATCCCGCACCTCCCGTGGCAAGCCGAACGGCGGCGAGCAGCTCGTCGCTGGCGACCGTCGGACACCAAAACGCCTCGATGTAGGCGACGACCAGGCGGGTGCCCTCGTCATGGCTGACGTAGGGCTGGCTGGCGGGATTATACATCGCGTCGGTCAGATCGCGTACCAGCACGACGTCGATGCCGCGCTGGACCAGGGCCTTGATCGCGAACGAGCGGCGCAGCACGCACATGTTGACGTGCACGCCCGTGATGAACACAGTCGCGATGCCGTACTGCCGGTAGACATTGTAGATTTCGTCGCCATTATCTGAGATGACGTCGCGCTCCTGGTCGATACCGATGGCCGGGTGCTGGCGCGTCCAGGGAGTATGGAACCGGTCGCCCCGCGTGTCGCAGCCCCCGTCGCTGTCATCGATGGGCAGGGGCGGATCGTCGTGTGGCTGTAGCTCCGGAAGTGCGACCGGCGGCGCCTCCAGTGCTCGCCGCCGCGCCGGTGTCTCCGCGTAGAAGGGCATCGTCTCCGACGGCGCGTGCACGACGAGCATGCCCGCGGCGCGCGCCGCCCTTGTCACCTCGTCGATGCGGGGCAAGAGCCGATCTAGGCGCTGCTCGGCACCCCGGCACCAGTGACGATCCCAGACGTCGCAGAGCAACATCGCCGAACGAGCCGCAGAAACGGTCCTCGGCTCTCGTTGTATTCGCCACTCGATAGGGCCGGATTTCTCGTGCGCCAGCACGCGCCGGCGCAGTTGTAGCCTCAGGTCCGCCATGATGCCACCTCCACAATCCCTACCTCGTCGAACGTTGCCGGCGAGGGGTCATCGACGCGATTGTCCGGGCGCACCGCACCGCCCATCGCGAGGCGGATGCCTTCTCTTGCCGTGACTGAGCGCGCCATGCCGGTCGCCACCGTCACGAGGCGAACAGCGAGCGGGCGAACGCGATATCGGCCGCGATGAGACGATCCACCGCCGCGTCATCTTGATGCGGCAGGACGGACAGCCACGGGATGTCTTCAACGTATGGCTGGCGTCCCGCGGGTGCCGTGGGTAGTATAGCCTGGGCCGCTAATGCTGCGCTGAGGCGCCCGTCGCCCGTGCCCTGGCAATTAGGCAGGGGAGCGCAATTGACAGCCCGCACTGCTCTGGCTATGATGGCGACAGCGAACCCTGTCTCGCCTGCGCAGTGAGGACGCCATGACCCTCGATAGCGGTGCCGTGGCCGGAGTAGGGACCGCCTATCCGGCCGCTTCCATTGTGCCGCTGGGCATCGTCGCCGACGACTTGACCGGGGCGCTGGATGCCACCGGCCCCTTCGCCGCGCGCGGCTGGCCGGCCTACGTATTGCTCGGGCCGTGGGTGCCCGACCGCTCAAGGCCGTACGTCGTGGCGGCCAGCACCGAGTCGCGCATGCTCCCCGCGCCGGAGGCCGCTGAGCGTGTCCTGGCGGCGGCCAGGTCGCTGAATACGCCGCATCTTTTCAAGAAGATGGATTCGTTGCTGCGCGGACCCTTCGCGGCCGAGATAGTCACGCTCGTGCGCGAGCGCCGTCCCGACCTGGTTCTCGTCGCGCCGGCCTTCCCGGCGCAGGGCCGCACCACTGCCGGCGGGGTCCAGTATGCGCATGGACACCCGGTGGACGCCCCTACCGCTCGCGACCCGTTCGCTCCGGCCGGTGAGGCCGACCTGTGCCGCGCGCTCGCCGGGGCCGGCCTGTCAACCGGCTTGCTGCCCCTGGCGCGTGTGCGGGCCAGGCACGATGCCATCATCGCCGAGTTGCGCGCGGCGCAGATTGCCGGAATGCCCGTCGTGGTGGCCGATGCGGAGCGGCAACAGGACCTTGATGCGCTGGCCCGTGCCGGCGTCGCACTGGGCGCTGATCTCCTGTGGTGTGGCAGCGCCGGGTTGGCGGCTGCCCTGGCCGCGATCCTGCCGCGGCTGGCTCGTGTTGCCCTGCGGCACCAACCGGCCCGCGCACTGATTGTTTGCGGCAGTCTGCACCCTGTCACTAGGGCCCAGGTCGCCTATCTACGGGCGCAGGCTGGTGTCGCAACCGTCACGCTCGACCCGGCGGCGCCTATCGATGTGCCGGCCATGGCGACGCACATCATCTCAGCCTTTGCGGACGCTTCCCGTGTGCTGGTTCTGCTTGCCGCTCCCCAGGCCCCTGTTGAGGCGGGCGACCGGGCGCGGACGCTCGCGCTGGTGGAGGAGATGATCCGCGCCTTGCCGCCCGACGTAGCGCTGGGCCTGGTCGCGACGGGCGGCGACATCGCGGCGGCGGTGTGTCGGGGGCTCGGGCTGGGTATGCTGGAGGTACAGGAGTTGATCGAACACGGCATCTCCTTGTCGATTGGGCGCGGCGGTCCGCGCGATGGCCTGCCCATCGCCACTAAGGCCGGCGCGTTCGGGGACGAGGCGGCGCTATGGACCGCCGTGCATGCCGTGTTGGAGAGGCGTTGGGCGATAGGCGATAGGCGTTAGGCGATTGGGCATACCCCCGTCAGAGAGGCCTGGTGCAGCCGCGGTGGCGGGCGCCCAACGGCGACAGAGAGGAGGATGAAATGGCCACACCGCTTGCCATTACCATGGGCGATCCGGCGGGGATAGGGGCGGAGATTACGGTCAAGGCGCTGGAAAGCGATCGCGCGCGGGCCCTGGGTCCCGTCGTCGTGGTGGGCAGCGCGTCGGTGCTGGAGGGGGCACGGGCGGTGTGTGGCACAGTCCAGCCGATAGTGCGCGTGGCCGACCCGGCGGAGGCGCAGCCCGATCGGGTCAACGTGGTGCAGGTGGGGGACGTACAGGCGCCGGTGGCCTGGGGCCAGGCCCGCGCCGAGTATGGCGACGCCGCGTACCACTACATCGCCGCCGCCATCGAGCTGGCGATGGCCGGCCGGGTTTCAGCCGTGGTCACGGCCCCTATCAACAAGGAGACGCTTCATCTGGGCGGCCACTACTACGCGGGCCACACGGAGATCTTCACCGCGCTGACCGGCACCAGCGCCTCGTGCATGATGCTGGTGCACGGCGCCATGCGCGTCTCGCACGTCACGACACACGTCGCGCTGCGGCGCGTGCCCGACCTGGTGACGGCCGAGCGCGTCTATCGGGTCATCCGGCTAACGCACGAGGCGCTGCTCCGCTTCGGCGTAGCCGAGCCGCTGATCGGCGTGGCCGGCCTCAACCCACACTGCGGCGAGGGCGGCCTGTTCGGCAGCGAGGACGACGAGCAGATCCGGCCGGCCATTGCGCGAGCCAACGCGGAGGGCCTGCGGGTGGAGGGACCGATCCCCGGCGACACCATCTTCGTCAAGGCGCGGGCCGGCCTGTACGACGCGGCGGTGGCCATGTTTCACGACCAGGGGCACGTGGCGGTCAAGATGCTCGGCTTTGCCGTCGAGGCAGGCAGCAACCGCTGGACCAGCGTCAGTGGCGTCAACGTTACGCTGGGCTTGCCCATCGTGCGCACCTCGGTCGACCACGGCACCGCGTTCGATATCGCCGGCACCGGCACAGCCAGCAGCGACAGCATGATCGATGCCCTGGAGGTCGCGGCCCAACTGGCGGGCCCCCGCCAGTGAACTTTCAGATAGCTGACGCGATAGGGTCGGTTACCGCTCAGTCGCCGACACCGGCGCCGGCCAGAGTTGAGAGCCGCCTATCCTGCATTATTCACGAGGACCGCGGGGCACCGTTCCTGGGACCGCCGGCATCCCTGCCGGCAGGGATGCCGGCGGCGTC
>Ga0209062_1004636_pt1 | contig 14110 bp, 14 predicted proteins | sample Coa_R2_2_FD_187158 | JGI IMG/M metagenome (GOLD analysis project Ga0209062, IMG submission 187158) | Surface soil microbial communities from Centralia Pennsylvania, which are recovering from an underground coalmine fire - Coalmine... | ecosystem: Environmental > Terrestrial > Soil > Unclassified... | reverse complement strand
TGGCTGCCCGAGAGCAGCGAGACCAGGTAGTCGGACACGTCGACGAGCGTGTTGGCGTCGCGCAACAGGAAGACCAGCCCGGCAAAGGCGAAGCCGAAGCCGTACAGGGCGACCAGCATGGGCACCAACACCAGCACAGCCGGCAGCAGGTTGCCGGTGATCCTGAAGCCGAACAGCAGCCAGCTCAACAGCAGCACGCCGGCGCCGGTGAGCGTGGTGATGGCCAGGCTGGCCATGGTCTGGCCGATCAGGAAGAGGGGCCGCGGCACCGGCAGCAGCCAATTGCTCTCCAGCACGCCGGAGTCCATCTCGGTCTTGAGCGAGAAGCCCATACCCCAGAAGACGGCGCTGACGTAGTTGGAGAGCAGCGCCCCGACCAGCACGAAGGACATGAAGTCCGTGGTGCCGGCATAGGCCGAGAAGCCGGTGTTGCCGCGGGGGGTGGCGAAGCTGCGGCCCAGGAAGTAGATAGGCGTCAGGAACATGATCGGCTGTACGACCCGGAAGACCGCATTCAGCGGATAGCGCACGAAGTGCAGCCAGTCCTTCCTGGCGATGGCGAGCACGGCCCGCAGGTGCGAGCGTGGGCTGCGCCTGGACAGGTGCGTCTCGGTCACGGTAGCCCTCCTCAATAGTGGCCCAGCGAGCCGGTGCGCCGCGCCCGCCGCTCGGTCGCCGCGAACGCCAGGTAGCCCAACATGGGCAGCACGAGCGCAAAGCCGGCCAGCCATTGCAGGTCGGGGGCGATCTGCGCGAGCGATGCCCCGGACAGCGTCACGGCGCGGATGGAGTGGATGGCATAGGTCAGGGGCAGCACGGCCGCGACTCCCTGCATCCAGGACGGCAGGATCTGCAGCGGGTAGGTGATGCCGCAGAAGCCCATGAACAGGCCGCGCACCAGGAAGACCAGCGCATTGGCCTCCTGGAAGCGCAGCACCAGGCTGCCGAAGGCCAGGCCGATACCGTAGATCGAGGCGCTGACCAGCAGCAGGATCAGCGCTATCAGCCCCGGGTTGCCGCGCACCACGCTCACGCCGAAGACTAGGCGGAATTCGACGAAGGTCACGGCCAGGACGAACAGGCCGATCAGCATCTTGGTGATGCTGCTGCCGAGCATGATGGAGATGCGCCAGACGGGGCAGAGCCAGTTGGACTCAAGGGTGCCGCGCATCTGCTCGTTGCGTAGATGCAGCCCCACGTCCCAGAGCGTGAAGTTGAGCCACATATACATGGTGCTGCCGACGACGATGTAGCTGAGATAGTCGGATGTGCCGGTCAGGCGGTTGAAGACGGTTAGCCCGCTACCATGCGGGCCGCCCAAGGCCCGGGCCGAGAAGATGTAGCCGACCGGATACAACAGCGGCCAGATCACAAAGGCCATCACCCAGCTCGGATAGCGGCGAAAGATGATCCACTCCTTGCGGGCGATGGCCAGCAGCGCCGCGAGGTGCGAGGCCGCGGAGCGGCGCGCCAGCCCGCTGCTCTGCGTACGCCGTACCATCATCAGTCCCTCAGCCCTTTGCCGGTGAGCGAGATGAAGACGTCTTCCAGGGTCGGCTGGGCAATGTTGACGTTTCTAATGGTGGCGCTCCGGCCCACCCGCTCGATCACCGCGGGCAGCACGGCGCGGCTGTCCGTGGTCTGGAGGGTCACCGACCAGGCGCCGCCGTCCTCGTCGTAGCGCGCGAGCGCGTGCTGGACGGTGGGCAGGCCCTGCAGCGCCCCCATCAGCGCCGGGTCGAAGCCCTCGACGTCGAGCTGCACGATGTCGAGCTGCGTGATCGACCGCTTCAGGTTGGCCGGCGTATCCAGGGCGATGATGCGGCCGGCGTCCACGATGCCGATGCGGTCGCAGAGCTGGTCGGCCTCCTCCATGTAGTGCGTGGTCAGCAGGATGGTGCGCCCCTCGTCTTTGATCTCGGAGATGAGCGCGCGCAGGGTGCGCGCCGATTGCGGGTCGAGCCCGATCGTCGGCTCGTCAAGCAGCAGCACCGGCGGGTTCGCCAATAGGGCCTTGGCGATGGCGATGCGCTGCTTCATGCCCGAGGAGTAGCGCTCGACGTACTCGTCGGCCCGAGTTGCCAGCTCCAGTCGCTCCAGCAGTTCCCGGACACGCCGCTTCGCCACGTCGGGCGGGAGATGGTAGAGGGCCGCGAAGTAGGAGAGGTTCTCGCGGCCGGTGAGCTTCCAATAGATGCTGCGCTCGCCGGTCAGCACCGCGCCGAGATTCTGGCGCACGGCGTCGGACTGTTTGACCACGTCGTAGCCGTTGATGCGGGCCGTGCCGCTCGTCGGCTCCAGCAGCGTGCACAGCATGCGGATGGTGGTGGTCTTGCCGGCGCCGTTGGGGCCGAGCAGGCCGAAGATCTCGCCCTCGTGGATGTCAAAGCTGACCGTGTCCACCGCCACGAACTCTTCGGAGACCCGGCGTGTGATGGGCAGCCGATGCCACCAGCCCGAGCTGTCGGCCGCGGGTTTCTTACGCCGGAAGATCTTGCGCAGATCCCTGACCTCGACGATGGCGCGCGCCTCGCCCGCCTGGAGGCCGTTGCCGGCGCCGGCCGGTGCGATCATTCGTCGCTCGGCGGGAGCTATTGCCGTGCCCTGGATTAGCGGCTCCATGCACCACCTTCCATCCGTACATCTAGAGCGAATATGCTATTAGATATATCTTTATTGTAACTCTCAATATCATTTTGTCAACATCAATTCACAAAATGTAAAGTTACTGTCGGGTAGCATCTGCTGCTCGATGGTCAGCTCGGCCTATCGTGGCCCGGTCCCAGACCTATCGCACGTCACCCGTGGGTTGACAAGGCGCGCGCGATGCAGGCAGTATACCGGCATGCGCTCTGATTGCAAGGGAGGGACCGATGCCACTTGATCCCCAGGCCAGGGCTGTGCTTGAACGAGAGGCTGCCCGCGGCGATCCACCTCTCCATCGCATGACCGTGGCCGAAGCACGCGCTGCCATCAACGCTTCCATCGATACTGTCACGCCGCGTGAGGGCGTGGCCAGGGTCGAGGACCGTGCGATTCCCGGGCCGCACGGATCGATCGCGGTACGCATCTACACGCCACGGGGCCCCGGCCCCTTCCCGATCCTGCTGTACTTTCACGGCGGCGGCTGGGTGGTGTGCAGTATCGAGACGCACGATGCATTCGCCCGCCATCTCACCAACAAGATCGGCTGTGCCGTCGTTCGGCATCTACGTGATGGAGTTGCGGGACCCGGACAACATCCAGATCGCACTCACCGCGCCCTATAGCTGAGACGGTTCTTGAGCCCGCTCAGGCCATCCGCTCGCCGGCCCTAACCGCCACGTCGAGCCGGTTCTCCGGCGGCGCCAGCGGGCACGACCAGCGTGGATCGAAGGCGCAGGACGGATGGTAGGCGAAATTGAAGTCGAGGATCAGCGTGCCACGCTCCATGTCTCCGCCCAGGTCGGCACTCTTCGCCGCGTCGAGCAGATAGCGACCCGCCCCGTAGGTCTCCGTGCCGTTGGTCGCGTCGCGAAACGGTAGGAACAGGCCGTCGGCATATCCCTCGACCCAAAGGAGGGCCAGGCGCCGCGGGCCGGCCGGGAACGGGATGTCTAGCCAGCCGATGCGCCGGTAGGCCAGCGGGCTGCCCGTGCTCATGGGAATCGGGGCAGATGCGGAGGTAGGTGCCTGGTGGTCGGCGGGTCTCACCTCCACATCGAAGCGTAGCGCCGGGTCATACGGGAAATGCTGTGCCCGGAATGCCGGACGCTCGCTCTCGGGCACCGGCGACTGTGGGTGCTCTCGATAGAGCTGCTCCCGCACGCTACGCCAGTGCTCGACGGCCGTCGCCGGGGCCGTCACGGCGAGGTGCCGCACCTCGGCGTACAGGGCAGCGATGCGGCGCCGCCAATCGGCCAGCGCCAGATCATGGGCAAGACCCGCGCGATCCGATCCACCATCCGGTTGGGCGCTGTGTGTTGACGCTATCATCCCGGTCACCTGGCTACGTTCTCTGCGCTGCTGCCAGATGCTTCTTGAGGAAGGCCACGGCTTTGGGCCAGGCGTCTGCGGCTGCCTCTTCGTTGCCCATGCCATGGGCGGGGTTGATGAAGGCGTGGCCGGCGTGATAGACCAGCGCTTCGTAGTCTTTGCCGGCTTGCTTGTACAGATTGCGGATCTTCTCGACCTGCGACATGGGGATGCTCTGATCCTGGTCGCCGTAGAAGGCCAGAATAGGCGCCCTGACGCCCGCGACATCCTCGGGGGTGGGATCGTAGCCGCCGGCGTAAAAGGGCACGGCCGCGGCGAGGTCGGGACTGCGCTCCGCCACCTTGTAGGTCACCAGGCCGCCGACACAGAAGCCGATTAAGCCAACCTTCTTTGGTTCCACGTTGGGCATCTCTTTGAGGCTGTTGATGGCGCCCTGCACCTCGGCCACGGCCCGGTCGAGGTTGCCGGCGATCATCATGATCGCCTTGGCGGCTTCGTCCGGCTCGGTGACGACCTTGCCGTGATACAGGTCGGGCACCATGGTCACGAAGCCTTCCGCCGCCAGTTTCTGCGCCAGGTCCCTGATGTGAGGCTCCAGGCCCCACCACTCCTGAATGAGCACCACGCCCGGATGTACGGCCGTGTCGTCGGGCTCGGCGAGGAAGCCCTGCGCTCCATCGCCGTTGACTTTGAGGTCGACCACGCGGGTGCGAAGAACGGCCATCTGCACTACTCCTTATTCAGGTGTCACCAAGTAAAGAGGAGCCCGCGGCCACGGCCACGGGCTCCTCATCCAAACGTGCGCGAACGATTAGCGGCCCGTGGCTGCCTGATAGCGGCGGGCGACCTCGTCCCAGTTGACTGTGTTCCACCACGCCGCCAGGTAATCCGCCCGGCGATTCTGATACTTCAGGTAATAGGCGTGCTCCCACACGTCCACGCCCAGAATCGGGGTGCGGCCCTCGGAGATGGGGGTGTCCTGATTGGGGGTGGACTCGACCCGCAGCGCACCGCTGCCGTCGACGGTCAGCCAGGCCCAGCCGCTGCCGAAGCGTCCGGCGCCGGCCTTATTCAGCTCCTCCTTGAAGGCATCGAAGCTGCCGAAGGTCTGATTGATGGCGTCGGCCAGGGGGCCGCTCGGCTGGCCGCCGCCGTTCGGCTTCATGATCTGCCAGAAGAGGGTGTGGTTGGCGTGGCCGCCGGCATTGTTGCGCACCGCCGTGCGGATATTCTCCGGCACGCGGCTGAGGTCCTTGAGCAGTTCCTCCACCGGCAGCGCGGCCAGGTCGGGATGGTTGGCCAGGGCATTGTTGGCGTTGGTCACGTAGGTCGCGTGGTGCTTGTCGTGGTGGATGCGCATGGTCTGCTCGTCGATATGCGGCTCCAGCGCGTTGTAATCGTATGGTAGCGGGGGGACTTCGTAAGCCATCGTACCTCTCTCCTACGTCCAGTTTGAATGGCCGCGGGACGCGGCCACACCATCGTTGTGCGGTGCCCCCTTAATATTAGCGGAGCACACGACCACTGTGCAGATAACGGGCCACGCTCCGCGCGGGGGCAGCCTGATCCTGAAGGATCACGGCAGGAACAGGGCCATGAATGGCCCCGCTCGCTCTTCAGGGCGAAGTCCTTGCCATGGTCCTGTAGGGCCAGGCACCGTGGGCCAGAGCCACGTTCCGGCCAACCTGATACCATCTCAAACGGACGGGCCGCGGCTGCCGGCCGAGCGGGGTGGGCCGGCCTCATACCATCTGCCACCAGCGGACCGGGGACGATAACCGATTGCTGCGCCCATCCCTAGCTGTTACAATGATCTTGATAGTACAGACGTTCTAAATCATGAGACGATAGGAGGCGTGGCGCAGATGGCTGTGGGGGCGAAAGCCGTGGCCAGGGACGACTATACCGCCGATAAGATACAGATCCTGGAGGGGCTGGATGCCGTGCGGCGGCGGCCGGGCATGTACATCGGCTCGACCGATTACCGCGGCCTGCACCATCTCCTCTGGGAGGTCACCGACAACGCGACAGATGAGTTTCTGGCCGGCCATGGCGACCGCATCAAGATTACGCTGCACAACGACGGCTCGGTCTCGGTGACGGACTGGGGCCGCGGATTCCCGGTCGACCGGCACAGGACCGGCAAGAGCGGCCTGGAGGTGGCGCTCACCGTGCTACACGCCGGCGGCAAGTTTGGCTCCGGCTCCTATAAGGTCTCGGGCGGTCTGCACGGCGTCGGCGTCTCGGTGGTCAACGCCCTCTCCTCGCGTCTGGTGGCCGAGGTGCGCCGCAACGGCAAGCTCTACTACCAGGAGTACGAGAACGGCAAGCCGCTCTCCGACGTGCAGATCAAGGGGCGGGCGGATGGCACCGGCACCACCATCACCTTCTGGCCCGACCAGAAGGTCTTCGGCAATGCCGAGTTCAGGCTGGACATGATCCACGACCGCATGCGCGAGACCTGCTACCTCAATCCCGGCCTGACCGCGCAGGTGGTGGACGCGCGCAAAGAGATCGAAAGCACCTACTCGTTCTACTTCGAGGGCGGCATCGTCTCCTACGTGCGCTACCTCAACCAGAATAAGACGGTGCTGCACCAGCCGATCTACGTCTCGCGCATGGCCGGCACGACCTCCATCGACATCGCCCTTCAGTACAACGACGGCTACAACGAGAGCACCTTCGCCTACGCCAACAACATCCATACCGTCGACGGCGGCACGCACCTGACCGGCTTCCGCACCGCTCTGACCCGCGTGCTCAACGACCTGGCGCGCAAGGCGGGCCTGCTCAAGGGCGATGCCACGCTGGCCGGCGAAGACGTGCGCGAAGGGCTGAGCGCCGTGATCTCGGTACGGCTGCTGGAGCCGGAGTTCGAGGGCCAGACCAAGACCAAGCTCGGCAATGCCGAGGTGCGCTCGCAGGTCGACAGCGCGCTGGCCGAGGGATTGGCCGCCCACTTCGACCGCTATCCGGGCGATCTGAAGAAGATCATCGAGAAATGCTGGCTCTCGGCCCGCGCGCGCGAGGCGGCGCGCAAGGCCAAGGACCTGGTGATACGCAAAGACCCGCTCATCGTCTCCACCCTGCCCGGCAAGCTGGCCGATTGCCAGGAGCGCGATCCCGCCAAGAGCGAGCTGTTCCTGGTGGAGGGCGACTCGGCGGGCGGGTCGGCCAAGCAGGGACGCGAGCGCCGCTTCCAGGCCGTGCTGCCGCTGCGCGGCAAGATCCTGAACGTGGAGAAGGCGCAGGCCGATAAGCTGCTGGAGTCGGAGGAGATCAAGGCGCTGATCACGGCGCTGGGCGCCGGCATCGGCGACAGCTTCGACCCGACCCGGCTGCGCTACGGCAGCGTGATCATCATGACCGACGCCGATGTGGACGGCGCGCACATCGCCACCCTGTTGCTGACGCTGTTCTTCCGCCACATGCGCCCTCTGATCACCAGCGGCCACCTGTATATCGGACAGCCGCCGCTGTATCGCATCTCCACCGGCAAAGAGGTGTTCTGGGTCTATTCCGATGCCGAGCGCGACGCCATCCTCAAGAAGAACGGCGGACGCAAGCGGCCCGAGATCCAGCGCTACAAGGGCCTGGGCGAGATGACTCCGCGGCAGTTGTGGGAGACGACCATGAATCCCGCCACGCGCACGCTGCTGCGCGTGAGCGCCGAGAACCTGATGCACCTGGACGAGACCTTCACTACGCTGATGGGCAGCAACGTGCCGCCGCGCAAGAAGTTCATCGAGACGCACGCGCATTTGGTGCGCAATCTTGACGTTTGATGCAAGCCGACCATGCCGAAGGTGCGTGATGCCATACGAATGCTGGAACAGGATGGTTGGGAGTTGGTGGCGACGCGTGGCAGCCATCGCCAATACAAGCATCCCGAGCGCCCCGGGCGCGTAACTGTGCCGGGGAATATGAACGATGACCTGCCGCGAGGAACGTGGAATAGCATTTAGAAACAGGCTGGCATGGAAAGGAGAGGGTCAGCCATGAAGTATGCGGTAGTTATCGAGTATACGCCGAATAGCTTTGCGGCATATGTGCCAGATTTACCCGGCTGCGTTGCTACCGGCGCGACGCGGACGGAAGTGGAGCGCAACATTAGGGAAGCTATTGTTTTCCACCTGGAAGGCTTGCGGGAAGATGGTTTGCCCATACCCGAGCCACAAACAGAGGCGATCGTGGTCGAGATCGACGCTGTTGCCTAAGGTCCTGCATGGGTATCCCAGAGGAGATGTGAATGGTTGCACCGGCCAAGAACCTGCAAGAGATTGAATTAGACGACAAGATGCGCTCGGCGTACCTCGATTACGCCATGAGCGTGATCGTGAGCCGGGCACTGCCCGACATGCGCGACGGGCTCAAGCCGGTGCATCGGCGCGTGCTGTACGGCATGCTCGGCCTGGGCCTGCGCTCCACCGCCGCCTTTCGCAAGAGCGCCACGGTGGTCGGCGAGGTGCTGGGCAAGTACCACCCGCACGGCGACGTGGCGGTCTACGACGCCGTGGTGCGCATGGCCCAGGACTTCAACCTGCGCTATCCCCTCATCGAGGGCCAGGGCAACTTCGGCTCCGTCGACGGCGACAACCCGGCCGCCATGCGCTACACCGAGGTGCGCCTGACGCCGCTGGCCGAGGAGCTGCTGGCCGACATCGAAAAGGCCACCGTGCCCTTCGTCGACAACTTCGACGGGCGCCACCAGATGCCGCTGGTGCTGCCGTCGCGCTTGCCCAACCTGCTGCTCAACGGCTCGGATGGCATCGCCGTGGGCATGGCGACCAAGATACCGCCGCACAATCTGGGCGAGGTGGTCGATGCCTTGGTCACCCTGATCGACAACCCCGAGGCGTCGGTCGAGGAGTTCCTGGAGGTGATGCCCGGCCCGGATTTCCCTACCGGCGGCCTGATCATCGGCCGCGAGGGCATCGCCCACGCCTATGCCACCGGCTCGGGCAAGATCACGCTGCGCGCCGCCACCACTATCGAGAGCGACCAGAAGGGCCGCGAAGCGATCATCGTGACCGAACTGCCGTACCAGGTCAACAAGTCGCAGCTCATCAGGACCATCTCCGACCTGGTGCGCGAGCGCAAGGTGGAGGGCATCGCCGCGCTGCGCGACGAGAGCGACCGCAACGGCATGCGCATCGTGATCGAGATCAAGCGCGAGGCTCAGCCCAACACGGTGCTGAGCACGCTGCTGAATAAGACCAACCTGCAGATCACCTTCGGCATCAACATGCTCGGGCTGGTCGACGGCGCGCCGCACACGCTGCCGCTGAAGCGCGCGCTGGCCGTCTTCATCGAGCATCGCAGGGAGGTCATTCGCCGGCGGACCGAGTTTGATCTGGACGAGGCCAACGACCGGCGCCATATCCTGCAAGGGCTCAAGGTGGCGCTGAACAACCTGGATCGCGTCATCGAGATCATCCGCAAGTCGCGCTCGCGCGAGGCGGCCACCGAGGGCCTGGTGGCGGCCTTCAACCTGACCGCCATCCAGGCGCGGGCCATCCTCGATATGCCGCTCGGGCGGCTGGCCGCGCTGGAGCGCCAGAAGATCCTGGACGAACTGCGCGAGGTCGAGGCGCTGGTGCGCGAGCTGGAGAGCATCCTGGCCTCCGAGGCCAAGCTGCGCACCATCCTGAAGAAAGAACTGCTCGACCTGAAGGAGAATTTCGGGGACGAGCGGCGCACCCGTATCCTCGACGCCGGGGCCAAGGACGCGCCGACGCACATCGAGGACCTGGTGCCGAGCGGCCAGACCGTGGTGGCGCTCACCCTGGGCGGCTACCTGAAGCGACTGGACGAGACGAGCGGGCGCAACGCCGGGCGCGATCCCATCGTCTCCTATATCGCTGCCGGGACGCGCGACACCCTATTGCTGTTCACGGCGAAGGGGCTGGCCTACGGCGTGTCGGTGCACAAGATCGGCGCGGTGGCCCGCCGCTCGGACAAGGGTGCCGCCGCCGGGGCGCTGGTCGACCTCGCCGACGACGACCGCGTGGTGGCGGCCCTGGCCATTGGGCAGGACCCGCCGAAATACCTGATCCTGGCCACCAAGAACGGCCAGGTCAAGCGGTCGGCGACCGCGGAATACCTCTCGGCCCGCGGCGCCGGCATCGCCGCGCTGCGCCTGGACGAGGGCGATACCCTGGTCGCGGTGGATACTAGCGACGGCACCGGCGAGGTCCTGCTCAGCACGCGCCTGGGCAAGGCCATACGCTTCAAGGAGGATGAGATACGCCCGACCGGGCGGGCCGCGGGCGGCGTGCGCGGCATCAAGCTGGATGCCGGCGACGAGGTGCTGCGCGGTCCAATCGCGCCGCGCATGCCCCTGGTCACCACCTTCACCGACGCCGGCTACGCCCGGCGCACGCCGCTGGAGGAGTACCCCGTGCAGGGGCGGGATGGCGGTGGCGTCAAGGCCATGCGCCTGGGCGGCAAGGTCGGCAACGCGGTGGCCGTGGTGCTGTTCTCGACCAGGGGTGGCGACTTCGAGTGTACTGTCTCCGGCCCCAAAGTCGAGGTCGTGGACGGCGCGGAGATCCCGATGGGCGACCGCGTCAAGCTGGGCGCGTCCATCCCCAAGCTGGCCGAGGCCGGCGGCGTGCTGACGGCGTGCCTCAGCCTGTCCTCGGTGCGTTAGGCCGGATTTTATGCCTGACCGCGGAGTCGCGGCCCTGGCTTATCCCTCGATGCATGTAGCAGGCGCCGCTACGACGACCGGACGAGATCCGTGCCGACTGGCCTGTGGTCGGGGCAGTCTTTGAGCGCTTCCTCCTCGGGCAGAGAGCGCTTGATCAACAGGCAATAATGCGGCTCCGGCGCCCCCGGGGCCGCGTTCTCCCGGAAATACACGCAGCCGCGGCACGGCTCGGCCACCCGCAGATGGCCGGCCGCGCGCAGGCTCCAGATCACGCGGCCCAGGCCCTTCTCCAGGGCATTCCGCTCTTCGGCCGACAGCCCGCTCAAGGCCTCCTGCAGGAGGTGTCCCCAGTGCTCCAACCGCCGGCAGGTCTCTTCACCAGTCGGGGTCAGGCGCAACAACGTGACCCGCCGATCGTGCGCCGCGGGTTGCCGCGCCAGCAATCCGCGCGCGACCAGGCCATCGACCACCCCGACGGTACTGGCGTGAGTAGCCCCGAGGGTCGCCGCCAATAGCCCCAATGAGGTGGCGAAGCTCTTGGTCCGCGCGACAAATAGCAGCGTCTGGGCCTGCACCGGTGTGAGCGCCAGGGCACGAGCCTCGGCCAGGCCGATGGACCGCGTGGCCTGTCCGATGCGCAGCAGGGCCAGGGTTAGCTTATCCAACACACCTCCGCGGTTGCGCCCGGCTTCCGACGGCGCCCTGCCGCTACCACGCGCCGTCGCGCAGGTAGGGCTGGCTCCACAAGGTCGCCTGCAGGAGCACGGCCTTGAGCCAGGCCTGGTGCATCCGTTCGACCGTCGCCGGATCGTCGCCCCCTTTCTCCAGGAAAGGGCGCACCGTGGCATAGATAGGGTACACCAGGGCATTGATATAGCGCCAGGGGACCAGCGGCGGCGTACCGGCCGCGGCCTCGCCATCCGTCTCATTCTTGCCCGTATAGTGGCGCCGCCCGATCTCGGCCTGATAGGTCAGCCACGCCGCGTCATAGTTGGCACCGCAGGTATCGGCGATCCAGCGGCCGAAGCGGGCACGCACCCGCGCCAGGTAGTCGGCGCTGGGGCCGTCGGGCCGGCTGAAGTAGCGCAGCAAGAAGGGGTGAGAGCCGACGAAGCCGTACCACACGTCGAGGATGGCGTCGGTCTGAGGCACCAGGATAGCACCGGCCCGGCGCAGGGCAGCTACATCCTCCGGTGAGAAGAGCAACGCCGTGGTCAAATCGGCGAGGTCGGCGGCCGACACGGTGGACGCCGGCAACGCGGGATCGCCGTAGCGGTAGCCGGGTATGGATGTCGCGGGGGAGACCATGAGCACACCTCCTGAGCGTCACTAAGGATGGCCAGCGGGCCATATATGTAGGATACTTACATAAATGGCCGCCGTCAAGGTGCCGGTGGCACAGTCCGTGCGGCTTCTCTTCTTCTCTGCCCCCGATGATGCGGGCCTCCACCTTGTTCCACACGGGACCTGCCTTAACCCTCGTGCGACACCGCCCATATTGGTCATCCTGCACCGTGTGCGTCGCCGTCGGCTCCGGCCATGTCGCGGGATCATCGCAGGCAAACTTGGCGCCGTGGCGCGGCGGACGACCAGTCGCCTTGGGCGGCGGTGGGTCGCCATAGAAGCACCGGCCAGCGCGCAGGCGGACAAGGACAGACACGGGCGCATCCCCCCGCTCACGGGCCAGCTCCTCGGGATCGTAGCCCGCGTCAAAGACGCAGAGCGGACGGCCGTGCCCCGGAGCCAGGCCGCTGACGAGCGCGCGGATTTGGCGGGCCGCGACGGCATGGCCGTCCTCGGTCGGAGGGACACGGGCCACATCCAGCGGCGCCGTCCAACTGTCACGGGCGAAGCCGAGCTGGGCCACCCATTGGTAGGCCCACCCCGCCACAATCGGCTGACCCGCCGCGTGCCGCGACGGATGGTCATAGAAGCCGCGGGCGGGGCTGGTCTCGGCATCGCAGCGCGGCCACACGCTGACATCGACCGCATAGATGGGGCGCTGGTCAGGGAGCGGGTGCTGCGCGACCAGCGCCCGCAGGGCCGTCACGTCGAGGCGGCCCTTGGCCAAGGCCGCATAGAAGCTGCCCCAGCGGCGCCGATACGTCGGCGTCGCGCTCAGATGGACCGGCGCGGGCACGGACTCCACGCAGAGCAGGGCGTCGATGAGATCGAAGAGGGCGGCCGCTCGCCGCGTGAAGCAGGCGTAGAGCGCCACCCCGAAGGCGTGCAGAGAGGCGAGAGCATCAGGCATCATGGCCTAGTCTGCCAGAGCTCCCGCGCTCTTGGCTACCAGCTGGCTTCAGCCCTACCCGCCGTGGTTAAAAGACAAGGTAAGTCCCGTCGAGTTGAGGGTTGTCATGTCGGGAAACGGAACCTGCACCGTTCACGGTTCAAGGCGGGTTATGCCAGGCACACGATTGAACTCGCGGTCGAAAGACACGACCTCGGTAAGATTAAGGCTCTTCATCAGTGCAGCGTGGTAGGCGTCTCCAAAGGAGATATTGAGGGTGACGTAGTAGGCGAAGGCATTGCGAAAGCGCGTCTTGCCGGGCAACACCATGCCTGGTAGCTCGATGAGAGGTAGCAATACCGCGGCGATATCTCCTTTGGGAATGTGATAGCCGCGTTGCAGCGTGAAGACGGCCTCGAAGATGACCGTCTCGGCAATGCGAACGCGCTGTGTACCCGCTGCAATGCGGTGGATGTAGGCAGTTGCACGGGGCGATTGCCCGGCGTCATCTTGCAGCAAATGGCGCAGGAGGATGTTGGTGTCTAGAAAGGGAAGGGGCGTCATAGGCTAGAGTGAGCGCTCGCGCACGTCCGCGGCGATGGCCTCCTCAGCCTCGGTCCGTAACTCTTCGGCCGTGCGGACTCTGTCCGCGTACTGCTTGAAGATACCCTGTGTTGCCCGGGCCACATTATCACCGTGCAGGCCGTACCTGGCTTGTATCTCGGCGAGGACTTGCGCGGCGGACTTAAGTTCGCCGCGCTCGGCGCTTGCCATGCCTTCTTGAATCGCTGCAACGGTCTCGACGTGGCGCAGCCTATCGAGCAATGCCTGATAGGCCTCCGCGTCCTGTACGACTACCTCCGCCCTGCCATTGACGGTCAGCACCTCGGGCGTTCCCGTCTCCTTCAGACGCGCTACGTGCGCCTTATGGTTCCTGAGGAAGTCGCTAAGCGGGTGAATCTGCCGAGTATCAAGCACGGACGCCTCCTTATCATATAATTATCGGATAATTACATGATATGGGAGTCGCGGTGACAAAGCAAGTAGGTTTGGCGGGCTCTTCACAGCCCGGCCATCCATGATGACCGGTTTCGTCGAACATCGCTGGCGCCGTATAATGGGGCCATCGACATCCGCGGGAAAGTTGGGAGAGGATTCATGCAACAGACGACGCCCCAACCGGGGCAGGCCGGCGGTCCCGGCAGCATACGGCGGGCCGCCACCACGGCGCCTCCAGTCATCCGGACGCG
>Ga0209062_1004635_pt1 | contig 14111 bp, 11 predicted proteins | sample Coa_R2_2_FD_187158 | JGI IMG/M metagenome (GOLD analysis project Ga0209062, IMG submission 187158) | Surface soil microbial communities from Centralia Pennsylvania, which are recovering from an underground coalmine fire - Coalmine... | ecosystem: Environmental > Terrestrial > Soil > Unclassified... | reverse complement strand
AGCGCGTCCAGGCTGGCATTGACTTCGGGATTGACGGACGAAGCCGGGACGAAGAAAAAGGGATGCTCGCTGGGGTCAAGGCCGGTCAGCAGGTGGTGCAGCAGCGCGCCCAGACTGTAGATGTCGGATTGCGGCGTGCTTTGCGCCTTGCCATATTGTTCGGGGGCCGCGTAGCCGGGCGAGCCGAGCGCAACAGTGTCGCGTGACTGGCCTGGCTTGAAGACGCGGGCAATGCCGAAGTCGATCAAGAAGACATGGCCGCCCTCATCGATCATCACGTTGCCGGGCTTGAGATCGCGGAAGATGATGGCGGGCTGGCGTGTGTGCAGGTAGTTGAGGACATCGCACAACTGCTCGGCCCAGCCGATGACCAGCCTGAGCGGCAGGGGCTTGCCGCCTGTGTGTTCCAGGTAGTGTTCCAGCGTCTCTCCCTCAATAAAGTCCATGACGAGATACGAGCGATCATTTTCGGTGAAATGCTCGTGGATACTCGGCAGGTTTGGATGTTTGAGCTTGGAGAGCAAGAGGGCTTCGCGCTCGAAAGCCGCCTCCGCCTCCTCGACCTGACCCTCCGGCACCGCCGCTTTACTCATCTCTTTGATGGCGACAAGACGGTTATCCAGTTGCGTATCGGCGGCCTTGTAGACAGCCCCCATGCCGCCCTGCCCGATGCGATTGATGAGCCGGTAGCGACCGGCCAGCCGCGTATCGACCGGCAGCGTACCGGTCAGCAAGGAGGCCAGGGGCCTGGCGCAGTGCATGCAAAAGCGCGCCTGCGGCGCATTGACCGCGCCACAGTTTTCACATATCTGTTCTTGCTCTACTGCTGTTTCTGTTGTATCCGTAATTCCGGGTGAATTCGTATTGGTATTTGCATCTACGTCCGACATGAAAGCTTTACAATCCCATTACATGTTCTGCTCAAAAAGAGATGGCACACATTTGAGTACAATGCTTACACCCTTATATCATACCATATCATGGGAAGTGGTTGTGTTGCCAGTTCCCCCGGATTGAGCATCTTTTCCCTCCGCTGTTTTCGCTCCCTTCGCCCCGCGCGCGGCTTCCACCGCCTGCCAGACGCGCAGCCATTCGTCGATGCTCAGCGTTTCGGCACGGCGGCTGCTTTCGATGCTGGCGGTGTTGAGCAGGGCGCGTACCTCCTGGTCTTTGATGTGCAGGCCGCTGGCGAGCGCGTTGTGCAACTGCTTGCGCCGCTCGGAGAAACCGGCCTGCACCACTTTGAAAAAGCGGTCGCGTTCCGCCTGCGTCAGCGGGGCCTGCGGGTTCACATCCACGCGCAGGATGGCCGAATCGACCTTCGGCGCGGGATAGAAGGCGGAAGCCGGGACGCGGGCGACGATGCGCGGGCGGCCATAAAACTGCACGCTGACGCCCAGCAGGCTCAGGTCGCCGGGGGCGGCGACGATGCGTTGCGCCACCTCGTACTGCACCATGACGACCAGCAGGCGCGGCGGGTTCGCGCTTTCCAGAAAATGGCGGAAGGTGGGGGCCGTGATGTAGTACGGCAGGTTGGCCACCAGTTTATATGGCTGCGTGCCGAAGACCTGCGCCGGTTCGAGCAGGAGCAGGTTCTGCGCCACGCGCTCGACATTGGGGTAAGCGGCAGTCGTCTCGGCCAGTAATTCCAGCATGTCGCGTTCGAGTTCGACGGCCACGACGCGGCCCTCCCTGGCGCGCTTCGCCAGTTCCCGCGTCAGCACGCCGGTACCCGCGCCCACCTCCAGTATCTGATCCTGCGGCTGAATGTCTGCTGCCTCAACAATGCGGTGCAGCACGGAGCGGTCAACCAGAAAATTCTGTCCGAAGGCTTTGTTCGGGCGCATCTGGTGGGCCGCCAGCAGGCCGCGCAGCTCGCCCATATCTGTCAGGTCTATCTCCTCATGTTTCTTCGCCCCCGCCTTCGCCGTCACTTCTGAAGCCGGAGACGGAGATACGTGTCGGTCTGTCACTATGCTCTCTCCCAACCAGTATTTATGCATTACCAGCGCCAGCCTCGTTGATAGCGACGCCAGTAGCGGCGGTCATAGAAACGGCGGGGCTGGAATGCGCGTCCGAAAGTCAGGCGCAGGATAAGCAGGACAATGCCCGCGATGATGGCGATGAGCGCCAGCACGAAGAGCAGGACGAGCAGCGCGACGCCGATAGTTACTCCCAGCACGGCCAGCAGGACGCCTGCCACAATCAGCAGCGGCTTAATCAGCAACAGGGCGGCCACGACGAGCAGAGCGATGAGAATGCCGCGTGAATTGTTCTTTTGCGGTCGCGCCCAGGGCGGCACACCCTGTCCCTGCTCTGCACGCGGCTGTTCCTTTTCATGTTCAAAGGATAGGCCATCCTCATCATATGTTCGCGCCCGGTAGCCATACAGCATGGCGGAATCATCATCCTCTACCGGCACATCCTTTGGCACGCCGCCCTTCCTGCCGTCTCTGCTCGTGCCAGTGGCGCGATAGGAGGATGCCTGTTGCTCTCGTTCAGATTCCTCTGACTGTCGGAAAAATTCTTGCTGGCTCACCGGAAAGCTCTCCTCTGCCTGCCTTGCTTTGCTTTGTCGGCCATGTCATGCTGTGCGACCGCACAGCATGACATGGCCGACACTCACAAGATATCACCTTATACACCTACTACGTAATAGAACGGAGGGAGTTGTACCGGATCAAAAAGCGGGAAGCAAGGGCTAACGGTGTTCCTTCGAGGCACGGTGAAACGTTTTTGAATAACGTGACGTTCTAGTTTCTAGCATATTTGCTTTGCTTGCTGCTCCTGTTGCCCATTATGGCGGCTGCTGAAAATGAGCTATTTGGGAAAAGCTTTGCTTCGTGCTATTATAGAAGATGGGGTGTGCTTGAACTGTGCGGAGTAGTGCGCATCTTCTGTTGTTTGAGGAAGGACACAGTTCTTTATGGATGAAGAGAAAAACGAACACTATCATCTCAATGGTCAGGGCAATCAAGATGGCCGCGACGAACAGTATGGTCAGGACAGCCAGAATGGCCAGCAGGATGAAACGCTCGCGCTTGTTGTATCGGGCAAGAAACAGGCTACAGGCGCTGGTGAGGCGCTGAGAGCTGTTGCGCCGAACAATCTCTATAGAAGAAATGCCTCTGTCCTGAGAGGGTCGGCTGTGGGAGATGTCGGCGCGTTGCGGCGCGCGCGTCTGAATCGCCTGTTGATGCGCAGACGCCGCCATCAGCGCGAGGGGCGCGGGCCTTCTCGCTACCTCATGATTGCCGCGATTGTGGCGGTGGTGGCGATCGTCTCGTTCCTCTCCAGTGGGGTTGGCGCGGCCTATGCCTACTACCGGGCGCAGTTGCCTCTGCTGAACGGCGTTGCCAATCACACGTTATTTCAGACGACGCACATTTATGATCGCAATGGCAAGCTGCTCTACGAGCTTTATGATCCCCAGTACGGGCGGCGCACCTATGTGAACTATAGCGATATCGCCCCGGTGATGGTCAACGCCACCATCGCCGCTGAAGATCATACCTTCTGGACTAATAGCGGTGTCGATTTCCAGGGCATCCTGCGCGCAGCAATTACCGATCTTCAGAGCCATGCCATTGTGGAGGGCGGCAGTACGGTCACGCAGGAGGTTATCAAGAACACGCTTATGGCCAATCAGCCGCGTACCTTTCAGGTCAAGGGCGAGGAGGCCGTGCTGGCCTATGGCCTGACGCAGCAATACCCGAAGTGGAAGATCATGGAGATGTACCTGAATACTGTCTACTACGGGGATTTGAACTATGGCATCGAGGCGGCTGCCGAGAGCTATTTCCGCATGAAACCGAGCTGCACGCATACAAAATGCACGCCAGCCGTCGCCAGACTTGATCTCGCACAGGCATCAATGCTGGCCGGGCTGCCACAGAGTCCATCCTATTATGACCCGACGATCAATAAGCCGGTGGCGCTTGCGCGGCAGAAGGTGGTGCTGGATGCGATGGTGCAGCTGGGGATGATTACTTCCCTGCAGGCCGTGCAGGCCGAAGAGGAGATGGCGAAATACAACTTCCAGCCCTTCGATCACAGCATTCAGGCGCCGCACTTTGTACATTATGTGATTGACGAGGTTCTCGTGCCGCTGCTGGGCGCGCAGAATCTGCTGGATGGCGGCTATAACATCTACACCACGCTCGATTTGAACCTGGAAAAGCAGGTGGAGAAGATCGTCTACAACCACCTTTACAAAGTGCAGTGCGATAACTACCTGGGCTGCTATGGGCCGCTCAACGTCGTCAACAACGTGAACAACGGCGCGGTGGTGGTAATGAGTCCGACGACGGGCGAGATTCTGGCGATGGATGGCAGCGCCGACTATAACAACAACGGTCCGCAGGTGCGCGGCCAGTACAACGCCGCCCTCTCGCCGCGCCAGCCCGGCTCGTCCTTCAAGCCTATCGTCTATGCCACCGCCTTTGAGATGGGGTGGTATCCGGCGATGATCTTGCAGAACCACAAGACTACCTATCCGAGCAATCCGCCATACACTCCGAACAACTATGGCGATGTCTTCCTCTCCGGTTTCCCGATGACCGTGCGCAACGCGCTGGCGAACTCGATCAATATTCCGGCCATCGATGCGATTGAGTACACCGGCATTCCCGCCGTCGTTAACATGGCTTCGCGTATGGGTCTGAAAGAGATCGCCAATGCCCCGGCCTCCTCGCTTGGCCCCTCAATGGCTATTGGCACCAAAGAGGTTTCCCTGCTGGATATGACGCAGGCGTATTCCGTGTTCGCCAATAGCGGCGTGCGCGTGCCGCCCGTTTCCGTGCTGGAGATTACCGATAGCATGGGCCATCCGCTCTACACCTTCGATGCCGCTCACCCGCAAGGCGTGCGTGTGATGGGCCAGGACGTGGCCTTCCTGATGAGCAGTATTCTTTCAGATAAGGCGGCTCGCTATCACGAGTTCTTCCCCGGCAACCCCCTGGAACTGGATCGCCCCGCTGCCGCCAAGACCGGTACGACGGATAGCTTCCGCGATAACTGGACGATGGGCTACACGCCCTACCTGACTGTTGGCGTCTGGGTGGGCAATAGCGACAATAGCGCCATGCGGAATGTCATCGGCATCACCGGGGCTGGCCCCATCTGGCACGATGTGATGGAGTATGCCTCCGACTACTACCACTACCCGCCAAAGGATTTTGTGCGCCCGCCCGATGTTCACGCCGCGACGGTCTCCGCCTACACCGGCCTGCTGCCGCATCCCGGCGAGCCGACCGTGACCGACTGGTTCATCGATGGCACCGTGCCAACCATTTATGGCGCCAACTACGCCCCTGTCTGCATCGGCCCACGCTGCAACAGGAAGGGCGGCCATTAAGCCAGAATAAAGCGGGCCGGGCGAGCAGGCCAGCCGCAAGAGGTGGCCCTACTATATACGATCCGCGTTGTGCAGCCTGTGGAGATAACGAATGCCCCGTATATAGTAGGGCCACCTCTTGCGCGTGGCCTGGGGCGGTTTGCTGCGCGTTTATACCCCCTTGCGCCATCGTGTATAGTATGTGATACAAACTACACAGGAAAGGATCTGGAGGTTGTCATCTGATGGCAAACGATGAGAGAAGGGCGGGGCCGGGGCGCAATGTGCCGGGAGGCGACGGGGAGTCGCAGGCGGCGCAACAGGAACGCGAGCAGGAACAGGAGCAGGGAGCGGAGCAAACGCTGGAACCGGGGTTTCGTCCTCTGACCCGCATTGAGCGGCGCAATCTCTGGCTGAAGGAATATGGCGAGCAGGATTTCGCATTGCAGATGTGGGTGCGGCTGGTGGAGCAGCACGATCTGGAAATTGAGATGATGTTGCAGATAGACGGGCTGCTGGTCTTTGGCATGATGGTCAAGACGGAACACTACGCCCAGTTTTATATCGACCTGAATGAAGAATTGCTGCGCGCGGAAGACCCGAACACCGCCGATGCGCTGAAAGAATACTACACGGCACTGATCCCCGTTGCGGAGCCGGAACTCGGCCCGGAGGGCCTGCCCATGCTCTATCGCTACATCCACATGCGCGATGTCACGATCATGAGCGCGGGCCACAAAGTCAAAGTCCCCTACTGGCGCGGCAAAATTGACCAGGTAGACGCCTTTGTCATCGGGGCAACGGCAGGGGAGTAGTCTGCCAGCAGCCAGTACCCTGGCTACTGGCAGTTCAGTCATACCATACTACTGAATAACGACGGTGGTGCCGACAGGCGCCCAGTTGTAGAGCCAGGCTGCCGCGCTGTAGGGCATGGCGACGCAGCCGTGGGAACCCCATTGCCAGCCGTATTTGGGATCATAGTGCCAGCCGTTGGTGCCGGGACCGTAGACGGTGTGCCACCAGGAATCGTGCAGGAAGAAGCCACCGGCGCGAAATTCCAGCGCGTAGTTGATGTACGTCGGTGGGTACCAGTAAGGCGAGCCGTAGGGCCAGGGCGAGTAGAAGGTCGTCGGGTGGAGTTTGGCGAAGACGTGATAGGTACCGGTGGGTGTGGGCAGCGCCGGGCGGCCGGTCATCACCGCCGCGTTGAACACCTCCTGACCATTCTGGTAGGCGTAGAGCCATTGATGGGAGAGGCTGACGACGATCACCTTCCCCACAGCCGAGGGCGAGCCTGTGCTACTACTCCCGCTGCCGCTGATGACGAGACCTCCATAGATGTAGCGCGGGCTGCTGCTATAGCTGGATATGCGATACCAGGCAGAGATGCCACCCCAGACAACCTGGCCGCTGACGGAGGCATAGACGGTGACGGTCGTGTTCGGAGCGTAGGTAGCGACGATACTATAGCCGGTACCCGGCCCGCTGCGCACATTGGACCAGGCAATGGTATGACCTGTCCACGAGGAGTACGAGGACGCATACGAGGACGGCGAGACGAGCGTGCTGACGGCAACAAGCAGCGCCATGAGCAGGGCAAAGAGACTGAGGATAAGGAGTCGCTTGCTATGCTTATGCATAATATGCCCCTTTCAAAAGGTGAACAACGTCCTTTTCCTCAAGTATACAGCCTTTCATTGATCTTTTTCTATAGAAAGAGATCACAAAAGAAGTCACAAAAAGGCTGTGTTGTTCTGGGATTGAGACGACAAAAGAGTTGAACTATTTTTGCCGTCTCAATCCATTGCTCTTAGAACAGCGAGAGTTGCTGGGGCGGTTCGTCTTTAGGTCTGGATTGGGCGGGCGCGGAAGTGGCCTTCGGCGCGGCTTCGGCAGCGATGCGCTCGGCTTCGGCGAGGGCCACAGGAATCTTTTTGAAGTCCTCGCGCAGGGCCACCTTGTAGCTTTCGGTGCGCAGTGCGGCTGCCGGGTGAAACATGGGCATAGCGATACGGTTGCCTATGCGGCGCGGGCGACCATGAATGGCGGAGATTTTCTCGCCCGGAAAGAATTTTGCCATAGAGAAGCGACCGAGCGTGACAATGACCAGGGGATTGATGGTGGCGATCTGGCGATCAAGGTAATCGCTGCAGGCGGCGATTTCGGCGGGCAGCGGGTCGCGGTTCTCCGGCGGTCGGCACTTGACGACGTTGGTGATAAACACGTCGGCGCGTTTCATGCCGATGCTCGCCAGGAGTTCATCCAGCAGGTGGCCGGACGGGCCAACGAAGGGGCGGCCTTGCTTATCTTCGTGGTAGCCGGGGCCTTCGCCGATGAACATAATTTTTGCTTGAGGGTTGCCTTCACCGGGAACTGCGCGTGTTCTGGTCTTCCAGAGGTCGCATTGCTCGCATGTACATACTTCAGCCGCGATCTCTTGCAGTTTCTCCTCTGCTGACATATCTACCTGCTTTCTCTAGAAAAATTGCTGTTCTTCCCTGTTATACTCTTCTTTTTGCGCCAACCGCTTGCGGTAGAAATAGAGCGGTCACGCGACTCCGTAGGCGCCTACGGGGCGGATGATAGCCATCGGTGTTTGTAAAAGTACATGATCGGCCTTTGTTCTACAGGCCGATCATGTGAGGGTGGACAGCATCAATCACAATCGATTGTGATTAATGCTGTGCCGGTGATGTTTACCAGCGGCGGTCAGGCTGGCGCTGGCCGAAGCCGCCTTCGCGGCGTGGGTTGCCGGGGCCGCGACCGGGGCCGGAAGGGCCGGGACCCATCGGGCGGCGCTGGCCATAGGTGTTGCCGCCGCGCTCGCTGTAGCCGCCGGGGCCGGAGCGACCGCCGCCGCGTTCGTTGTAGCTGCCGCGCTCGCGGTTGCCGCCGTAGTTGCCGCGCTCGCTGTAGCCGCCGCGTTCGCGCCCGCCGCCGTAGTTGCCGCGTTCGTTGTAGCCGCCGGGGCCGGAGCGACCGCCGCCACTGCGTGCCATGCGCCCGCCGCGCTCGCTCTCCATTTCAGCCTGCGTGGGCATTTCGCCGCTCAGAGCGGCGCGACGCGAAAGGTTGATGCGGCCCTGCTGGTCAACTTCGATAACCATGACGGTGATCTCGTCGCCAATCGAGACGACGTCTTCGGGGCGCGAGACCTGGTAGTCGGCCAGTTGCGAGGTGCGCACGAGGCCCTCTTTGCCCGGCAGAATTTCGACGAAGGCGCCGAAGTCGACGAGGCGTTTGACGGTGCCGGTGTAGATGCGGCCAACCTCCACCTCTTCGGTGAGGGCGCGGACGGCATCCATCGCGGCCTGCATAGACTCGGCAGAGGTAGCGGCGATGTGAACGGTGCCATCATCTTCGATATCGATCTTGGCCTCGGTCTCCTCCTGAATCTTGCGGATGGTCTTGCCGCCAGGGCCGATGACGGCGCCGATTTTATCAGGGTTGATCTTGATGGTCTGGATGCGCGGCGCGTACTCGGAGAGTTCCTCGCGGGGAGCCTCGATGGCATCGAGCATCTTTTCCATGATGAAGAGGCGGCCTTCGCGTGCCTGCTCAAGGGCTTTTGCCATGATCTCGTAGGTGATGCCCTTGACCTTGATATCCATTTGCAGCGCGGTCACGCCATCGGCGGTCCCGGCTACCTTGAAGTCCATATCGCCCAGAGCGTCTTCGATGCCCTGGATGTCAGAGAGGACGGCCCATTTTCCGGCGCGCTCGCCCTCACCGGTGATGAGGCCCATTGCCACGCCGGCGACGGGGGCATGAATGGGAACGCCGGCATCCATCAGGGCCAGCGTGGTGCCGCAGACGGAACCCATCGAGGTTGAGCCATTCGATGAAAGCACATCGGAGACGGCGCGAATGGTGTAGGGGAACTCTTCTTGCGAAGGGATGACGGCGGCGACGGCGCGTTCGGCCAGCGCCCCGTGACCAATTTCGCGGCGGCCTGGCCCGCGCAGGGGCTTGCTTTCGCCGGTCGAGAAGGGCGGGAAATTGTAATGATGCATGAACCGCTTGCTCTCGACGAAGCCCAGGCCGTCCAGCACCTGCTCCTCGCCGGGGGAGCCGAGCGTGACGACGCTCAACACCTGCGTCTGGCCGCGCGTGAAGAGCGCAGAGCCATGCGTGCGCGGCAGCAGACCAACTTCGCACGTGATGGGGCGAATGGTCTTGAGGTCCCGGCCATCGGGGCGAAGGCCGTTATCCAGGATATTGTTGCGCACGTAGGCTTTCAGTTCTTTTTCGTAGAACGTGATAATATCCTTGAGGCGGTCGGGATACTGCGCGCCCAGCACGGCAATCAACTCGTTCTGCACGAGATTGAGGGCGGCGGAGCGAGCGGACTTATCGGGGTTGTTGACGGCGGCCTCGAAGCGGGGCAGCACGAAATCGCGTACCTGCTGCTGCAATTCGTTGTCAACGACCGGCGGCTCAAACGGGCGTTTGGCGATGCCGACGGCCTGTACCAGCTTTTCCTGCATCTTGATGATGTCTTGCAGGGCTTCATGGCCGAAGCGCACGGCCTCAAGCATCTGCTCTTCGGGCAGTTCCTTCGCGCCCGCCTCGACCATCATCACGGCGTCGCTGGTACCGGCGATGGCGAGATCAAGACGACTCTGGGCCATCTGCGATTCGGTTGGGTTGATGACGAACTGGTCGTCGATGTAGCCCACGCGCACCGCACCGACCGGGCCGTAGAAGGGGATATCCGACACGCTGAGGGCGGCGGAGGCGCCAACGATGCCCATGATGTCGGGGTCGTTTTCCTGGTCGGCAGAAAGCACGGTGATAATGATCTGCACGTCGTTGCGATAGCCCTTGGGGAACAATGGGCGAAGGGGACGATCGGCCAGACGACAGGCGAGAATGGCGTGTTCGGTGGCGCGGCCTTCTCGCTTGATAAACCCGCCGGGAATCTTCCCGGCGGCATACATACGCTCTTCTACATCAACGGTCAACGGGAAAAAATCAATGCCTTCGCGAGGCTCATCGCTGCCAACGGCTGTTGCCAGGATGACGGTATCGCCATAGCGCACTAACACGGCGCCATTGGCCTGTTCTGCCACGCGCCCGGTCTCGATACTCATGATCCGGCCACCGATGACAGCTTCTTGACGGTGAATCATATTTCCTCCAACTAATAGCATCCCATATATCACTACATGTCTAAACGTTACCCAGGGGATAGGAACGCCTGCTGGCGTCTCGTGTGTGACTGCACTGGATTCTTGTGCCTGGGTGGTGTAAGTTTCTTGTCCTGTTCTTGTCTGTCACGTCAGTCTGTACGTTGTCGTGGGTCAGGTGCGTTTGTCTTCCTGTCCGGTTTGTTTTGCCCGTCTTGCCCTGCCCTGTTTTGTCTGTTCCTGGTGGTACTGTGCGTACCGTATCGCTACATTGCTGTGGGACGCCTTAACTAACGTCTGTCGCTTTCCTGTCTCGTTTTGTGACGTTCCAATGTTTTGTTTTTGCTCTGTTCAGATTCGCTGTGCGATTGAATCGTTTCCCGTGCTTACTGCGCGTTGTGCTACGCCCGCTCGTATCCTGTCCTTTTCTGTTGTGGTGGCGTGCTGGCCTGTGTTGTAGAGGGGTCATCCCGGTCTCAATCTCACATTCCATGCCAGGGGGGATGTTTATTGATGGGAAGCCGACCGCATCCACCACAACCGGAAAAGGCGTTAGTGGCGCAGGCCAAGCTTCGCGATCAATGCACGATAGCGGTCCGGGCTTGTTCTGCTGAGATAGGCAAGTAGCCGTCGGCGCTGACCAACCATCATCATGAGGCCACGACGCGAGTGCAGGTCGTGTTTGTGAATCTTGAGATGTTCGGTAAGCTGGTTGATGCGCCGGGTGAGGATGGATACCTGTACCTCCGGCGAACCCGTATCTGTTTCATGGGTGCGGGAATCCGCGATGATTTCCGCTTTCTCCTCGGTTGTTAAAGCCACGCTCTCTATTTACCTCCTGCAAGCTGTGCTGCGCTGACTGGACTGTCGAGCCGGAAAAGAAACTTTCATGCTCGCATTATAACACGGAAGATAAGGGGGTGCAATCACAGATTTCTCTGTGTGACCTTTTCCCGCCGCAGGCCAGCGTGCAGGCCACCGCTTGCGGCTGGCCTGCATGGGGGCCTGCGGCGGGCCGCGCTCAAGTTACTTGATGGTGACTTTCGCGCCAACTTCGGCCATCTTCTCGGCGATCTTCTCGGCCTCTTCCTTCGAGACGCCTTCCTTGATGGGCCTGGGGGCCTCGTCAACAACGGCTTTGGCCTCTTTCAGGCCCAGGCCGGTGAGTTCGCGCACGACCTTGATGACGTTGATCTTGTTGGGGCCAACCTCGCTGAGGATGGCGTCGAACTCGGTCTGCTCTTCGACCGGAGCGGCGGCTGGCGCCTCGGCGGCGGCGGCTGGCGCGGCCACCCCGGCGGCCACGGCGACGGGCGCGGCGCTTACACCCCACTTATCCTGCAGGGTCTTTGTCAACTGGACAAGTTCCAGCACGTTCAACTGTTCGATTTCGGCGATGATGCTCTCTAACGACATCAGTGGTTCCTCCTCTTAATAAATTCCTGAATTGTTCTGTTGTGTGTTACACCAGTTACTCTGCTGCGGGCGCGCCGCCTTGCATCTGCTCGGCGCGGGCTTGCAGGACATAGACGAAATCGCGCAAGGGCGCGTTCAACAGGTTGTAGGCGCTGCCAAGTGGCCCCTGGATGACGCCGACGACCTGGGCTTTGGCCTGGGGCTTGCCGCCGGGAATCCTCGCCAGTCCTTCGACCTGTTCCGCCGTCAGCGCACGGCCACCGAGAATTGCCGACTTCAGCGTGACCACTCTGGATGTGCGCACATAGTCGGTAATGGCTTTAGCCGTCGCGACCTCATCTTCATAGCCGATGGCGACCGCCGTCTGGCCGTTGAAGATGCCCTTATCCAGCTGAGTCATGTTGTTGCGCTCGGCTGCGATACGCAGGAGCGTGTTTTTTGCGATCTGGAACTCGATTTTTGCCTCGCGCATCCTGCGGCGCAGCTCGGTCATATCTTTGACGTTAAGTCCCTGCGTCTGCACCAGGATGGTGACGGCGGCGCGACCAAGCTTCTCGGTCAGTTCCGCGATCTTCTCCGCTTTTGCCTCTGTTGGCATGGGTACCTCTCCCTCCTTTCCCTGCTTCTCTTCGATACGGGCCTGTTTCAAGAACGCAAATGAAAATGGCCTTCGGTTGCCAACCGAAGGCCACGAGGTTTTGCCTGTATGTACCGTCTCGCGCTGTGGGGTCAATCCCGGAGGGAAGCCCTTTCAGAGACGCGATAAGTAACTCCATGCTTCCTCGGCAAGTCGATACGAATGGTATCATTTACATGCGCGCGGCATACTTGCTGTCTTCGGTTGCGTTTGCTCTATTGTAACTGAATTGTTTGCGTTTGTAAAGTGCGTATTACGCTTTTAGCGCGAGCGCGGTCGGGACGTCCAGGCGGATGCCGGGGGACATGGTGGAAGAGAGAACAACGCTCTTCACATATGCGCCTTTCGCGCCGCTGGGTTTAGCACGCTGCACGGCATCGATGATCGATGCGATGTTGGCGAGCAGGGCCTCTTCGCTGAACGAGAGCTTGCCGGCGGGGATGTGCAGGAGCGCGGTTTTATCGACTCTGAACTCGACGCGACCGGCTTTGACTTCGCGAATGGTGCGCGCTATATCCATTGTGATGGTACCGGCCTTCGGGCTGGGCATAAGGCCGCGCGGGCCGAGCTTCTTACCGAGACGGCCAACTTTGCCCATCACGTCGGGGGTGGCGATGGCGACATCGAAGCCGAACCAGTCTCCTTCGATTTGCTTGATCAGGTCATCGAGGCCCACGAAGTCCGCACCGGCGGCCTCGGCTTCGGCGGCTTTCTCGCCCTGAGCGAAGACCAGGACTTTTGTCTCTTTCCCGGTACCGGCGGGCAGCATGGCAACACCGCGCACCATCTGATCGGCATGGCGCGGGTCAACGCCGAGCTTCATGTGAACTTCGACGGTTGGATTGAACTTTACGTAATTGATTTGCTTGAGGAGCGAAATGGCTTCTTGAGGCGTGTAAAGCTTGCCAGGTTCGACCTGTTTCTGTGCTTCAAGATATTTTTTGCCATGAGCTGGCATTGTTTTAGCCCTCCTTGTGGCAGGATAGCCTCAGTGACTTGCGGGCAATTCCTGCGAATATACTTTATGCTAGACATATGGGATGAGGGCCGCCCTCATTGCTGCTGCGGCACGGGGACGCGGCTCTGTCCCGGTAGATGATTTCAGGCAACGGTAATGCCCATGCTGCGCGCGGTTCCTTCGACCATGCGCTCAGCCCCCTCGATGTCGATGACGTTGAGGTCTTTCATCTTCAATTCGGCGATCTCACGCAACTGCTGGCGGGTGATCGAGCCGACCTTTGTTTTGTTTGGTGTGGCAGCGCCCTTCTCGATGCCGGCTGCTTTCTTCAGCAGGTCGGGAACGGGCGGTGTCTTCGTCACGAATGTGAACGAGCGATCTTCGTAGATCGTAATTTCGGCGGGAATAACCATGCCCACCTGGTCCGCCGTGCGGGCGTTGTACTCTTTGCAGAACTGCATGATGTTGACGCCCTGCGGGCCAAGCGCCGTACCGATGGGAGGCGCGGGGTTGGCTTTCCCGGCTGGAATCTGCAATTTGACGACAGCCTTGACACGTTTTGCCATTGTTATTTAACTCCTCAATACAGAACAGAATGGTCTCTTTATCCGCGCGGGCTAGATTTTCTCGACCTGG
>Ga0209062_1004634_pt1 | contig 14117 bp, 9 predicted proteins | sample Coa_R2_2_FD_187158 | JGI IMG/M metagenome (GOLD analysis project Ga0209062, IMG submission 187158) | Surface soil microbial communities from Centralia Pennsylvania, which are recovering from an underground coalmine fire - Coalmine... | ecosystem: Environmental > Terrestrial > Soil > Unclassified ... | reverse complement strand
CGATCTCTCGACCGGCATGAATGCCTGCATGGGCATCCTGATGGCGCTGTTCGAGCGCACGAAATCGGGCAAGGGCCAGTTCGTCGACGCCACGCTCTACGACAGCGCGATCGCGCTGCACCAGCCGCACGCGCCCAACTACTTCATGGCCGGGCTGAAACCCAAGCTGTTCGGCAACAGCCACGGCAACCTCGCGCCCTACGCCAACTTCCCGACCAAGGGCCGCAACATCGTGATCGGCGCGGGCAATGACGGCCAGTTCCGCAAGCTCTGCAAGATGCTGGGCAAGCCCGAGATGGCCGACGATCCGCGCTTCAAGACCAACAAGGACCGGTTGGCCAACAAGGCGGCGATGGAGGCAGAGCTGGCGGCGCTCACCAAGGACCGCGACGGCGAGTCCTTCGCCAACGAGCTGATGATGAACGGCGTGCCGTCCGGCGCGGTGCAAGAAGTGCCCGACGTGATGGAGCATCCGCATACCAGGCACCGCAACATGGTCTGGGAGAAGGACGGCTATCGCAACGTCGGCAATCCGGTGAAGCTCTCCCGCACCCCGCCCAGCGTGCGCAGCAAGCCGCGCAAGTACGGCATCGATACCCGCGCAGTGCTGGCCGAGCACGGCTTCTCCGATGGCGAGATCGACAAGCTGATCGCGTCCGGCGTCGCGCTCACCGAGATCCGCAAGGCGTGAAGTAGCGGCTGATCCGACAACCTTCACCTCACCCTGAGGAGGCCGCGAAGCGGCCGTCTCGAAGGGCGGGCAACAGGCAAGGTACGCGTGCCCACCCTTCGAGACGCTCGCTGCGCTCGCTCCTCAGGGTGAGGTGAAGCGTGAGTGACGCATTATGCCTTCCTGCTCACCGTCTTGAGGTCGAGCTGGGTTTGCAGCAGGAGGGCGTGGGTCTCCTCGACGTTGTGGCGCAGCGAGGTCCGCGCGACCTCGATCTGGTTGGCGATCTGATGCAGCTCGTCGAACGACTTGCGGATGGCAGCCTCGATGCGGCCCCGGTGCTGCGGCTGGCCCTCGGTGCTCATCCACCAGTCCTTCAGCTTCTCGAGCTCGGCGCGCTTGTCGTCGAAGCGGTGTGGGCCGGCCTTGGCCTCCCAGTCGGCCAACGCCGACTGCCACAGCTTGCGCGCCTCATGCTCGCGCACCACGAAGGTCGCGACGTCGAGCGAGCCGCGTAGCGCCCAGCGCACCAGGAAGAACAGCACGATCGCCGCGGCGAAGAACACCAGCCGGCCGAGGGTCGGCAGGTCGATGCTGAAGCTCAGCGCCGCCGGCACGACGGCGACCACGAAAGCGACCGGCCCCTGCCACGAGCGCCGCCGCAGGGCACGCCGCGCGACCGGTGAGAGCTTGGGCTTGGCCGCATTAGCCGTGACGTCCGGCGCGGGCCCGGGATGGGGGATGTCGAGCAGCTGCTGCCAGAAGGCGCCCAGGTCGAACAGCCCCGCCGTCGCCTCAGAGACCTCGGTGGAGAACAATGGCACGCCGGTGGCCGCCTCGATGCGGCACCAGGGGCAGGAGACCAGCTCCGAGGAATGCCAGTGCGCCACGCCGATCGGGCATTCGACCAGCGTCGCCTCCAACGCGCCCAGCGCCTCGATCCATTCGGCGGCGGACGGCCGGCCGAGATAGACCGATTCGGCGGCAAAGGCGCGTTCGAACAGCTCCGCCACCGGCGCCGACACGATGTCGATGGGAGGCGTGCCCGGCGGCTGATCCATCGAGACGAGGTGGCGCTGGCGGCCGTAGGCAAAGCGATGCTCCTTGATCGCCTGTTCGATCGGCATGTCGCCCTCGCCGAGATAGCGGCCGGCATAGGGATGGCGGCCCATGAACAGGACCAGGAAGATCATCACCGCGAGGCCGAAATCGTCATGGCTCTCGTTGCGCAGGACGCCGGCGAGCGCCTGGTCCTGCAGCTCCGGCGGTGTGAAGGTCGGCACGCCGACATCGCACGTATAGACGCGCTCGCCGTCGCGTATCTGGAAGCTGTCGCAATCGATCAGCCGCACCCGCGCATCCTGCGCCACGAGGATGCCGCCGTGATTGACGTCGGCAATCGCATGGCCCTGGGCGTGCACGGTGGCGAAGGCACGCGCCACGTTGGTCGCGACCCGGACCAGGAAGCGCCAGTCGGCGCTCGGGAAGGCCGCGCGCCGGCTCTTGGGGCTGTAGAGCTGGTGGATGTCGCGATAACCGGCGATCCTGGGCATGGTGAGCCCGATCGGCTCACCGGTCGGCAGCGACAACAGCTCGATCGGCCAAGCGGTCAGCCGATCGAGCGCCGGGCTGTGCGCCGCTACCATGGCGCGGATCTTCTCAGTGCGGTTCGGCGACAGCGGAACGTGGAAGATCTTGGCGACCACGTTCGGCTGGTCGGCGAGCTCGTAGATCGCCCCCTCGCCGCCCTGCCCGAGCTTGCGGCCAAGGCGCACGCGCCGGCCGTTCTCCGCCAGCACCTCCTCCGGCGGCGGGACCAGCATCATGCGCGGCGCCGCGAGGCCAGGATCAGCGTCTTGTCGTCGTCGGTGCGGCTGTTGATGGTCGGGCTCGACAGGTACTTGTCGAGCGCCTGCGAGAGTTCCGCATCGACGCCCGACGCCTGCGACTTGCGGAGCGGCGGGAACATGCTGTCGAAGAACGGTGCGTGCGCGGTCTTGCTGGCCTTCTGCAGCACCAGGTTCTCGATGCCGTCGGTGAAGACGGCGACTTCCTGCACCGCCTCGTCGAGCCGCAGGAACTCCATCGTCGGCACGGCACGCTGCGACGTCACGAAGTTGGTGGTGTTGGCGAACTCGCCGTGCTGCGGCCAGAAGACGTGCCGCCAGCCGGCGCCGTTGGAGATCACCATCGCACCGTCGCCGATCTGCACGAAGGCCGCGGTGTCGTTGGCGACCACTGCAGCGAGCAGGGTGCACGCATAGTCCTGCACCGTGGCGCCCGACCGGTTGGCGTCCAGCTCCATCCGGTAGACGAGGCCGGTGATCCAGCGCTCGACCAGCGGCCGCTCGATCGCCGCCACCCGGCCGCCCTTGCCGACATAGGCCTCGACGAGTCGGGCGAAGGTCTCGCAGGCGAGTGTCGCGCCGAGCTCGGCCAGCGCGGCGGAGCCTGCGCCGTCTGCGGCCGCCAGCACCATGACCGGATTGCCTCCGGCATCCCTCGTTGCGAGATGGAAATGCGCGTCCTGGCAGGGTTGCGCAGCCGTCACATGCGACTGGCCGATCGACGATGCCATCGCGACGCGCCACGGTGAAGCCGACATCATCGCTGCGCCCACCAGGCTGGAGGCAGGTCCGGTGGATGGCTGACGTGGCTGCGCGACAGGTTGCTGAGCGACGACGACAGCCAGGCGAACAGGTCGGAGAAGCGCAGGCCGGCGAGCTTGAGCGGCGCGCGCACCGAGATGCCCGACAGCACCTCCATGTCCGCCTGGTCGACGCCGACCGCAAAGAAGGAGAAGCCCTTGGCCTCCTCGCCGAGTCGCACCATCTGCGCCGCGCGATCCCAGGGATCGGTCGGCGCACCGTCGGTGATCAAAAAGATCCACGGCCGGTAGTAGGAGATGCCGTTCGCCCTATAGGCGGCCTTGCGGTGCCGGATCATCTCCAGCCCGGCGATGATCGCCGCTCCCATCGGCGTGTCGCCCGACGCCTCGAGCCGGGGCGGCTTGAACTCATCGGGCGTGTGGAAGTCGACCAGGGTCCGTACCGGGCCGAAGGTCACGACCGCCACCTCGACCCGCTTCATGGCGAGCGCATCGGCGCAAAGCTCGTGCTTGAACAGGATCAAGCCGTTGTTGAGCTCTTCGATGGCCGGCCCCTCCATCGATCCTGACGTGTCGAGCAGCAGCAGGCACGGGCAGCGCGGTTCGGGATTGTCGGCGAACTCGCTGGCACCAAAAGCCATCTGCTCCATGCTGCTACTTCTTGGTTGCCTGCTTCTTGGTTGTCGGGCCGCTCACAACCCGAACCGGATCGCCATCCGACAGTCCATCGGGCGGGCTGTCAATCACCCGATCATCGCGCGACAGGCCGGTGCCGATCTCGACCACCTGGCCGAGGTCGCGCGAGATGGTGACGGTCTTGAGCTTGACCTTGTCCGTACCGTCGAGCACCGCGACCCGCAGGCCCTTCTCGCCGAAGATCAGCGCGCCGGCCGGGATCGACAGCGCCTGGGCGTCGGCTGGCAGCTGGATGCGGGTGTTGGCGAAGGCGCCCGGCATCAGCTCGCCGGCCTTGTTGTCGACCACGACCTGCATGCGCGTGGTGCCCGAGGCCGGATCGACCGCGCGGGCCGACGCCTCGACGACGCCCTCGTAGACCTTCCCGGGATACTCCGGCACAGTGATCGCGACCTTGGTGTTCAGGGTCACCGCCGGCACGTAATTCTGCGGCACGCTCACGGTCAGCCTGAGCTTCTTCACGTCCGAGATCACGAACAGAGCCAGGCCCGCGCTCGAATCGGCGTTGATCAGCTGGCCGACGTCGGTGTTGCGGGTGGTCACGATGCCGTCGAACGGCGCCGTCACCCGCTTGAAATCCGACAGGACGACCAGTCGGTCGACATTGGCCTGCGCCGCCCGGGTCAGGGCCTGCTTGACGGTGAGATCGCCGGTTTTCTCGTCGACCGTCTGCTTGGCGACGGCATTGGTGGCGCCCATGGTCTGCCAGCGCTGCGCGGTGACCGTGGCCAGCGCCTCGGCAGCCTGCGCCGAGGCAAGGGCCGCCTTCGCCTGCAGCAACTGCTGGTCGAGATCCGGCGCCTCGATCTCGGCCATCAGCTGGCCGGCCTTCACCGGCGCGCCGATATCGACGTACCAGGCCTTCAGGAAGCCGCCGACGCGGGCATAGATCGGCGCCCGCGAATAGGCTTCGAGCCGGCCCGGCAGGTCGAGCGAGGACCGGTTGGCGCCCACCGTCGGCTCGAGCACCGCGACGGTCGGCACCGACTGTGCGGTCGTTACTTGGCGCAGGCGGGCGTCGCTGGCGTTGCGGCTCCAGACGCCGTCGACCACGACCACCGTGAGCACGACGATCGCGATCACGCCGCCCCAGGCCAGGCCGCGGCGCGAGACCTTGCCGGTCGGAGGAGGAGGCTCAGGCGACATGCGCAACTCCGTGACCACCGTCCGGCGCTTTCGCAGTCTTGCCGTGGTTGCGGTGGATGACACTGAAGACGACGGGAACGAAGATGAGTGTGGCGATGGTGGCGAAGATCAGGCCGCCGATCACGGCGCGCCCCAATGGCGCGTTCTGCTCGCCACCCTCGCCCAGGCCCAGCGCCATCGGCGTCATACCGATGATCATGGCGAGCGCCGTCATCAGTACCGGACGGAAGCGCACGAAGCCCGCCTCCAGCGCCGCGGCCGTGGCGTCGCCCAGTTCGGCCAGGCGCTCGCGCGCGAAGCTGATCACCAGCACCGAGTTGGCGGTGGCGACACCCATGCACATGATTGCCCCTGTCAGAGCCGGCACCGAGAGCGTCGTATGTGTCGTGAACAGCATCCACACGATGCCGGCCAGTGCCGCCGGAAGCGCGGTGATGATCACGAACGGGTCGCTCCACGACTGGAAGTTCACGACGATCAGCAGGTAGATCAGGACGATCGCGCCCAACAGCCCGAACAGGAGGCCGGAGAAGGCGCTTTCCATCGTCTTGACCTGACCCTGCACCTTGACGGCGCGGATCTCGGGCGAGGCCTCCTTCGCCAGCTCCGCCACCACCTTGCGCACATCGTCGGCGACCGCCCCGAGATCGCGGCCCTGCACGGCGGCGTAGATCTGCACCATGTTCTGCAGGTCATATTGCGACACGACGGCATTGGCCACGTCGCGGTGGATGTCGGCGAAGCCGCCCAGCACCTGCAGCGAGGTCGCGGCGGGCGCCATGATCGGCAGGTTGGAGAGCGACGCCAGCGAATCGAGCCGGTACTGCGGCGTCTGCAGCACGATGTTGTAGGTGATGCCGTTCTGCCGGTTGAGCCAGTAGGTCGGCGCCACCTGGCCGGAGCCCGCGAGGTTGACGACGAGCGAGTTCGTGACGTCGCGCGTGGTGAGGCCGACATACTGGGCGCGCGTGCGGTCGATATCGACGGCGAACACCGGCGCGTTGCGCGCCTGCTGGATGCGGGCGTCGACGATGCCGGGAATGGTGCGGATGCGCGCCAGCAGCTTGTTCGCATGCTCGAAACCCGCGGCGAGATCGGAGGTGCGTACCTGCACGTCGATCGGCGATGGCGCGCCGAAGTTCAGGATCTGGCTGATGATGTCGGCGGGCAGGAACGAGAAGGTGTAGCCCGGGAAGCGCTCCGGCAGCTGCTTGCGCAGCTCGGCCACGTAGTTCGCGGTCGGGCCATGGCCCTCCACCAGCTTGATCTGGATGTCGCCGTCCTGCGGTCCGATCACGCCGGTGTTGTTGTAGGTCATGTTGATGCCACTCACCGGCATGCCGAGATTGTCGACCATGGTCGCGATCTCGCCCGGCGGCAGGATCTCGCGAATCGCCTTCTGGATGGCGGCGAACTGGTTGGCCGATTCCTCGACCCGGGTACCGACCGGCCCGCGGGCGTGCATCAGGATCTGGCCGGCATCGACCGACGGGAAGAAGTTGCGGCCGAGCATCGGCGCCAGCGCGAAGGAGGCCAGCACGAAGGCCATGAAGCCCGTGATGAACACCGCGCGGCGGGCGAGCGCCATCGCCAGCAGCTCGCGATAGACCGCGCGGACCCGCTCGAAGCGGGCCTCGAAGCCGCGCTGGAACAGGACCAGCGGATTGCGGGTACGCGGCTTCCCGCCGTGCTCGTGCGCGACATGCGGCTTCAGGAGATGGTTCGCCATGGTCGGCACCAGGGTGCGCGACAGGATGAACGAGCACACCATGGCGAACATCACCGCCTCGGCCATCGGCACGAACAGGAATCGCGCCACGCCCTCGAGGAAGAACATCGGCACGAACACGATACAGATGCAGAGCAGCGACACGAAGGCGGACGTCACGATCTGTCGAGCGCCGTCCATGATCGCCGGCTCGACCTGCTTGCCCTGCTCGAGGTGCCAGTTGATGTTCTCGATGGTGACCGTGGCATCGTCGACCAGGATGCCGACCGCGAGCGCGAGGCCGCCCAGGGTCATGATGTTCAGCGTCTCGCCGAACAGCGCCAGCAGCGCGATCGAGCCCAGGATGGCGAGCGGGATCGAGGTGGCGATGATGATGGTCGAGCGCCAGCTGCCGAGGAACAGCAGGATCATCAGGCTGGTCAGCACCGCGGCGACCACCGCCTCGAAGGCGACGCCGGTCACCGCGCCCTCGACGAACAGCGACTGGTCGCCCAGCAGCGCCAGGCTGAGATTGTCGGGCAGCGTCTTGCGCAGCTCGGCAACCTTCTCCTTGACGCCTTCGATGATGGCCAGCGTGGAGGTGGCACCATTCTTCAGCACCGCCAGCAGCACCGAGCGGCTGCCGTCGACATGCACGATGCTCTGCTGCGGCGGGTTGCCGTCGCGCACCTGCGCCACGTCGCGCAGATAGACCACGGCGCCGTCCTTGGCGAACACCGGCAGGTTCGCCAGGTCCTCGAACGCCGCCGGCGCATTGTTGAGCTGGATCTGGTACTCGAAGCCGCCGATCTTCTCGGTGCCGGCCGGCGTCAGCAGGTTCTGCGCGGCGAGTGCGTTGGCGACGTCGTTGGCCGACAGGCCGCGCGCCTGCATCGCCGCCGGATCGAGGTCGATCTGGATCTGCCGGAACTTGCCGCCGTAGGGATAGGGGATCGCGGCGCCGGGCACGGTGACCAGCGGCACGCGCACGGTGTTGATCGCGAGGTCGAACACCGCCTGCTCCGACAGGCCCTTGCCGGCCAGCGCGATCTGGATGATCGGCACGGTCGAGGCGTTGAAGTTCAGGATCAGCGGCGGCGTGATGTTGGGCGGCATCTGCTTCAGCACGGTCTGGGCGATCGCCGTGACCTGTGCGTTGGCCGTGTTGATGTCGACGCCGGGCTGGAAGAAGACCTTGACGATGCCGACGCCGGTGTACGACGTGCCCTCGATGTGCTCGATGTCGTTGACCGTGGTGGTGAGGGCGCGCTGGAAGTTCAGCATCACCCGGCCCGACATCTCGTCGGGCGGCAGCCCGGTGTAGCTCCAGACCACGGCGATCACGGGAATGCGGATCTCGGGGAAGATGTCGACCGGCGTGCGCAGCGCGGCCAGCGGACCGACGATCAGGATCAGCACCGCGAGCACCACGAACGTATAGGGCTTGGTCAGCGCAATACGGACGAGATGCAGCATTTCGACTGGAAATCCGCGTGTACTTGGGAGGCGCGATCCCCCGCGGATCGGCCGATGCCATCGGACCATGGCAGGCCTCAACTGTCGAGAAATATTGCCCCTTTTCCTTGCATGGGCCTGCGCTAGGCTTGCATAGGCGCGATGACCGGGCCGGGGAGGAACGACCAGAATGGCCGACTACGACTACATCATCGTGGGCGCGGGCTCTGCGGGCGGCACACTGGCCGCGCGCCTTGCGGAAACCCCATCGAACCGCATCCTGCTGCTCGAGGCGGGTGCGGCAAGTCATCCCTACTCGCGCATGCCGCTCAGCTTCGGCCTGCTGATCGACAATCCGGCGGCCAACTGGCTCTACCAGTCCGAGCCCGAGCCCGGTACGGCGAACCGGACCATCCCCGTGCCGCGCGGCAAGCTGCTCGGTGGGTCGAGCTCGATCAATGGCCTGGTCTGGGTGCGCGGCCAGCCGCTCGACTACGACACCTGGGCCCAGATGGGTTGCCGCGGCTGGAGCTGGCGCGAGGTGGCACCGCTGTTCACCCGCATCGAGACCTTCGTCGACGGCAACGGCGCCAACGGCCGCGGCGTCGATGGACCGCTCAAGGTCTCGATCGTGCCCGACCAGAACCCGCTCTATGACGCCCTGTTCAAGGCGGCGGTGGCGGCCGGCTACAAGCTCAACCCCGACTACAACAGCGAGGACCAGGAAGGCGTCGTCAAGACGCAGACCTCGATCTACAAGGGCCGGCGCATGAGCGTCGCGCACTGCTACATCGAGCCGGCGATGAAGCGGTCGAAGAACCTGCACGTCGTGACCAATGCCCACACGCTGCGGGTGCTGCTCGACGGCAAGCGCTGCATCGGCGTGGAGTACGAGAAGGACGGCAAGGTGGTCCAGGCGCGCGCCCACGAGACGATCCTGTCCGCGGGCGGCGTCGCCTCGCCGCAGATCCTCGAGCTCTCCGGCATCGGCCAGCCCGAGCTGCTGAAGCGGCATGGGATCGAGGTGAAGCACGAGCTGCCGGCGGTCGGCGAGAATTTCCGCGACCACATCAACGCGCGCATCGTGTGGAGGGTGAAGGACCCGCGCGTCTCCTACAACCATATGGCGCGCGGCGTCGGTGCGGTGACCCAGTTCATGAAATACCTCGCCACCGGCGGCGGCTTCATGAGTTTGCCGTCGGCGCCCCTGCTCGCCTTCCTGCGCACGCGGCCCGAGCTCGCGACACCCGACGTGCAGATGCATCTGGTGCCCTACTCGATCAAGGACCCCAAGACGCGCCGGCTGCAGGACTTCCCGTCGATGACCATCTCGGTCTACCAGCTGCGGCCCGAGAGCCTGGGCTCGATCCATATCCGTTCGAAGGACCCGAAGGCGCAGCCGGCGATCCGCTTCAACTTCCTGGCCGACCCGATCGATCAGGCGGCGATGATCGAGGGCTTCCGCATGATCCGCCGCATCGTCAACACGCCGCCGATGGATCCGCTGCGCGGCGAGGAGTATTCGCCGGGCCCGCAGATCAGCACCGACGAGCAGATCCTCGACTACATCCGCAACAATTCCCAGACCGCCTACCACCCGGTCGGGACCTGCCGCATGGGCCCGGCCGGACCGAAGACCGTGGTCGACGACAGGCTCAGGGTGCACGGCCTGGACGGGCTCAGGGTCGCCGACGCCTCCATCTTCCCGACCATGCCCTCGGGCAACACCAACGCGCCCTCGATCATGGTGGGCGAGAAGATGGCGGACATCCTGAAAACGGCGTGATCACGGGCTGATCACGCCGCCTTCCGCGGCCCCGCGCGTAGATTGGATCGTCCCGCAGTAGTCGTGAGGCGATCCTATGCTCGATGTCGGCCATTCCTACAGCGAAGCGCGGCAGGCGCTGCGCGCCCTCTGTCCGCAGCCCCTGCTCAACTGGCGCGAGGCCCGCTTCTACGGTCGATACGGCGAGGTCGAGCTGCACCTGCTCGAGTTCTTGTGCCGGCGCAACGCCGACGCGATCGATGTCGGCGCCAACGACGGCTCCTACGTCCACTACATGCGCCGCCATGCGCGGCACGTCGTGGCCTTCGAGCCGATGCCGATGCTGGCCGCCGCGCTGCGCCAGAAGTTCACGCGCGGCGTGACGGTGAAGGAGATGGCGCTGTCGGACCACAGGGGATCGATCGAGTTGCGCATGCCGGTGGTCGACGGCGTTCTGGTGACCGGCTGCGCGACGGTCTCGGACGATGCCTCGGCGACCTATCCCGACTATCAGGGCGTCGACGTGCCGATGGAGCGGCTCGACGACATCTATTCGGGCAACTGCGGCTTCATCAAGATCGACGTCGAGGGCCACCAGCAGGCGGTGCTCGAGGGCGCCGTCGAGACCATCAAGCGCTGCCAGCCGCGCATGCTGGTCGAGCTCGAGGAACGGCTCTCGCCGGGCGGCCTCGGCCGCGCCCGTGCCTTCTTCGAACCGCTCGGCTATCGCGCCGTGTTCGTCTGGCAGGGGCAGCTGAAGCCGATCGAGCGCTTCTCGGTCCAGACCATGCAGGACCAGTCGAACCTGCCGAGCCTCACCGCGTCGCTGACCGAGCGCCAGCGCTTCGGCCGCTATGTCTACAACTTCATCTTCCTGCCGCCGCACGAACCGGAGTCGACGATCGAGAAGATGACGGAACGGCTGCGCGCCCTGGCCAGCTAGGGCGTTCCAGCGCGGCGACGCTGTCGACCAGGTGCTGTCCGATGCGCCGCCAGTCGAACCGCAGCGCGCAGGCCGCGTAGGCCTCGCGCTGGCGGCGATTGAGGGTGTCGAAGTCGTCGATCAGCGCCACCACGCCCTCGGCCAGCGCCTGGTGGCTGTCGAACAGGCCGACGCTCAGCCCGTCCTCCAACGGCATCCCCGGCAGGGCGACGTTCATCGCCATGATCGGCAAGCGATTGAACACATAGTCCAGGCCCTTGAGCTTGAAGCCGCCGAGCTCGTCCGGCACCAGGGCGACGCGCGCATGCGCCATGTAGGGCCGCACGTCCTGGACGCGGCCGACGAAGCCGACCGACGGAAAGCGCGTCCGCAGCTCGGCGAGATAGGCCGGCGCGGTCTCGCCGACGATCTGCAGCTCGATGCCGGCGGCCTCGAAGAGCGGCACCGCCACCGTCAGGAACCGCTCGAGGCTGATGCGCTTGGGCGGCCAGTCGAAGCTGCCGACCACCACCGCACGCCGCGGCACCGAGGCGTCGATGGTGCGTTCCGCGACGCGCGGACCGCCGTAGCCTGGCGGCAGCAGAATCACCGGCTTGGGCGCCGCCTCCTCGCTGAAGGTGCGGCAGTCCTCCGGCGTGTTCGACGTCACGAGATCGCAGGCCGCGATCAGCTTGCGCTCGAAGCGCGCCATGCGGAGCGCGTCCCAGCCCTTGTGCAGCCGGCGCGCGCCGCTCGCGGCATCGGCGATCCGGCGCGCCACCGTGATCTCATGGTTGTGGGCGATGTAGACCATTCGCGCTCGCCGCCCGACGCGGGTCTGGTGCTGCAGCACGCCCGGCAGGGCCCAGCCGGCGCAGATGCTGTCGAACACGATCGCCTCCCACGGCCGAGCCGCGAGCGCCCGCGACAGCGCCCGGCTCATCGACGCCGAGACGCCGCGCTGCGCCGCCTCTGGCAGCGCGCGGATGGTGCGCCGCCAGCGCGGCCACGACTGCTCCTCGCCCAGCCGCCACGCCAGGCCCTGGGCATCGACCGGTCGATCCTGCTTCTCGCGACGGCTGAGCCCGACCACGCACAGCGACGCGCCGGCGTCGCGCGCCGCGCGGATCAGGCCTTCGGAATAGATCAGCTGGCCGTTGGTGGCGGGATCCGGATCGGCCAGTGTGACCCAGAGCCAATTCATACGCGCTGCCGTGTTCATGGCGCGCACAATGTGGGCGAGAGAACGGCGAGGCGAGTGACCAAGATGAGCCCGAAGACGGGTCCGGAACACAAAGTGACCACTGGCTGAAGGCTCTTCCCGCCCGTTTCATTTCCAGTGTCGCAAAGAGACTTTCCCCAGGAGGACGCGATGTCTTTGTCGGTACCGGCAGCGCCCATGGCTGAAGAGGATGAGGCGCTATCGGGGGAGGAAGACTTCGTTTGCGACGCTTCGGAAAGCCCGCTCGCCGCCATCGAGAAATGCCTCGACAACGGCGTCGGTGCCTGTCTCGTCCTAGACGGCCGCCGTTATCTCGGCCGCGTCTCGCTCGATGAGCTCGGTCGCGCCGCTCTCGTCGGCGCGATGCTGGCGCCGACGCTCGGCCAGCACCTGCACGAGCTCGGCCGCCATCGCTCGAACGCATCGCCTACCGACGGCCTGCAGCCCGATCTCGATCCCGCCGGCAACCTGATCGGCATCACCATCGACCGCTCGGGGCAACGCCTGCAGATCGCCCGGCCCGACATGAGCCATCGCGAGTTCCGCGCGGTCCTCGATGCGTTCCTGTCGTCGTGGATCTCGAGCAAGGGTCCGTATGTCGAGAAGTTCGAGGAAGGCTTCGCGCGCTTTGCCGGTGCACGCCACGGCATCGCCGTCTCGAACGGCACGGTCGCCCTGCACCTCGCCCTGGTCGCGCTCGGCATCGGGCCGGGCGACGAGGTGATCGTGCCCGACCTCACCTTCGCCGCGACCATCAATGCGGTGCTGTACTGCGGCGCCACGCCGGTGATCGCCGACGTCGACCGGCGCAGCTGGTGCCTGTCGCTCGCGACGGTCGAGGCTGCCTGCACGGCGCGCACCAGGGCGATCATTCCCGTGCACCTCTACGGCCGTCCCGCCGAGATGGGCCCGATCAGCGCCTTCGCCGCGCGTCGCGGCATCGCGGTGGTCGAGGACTGCGCCGAAGCGCCGGGCGCCCGCTATGCCGGCCGGCCGGTCGGCCAGTTCGGCGACATCTCGTGCTTCTCGTTCTACGCCAACAAGATCGTCACGACCGGCGAAGGCGGCATGTGCGTCACCAGTTCGGCGGAGCTCGCCAGCGAGCTGCGCATGCTGCGCGACCACGGCATGTCGCCCGAGCGCGCCTACTGGCACGACCGGATCGGCTTCAACTATCGCCTGACCAACATCCAGGCCTCGATCGGCCACGCCCAGCTCGACCGCGCGGCCGAGTCGCTCCAGCGCAACCGCGACATCGCCGAAGGGTACCGCAGCGCGCTGCAGGGGGTCCCGGGCGTGCGCTTCCCGCCCGACATGGACGATCTCTGCGCGCCGGTGGTCTGGCTGGTCTCGGTCACCGTGCCGGCCGAGCGGCGCAACGAGCTCGTGGCCGCCGCGTTGCGCGCCGACATCGAGCTGCGGCCGTTCTTCCATTCGCTGTCGACCCTGCCGCCCTACCAGCCCTATGCACGGCGCTGCCCGAACAGCCTCGAACTGTCGGCGACCGGCGTGAACCTTCCGACTTCGCGGGCCGTTGATTCCCGAGCCATCGATCGCGTTGCTGAGGTGTTTCGTAATGTCCTGGCGTGAACGGCCGCGTACCCCCGCCCTTCTCTCGAGCGTGATCATCGGCGGCGGGCCCGGCGGCCTCGGACCGCTGGTCTGGGCTGCCCAGCACGGCCGCCTGCCGGACTGGCTGGACGAGGGCGTCGCAATCGTCGAGCGCAGCGGGCGGCTGGGCGGCAGCCTCGGGCGCTACGGCATCAACTCCGATTCGCTCGGCGGCTCCTATCTCGAATGCCTCGCCCCCGAGGCGATCCCGGACCCGCTGCGCCGCATGCGCGACGAGGCCGTGACGAGCGAGATGGCGGTCTATCGCGACGCCTATCCGCCGCTGCCGCTGGTCGATCGCTACATGACCCGCA
>Ga0209062_1004633_pt1 | contig 14118 bp, 13 predicted proteins | sample Coa_R2_2_FD_187158 | JGI IMG/M metagenome (GOLD analysis project Ga0209062, IMG submission 187158) | Surface soil microbial communities from Centralia Pennsylvania, which are recovering from an underground coalmine fire - Coalmine... | ecosystem: Environmental > Terrestrial > Soil > Unclassified... | reverse complement strand
AATCGATCAGCGGCCGGATCGGGGAATACTCCTGATCCTCGACCAGCGCGGTGTAGTAGTAGGCACGCACCAGGCGGCCCTTCTCCCGGAACACCTTCAACAGGCGGCGATAGTCGATGTCGAAGCCCAGTGAGCGGGCCGCGGAGTAGAGATTGGCGCCGTCGATGAAAAGAGCCGTCCGCTCGTTCTCGTAGAAATTGCCTTTCATGACGTCATTATCCTTTTCTGATTTATGTACAGAGGGAGCGAAAATAATTATTGAGCGGCAGGAACCCCGTATAACTCACCCTTCCTTCCGCGCCTGAAGTCTAGGCCCGTATTGTATTGATTACAAGGGGTTGTGAGAGGAAGTGGATGCATAACTCTATATTCATAGGAGTCGGCGCGAACCTTATCCATGAGCGCTATGGCGCGCCGCAGCAGACCCTCGAGGCGGCGCTGGAGGAACTGCGCAACCGGGGGCTGCAGACGCTGCGTCTTTCGCCCTGGTACCGGACGGCGCCCGTGCCCGCCTCCGACCAGCCTTGGTATGTCAACGCCGTCGCCGAGGCGGCCTCCGGCCTGTCGGCCGATGCACTGCTGGCCGAACTGCACGGCGTCGAGGCGGAGTTCGGGCGACGCCGGACGGTGCCCAATGCCGCCCGGCTGATCGACCTCGATCTGCTTGATTATCATGGGGAAATCGCGACTGGCGGGCCGGGCCGAGCCATCCTGCCGCACCCGCGCATGGTCGGTCGGGCCTTCGTACTGCGCCCGCTGGCCGACCTGGCCCCGGACTGGCGACATCCCGTCACTGGCCAGTCGATCGCCGAGCTGCTGGCAGCCCTGCCGCTGGACCAGGTGGCTGAGCGCATAACCTCTTGATCTTTCTCCCTAAAATCGCCATGTCTCAGCCCTTGTCTTTTGCGGTGGGTTGCGTATAACCCGCCGCTCCCCGGAATTCAGAGGTCGCCATGGCGCGCGTCACCGTCGAAGACTGCATTTTGCAGGTCCCCAACCGTTTCGAGCTGGTCATGTACGCCGCCCAGCGGGCGCGCGACATCTCGGGCGGCAGCCAGATCACCATCGACCGGGACCGCGACAAGAACCCGGTCGTGGCGCTGCGCGAGATCGCCGACGCCAAGCTCGACCAGGACGTCCTGAAGGACAAGCTGATCGCCGGCATGCAGAAGCATGCCGACATCGACAAGCCCGAGGAGGTCAACGAGATGGCCGAGCTCGAGCAGGAGCTGGCGGCGGCGCTGGCGCAGGGCGGTGCGGAAGCGGCCCAGCCCAAGGCGCTGCCGATGGCCGAAGAGGACGACATCACGGAATAGGCGCCGGCACCGGCACGGGCCCGTACCGCTGCCACAATGGCAGGGCTTAGCCCTGCCATTCGCGCATTGTGCGTGGAGCAGCCGCAATCGTCCCCATATAATCGACGATTGCCATGATTCGTCAGTTTGAACTCGTGGAGCGGGTGCATTCCTACGATCCGGAAGCGGACGAGGACATGCTGAACCGCGCCTATGTCTACGGCCTGCAGAAGCATGGCAGCCAGCTGCGCGCCTCGGGCGACCCTTATTTCTCCCATCCGGTCGAGGTGGCGGGCATCCTGGCCGAGATGCGGCTCGACACCTCGTCGATCGTCACCGGCCTGCTGCACGACACGCTGGAGGACACCGATGCCACCCGCGAGGAGCTGACCCGCCTGTTCGGCGAGGAGATCGCCAAGCTGGTCGACGGCGTCACCAAGCTCTCGCGCCTGGAGGTCCAGTCCGAGACCACCAAGGAGGCCGAGAACCTGCGCAAGCTGGTGCTCGCCATGTCGAGCGACATCCGCGTGCTCCTGGTGAAGCTCGCCGACCGCCTCCACAACATGCGGACGCTGCACCACATCAAGGAGCCGGCACGGCGCAGGCGCATCGCGCGCGAGACCATGGACCTCTACGCGCCGCTCGCCAGCCGCATCGGCATGGAGAAGGTGAAGCGCGAGCTCGAGGAGCTGGCCTTCGCCGAGCTCAATCCCGACGGCCGTGCCTCGGTGCTGGCCCGCCTGGGCTACCTGAGGGAGAAGGGCGAGCAGATCATCCCGCAGGTCGAGGCCGACCTGACCAAGACTTTGAAGGAGGGCGGCCTCACGGGTCAGGTGTCGGGACGCGAGAAGACGCCCTATTCGATCTGGCGCAAGATGCAGCAGAAGAACGTGTCGTTCGAGCAGCTCGCCGACATCATGGCCTTCCGCATTATCGTCGCCGACGTGTCCCAGTGCTATCAGGCGCTCGGCCTGCTGCACGGCCGCTACCAGGTGCTGCCGCAGCGCTTCAAGGACTACATCTCCGTTCCCAAGCCCAACGGCTACCGCTCGCTGCACACCGGCGTGATCGGCCCGCACGGCCAGCGCATCGAGATCCAGATCCGCACGAGCGAGATGCAGGAGCAGGCCGAGCGCGGCGTCGCGGCCCACTGGATCTACAAGCAGGGCGGGCCGTCGACCGACGCGCCGCAATATGCTTGGCTGCGCTCGCTGATCGATATCCTCGACAAGGCGCCCGATGCGGCTGAGTTTCTCGAGCACACCAAGCTCGAGATGTTCCAGGACCAGGTGTTCTGCTTCACGCCCAAGGGCAAGCTGATCTCCTTGCCGCGCGGCGCGACGCCGATCGACTTCGCCTACGCCGTGCACAGCCAGGTCGGGGACACCTGCGTCGGCGCCAAGATCAACGGCCGCATGCTGCCGCTGCGCACGCAACTGCAGAACGGCGACCAGATCGAGATCGTCACCTCCAAGGCGCAGACCCCGTCGCCCACCTGGGAACGGTTCGTCGTCACCGGCAAGGCCAAGGCCGCGATCCGCCGCTTCATCCGCGTGCGCCAGCGCGAGCAGTACCTGCAGCTCGGCAAGTCGCTGCTCGACAAGACCTTCCACGAGGAGGGCTACGAGGTCACCGACAAGGGCCTCGACGGCGTGAAGGCCAACTTCAAGCAGGCCAGCGTCGACGACCTGATCGCCAATGTCGGCGCCGGCCTGATCGGCTCGCGCGAGGTGCTGACCGCCGTCTATCCGGGCCTCAAGCAGCCGCGCAAGGCGACCGGCGCCGACGTCGTGCCGATCAGCCGGGCCCGCAGCAAGGCCGGCAAGGCGCGCGAGACGGCCGCGAAGAAGGACCAGGGCCACGGCCAGATCGCCATCACCGGGCTGATTCCCGGCATGGCGGTGCACTTCGCGCGCTGCTGCCATCCGCTGCCCGGCGACCGTATCGTCGGCATCATCACGACCGGCAAGGGCGTCACGATCCACACCATCGACTGTGCCACGCTGGAGAGCTTCTCCGATTCGCCGGAACGCTGGATCGATGTCGGGTGGGACGCGGTGAGCGAGGGGGCGGCGGCCTATACCGGCCGCCTCAAGATCACCGTCGCCAACCAGCCCGGCAGCCTGTCGAGCCTGTCGACCGTCATTGCACGGCACGAGGGGAACATCTCCAACCTGCGCATCGTCAACCGGTCGATGGATTTCTTCGACATGGTGATCGATGTAGAGGTGTCCGACGTCAAGCACCTGGCCGACATCACCGCCGCGCTGCGGGCCACGCCCGCGATCAATGCCGTCGAGCGCGCCCGCAACTAGCTAGAGCCCTTCCAATGTCCAAGTCTCTGCGTCTCGGCGTGAACATCGATCACGTCGCCACCGTCCGCAACGCGCGCGGCGGCAAGCTGCCCGATCCGCTGCGCGCCGCGGCGCTCGCGGCGAAGGCGGGCGCCGACGGCATCACCGCCCATCTGCGCGAGGATCGCCGGCATATCATGGACGGCGATATCGAGGCGCTGATGCGCGAGCTCACCATCCCGCTCAACTTCGAGATGGCGGCGACCCCCGAGATGGTCGGCATCGCGCTGAAGCACAAACCCCACGCCGCCTGCATCGTGCCCGAGAAGCGGGAAGAGCGGACCACCGAGGGCGGGCTCGATGCCGCGGGCCAGCACAATCACCTCAAGCCGATGGTGGCGCGTCTGCGTGATGCCGGCATCCGCGTTTCGCTGTTCATCGAGGCCGACCCGCGCCAGCTCGAGGCGGCGGTATCCCTGGGCGCCCCCGTGGTCGAGCTGCATACCGGCCGCTATTGCGAGCTGGAGGGGGCGGCGCAGAAGGCGGAACTCGAGCGGCTGCGCAAGGGTGCGGCGTTGTGCGGCAGGCTCGGGCTCGAGTGCCACATGGGCCACGGGCTGAGCTATGCCGATGTGGGACCGATCGCCGCGATCCCGGAAGTGCGCGAGCTCAATATCGGCCACTTCCTGGTGGGCGAGGCGATCTTCGTCGGCCTGGAGGCCGCGATCCGCGAGATGCGGCGCCTCATGGACGAAGCCCGCAAGGCCACCGCGTGATCCTGGGCATCGGCAACGATCTCTGCGACATCCGCCGCATCGAGAAGTCGCTCGAGCGATTCGGCGATCGCTTCATCCAGCGCATCTTCACCGATGTGGAGCAGAAGCGCTCGGAGGGCCGCGCCACCCGCGCCGCAAGCTACGCCAAGCGTTTTGCCGCCAAGGAAGCGTGCTCGAAGGCGCTGGGCACCGGCCTGCGCCGCGGCGTGTTCTGGCGCGACATGGGCGTGATCAACATGCGCGGTGGCAAGCCCACCATGGCGCTCACCGGCGGAGCGTTGGCCCGTCTGCAGGAGATCACGCCCCCCGGCATGACGGCGCAGATCGATCTCACGCTGACGGACGAATATCCGCTGGCGCAGGCGATCGTGATCATCTCGGGCATTCCTGTCGCAGGCGTTGCGCCCTGAAATGACCAATTTGCACCCCTTCCATGCGACCCCCGAACGGGAGACATTGGCGTGCCGCCCTGCTATAGCCGCGGCTCTTGCAATCTGGGACAGCGATGTCGGACGTGGCGGAACGTCGTAAGCGTGGACAGGATAAGACCGGCGGCTGGGGCGAGACGCTTCGCACCGTGGTCTATGCGGTGTTGATCGCAGTCGTTGTGCGGACATTCGTCATCGAGCCGTTCAACATCCCGTCGGGATCGATGATTCCGACATTGCTGGTCGGCGACTACCTGTTCGTTTCCAAGTATTCCTACGGCTACAGCAAGCACTCCTTCCCGTTCTCGCTGGGCTTCTTCTCCGGCCGCATCTTCTTCCACATGCCCGAGCGTGGCGACGTGGCGGTGTTCAAATATCCCGGCGACCAGGGCCAGGGGCTGAACCGCACCGACTACATCAAGCGCATCGTGGGCCTGCCGGGCGATCACATCCAGGTCATCAACGGCATCCTCAACATCAACGGCAAGCCGGTCGAGCGCATCAAGATGGGAGACTACGTGCAGGGCGGCGGCGGCTCCTATCGCACCGGCACGCTGTTCAGCGAGGTTCTTCCCAACGGCCGGCGTCACGAGATCATCGAGACCAGCGACAACGGGCCGGCCGACAACACGCCGGAGTTCGTCGTTCCCCCCGACCACTTCTTCATGATGGGCGACAACCGCGACGATTCGCTCGACAGCCGCACGACGCTGATCCTGCGCGACATGAGCAGCGACCGCCCGCAGCAGCAGGGCTGGTACGTGCCGGCCGAGAACCTGGTCGGCCGCGCGGAGTTCATCTTCTTCTCGCACGACCCGAATGCAGCGGGGTGGCTCGAGCCGTGGAAATGGCCGTCTGCGATCCGCTTCAGCCGCTTCTTCATGGCGATCCACTGAATATCGGTCCCTTGAATCTGGGGCACGAGTTCGCGCGTCCCGAGCTGCTGACCGAAGCGCTGACCCATCGCAGCGCGCTCGACCGCCAGCCCGATCTCAAGGCGGCCTTCCCCAACGGCAACGAGCGTCTCGAATTCCTGGGCGACCGCGTGCTGTCGCTCGCCATGGCCGACCTGCTGCTGCGTCGCTTCCCACACGAACGCGAGGGCGACCTCGCGCGGCGCTACTCGGCTCTGGTGCAGGCGGCGACCCTGGCCGAAATCGCCGAATCGATCGGCCTCGGGGCCGCGCTGAACCTGGGCGATTCCGAGCGGCAGAGCACGGCCGTACGGCCGACCATCCTCGCCGATGCCATGGAGGCCGTGCTGGGCGCGCTGTTCCTAGATGCCGGCTTCGCCGTCGCGGCGGCGACCATCGAGCGGCTGTGGGGTGAGCGTCTGAGCGTCTTGCTTGCCGCGCCGCGCGATCCCAAGACGGCGCTGCAGGAATGGGCGCAGGCGCGCCGCCTGCCGCTGCCGTCGTATCGCGAGATCGGCCGCGAGGGGCCGCCGCATGCGCCGGTATTCGTGGTCGACGTCTCGATCAAGGGCCAGGAGCCCGGCCGCGGCCGCGCCGGCAGCAAGCGCGAAGCCGAGCGGCTGGCGGCGGCAGCATTGCTCGAACGGTTGGGAACGTCATGACGCGCGCAGGCTTCGTAGCGATCGTCGGCGCGCCCAATGCCGGCAAGTCGACCCTGGTGAACGCGCTGGTCGGCTCCAAGGTCAGCATCGTCTCGCCCAAGGTTCAGACCACCCGCATGCGCGTGATCGGCATCGCGATGGCGGATCTCCCGGGCGATGGGAAGGGGCGGGGCGACCGCGCGCAGGTCGTGCTGGTCGACACGCCTGGGATCTTCCGCGTCGCCAAGCGGCGGCTCGAGCGGGCGATGGTGGCGGCGGCCTGGCAGGGCGCCGAAGACGCCGACGCGGTGGCGCTGGTGGTCGACGCCGAGCGCGGTGTCGGCGAGGAGACGCGGGCGATCATCGCCAAGCTTGCCGGCAGCAAGAAGCGGTTCCTGATCCTGAACAAGATCGACCTGGTGCCGCGCGAGAAGCTGCTGGCGCTGACCGGCGAGCTCAACGGGCTGCTGTCGTTCGAGCGCACTTTCATGGTGAGCGCCCTGAGGAACGATGGCGTGGCCGACGTGCTGGCGGCCTTCGCCGGCGCCCTGCCGGAAGGGCCGTTCCTCTACCCCGAGCACCAGGCCGCGGACCTGCCGATGCGCCTGCTGGCGGCCGAGGTGACGCGCGAGCAGGTGTTCCTGCAGCTTCACCAGGAGCTGCCCTACGAGGCTGCCGTCGAGACCGACAAGTGGGAGGAGCGCGGCGACAGCTCGGTGCGCATCGAGCAGACCATCCATGTCCAGCGCGAGGGCCAGCGCGCGATCGTGCTCGGCAAGGGCGGCGCCCGCATCAAGCAGATCGGCGCGCGGGCCCGGCACGAGCTCGGCGTCATGCTCGAGCGGCCGGTGCATCTCTTCCTGCACGTCAAGGTGAGCGCGCGCTGGGCCGACGACCCCGCCCACTACCGCGCGATCGGGCTGGACTACGAGCCGAAGGGCTAAGCTTCGGACTCACCGGAGCGCGCGCATCCTGCGCGCTCTTGTTCATGAGGCGCGATGGACGCGCGGCGTCCGGTGAAATTTTTACGTCGGCAGCAGGTCGATGGCGTGCAGGATGATTCCCGCGGCGTCGCGGTGGGTCACGGTCATGGCGCCGCTCTTGCCGTCGATGCGCACATGGCCGAAGTGGCAGCTGCCCTCCGATGGCGCCAGGTCAGACCGGCCGGCCGGCGGCGCGTGCTGGAAGACGACCGACGGGCCAAACGTCTTGTCCAGCTCGTTGGGACCGAAGCCGCCGGCGCAGAGCGGTCCCGATACGAACTCGTAGAACGGCAGGAACTCGGTGAACTGCGCGCGGTTGGGCTCGTAGCGATGCGTCGCGGCGTAGTGCAGGTCGGCCGTGATCCAATGCACGTTGCGGATGTTCTCGCGCTTGATGAAGGCCAGCAGGTCGGCGATTTCGAGCTCGCGGCCGAGCGGCGGGCCATTGTCGCCGTTGGCGACCGCCTCGCAGCCCTTCCGGGTGCTGGCGTCGTTGTAGACCACCACGCCCAGCGGCATGTCGGCAGCTATGATCTTCCAGGTCGCCTTGGACTGCTTCAGCGCGCCCTTGAGCCATTCGATCTGCGCGCTGCCGAGGAAGGCCGAATCGGGATCGAGCCGGGTCTGACGGTTGTCGCCGTTGGGACCGCGATAGCTGCGCATGTCGACCCGGAAGAGGTCGAGCCGCGGCCCGAACGAGAAGCGGCGCGAGAGCTGCATCGGCAGGTCGAGCCCGCCATAGAGCGGCATGTATTCGCGGAAGGCGCGCTGGGCATAGGCCGCCAGCACGGCCACGCTCTTCTCGGAGTAGCGTGCGTCGTTGTCGAGGCGCTTTTCCCAATACCAGTTGTTGACGACTTCGTGGTCGTCCCACTGGGCCATCATCGGCACTTCCGCATTGAAGCGCCGCAGGTTCTCGTCGAGGAAGTTGTAGCGGTGGTTGCCGCGGAACTCGGCCAGCGTCTCGGCCACCTTCGACTTGGCCTCGGTGACGATGTTCTTCCACACGGTGCCGTCCTGCAGCTTCCGCTCGGCCTGCAGCGGCATGTCGGCGTAGATCGTGTCGCCGCTATGGACGAAGAAGTCGGGCGAGAGCTTGCGCATCGATTCGTAGATCGTCATGCCACCGAGCTCGGGATTGATCCCCCAGCCCTGGCCGGCCGTGTCGCCGGACCAGACGAAGCTCACGTCGTGGCTGGCGGACGGCGGCACCCGGAAGCGTCCACTCACGGGCTCGCTCATCGTCTTGAGGTCACCGAGATCGAGATAGCTCACGCGGTAGAACACGGTCTCACCCGGCGCGATGCCGCGCAGGCGGACCTTCGAGGTGTAGTCGGTCGCCTCGACTGCCATCGGGCCTTCGATGCGCTTGGCATCGGCGAAGCTCTCGGCCGTGGCGTATTCGACGATCATGCGGGATGGCCGGTCGGCGCGGCTCCAGACGATGCCGCCGTCGGGCTGGAGGTCACCCGACTGCACGCCCTGCAGCAGCTGCGGCCGCCGGCTCGGCGCGGTCTGCGCGTAGATCCGGGTCGGGATGAACGCTGCTGCGCTCGCGCCCAACAGGCGGCGGCGTGTGAACATGCTCATGCAGGCCGACTCTAGCGCGGATTGCCGAAACCCGGCATACCCGCGGGCATGGAATGGACCGATCACGGCATCGTGCTGTCGAGCCGGCCCCACGGCGAGACGGGCCTCGTCGCCTCATTGCTGACACGCTCGCACGGCCGGCACGCCGGATTCGTCCACGGCGGCGTCTCGCGCAAGGCGCGGCCGATCTGGCAGCCCGGCAACATGGTCGAAGTCGCCTGGCGCGCCCGGCTGGCCGAGCAGCTCGGCAACTACAGCGGCGAGTTGCGTGAGCCGCATGCGGCGCGCGCCCTGGACGACCCGACGGAGCTGGCCGGCCTGGCGGCGGCCTGTGCGATGGCGGAGTCTGCATTGCCGGAACGCGAGCCGCATCCCGCCCTGTACGAAGGCTTCCGTGCCTTCCTCGGCATCCTCGGCCATTCCGGATGGCCGACGATTTATGTCCGCCTCGAGCTCGGCCTGCTGCAAGAGCTGGGCTTCGGCCTCGACCTCGAGAAATGTGCGCTGACCGGGACGACGGAGGATCTCGCCTTCGTCTCGCCCAAGACCGGCCGCGCGGTATCGCGCGCGGCGGCCGAGCCCTACCGTGACAAGCTCGTGGCGCTGCCGCCCTTTCTATCCACCGGCGGGCTGCCGGCGGATGCAGAGGAGCTGCGCCAAGGCCTCGATTTGACGGGCTTTTTCCTCGAACGCCACGTGTTCTGGCCTCACAACAAACCCTTGCCCGCCGCGCGGGCGAGATTTATGGAAGCGCTTCAGCGACAAGAACAACAATGACGATCGCGCCGCGGTCGTGACCACCCCTCTCAAGAGCCGATGGCCAAACGTAGCACCAACGTCGTCCCGCTCGCCGTCGTCAAGCCGGTTCCGTTCGGGCAGGCGCTCCAGGAGCGCTACCTGTCCTATGCTCTGTCGACCATCATGGCGCGCTCGCTGCCGGATGTGCGCGATGGGCTGAAGCCCGTGCATCGCCGCCTGCTCTACGCCATGCGGCAGCTCCGGCTCGACCCCAACAGCGCCTTCAAGAAGAGCGCGCGCGTGGTCGGCGACGTGATCGGCCAGTATCACCCGCACGGCGACCAGTCGATCTACGACGCCCTGGTGCGCCTCGCCCAGGAGTTCTCGGTTCGCTATCCGCTGATCGAAGGGCAGGGCAATTTCGGCAATATCGACGGCGATAACCCCGCCGCCATGCGCTATACCGAGGCGCGGCTCACCGAGGTCGCCGAGGCGCTGCTTGCCGGCATCGAGGAGAACGCGGTCGACTTCCGCCCGACCTACGACGGCGCAGCCGAGGAGCCGATCGTCCTGCCGGGCGGCTTCCCGAACCTGCTGGCCAACGGCGCCGCCGGCATCGCGGTCGGCATGGCGACCTCGATCCCGCCGCACAATGTCGGCGACCTGTGCGATGCGCTGCTGCATCTGATCCGGACGCCGAACGCCCGCGTCGACACCATCGTCGACCTGGTGAAGGGACCGGATTTCCCGACGGGGGGCATCCTGGTCGAGCCGCGCGAGTCGATCGTCGAGGCCTACAAGACCGGCCGCGGCGCCTTCCGCCTGCGCGCGAAGTGGGAGAGGGAAGAGCTGCCGCGCGGGCAGTACCGGATCATCGTCACGGAGATCCCGTACCAGGTCCAGAAGGGCAAGCTGATCGAGCGCATCGCCGAGATCATCAACGCCAAGAAACTCCCGATCCTCGAGGATGTGCACGACGAATCGGCGGACGACGTGCGCATCGTGCTCGAGCCGCGCACCGGCAACGTGCCGGCCGAGCTCCTGATGGAGCAGCTCTTCAAGCTGACCGACCTCGAGATCCGCTTCCCACTGAACCTCAACGTCCTCGACAAGGACAACACGCCTCGGGTGATGGATATCCGGCAGGCCCTGCAGGCCTGGCTCGACCATCGCCGCGAGGTGCTGATCCGCCGGTCGGAGCACCGGCTGGCCGAGATCGAGCGGCGGCTGGAGATCCTCGACGGCTTCCTGATCGCCTATCTGAACGTCGACAAGCTGATCAAGATCATCCGCGAGCAGGACGAGCCCAAGCCCGTCATGATGCGGACCTTCAAGCTCTCCGATCTGCAGGCCGAATCGATCCTCAACATGCGGCTCCGCGCGTTGCGCCGGCTGGAAGAGTACGAGATCAAGGGCGAGCACAAGAAGCTCTCGACCGAGCGCAAGGATCTGAAGGCGCTGCTCAAGGACGAGAAGCAGCAATGGGGCAAGATCTCCGAGGAGGTCCAGGAGACCAGGACGAAGTTCGGCCAGAAGACCTCTATCGGCAAGCGCCGCACCGAACTCGCCGACGCGCCGGCCGAGGTCGAGCATGCGCTGGAGGACTTCGTCGAGCGCGAACCGGTCACGGTGGTGCTGTCGGACAAGGGCTGGATCCGTGCCGCCAAGGGCCATCTCGACGACAAGCAGGCCGAGGAGCTGAAGTACAAGGAGGGCGACGAGAAGAAGTTCGTCCTGCACGCCCAGTCGACCGACAAGGTGCTGCTGTTCGGTTCGAATGGGCGCTTCTACACGCTGGGCTGCGACCGCCTGCCGAGCGCGCGCGGCCATGGGGAGCCGGTGCGATTGATGATCGAGCTCGGCAATGACCAGGACATCGTGGCGCTCGCCGTCTTCAAGGGCGGCCGCAAGTTCCTGGTGGCGTCCGATGCCGGCCGCGGCTTCATCGTGCCCGAGGACGAGGTCATGGCGCAGACCAAGAACGGCAAGCAGGTGCTGAACCTTGCCGACAAGGAGAAGGCGCAGGCGTTCAGCGTCGTGCCGGAAGGCGCCGATTCGATCGCCGCGCTGAGCGAGGGCCGCAAGCTGCTGATCTTCCCGATCGACCAGGTGCCGGAGATGGGCCGCGGTCGCGGCGTCACATTGCAGAAGTCGAAGGCCGACCAGCTCTCCGATGCGCAGGCCTTCAGGCTGGCCGACGGCCTGCCGTGGGGCAACCGGGTGATCCCGGCCAACGAGCTCAAGTTCTGGCGGGGCGAGCGCGCCCAGGCCGGACGCATGCCGGAAAAGGGCTGGCCGCGTGCCAGACGTTTCAAGGACTGACCGAATGGATCTGGTGCTGTTCCTGAAGACCGTGGTGATCGGCCTCGTCGAGGGCGTCACGGAGTTCCTGCCGGTCTCCTCGACCGGCCACATCCTCCTCGCCGAGCAGGTGCTCCACTTCGAGGGGCCGCAGGGCAAGGTGTTCGAGATCGTCATCCAGCTCGGCGCGATCCTGGCGATCTGCCTGCTCTACTACGCCAAGATCTTCGCCACGATTGGCGGCGTGGCGCGGCGCGATCCGACATCGATCCGCTTCGCCACGGCGGTGATCGTCGCCTTTCTGCCGGCGGCGGTGATCGGCGTGGTGCTGCACAAGTACATCAAGCTGATGCTCGACACGCCGATCGTGGTGCCGGTCGCTTTCATCCTGGGCGGCATCGCCATTCTTGTCATCGAGCGCTATGCGCAGCGGCCGCGAATCAAGACGGTCGACGAGATCGACTGGAAGACCGCGCTGTTCGTGGGCTTTTGCCAGTGCCTTGCGATGATCCCCGGCGTCTCGCGCTCCGGCGCCACCATCATGGGCGCGCGGGTGCTGCGCGTGGATCGTGCGACTTCGGCGGAGTTCTCCTTCTTCCTGGCCATCCCCACCATGCTCGGGGCTGCGGTCTACGACACCTACAAGAACTGGACGACCCTGGACTGGAATGGCGGCGGCCTGATCGCCATCGGCTTCGTGGTGGCCTTCCTGTCGGCCCTGGTGGTCGTGAAGCCGTTCGTCCGCTTCATCAGCCGCCACGGCTTCGGCGCGTTCGCCTGGTACCGGATTGCGGTCGGTGCATTGGCGCTCGTCCTGTTGCTCATGCATTGAGACTGTTGCAGTTCCGGTCCGGGTGTCATAAGCCCGCAACCCTCAGAGGATTCCGGAGTTTCATCATGCAACGTCGCAAATTTCTTCGCACGGCCGGCGTCGGCGCCGCAGCAGCGGCAGCCGCCGGTACGGTCGCGGCCCCCGCCATCGCCCAGTCGGCTCCCGAACTCAACTGGCGCATGACCTCGAGCTTCCCGAAGTCGCTCGACACGCTGTATGGCGGCGCCGAGTACTTCGCCAAGTTCGTGGCCGAGGCGACCGACAACAAGTTCCAGATCCGCACCTTCGCGGCGGGCGAGATCGTCCCGGGCCTGCAGGTGCTCGACGCCGTCCAGAACGGCACGGTCGAGATGGGCCAGACTGCCTGCTACTACTTCTTCGGCAAGGATCCGACCTTCGCGTTGGCGACCGTGGTGCCGTTCGGTCTCAACACCCGCCAGATGAACGCCTGGTACAACAATGGCGGCGGCGAGCAGCTCTTCAACGACTTCTTCAAGACCTACAACGTCGTCGGCATGATCGCCGGCAACACGACGGCGCAGATGGGCGGCTGGTTCCGCAAGGAGATCAAGACGCTCGAGGACCTGAAGGGTCTCAAGATGCGTATCGCGGGCCTGGCGGGGGACGTGATGGCCAAGCTCGGCGTCGTGCCGCAGCAGATCGCCGGCGGCGACATCTATCCGGCGCTCGAGAAGGGCACCGTCGATGCCGCCGAATGGGTCGGTCCCTATGACGACGCGAAGCTCGGCTTCGTGAAGGTCGCGCCGTACTACTATTACCCCGGCTGGTGGGAAGGTAACGCGGCGCTGCACATGATGATCAACCAGGACAAGTTCAACGCGCTGCCGAAGAGCTACCAGGCGGTCCTGCGCGGTGCGGCGGCCGCCAGCAACATCTGGGTGACCGGCAAGTACGACGCCGACAATCCGGGCGCCCTGCGCTCGCTGATCGCCAATGGCGCCAAGCTGCAGCCGTTCTCGCAGCAGATCCTCGAAGCCTCGTTCGTCGCGGCCAACGACGTCTATGCCGGCCTCGCGGCGAAGAACGCGAACTTCAAGAAGATCTACGATTCGCAGATGGCGTTCCGGAAGGACGGCGTGCTGTGGTTCCGCGTCGCCGAGAACACCTACGACAACTTCATGGCCCGACAGTCGGCCGCCAATAAGCTCTAGGGTCTGTTGAGATTCATCGGGAGTTTATCACGGCGGCGGCGAGGTAGATGGCTGCGGTGAAGCTGGTGTCGGTCTTGTCGGCGCGCATGGCGATGCGCTTGAACTCCTTGAGCCTGCCGAAGAAGTTCTCGATCAAATGGCGCCATTTGTAGAG
>Ga0209062_1004632_pt1 | contig 14122 bp, 11 predicted proteins | sample Coa_R2_2_FD_187158 | JGI IMG/M metagenome (GOLD analysis project Ga0209062, IMG submission 187158) | Surface soil microbial communities from Centralia Pennsylvania, which are recovering from an underground coalmine fire - Coalmine... | ecosystem: Environmental > Terrestrial > Soil > Unclassified... | reverse complement strand
TTCACGACCAACGTGATCAACCCGCCCATCACACGGGCCTCGGGCGGCTCGTCGGTCGGGCTCGGGTGGCAGCTCGGGCGCGAAGGGAACCCGGCGACGTTCCTCAACATCGGCGCGTTCGTCACCTCTGTCATCTACTTCGTCATCTTCATGGGCGCCATCTACTTCGCCGTCGTGGTCCCGTACCGCTACATCTCGAAGCGACGCGGCGCCGTCGTCTTCGGCGACCCGCCCGCCGTCAAGACGTGTCCGGCGTGCCTGTCCGACGACCTGCCCGCGGCCGCTTCGAAATGCAAGCACTGCGGAAGCGACCAGCCCACGGCCACCGCGCCCCCTGGGTGACGGAAAGGCTGACCGCGGCGCCTGCCCCCGCCTTTCCGCGCTCGAGCGCTGCCCATGGCCGCCCGGCTTCCCCGAGAGAAGGGCGGGCAGGGAAACCCGTTTCCCCGCACCTCGGCGGGCACCTCCACGGGCACCTTCCCGACGAAGGGCACGGGGGCCCGTGCTCGTGCAGGGGGGAGACACACACGTGGCCACGCCGTGCCGCCGGATGCGAAGATGGGCGGCGTGGGACCTGCGATCGGGGGTGCGGTGGGCGCGGAGCTGTCCGACGAGCAGCAGCTGTTCCTCGAGACCACGGAGAAGTTCCTCGACGCCTCCGCACCGGTGAGCCGGGTTCGCGAGCTCTTCGACGATCCTGCTGGCTACGACCGCGCCGCCTGGGAGCAGGGTGGCGAGCTCGGCTGGTTCTCGATGCTCGTGCCCGAGGAGCACGGGGGCGGCAGCGTGTCGGGTGCAGGGGTAGAGGACCTCGCCCTCGTCGCCCAGGTGCTGGGCCGGCACGTCTTCCCCGGGCCCGTGCTCCCCACCAACCTCGTGGCGGCGGCCGTCGCTCGCGCCGGATCTCCCGAACAGCGAGCCGAGCACCTGCCGGCCATCGCCTCGGGGGAGGTGATCGCCACCTGGGCCTGCGCGCTCGCCGGTGACCGCTGCTCCTACGACGCCATCGCCGTGCTCGCCACCGTGGAGGCCGGCACCGTCGTCCTCGACGGGACCGTCGCACCGGTCCAGGATGCCCACGTGGCAAACCTCCTGCTCGTGACAGCCCGGAGCGAGGGCGGCCTCGTGAACGTGCTCGTCCCCGCCGCAGCTGACGGAGTGACCGTGGTGCCGCTCCGGAGCCTCGACCTCGCACGGCGCTTCGCGGAGGTGCGCTTCGAGCGGGTCCGGGTGCCCGCGAGTGCCGTGCTCGGCGACGCAGCACGCGCGGCGGACGACGTCGACGCCATCTTCGATCTCGCCGTGGCCCTCCAGAGCGCCGAGACGGTGGGGACGGCTGACCGGCTGTTCGCCATGACCCTCCAGTACGCCAAGGACCGCAAGGCCTTCGGGCGGCCGATCGGTTCCTTCCAGGCCCTCAAGCATCGTCTCGCGGACATGGCCCTGTGGCTCGAGTCGTCGAGAGCAACCGCGGCCGCAGCCGTCACCGCCGTCCAGCTCGGCGCCCGCTCGGCCGAGGCGACCAGCGTGGCCAAGTCCTACATCGGCGAGCACGCGCCGCTCATCGCCCGCGACTGCCTGCAGCTGCATGGCGGGATCGGCTACACCTGGGAGCACGACCTCCATCTGTACCTGCGCAGGATCGAGTCGAACCGGGCCCTCTACGGCAGCCCGGCTGCCCACCTCGACCGCTTGGCCGGCCTGCTCGGCCTCGGAACGGAAGGGTCACGCCCATCATGAGCGACGACGTCGTCATCGAGCCTGCCGACCTGCACGAGTACCGACTGCGGGCACGAGCCTGGCTGCAGGAGAACATGACGCTACTGCGCCGGCGCGACGACGGCACCTACGAGGACCCCGACGGGTCCGATCCCCGCCCGGAGCGAGTGGCGCACGCGAGGGAACTGCAGCGCACCCTCTTCGAGGGTGGCTTCGCGGGCATCACGTACCCGGCCGAGTACGGCGGGCAAGGGCTCAGCCTCGACCACGAGCGGGTGTTCCTCGAGGAGTCCGCCGGCTACGACATGCCGACGCAGGTGTTCGCCGTGTCGCTCAACATCCTCGGACCGACCCTCTTGGCCTTCGGGAACCACCAGCAGAAGGCCGAGCACGTGCCCAGGATGCTGGCCGGAGAGGAGCTGTGGCTGCAGTTCCTCTCCGAGCCCTCAGGGGGCTCGGACCTCGCCGGCCTCCTCACCCGGGCCACGCGCGACGGCGACACCTACATCCTGAACGGCCAGAAGATCTGGAGCACCGGCGCACAGCATTCGGACTTCGCCATGTGCCCGGCGCGGACCCGCTGGGACGTGCCCAAGCACAAGGGCATCTCAGTCTTCATCATCGACCTCTCCTGGCCCGGCATCGAGATCCGGCCCATCAGGCAGATCAACGGCGGCGCGGAGTTCTGCGAGGAGTTCCTCACCGACGTGGTGGTGCCAGCGGCCAACCTGGTCGGCGAGGAGAACGAGGGATGGCGCGTCGCCCGAGGGCTCCTGCAGATCGAGCACGAATGGGTGGGCCGCAGCGGCGGCGGCCAGCGAACCCACGCCGGCGTCGACGATCTGGTGGCCCTGGCCAGGCGCCGCGGGCTCGAGGACGACCCCGGCGTCCGGCGCAAGATCGCAGCCATGTACGCGGCCCAGATGGTGCACGCCCAGGCTTCGGTCCGCGTGTCGAACGCGATCGCTGCCGGCCGCATGGACCACGGCTACGGCGGCGCCCTCAAGCTCTCGAGCGCCAACCTGGCCCAGCGCCGGTCCGAGCTGGGGCTCGAGCTCGCCGGCTCCGATGGCGTGGCATGGCACGAAGGCGACACGAGCGCCTCGTCGTGGTCGCACCAGTACCTCTCGAGCCGGAGCTCCTCGATCGCGGGGGGGACGAACGAGGTGCAGCGCAACAACGTGGGCGAGCGCGCGCTCGGACTGCCGCGCGAGCCCACCTTCGACCGCGACGTGCCCTTCAACGAGCTGCTGCGGGGCTGAACGGCGGGGACGGATCCGCACGTAACGACGACCCGACCAGGCGCCCCCGTGACCTCCCTCTCCGTCTGTTGCTTCACCGCGGAGCCTCTCGAGCGCACCGCCGCCATCTTCGACCTCTTCCGGCCCGTGGCCGACGAATTGGTGTGTGCCGTGGATTCCCGCGTGCCCACGAAGCGGCTCCGGTTGCTCCGGGTCGATGTTCTCGAGCGGCGAGAGTGGCGGAACTCGATCGAAGAGCACCTCCCCTGGCTGCACAGCCTCTGCTCCGGGAACTGGATCTTTCGGTTCGACAACGACGAGGTTCCGAGCCAGGGGCTCCTCAGGGAGCTTCCGGCCCTGGTCGAATCCACGGACCTGCTCCAGTACGTGCTCCCGCGCCGGTGGGTCTTCCCGGACATCGGCTCTTTCATCAACGAGAAGCCCTGGTCCGACGACGTGCACGTGCGGCTGGTGCGCAACGACCCTCGGGCGCTTCGCTTTCCTGGCGGACTGCACACCAACATCGAGGGCGTCGAACCAAAACGCCTGCTCGACCTGCCCTTCTACCATCTCGACTGTGTGATCAACACGAGAGAGCAACGCGAGGCGAAGATGGCTCGCTACGAGCAGGCCCATCCCGGTCTCGAAACGATGCCTGGTTGGTCGGTGAACAACCACTACCTCCCTGAGGTGTTCCAGCAGGCGCCCTCTGCTCCCTGCGACCCCGACGACGTTCGGCTCATGGCAGGCGTCCTCGCAGCCGGTCGTTCGTCCTCTCCACCGCCAGGACGCAGCCCGCGGTGGCGAGCGTGGTGGCGAGCGTGACCGGTCGGAGACGGGTCATGGTCGCGACATGCCCGCACCTGGACGTCGGGGTCAGCGGCACTGCTGGGGCCATGCGTCCCGAGGAGTCCTGCCCGTCACAGAGCCGCCCCCTCGCGCTCACAGCGGTGGAGACGTGACCGGCTGCCGAGACGAACGCCTCAGACGGCGATGCCGACGAGCTTCGTGTCGAGGTACTCGGTGATGCCCTCGCGCCCGCCCTCCCGGCCGAGGCCGCTCTCCTTCACCCCCCCGAAGGGGGCAGCGGCCGAGGTCGGGTTGATGTCGTTGACGCCGACGATTCCGAAGCGGAGGCGCTCCATCACCCGGAACGCGCGCCCGAGGTCGCGGGTGTAGATGTAGGACGCCAGCCCGTACTCCGTGTCGTTGGCCATGGCGATGGCCTGGTCCTCGTCGTCGAAGACGATCACCGGGGCGATCGGGCCGAAGGTCTCCTCGCGGTAGATCTCCATCTCGGGGGTCACGCCCGTGAGCAGCGTGGGGGCGAAGAAGCACCCGGCATCGAGCCCGTCGGCCGTGAGCCGCTCGCCACCGAGCTCGAGGGAGGCGCCCTTGGCCAGGGCGTCAGCCACCTGCCGTTCCATCTTGTCGAGGGCCGCGGTGTCGATCAGCGGGCCGACGGTCACCCCGTCGACGAGCCCGCTGCCGGCCTTCAGAGCTGCGAACCGCTCGCGCATCGTGTCGACGAAGGGCTTCGCCAGGTCGCGGTGGACGAAGAATCGGTTGGGGCAGATGCAGGCCTGCCCGGTGTTGAGGAACTTGACCGCAGCCGCTCCCTTGGCCGCGTGGACCGGGTCGGCGTCCTCGAACACGAGGAAGGGGGCGTGGCCGCCGAGCTCGAGGGAGACCCGCTTCATCTGGCGAGCCGCCCCGGCAGCCAGCAGCTTGCCGACCTCCGTCGAGCCGGTGAAGGCGAGCTTGCGCACCCGGGGATCGCCGAGCAGCGCCTCGCCGACCGGCACGGGGTCGGCTGCAGTGACCAGGTTGACCACGCCAGGGGGCAGCCCCGCTTCGTGGAAGACCCGGAAGGTCTCCACGGCGCACAGCGGGGTCTGCTCGGCCGGCTTGAGGACCACGGTGCACCCGGCAGCCAGGGCAGGGCCCACCTTCCGGGTGATCATCGAGATCGGGTAGTTCCACGGCGTGATGGCGCCGACGACCCCCACCGGCTGGTGGAGCACCAGGAATCGCTGGTCGGCGCGGGCCGACGGGATCGTCTCGCCGTAAACGCGCTTGGCCTCCTCCGCGTACCACAGGAGGAAGTCGGCGGCGTAGCGGACTTCGGTGCGGGCCATGCGGATCGGCTTGCCCTGCTCCTCGGTCATCAGCTTGGCCAGGGCCTCGTGGCGCTCGAGCATGAGCTCGTAGGCCCGGTAGAGGTGCTCCGAGCGCTGGTACGCCGTGAGCTGGGACCAGGAGGCGAATGCCTCGGCGGCGGCGTCGATGGCAGCCTTCACCTCGTCGGGCCCGCCGTCGGCGACCGAGTCGATCAGCTCGCCGTTGGCCGGGTTGCGCGACTCGAAGCGCCGGCCCGACGATGCCTCACGCCACTCTCCTGCGATGTAGACCATGGGGCCAGCCTAACCCGGTCCGCCGGGGGCCGGGCCCGGGCCCGGGGGACCGGTCCCCGGTACCTCGTAGGCGGCCAGCCAGTACTCGCGCACCATCCGCTCGGTGGTGAACCAGCTGCCGTTGAGGGCGATGGCGTGCCGGCGGACTTCGGCGAAGCGGTCCGGATGCCGGTAGAAGAGGGGGCCGACCGACGAGGACAGCTTGTCGTAGAGGGAGGCTGCATCGGCCCTGTCGGCTGCATCCGCCGCTGCGAGGTCGCCGGAGGGATCATCCTGGCCGGCCCCGGCCGAGCCCACCGGTGCCGGTTCTCGCCCAACGCTCCAGCCGGTCACCCCCTCGATGTGGCCTTCGATCCACCACCCGTCGAGGATGCTGAGGCTCGGCACCCCGTTGAGCGCCGCCTTCATGCCACTCGTCCCCGACGCCTCGTACGGCGGGCGGGGCGTGTTACACCAGATGTCGGTGCCCGCGCACAGAAGCCTCGCAAGGTCCATGCCGTACCCCTCGAGGAAGCACACAGGCAGCGTGCCCCGGAGCTGGCGGGCCGCGGCCACGATCCGGCGGATGAGCTCCTTGCCGGGGCCGTCCTTCGGGTGGGCCTTCCCGGCGAAGACGATCTGGAGGGGGCCCACCTCCTCCACGAGGCGACCGAGTCGTGCCGGATCGGCGAGCACGAGGTCGGGCCGCTTGTAGGCGGTCGACCGGCGGGCGATGCCGAGGGTGAGGGCGTCGGGATCGAAGCGGGTGCCGGCCCGGCGCTCGACCTCGGCGACGAGCAGCGCCTTGGCCTCCGCGTGGGCAGCGGCGATCTCCTCGAGGGGGATCTCGCGCACGTAGCGCAGGGTGGCGTTGTGGCGACGCCAGCCTGGCACGTGGCGATCGAAGAGGTGGGCCATCGGGCCTGCCACCCAGGTGGCGGCGTGCACGCCGTTGGTGATCGATCGGATCCGGCGCCCCGGGAACATGGCTGCGGCCACCTCACGGTGGCGCCGCGACACGGCGTTCGACCACCTCGAGGCAGCCAGCGCCAGCTCGGTCATGTCGAGGCGACCGCCAGGCAGCGGCACGTGATGGTCGAGGAGGCGCCACGCCTCGGCTCCCAGCAGCTCCTCGACCAGGTGCCGGTCGAAGCGGTCGTGGCCGGCAGGAACGGGGGTGTGGGTGGTGAAGACGCACCGGGCACGCACGGCGTCCCAGGCGGCGGGGTCGGTTGGTTCCTCCTCGCGCGACAGGAGCCCGAGGGCGAGCAGCGCCGAGTGGCCCTCGTTCATGTGATAGGTGCCGACCTCGAGGCCGAGCGCCTCGAGTAGGGCCACACCACCCTGGCCGAGCACGATCTCCTGGCGGAGCCGCATGGCCTCGTCTCCCCCGTAGAGGCGATCGGTGATCGCCTGGTCCTCGGGCTCGTTGGCGGGCAGGCGGGTGTCGAGCAGGTAGACCGGCACCTCTTCCCCCGTCACGCCCGCCACCGCCGCCCGCCAGGCCCCCACCCGAACCCTGCGACCGCCGATCTCCACGTCGACCTCGCAGGGCAAGCGCGCCAGGGAGGCGCCGGGTGACCACCGGGCGGGGTGCTCCCGCTGGCGGCCCTCGCCGTCGAGCTCCTGGTCGAAGTACCCCTCGTGGTACAGGAGGGTCACCGCCACCATCGCCAACCCCTGGTCCGCCGCCGCCCGGACATGGTCGCCGGCGAGCACGCCCAGCCCGCCGCTGTAAGTGGGCACGGCGTCGGAAAGGGCGATCTCCATCGAGAAGTACGCGATCTGCTGCCGCGCCGGGCTCGCCGAGCCCCCCGGTCCGCCATCCACCACCATCGCCCAACCTTCACCCAGCTCCGGCTGCCCCGTCCACCCCGCCACGTCAGCCCTGCCCCGTCCACCCCGCCACGTCAGCCCGCCACGTCAGCCCCGCCATCCGTCCACCGAGCTCAGGGGGCGGCACGTCAGCACCGCCACGTCAGCCGCCATCTGTCCACCACCGAGCTCAGGGGGCGCCACGTCGCCGCGCTGGACGCCCCCGCCGCCCCTCGCGCCGGGCCTCGCCGACGCGAGCACGGCCCGAACACCAGGGGTAGTGTCCGCCCGTCGCACACGCCACCGCGCTGCGGCAGGGCCGGAGACCGGGGCCGGCCGAGCGGGTGCCGCGTCGAGAGGAAGCGAAGCGAAAGGGTCCCGTGGACTTCGAGCTCTCCCCCAAGGCCAAGGAGTACCACGAGCGCCTCTCGCGCTTCATGGTCGAGCGCGTGGAGCCCGCCGAAGCCGAGTGGGATCGGTACCGGGCCGAGAAGGGCTGGGGCGACCACTCTGTGCCACCGGTCATCGAAGAGCTCAAGGCCGAGGCGCGCCGGCTCGGGCTGTGGAACCTCTTCCTGCCGGCCGTGGGTGGCCTGAGCAACACGGAGTACGCACCGCTTGCCGAGCTCACCGGCTGGTCGCTCGACCTCGCCCCCGAGGCGCTCAATTGCGCGGCGCCCGACACCGGCAACATGGAGCTCCTCCACCTCTTCGGTACGGACGAGCAGAAGGAGCGCTGGCTCCAGCCCCTGCTCGACGGCGAGATCCGCTCCGCCTTCGCCATGACCGAGCCCGACGTGGCGAGCAGCGACGCCACCAACATCCGGTGCCGCATCGAGCGCGACGACGACCACTACGTGGTCAACGGGCGCAAGTGGTGGACGAGCGGGGTGCTCGACCCGCGCTGCAGGCTCCTCATCGTGATGGGCAAGACCGACCCCGAAGGTCCCGCACATCGCCAGCAGTCCATGATCCTCGTGCCGATCGACACCCCGGGGGTCGAGGTCCTCCGGGACCTGACCGTGTTCGGGTTCTCCGACCAGCACGGCCATGGCGAGGTGCAGCTCACCGACGTGCGCGTGCCGGTGGCGAACCTGCTCGGTGAGGAGGGTGACGGGTTCGCCATGGCCCAGGCCCGACTCGGGCCGGGCCGGATCCACCACTGCATGCGCGCCGTCGGGGCGGCGGAGCGGGCCCTGCGCCTGATGGCAGAGCGCGCCACGCAACGGGTTGCCTTCGGCAAGCCGCTGGCCGAGCAGGCGACCGTGCAGCAGGCTCTCGCCGAATCGCGCCTCGACATCGAGCAGGCACGGCTGCTCACGCTGCGCGCCGCGTGGCTGATCGACCGCTACGGCACCAAGGCGGCGCGGACCGAGATCGCGGCCATCAAGGTGGCAGTGCCGAGGGCCGCCTTGGCCGTGATCGACCGCGCGATCCAGCTGTTCGGGGGTGCGGGGGTCTCGGGCGACACCCCGCTCGCCAGGATGTGGGCGTGGCACCGAGCGATGAGGATCTTCGACGGCCCCGACGAGGTCCACCTGCGCTCGCTGGCACGCGCCGAGCTGCGCCGGAGCGGCACCGGGCCCTGACGTTGCTCGTTCGGTGCCACCTCTGCGACCATGTGGGCCACCACCGACCACCTCTCCGGAGGACCACCGTGACACGGTTGTACACGTCCCTACTGGCCCTGCTCATCGTGTTCTCCACCGCCCTCGGCTTCCTCGCTGCCACCGCCTGGGACTCGTGGTGGGTGTGGGGCCTCGTCGGCGGCATCCTCGTCGTCGCCTTCCTCGCCCTCGGCGGGAAGCTCGTCCCGCCAGCCCGGACGGCGCTGCCCGCCCGCGACGCGGCGAGCGCCTCGGCGCTGCTGCGGGCCTTCGGCGCCCTGTGCATGGCCGAGGTGCTCCTGCTCGGCCTCGTGCTGTGGATCTGGGGCAACCGGACCTATGCCAGCTCCACCCCCTACCAGGTGTTGGGCCTCCTCATCTTCCTGGCCCTGGTGGGCGCGGGTGTACCTGGTGCGCTCACCACGCTGGTGCTCTTCTTGCGCTCGAGGGCGCTGCTCCATGCCGAGGCGCACCGCGCCGGGGCGCGCCACAGCGGAGCACACGACCCCGAGGCGCACCACCCAGCAGGCGGGACCCACCAGGCGGTCGGCGCCCCGCACTGAACCGGAGGCAGCGAGCCTCCCTCGAGGGGCGACGGGTCGGCTTGCCGGGCTGCCCGCGCCGCATCGGAACGGACCGGCGGCAGGAGAGGAGAGGACCGTGCAGTTCGTCGTGGAGTACCCCCTCGGCCTCGACGATGAGGGCCAGCCGTGGTCGAAGCCCTCGAGCATGGCGGCCTTCGCCGCCGCCCTCGAGGCAGCGGGGGTCGACGCTGTCGCGCTGACCGACCACCCCGCGCCGTCGAGGAAGTGGCTCGACCACGGCGGGCACGCCACCATCGACCCCTTCGTCGGGCTCGGCTTCTGGGCCGGCATCACGACGAGGTTGCGGCTCATGACGCTCCTGACCGTCGTCCCCTATCGCAACCCCCTGCTCATGACCAAGTCCATGACCGCCGTCGACATCGTGTCGGGCGGCCGGGCGACCTTCGTGCTCGGCACGGGCTACCTGCGCTCGGAGTTCCTCGCCCTCGGTGTCGAATTCGAGGAGCGCAACGCGCTCTTCGACGAAGCAGTCGACGTGGCGAAGGCATGGTGGTCGACCGGCGAGCTGCACTACGAGGGGAAGCACTTCACCGCCGTGGGCCAGGCCCTGTTCCCCCGGCAGGTCCAGCAGCCTCACCCGCCGCTGTGGCTGGGAGGCAACGCCGCCGCGGTGCGCGAGCGGGTGGCCCGCTGGGGTGACGGGTGGGCACCCCTGCTCGGCGGCGGCACCGTGCCCCGAACGGCGCGCACCGTCACAATCGCGACCGACGACGACTTCGTTTCGGCGCTCGCCGACCTTGGCGAGCGGCTCGAGCGTCACGGCCGCTCGCTCGCCGACATCGACGTCGTCGGGTCGCTCGACGCGACGCGCCGGGGGCTCGCCGACCCCGATGCGTTCCTCGAGGGCGTGGGGCGGCTCACCGAGATGGGGGTCACCTGGACGCACGCCCCGGTCGTGCGGGGCACGATCGCCGAGTCCCTCGACGCCGTCGCCCGCTTCGGCGAAGAGATCCGGGCCAAGGTCTGAGGGCTCAATCCCGGGGGGTCGGGACCGCTCACCGGCCCCGGTCGTGGGCGGGGTTGCCGCCCGACCGCACCCGGTCGTGGGCGGGGTTGCCGCTCGACCTGCAGGGTTGGACCGCTCGGGTCACTCGCCTCCGGTCAGCACCGGCAGCAGGGTCTCGAGCCACCGACGATGGGCGTCCTTCTCGCGCGTCTGGGGCGCCAGGACGAGATCGGTCACCCCGGCTGCGGCATAGGCAGCGGCTTCCCGGCGCCACCATTCGACGTCGAGGAGGTCGGCGTCGACGTGCAGGCGCACCTGGAACGTGAAGCCGGCTGTGTCGCGCCCCGCTGCGTGGAGCCGCTCCACGACGGCAGCCCGGTGCGAAGCCGCCCCCGCCGGGTCCATGCCGATGCCGTGCCAGCCGTCGCCGCGGGCCACCAGCCGGCGGGTCGCCGAGGGCCCGTTGCCCCCGACGAGCACGGGCAGCCCGCCCGGTCGGTACGGGCCGGGGTACGCCTCGACGCCGTCGAAGGAGAAGAACCGGCCTCGGAACGAGCTCGGACCCGGCGCCCAGAGCTCCTTCATGACGTCGATGAACTCATCCGCGTACGCGCCGCGCTCCTCGAAGGCGACGACGTTGACGGCCTCGAACTCCGCCCGGAGGGCGCCGACGCCCACGCCCACATCGACCCGTCCGTGGCTGAGCCAATCGATGGTCGCCAGCTGCTTGGCTGTCACGACCGGGTTGAGGTAGCCGAGCACGAGCACGCTCGTGCCCAGTCGGGCACGAGTCGTCGCCATGGCGGCCGCCGTCAGGGCAACAAGGGGGTCGTAGTAGTTGCCCGTCCCGAGCCGCTCGGCGACGAAGCCGGTGTGGATGACGTGGTGGCTCACCCAGAGCGAGCCGGCGCCGAGCTGCTCAGCGAGGACGGCCAGCTCGACGTCGTCGCGCGGGTCCTCGAGCCCCCAGCTGTTCGGCATGACGTAGCCGATCCGCATATGCACCTCCCACGCGACAAGCGTCCCTTCGATCCGGCGACCCGACGCCGCACGGGCGCCCCGTCGGCTGCCCGTGCCCACGGCCGCCACGGCGCCGGCTCGCGCACCGAGAGGGGGCGGCGCCAAGCGACGCTCCAGCGCACGGCGAGCACGACGGCTCAGGTGGCGCTCACGATAGCCTGCCGCCAACTGATCGCCGTCGACGTCGTCGTCCTCGCGACGTCCAGGCCCGAAAGGCGGGAGAGCCGACGCAGATGAACACGATGAAGATGATGAACAGGATGAAGCAGCGGCAATCCAGCGACGAGGCAGGCCGCACCTTGTGGTCACCGGCCCCGGCTGGTTCGCGGCGATGACCGTCCACCCCGTGTCCGGGTTCGACCTCGCCACGGTCGACAGGCTCCTCACCACGACACGAGCGGTCCGCCGACGCCTCGACTTCAGCCGCCCGGTACCACTCGAGGTGGTGCAGGAGTGCCTCGAGCTCGCCCTCCAGGCGCCCACCGGCACGAATGCCCAGACCTGGCGGTGGCTCGTGGTGAGCGACCCTGATCGTCGGCGGGCGCTGAGCGACCTCTACCGGCACCCGCCCGACGACCGGTCGCGCCGAGCGGGCACCGTCGAGCCCGACGTGCCCGACACGCCGCAGCAACGACGCGTGGCGGCGTCGGCGCAGTACCTGCGCGAGCACATGCACGAAGTGCCCGTGCTGGTCGTGCCCTGCGTCCTCGATGCCGGCGGCGCTGCCGGCTGGCCACCCTCGATCTACCCCGCGGTTTGGAGCTTCCTCCTCGCGTTGCGCAGCCGGGGCCTCGGCTCGGTGATCACGACGGTCCATCTCTACCGGAAGGAGGAGGCGGCGCGGATCCTCGAGATCCCTCCCGGCTACGAGCAAGCGTGCATGCTCCCGGTCGCCTACTACACGGGCACCGACTTCAAGCCCGCCCGGCGGCGTCCTCTCAGCGAGGTCGCCTTCCTCGACCGCTGGGGGAACCCGCTTCTCCCCGGCGACAGGTAGGGAGCCGCTCGCACGAGGGCAGCGTGACCGTGGCCGAACCTTCGTGCCCCGGGCGCGTCGGCGCGCCCCGCCGGGCTGCAACACCCGGCGGGGGGCCGGTGCGACCCCGGGCGGGGTGGCGAGCAGGAGGGCGGTGCGACGAGCCGCCGGGTCGAGCCGGGGGTTCAGCTCCAGCTGATCGACTTCACCTCGGTGAAGGCGGCGAACCCGTGGTGGCCCCACTCGCGCCCCACGCCGCTGTGCTTGTACCCGCCGAACGCGCCCCGCTGGCCGATCCCGGCGGGTGCGAGGCCCCACCCCGGACCCTGGCCGCCGCCGGGACCGAGGTCGGCCACGGCCGCCGAGCCCACGCCCTGGGCGCTCATGCTGCCCGCCCTGATCTGGCGGGCGACGTTGAACGCCCGGGAGGTGTTGGCGGCGATCACACCGCCGCCCAGCCCGTAGATCGAGTCGTTGGCGATCCGCACGGCATCCGCGTCCTTGCCCGAGTACGGGATGACGGTCAACACGGGGCCGAAGATCTCCTCCTGGGCGATCCGCATGTGGTTGGCCCCGACCAGGACGGTCGGCTCGTAGAAGAAGCCCTTCTCGAAGCCCTCGGGGCGCTTGGCGCCGCAGAGGACCTCTGCCCCCTCCTCGATGCCCGACGCGACGAGCCCCTCGACCCGCTGGCGCTGCTGTTCGCGGATGAGCGGGCCGAGGGTGGTGTCCGGGTCACGCGGGTCGCCGATCTTGACCTGGCCGAGCGCCTGGCGCACGCCTTCCTTGTAGGCGTCGAGCAGGTGCTCGGGAAGCAGGAGCCGGGTCTGGATGACGCATCCCTGCCCGCAGTGGACGAGCACGGCGCCGAAGCCGATGGAGCGCGCGTAGTCCTCGCTCACGTCGTCGAGCACCACCTGGGCGCTCTTACCCCCGAGCTCGAGGTGCAGCCGCTTCATGGTGGGCGCGCCGGCAGCCATGATGCGCCGCCCCGTTGCCGTCGAGCCGGTCATGGTGATCATGTCGACCATGGGGCTCGTGGTCAGGGTCTCCCCCACCTCGGCGCCGCCGGGCACCACGTTGAGCACACCGGGCGGCACCCCGGCCTCCTCGGCCGCCTGGGCGATGAGGAAGGCGTCGAGGGGGGTCCACGGGTGCGGCTTGAGCACGACCGTGCAACCGGCCGCGAGTGCCGGCGCCGTCTTCACGACGTTGAGCATGAACGGGAAGTTGAACGGCGTGATGGCACCGACCACCCCGACGGGCTCGCGCACGAGGGCCGACCCGGCCATGCCCGTGGGCGCCCCGGTCGGCGGGTCGACCTCGACCCACTGGAAGCTATGCTCGGCCAGGTCGGCGTTCGAGAAGAACATGCCGATCGAGCCGGCGGCCTGGATGGCGTCGGTCACGAAGCCCACCGACCCGGTCTGGGCGACGATCAGGTCGTGCAGCTCGGCAGAGCGGGCAAGAAGCGCCTGGCCCATCTTGCGCAGCACGGCCGCGCGTTCCGCCGGCTTCATCCACGGCCAGGGTCCCTCGTCGAACGCCCGGCGCGCGGCCTCGATGGCCCGCACGGCGTCCTTGGCCGTCGCCTCGGGCACCGACCCGATCGGCTCCTCGGTGGCAGGGTTGATCACCTCGATGGCGTTGCCGCCCTCCCCCTGCTCCCAGGCGCCGTCGATGAACAGCTCGAAGCTCCACGTTGCGGCCATGGCCTGACCCCCTTCTCGCACCCGTTTGCTGGCGGCCCCGGCCCTCGGGCCCGCATCGCTGCTCACCCTTCCGCTGTGCCCCGTGCTT
>Ga0209062_1004630_pt1 | contig 14128 bp, 11 predicted proteins | sample Coa_R2_2_FD_187158 | JGI IMG/M metagenome (GOLD analysis project Ga0209062, IMG submission 187158) | Surface soil microbial communities from Centralia Pennsylvania, which are recovering from an underground coalmine fire - Coalmine... | ecosystem: Environmental > Terrestrial > Soil > Unclassified... | reverse complement strand
CCTTTGTACCAGTTGATGAAGAAGGAACTGTTGAGTTCCAAGGTGATCGGTACCGACGATACCAGCGTAAAGGTGCTGGACCGGAAACTTCCCTTTGCCAGGATCGGGCGGATCTGGCCGTATGTCGGAGACGCGCATCATCCGGTGATCGTGTACGATTACACGCCCACCCGATCACGCGCCGGTCCAGCGAAATTTCTGGAAGGATACAAAGGGTATCTGCAGGCGGACGCCTACTCCGTCTATGACGCATTTTTCAAGTCTGAACGCGGCATGACCGAGGTCGGATGTTGGATGCACGCCCGGCGGTATTTCTTCAAGGCGTTGGAATCCGACGAGCCCCACATGGGACCGGCGCTGCACCTGATCGCACGCCTGTATGCCGTGGAGGAGCGCGCCAAGGCGCTGACGCTATCGGCGGAGCAAAGGTTGGCATTGCGCCAGCGGGTATCAGCGCGGCTGCTCAGCAAGCTCCACCAGTATCTGCTGGAATTGCAGCCGGAGGTCCTGCCGAAGAGTCTATCGGGCGCCGCGGTGCGGTATGCGCTGAATCAGTGGGAGGCACTGACGCGCTTTATTGAAGACGGCGAGCTGGAGATTGACAACGGGGCCACGGAACGGGCCAATCGCGACATCGCGCTGGGCCGCGGCAACTGGACATTCTTTGGCAGCGACGGCGGCGGCAAGACGGCGGCGGTGTTGCGAAGCTTCATCGCTTCCTGCAAGCGGCGCGGCATCGAGCCGTTTGCCTGGTTCCGCGACGTGCTCTCGCGCATCCCGGCGCACTCCATCACCCGGCTGAATCAATTGCTTCCCCATAACTGGAAGCCAACGATTTCCCCAGCCCAACCTTAAGCAATCGCCGATAGCACAAATCGAGGATTTTTCCTGCGGCGGTTTACGAGACGCTTACCACACTTCCGCATTCTCGGTGGCTCCCTCCTTCAACGCCAGCACATGCTTGCAGCCTTGACTGTCCACGCCGATCGCTGCCAGCACGCACTGGTCGCCGAAGTGCATCCCCTCCAGGTAGATCACCAGCAGATCCACCTCCTCAAATCGCCGCTCCAGCAATCGCTTCAACTCCACCTCGGAAGCTTCGATGGCTTCCCGACTCACCGCCGACCGCGAAACGCCCACCGTTTCGGCCATCTCCGGAATCACCCGCTCATAGCGCCGCGTGGAAACACCGTTGAGCAGGATCTCCAGCATCCGCTGGCCCGTCGTCGCCTCCTGTCGCATCGCTTCCTACGCCGGCACCGGCACCTCTCCACCGGCGCCGCGCCCCTTCTTGCGCAATCGTGGTCGTTGCACCCGCAGCTTGCGCTCCTTCAGATTCACTCGCCCTGGTTGGGGTCCATGCCAGCCCACCTCGCCGGCCTGGGCCTTTCCCTGCTGTGGCTCACCGGCCACCTGGCGAGCTGACAATCCCAGAACGGCCTCGATGCTGGCGCGTCCCATTACCTCGATCAGCTCGTCGATGGCCATCCGGCTCTGCTCGATCAGCTCTATCATCGGCAACAGCGCCTGGCCGTTGCGGACCAGAAACTCGGCCAGCTTCCGCTCGCCGGCCTTCCCCTGCTTGTCTATGGTGTGATAGCTTCGTTTCACGGCGATTCTCCCTTCAAGGTTTTGCCACCCCGATTCTATTCAGAACGGGCGAACCGCCGCTTCAACTTTCAACTACGAAGGGGACACCGTCGAGCGTAGCGAGCCCAAACGCAGCGAAGGATCTGCCGACTCCGGCGGCGCCGCGCCGGTCCCCATTCCGGACCCGAAGTCCCTGCCAAGCCGAAGCGCCGCCAGTTCACTGCCGAGTACAAGCGCTCTGTTGTCGAGCAGGCGGAAGCCTGTCGCGATGAGGGCGCCCTTGGAGCCCTGCTGCGCCGCGAAGGGCTGTACTCGTCCCATCTGACCACCTGGCGGCGCCAACGCGAACAAGGCGAGCTCCGAGCACTGGCGCCGAGGAAGCGTGGCCGCAAGCCTGTAGCCAATCCGCTGGCCCAGGAGAACCAGCGCTTGCAAGCGGAGAATGCCCGTCTGAGCCGTCGCCTCGAACAAGCCGAGCTCATCATTGACGTGCAAAAAAAGTATCGGCCCTGCTGGGGATCTCGCTGCCGGAAATCAAAACCGGCGAGGAGAACTCATGAACGCCGCCCACCAGCTCGGCCGAATGGTGGGCCGGGCGGCTGCCTGTCGCGCCTTGAACGTGCCGCGGGCTTCGCTCTACCGGCATTTTCGTCCCGGCGCGCTACGGCGGCGGCCTGCCGCCGCGGGTTGATCTTCTATTGCCGGGCTTCGGCCGCGATCCGCCGCGACCGCCACAGCACAACGATCGCGGCTGCCAGCCACCACAGCGCCTGAAGCGGCGCGAAGGACGTCACCGCCGTGGACAAGATCCGGTCATATAGCGAGGTGATTCCGAGCACGAAGAAAGCGGCCCCGATAAAGAGCGCCAGAACGCTGAATATCCGCGGCAGCAGAGGCGATCTCCAAAGTACCGCGCCCAGCGGCAGGAATAACGCTGGGGCGGCGATGAAAAAGTACAGATGCTGGATGGCGTGGCCGATCGCGTTGCTGATCTCGCCCATGAGCGCCGGAAGCGGATCGAGCGCGCTGATGTAGAAAACCACCTCGGCCAGGCTGACTATCATCAGAATGGAGGCGCCGAGCAGCGTCAACCATCCGGCGAGGCTGTCCGTCGCCCCGCTGAGCTTCACAAGCGTTAATGCAAAGCTCACGATCAGCCACGGACCCACCGCTTGCAGCCACGCTCCCCACATCACGGTGCGAAAGTGCGTCGCGGCGAATGCGAGGAGCTGATCGGTGGTGGCGCCGACCGGGGGCCCTTGATTGATTCCGAACGATTCAATCAGCATCAGAACGCCAACGATCCCGGCGGTCGCCCCGAAAATCGGCAGGGCTCTGGGAGAAAGCTGCTTCGTCATTTAACTTAACGTGCCTCCGTTCACCTTGCGATACGTATTCAAATGTGCCTGAAGTTCCGTGCACAGAGGCGGCGTTTTCAGCGCGCCGGGATCTTGACGTGGAGGCTGGAATCCGGTAATATGACAATTCGTTAACGTTTCGCTACGATTCGGCGTTAGGGTATTTCTAGAGGCTCATTTTTCCCGAAAAAAGGGCCTGCCGAAATAAATCTGATCTTCGGAGATGCCGGGAGACTCATGAAGCAGCATTACTTCGTTGTCGTTCTGGCGCATTCCCTGCACGGACGGCTTCGCCGGATTCACATCCCACATCAATCCATTTATATTGTTCTGGCTTTAGCACTCTTCGGTTCGGTCTCGCTGTTTGGGATGGTTTCCAGCTACCTCCGGATGACATGGAAGGTCGCCAATTATAATTCGCTTCGCGATGAAGTCGCCACGCTGCGCAGTAAATATCAGGAGCTTCAGCGCGAGGATAACCAGAAACAGGAGGAGCTGGCGTCGCTGCAAATCATGGCCAGCGAAGTCACCGCCGCGCTGGGCATCAAGCAGCGAATGGAAGGGGAAGACGATTTTTCAAGCGAAGGCACGCTTGCGCCGACCTACAAAGAATCGATCGAAACCTACAATTTCCTCAAATCGGCCAGCTTTTCGCGCCTGGAGCATATGTATCCGCGCTCCTGGCAGAAGAACACGATCCCCAGCCTGTGGCCGGTGAACGGAACGGTGCTGAGCCGTTTCGGCGATCGCGAGGATCCGTTCAATCCGGAAGGCGGCTCGCATTTTCACACCGGCGTGGATCTTTCCGCATCGATGGGGACGCCGGTTCACGTCGCCGCCGACGGCGTGGTGCTGACGGCGGAATACGCCGGCCGCTATGGACGAATGGTGGTGGTGGATCATGGCAAGGGGATGCAGACCCGGTACGCGCACCTTTCGCGATTTAATGTAGTGCCCGGACAGGAAGTCCGGCGCGGCGAGGTGATCGCGTTTTCGGGCAACACCGGACGCGTGACGGCGCCGCATTTGCACTTTGAAGTGCGGGTCGGCGGAAGCGCGGTGAATCCGTATCCGTATTTGTCGCGATCGGCGATGCTGCAACAGGTCCAGCCCGATCTGCCGTTCTAATACCGCCGGTAGTGTCTGGACCCGTGTGCCGTGGCTGACCACGATATTGCTCGCCACGCGGCACTATGCTGCACGATCTTCGTCTAACCATTAGCAATCGCGGCTCATTTCCCGTATCGACAAGCCTGACGGCGTGGGCAAATCTGGCACTGTTCTTGCACATCGCACAGTCGGGATGTCGTTATCGCACAGATGCCTGATTTACTTCATTGCATTGATGCCGGTTTTCGGCGGCAGCGTTGATCAGACGCTGCCGTCATTCTTTTTTCGGAACGAGGATCGTTCCAAAGCGGAATTTCAGTTCATTCTGAACAGCATCAGACTGCACGCGGGTTTTGGCAGGGAATCGGTTGTGTTTTGGAACGAAAAAGGTAAGGCGGCGATTCGCTTTGTTCACGCCAGTCCGGACGCCGTGCTCGAATCGGCTTCGGCGGCCGGCGGAGTCGCCAACTTTTTGATCGGCCGAGATGCGAAACATTGGCGCACCGGCGTTGAAATGTATTCGAAGATTCGATACCGGGAGCTTTATCCCGGCATTGATGCCGAGTATTTGGCGGCGGGCGGTCGTATGAAGTCGCAATTTGTCGTATCGGCCGGCGGAGATCCGGGCCGAATCCGGATTGCGTATCCCTCTTCCGGCGTTTTGGCCATTGAGAAGGGCGGCAGTCTTGTGTATCGGCAATCGGGATTGGAGTTGCGCGAAGAGGCGCCAGAGGTCTTGCAAGGCGGCAGACGCATCGCAGGCAGGTACAGGCTTGTGGACGATCATACGGTGGGGTTCGAGATCGGCGGCTATGATCCCGGGCAGACGCTGGTGATCGACCCGGTGGTTTCTTATTGCACCTACCTGGGCGGAAGCGGATTGGGCGCGGTGACCGCCGTGGCGACGGACAGCTCCGGCAACGAGTACGTGGCCGGTTATACCGAGGCCTCGAATTTTCCGGTCAGCGGCGGGATCCAACTGTCGAACCGCGGCGGCGTGGACGCGGTTATCGCAAAGCTGAACCCCACCGGCACGGCGGTCGTTTATGCGACGTATATCGGCGGGTATGGCGATGACCGGGCCGCGGCAATCGCCGTGGATGCCGCCGGAGAAGCCATTGTCGTGGGATCTACGGCGTCAGCCAATTTTCCGCTTGCGTCGGCGATTCGCGCGACTCTTGGCGGCGGACGCGACGGGTTTGTCTTGAAGCTGAATGCCGCTGGTAACGGCCTGGTTTACAGCACCTACCTTGGCGGATCGGGTTGGGACCAGGCGACGGCGGCCGCTGTGGATTCGGCCGGTAATGCATATATAGCGGGCGATACACAGTCGAGCGATTTCCCGGTGCTCAGCGCGCCGCAGCCGGCATTGGGGGGGGCAACGGACGCGTTTGTGGCGGAATTGAATCCCACCGGAGCTGTTCTGTTCAGCACTTATCTCGGGGGGATATCGGCGGAGCATGCGGCGGGCATCGCCGTGGATTTAAGCGGCAACATCTACGTGGCGGGCGGCACCTATTCAAGCAACTTTCCGGCAACCGGCGCTGTCCAGGCCAGCAATGGGGGCGGCGAGGACGCTTTCGTCACCAAGCTTACGGCTTCGGCGTTCTTATACAGCACTTATCTGGGCGGGAGCGGCACGGACCAGGCGAACGCGATCGCAGTTGACGGCAGCGGCGATGTCTATATCGCGGGCACAACAACTTCACCGAATTTCCCGGTTACCGCGGGCGCGCTTCGGACCGCTTTCAATAATATTTCCGACGCGTTCGTTGCGAAGTTGAATGCCGGCGGGTCCAGCCTTGGGTATGCATCGTATTTGGGGGGCAGCGCCTCGAATGGCGTTTACGGAATCGCAGTCGATAGCCACGGAAATGTATATGCCGCCGGCGCGACGACCTCGTGGGACTTTCCAGTGGTGAATGCCATTCAATCGACTCTGAATGGGCTCCAAAATGCCTTTATTTCGGAGTTGAATCCCTCCGGATCGATGCTGCTGTTTTCGACGTATTACGGCGGGTCCGGAGCCGACATAGCGTACTCGATTGCGCTGGACGCCTCCAATATCTACGCGGGAGGGCAAACGAGTTCGTCAAACTTTCCGCTGGTCAGCGCACAGGAGCCTGTTTGGGGCGGGACTGCAACAGGCTGGGCGATGAAGCTGGCAAAACCTGCGTTGCGCCAGGAGGCTCCGCGGGATTTTCTGGGCAATCAACGCTCGGACGTGTTGATCTATGATCCAGTCTCGGGGACCGCCTACACCGGCTTAAGCAATGGCGACGGAACATTTAATTACGTCTACAACCTGTTCACCCCAGCCTTTGACATCTTGCTCAGCGGCGATTGGACCGGCTCGGGAAGAGCGGGCATGGTCGTTTATTCGAGCTCGACCGGCCTGGCCTACATTGGAACGAGCAATGGCAATGGAACTTTCCAATTTTCGAGCATTTTCTGGAGCCCGGGGTATAGCATGGTCGTGGCCGGTGACTGGAACGGGGACGGAAAGTCCGATATAATCCTTTACAATCCAGCGACCGGGACCATGTACACTTTGTTGAGTCAAAGCGCTTCCGGCGCTAATTTTATCTATCAATATTCTTTAATCAGCGCAAATTTCACGAATATTGCCGTCGGGGATTTCAACGGAGACGGCAATTCCGACATTTTGCTCTATCGCGCATCGGATGGACTGTGCTTTCTTGGATTGAGCAATGGAAACGGCGTTTTTCAGTATTCCGCGGTTTTTGCCAGCCCTGGATTCGACGTCGAAGTTGCTGATTTCAATGCCGACGGAAAAGCAGATGTGATTCTTTACAACGCGAAAAACGGTTCGGCGGCGGTCGGCTTGAGCACCGGGGCGGGCTTCACGTTTACGCCGCAAAGCTTTGCTCCGGGGCTGGTGGTCCGCACGGGAGACTTCAACGGCGACGGAATCGGAGATATCGTCCTGTATAACCCCTCCACAGGCGGCGTCGAACTCGGTCTTGGAATGGGCAACGGAAGCTTTACGACGTCGATGTTTTCCTCAAGCGGCGGCGCTACAAGCGTTGTTGCCCAGGACTTGAACGCGGACGGCAAGACCGACCTGCTCTTGTATAACCGTGCCAGCGGCGCGGAGTTTTCCGGGATCAGCAGCGGTTCCGGTTTCACTTTTTCCTCGTCGTTTTGGGGTTCTGGCAGGACGCTGGCCCAGTAATTCTCGAACTTGTGCTGCGAATTCTCGCTTTTCGGTTTATGAGGCAGAACGCTCGCTCCCGGCGGCATCGGCGGCGGGCGCTTCGACCGGCGCGGATCTCCATAGTTCCGACCACAGAAATTTCGCAAGGCGAATCCCGGTCGGCAGCAGTTTAAAATGCGTCGTGTTCCACGGACGTGAAGTTTCCGTAACTGGAAATTCGCAGCGCGCAAGATGCAAACGGTAGGCTCGCACGACCATCTCCAAATCAATGGTGACACCGGATTCAGAAGGGCGCATCAGGAGGAAGGCGCTGCGCGTGAATCCTTTTACTCCGTGCAGCACATCCGAGATCAAATCGCCTTCGCGGCGCCACAACAGCGACGCGATGCGCGCCAGCACGTTGATTCCCCATTTCCTGGGCCGGAAAATCTTATCGTCTTCCTCGTTGCGCCCGCCTTTGCTTACCCGGGTTGGAATCACCAATTGGTATCCCTGACGCAACTTACCGCTCATTACCTGGAGAATCTTGGGGTCCAGAGTGCCCTTTGGAAAGAAGACCAGAATATGCTCGCAGCGCGTCATTTCGACGGCATGCCAATAGGCGGCATTCAAACTTTTGCGCGGCTGCCGGTAGACGGGCACGGCGTAGCTCTCGAAAACCTCGACCGTGCCATCCGTGCTGCCGCCATCGATGGCGAAGACCTCGTCGAATTTTTTCAAATCGATGTTTGGAAGGTCATGTTCGCAGCCGGCTCGCTGATTCCAAACAACAAAACACAGGGCCACTTTCGGTTCGCGCATGAAAAATGACAAGCATAGCACGTCACGTTACGTTGCGGGCGGGCACGGGTGGTTTCTTTGTTTTCCTCGCGCCCTGCCGGGCGGCGGCGGCGAGCAGTGCAATCCCCAGAAGAAAAGAGGAGAAAAGCAGCCAAAACGCGACCGCAGCTGCCGGAATTTTGCGCTCGGTCCAGGCTCGGATCATCAGCGATTGTGGGTGCGCGAAAGGCGCGGCATCCACGGTTTTCCACGGCGGAGCATCGGGCGGAACGGCGTAAAACCAGTGATGCGCCGTGGGCCACGGCTGGGGCGCGGCGGCTCCAGAGTTTCCGTATTTCAACCAGATTTCGAACAATTTTTCATTAAAACGGATGTGATTCCAAACGGGATCGCCTTGATATGCTTCGAGCGTATCCTGCCCGGCCTGCGTCGCCACGGCTTGCAGCGATCCGTAGGCGAAAAAGGATCCGAGAAATGAAACGATAAACCCGGCCAGGATTACGCCGGCCAAAGCGAGCCGCAACCTTGCGCGGCATTCCAGGGCCGCCAAACCAAGGCACAACACCAGCGGGACGATGGCGGAGTGGAGATAACGCGGCCCCCAGGTTTCATCGGACCAATCCGTCAGCAGTGAAAATCCGCCCACCAGTCCGCCCAGAGTGAGTAGGGCGAACCACTTCACCGGCGCGTGCTGTGCAGGAATTTCGGCCAAACTTACCAGTCCGAGCAGCGTGAGAGGAGCATAAACAAGCAAGCCCTTGTTGGGCGAGCCCAGGAACGCGGCGGCGTTGAGGAAAAACGACGCCGCATCCGGGACCATCCACTGCTTCAGAAATCCCGACGTGCCTCCGATTCTGTCCCAGAAAAGCGAACGAGTGTAAGCGTTCGCCGCGAAAACCACGACGACGGCCAGCGAGCCGAGGATCCACCGCGGCCGCAACACTCTCTTTAAGACGCCGTGGTTGTTCCGCGCGTCCTCATAAATCAGGAATGCCACTGCCGGCGCGAGAAATACGCCGGTGGACTTCACCGAGATGGCGGCGGCGCAGCAGCCGTAAAACAGGATAGACCGCAGCCAGCCGCGGGTCCCATGGCACAGAGCGAGATACGCGGCCAGAAAAAGAGCGAGCGACTGCTTGGTTTCGAGCCCGATATAGGCATAGGGCCACAGCATTGTGGCAAAGCCCGCGCTTAGCGTCAGGGCCAGGCTCCATCGTGTTCTTCCGGTAACGCGCTCGATCCAGGCAAACAGGATGGCGAGTAGCAGCGCTGTACTGAAAACAGGCCCGAGGGCGAGATAACGGTCTTGCCACAGATTCTTATCGGCGGCTGCCCGGCCGAGGGTAAGAAAGGGCAGGTCAAAGAGCAGAGGCGCGACGCCATTTCTCGACCAGTCGATGGCGCCCGGGGCAGGATCGTGCCGCAGCAGGCTTATCGCGTGGGTGAGAAGCTCATCGCCGGCGCGCATCTCTTCACCGGTGTATCCCATGCCGGCCACGGCGCCGGGCGTGAGCGAGAAATAAACAAGCGTCAGGCCGGCGAATACCAGGGCCGCAAGGCGAAGCTTCTTCATCCACGCCGCGTTCCGTCGAGCGATCCGATGTGTTCGCACACGTCGACCCAGGTGTCAAGGTATTGTCCGATCCGCCGGACGTAGTTGCCGACGCCAGGCAGTCTCACGCAGCTTTCCAGATCGTCCGCGCGCGAACGCAGGGCGCGGGCAAGGCTCCGCGCGGCCGAGGAATAATCGCCGCCGCTGAGCTCGGCTGTACGCAAAAGCTCGATTAAGTGCGGCGTAACGATCATGCCCCAAATCTCGGCTCGCAGATCGGCCAGCAGATCGTGAGAATTCCGCAGGTGAGACACGACGGGGCTTCCAATCCCGATGTATTCTCCCAGATGCTGCGCACAGCGCGTCAAAAAATAACCGGACCAAATATCGCCGTAGCGGTCGAGCCGCGCGCCGGGCAGATCCTCCAGCATCCGAACGTAGTAATAGGCGGGAATGGCGCGCCGCGCGACGGATGTGTTCTGGGTGTTGATCGGCGACCAAGTGCCCAGGTCCAAGGCGATTTCACGGCGCCGCGTATCGGTCGCCTTGAGGGGAAACGCCAGGCGCGTTGCCGCGTCCACGTCGGGATCGCCGAGCCACAGTCCGGCCTTTGCGACCACGGGGATGGTTTCCATGGCGCGCGAACGCACCGAGCCGTTGCGCATCGCATGCGGAAACCCTCTGGCCACCGCGCGCGCAGGAGGATCCAGAATCAATTCATCGCAGATGTTGTACCAGCCGTTTTCGCTCTGAATCACTTCCCGCCAGACTCTGGCGCCCGTGAATTGATGGCCCGCGTAGAAGTCGCTTTCGGGGATGCAGAAGTTGTCGTCGTCGATCGACACCAGTACTTTGCAGCCCTCCTCGAGCGCGCGCAAAAATCCGATATTCCGGCGGTTGTCGGAGTTCCAGGGGATGATCGCCGCCAGGTCCGGATAGGGCTCCAACCACCGCTGCTGCGAAGCGGGATCGAGGTAGACGACATCGAGCCCGCGCTTTCTTTGCTCGGCTGCATACTCGGCCGACTGCGGCGGCGTTTTGCGATCGGCGACCACCCAGATTCGAGTGTCGCGGAGATGACCGTACCGTTCCAGGTTCTGGCGGTAAGAATCAAGAAACACGGGGACCGCGATGGTGGTCGCCACGATGTGCATGGATGGCATAAAGCGCTGATTTACGTGCTGTAAGGCGTTCCGGACGGGCCCAGGTACGCGGTTACAAATCTACCGCACTTCAGCCGCCCGGGGAGCATTCTAGAAGTATAGCAGGCCGGTACGCTTTTCTAGCTCGCCGCGCGCGGCCTGTTTTTTCCCACCAGGAGCACAAAATCCGACGGCAGCAATCCCCTTTCGATCATCGTTTCCTCCAGGCCGTTAATGCAATCGATCATGTGATCGACTTCCCGGTCATTATCCGGAAAATTCTGGACGATGCCGGAATAGAGCAGATGCTGAATCGTGCCGCCGAGGTTTTGGTGGCGCACAACATCGAAATATTGATAAAAAAGAGGCACGATTTCATCCGACCGGATTGCTTCACTTGGGCAGACCTTGATGACTTCCTCCGGCGTGCTTCTGCCCTCCAACAACTTTTCCATGCCATTCGCGTACCGGCGCAGCGGTTTGGGAATGATCGCTAACAATTGGTTGACGACCGACAACTGAAGATCGGTCCATTGAAAGCGGGGAGGACCGGCGAACTCCTCGATAATGAAATACCCGTTGGGGGTGAGCGCCTGAGCGACCTGGCTGAAGATGTGCTCCAAAGCGCTAAAGTGATGCACGCTGTGCAGAGCATAAATCAGATCGTAATGGCAGTGGGCCAGGCGGGCCGTGTTCACGTCAGTGGCGATAAAGCGGGCCCTCTGGTCCTGGCCGGGGGCGTCGAAGCGGGACTCGTCCAAATCGATTCCATCGCAGTGTTCCACCGTTCCGGCATTCAAGGTTTCGAGCAGCGCCGCGCCGCGCCCGCAGCCAAGCTCCAAGCCGTACTTTCCCGGGGCGCCGAGCTGGCGGCGGAACCAGGCTCGCCATGGCAATCCGCCGAGCAAGCCCTTCCTGAAATAATGATGCGCGATACGCGGATGGTTTAGCCAGAAGACGCGCTCGCCGGCTTTGGTCCGCCGTTCGACCTCATTCCAATGGTCCACTTCGGATTGCGTGTCTTGCGGGCGGGGCAAAGGAGAAGCGGGCCCTTTTTGCCCGTGGCCTGATTTGCGAAAAAGCTTTGACAGCTTATACACAGAAGCTACCCGGGTCAAATCTGGTCTCTTCCGACGCCGGCCGCACACCGGCCCGCGTGCGGTGCGCGATCCATCGCCTCTTCCACTTTTCCTCGAATCTTCTGCGATTTGCATCGAAGATCCGGTTGTATTCATCCGGAGGAAGTTTTGAAAACGACGCCTGGCCGAAATGATGCACGAAACAATCTTCGGCGACCACCACCCGCAAGCCGCGCTCCTTCACTTTCAGGGATAAATCGTCATCTTCGAACATGCCGATCTCGTAACGCTCGTCCAGACCGCCGAGTTCCTTGAAAACACTGTTGCGCATCAAGGCGCAGTAGAGCGGGACCACGGCGACGTCGTGCAGTTCGCCTCTGCGGGCGCGCGCGATGCTCAACGCGAACCGCTCCATTTCCTGCTGGTTTCGATAGTCGACGGTGATTTTGACTTCGTTGCCGGCGAAATTCGTTACCGGACAGATGAGTCCGATCGACGGGTCCCTTTGGAGATGCCGGAGCAAGCGCCCCAGCCAGCCTGGAGTGACCAGGGTGTCGGCATTCAGGAAAACCAGATAGTCGCCGGTGGCGAGTCCGGCCGCGACGTTGTTGGCGCCGGCGAAACCGCGATTGGAAGCAAGAGTCTCAATCCTCGTCTGCGGATGCGAAGATGCCAGCCGCCGGGCGATCAGGACCGTATCGTCGATCGAATGGTTATCCACGAGGATGACTTCGAGGTTAGGGTATTCGTTGCGGAATAAGGCGCGCAGGGCCGGTCCGATATATTCGGCGCAATTGTAGGTGACGACCAGCACGGAGATCTTCGGAAACTTGCCGCGAATCGCCGAATCGAGCGCCGCAACCCGGCTAGCCCAGGTGTTCTTGCGCGCGAAATCTATTCTGGCCTGGCGCCGCTGGGGGTCGACGTCCGCAACCGCTTCGTCGAGCTTTTGGGCGAATTCCACTGCGCCTTCCGCCAACCAGCACAACCCCGCGACGCTGTGCAACTCCTGCATCGCGGTTGCGACAACAGGCTTGCCTTGGGAGAGATATTCGTACAATTTCACCGGATCGGTTGCATGAGTGACCTGGTTCAGCTTAAAAGGAATGATGCAAACGTCGAATGCGGCCAGCAGCGAGGGCATCTGCTCGTATGGGCGGGAGCCTAAGAACCGGACGTTCGGCAATGCCTCGAGCGCGCGAATATCGCGATCGAACACTTGCCCGGCGAGGACAAAAGAATACTGCGGACGCGAACGCGCGACCTCATAGAGTAAATCGAGGTCGATCCAGTCGGCGATGGCCCCGAAATATCCGATCACCGGTTCGCCGTCGCGGCGAAGTCCCTCCAAGGGCTGCGCGCTCGAGAAGAAGTCGAAATCGGCGCCGTTCCGCGCCAGCACCGGCGCGAGCGGCGGCGTGTCGAACTTGCGGCGGAGCCGTTCCGCCGTGACCGCGAGGACATCGCATTCGCCGGCGAGCTTGCGTTCTTCCGATCGATTGAACTCGCCGAGATTCTCGAAGGTGTCCCAATCGTCCATGCAATCGTAGAGCATCACGCCGCCATGTTCCTCGCGGAGTTGCAGGGCGAGCCGCCGCCAGAACGGAAGTTGTACGAGAATGGCCGATTCGGAAACCGCAAAATCGCGATATACGGCGCGGAGGCCTTCCGCGAAACAGGCAACCGCGCCGGGAGCGAATTCTTTCAAATACAAATCCATTGCCGGCGCGCGAAGGCGAATTTCCCAAATGTTCTCGCGCAGCTTTCCGATTTGGTATGGCGCAGGCGAGTCTTGAGGAATGGTTTTTGTGGCTGTAACCCACAACACGCGATGTCCCTCGCGCGCCAACTGCGCCGCGATCTGCTGCGGACGCTGGAATCGAAAATCGAAGTCGATGATGGCCAGCACGATGACGTCATACTTTCGCGGCGGCGGCGCAATCACGTCCGGAGTTTTTACCACGGCAGGCACTGGAACGGCCAGGGGGTGAAGATATTCCTCGGGTTTTGGAAAGGCCAGTTCATAATCGTCCAGCGGCTCGCGCGGACCGAAAACCAGGCGCCACCATCCCGACCAGCCGCCCCGCACAACAAGCGTGTAAGCGCGCCGGATCGCGAGCATGATCTTCCAGGCTCGCTGCGCCCGGTATTCCCGGAGGCGGCGATCGAAGGCTTCAGAGAACCGGCTGGCCGACTCGGAAAATGAACCGACCAGCCGTTTCAGTTGCTCCTCTTGCTCTTTCGCGGACGCCTCGATCGCTGCTTTCTCGCGTAAGGAACGGTCCAGATTCTCGCGGTTTCGGAGCAACTCCGCTTGCAGCCGATCTTCTTGCTCTTTC
>Ga0209062_1004628_pt1 | contig 14132 bp, 14 predicted proteins | sample Coa_R2_2_FD_187158 | JGI IMG/M metagenome (GOLD analysis project Ga0209062, IMG submission 187158) | Surface soil microbial communities from Centralia Pennsylvania, which are recovering from an underground coalmine fire - Coalmine... | ecosystem: Environmental > Terrestrial > Soil > Unclassified... | reverse complement strand
GCGTTCGCAAAACAACGTTTAAGCAGGCAGTCAATGAAACGCTGCGCCGTGGCCTGCAGGAGATGCTTAGCCGGCCGAAGAGCAACTCCTTTCGAACCGTACCTGCCGATATGGGCACATTTGCGCATCTGAATTATGACAACATAGGGGAGTTGATGGAAGTCGCGAAGAGAGCCAACGGCCGCTGATCCTGGTCGATGCCAACAAGGAACGCAATCCCGCCCAGCAGCCCAAGTCCTCGCGAGAGATTCACGCTGGTCGCACGATAAGGTTAATACTCGTTTCCGAGCATGACTGTTACAAAAGGCTCGGCTCTGACAAAGCTGTGTTTTGGATGAGTGGTTATGTAGTATGTCGCCGCTACCCGGTTCGGGCTTGCATCGGAAGCAATCATGAAAGCGACTCCACGGCATAAGCCAGGGCTCCGGCGGCTTTGCGCCACTGTTGTCTGCTCGCTTGTCTTGTTGGCGGCTCGACTCGGCGTTTCGGAAACAAATGATTTCCCATTCGTGCCTCCCTGCCGGGCGTTAGTCGCTGCCGCCATTACCAATCATTTCCCCGGTCTGGGTTTTGATGAGCCGATTGAGACAAACGCTCTAAACCCGGGGGATTCAGCCACGATTCTGGCAACTCAGTTTGAGAAAGGCGGCCGTCGCGAGCAATGGGTGATCTTGCTTCAAGTCGTTGCGCCAACCGAACGCGAACAAGCTTCCAAACCGGCCCAGCCCAGGACCATTTACACTTCTCTTGGCCACAAGCTTGAATTCACCTCCGCGCGCACTTTCGTCAGCGTTCGCACGATTGGTCCCTTTTTGGCCGGCGGTTCCGATCGCAACCCGCCTCGAACTGAAGACGAGAGCGCCCGCATTGCCTTGGACACTGGTTTTCTGAGCGTGGGATTTGACCGCGCAGCTGCCGCCGGTCACCGCGTGGTTCAAATTGGGCGCGAGTTGAAGGCGGAGGCCGCGTTTGACATCGGGTATAAACCGCTTTCCAAAGCTCAAATCGCGGAGGGAGAAAAATTTGCGGCCCGCTATCATATAACTCCAGAGGAGGAACGCGCCATGGCGGGAATCAGCCCCGCGTTGGAGGGATTTTTTGGCCTGGCGGCGCAGACTCCTGCTTTAAATAAAATACTGTTCAAAATCTTCGACGCACCTTCTGCTTTGTCCCTCTTGAGCAAAGGCCGGCTGCCAAAGATTGGAATCCAGACGGGGTTGTATGACGCAAGACCCGGCGACCCCAAAGAATGGCATTTACCCACGAATTCGACGCTTTACAGCCTTCCGTCGGCGGTGATGGTCAATCAGGACCCCGGATTGTATTTGGACGCGATGGTGACGGCGCCGTATCCGCCTTTTCGGATTACCGGCGGCGTCATCTATTTGCGGGCGATCAATCCCGTCGACCATGAAAAGTGTTTAACCCTCTACCTGTTGGGCGCGCGGCGGGGCACCGGTCCTGCGAATAAAGGAGTGGATGCGGTACGGGTGGCTGAGCGTCCGTCTTCTCCCAGCGCCGCGGCCAAACCCGGCTCCCCCTGCGATCATATCGTCATGATTGGCGCAAGCGTCACACATGGTTTTACAGCGTCGGAGCCCCTTGGCGGGAGAGAAACAGGTCGCTATGAGCTCAGCCAATACTTGGACGCTGCGCTGAAGTTTCCTCATCGGCCGATCAGCAATTTTGGCAATTCCCTTTTCTTTATGCAGGCCGACGCGTTGGGCGAACAACAAATCCAGATGGCGCTCGACGCAAAGCCGACGCTGGTGGTCGGGATCGATTTTCTATTCTGGTTTTGCTATGGAAGAGGTTTTGATGAACCCGGGCGTCTGCAACACTTCGAACAAGGCCTCGAATTGCTCGATGCGTTCCAATGTCCTTTAATGCTTGGAGATATTCCAGACGACGCCGCCGCCGCCGATGGAATACTGAGCAGGGACGAACTACCCAGCTCCGAAACGTTGGCTGCCGCCAATCGGCGCCTGAAAGAGTGGGCGGCAAAGCATCCCGCTGTTGTGGTATTACCGCTGGCAAAATTCATCAAGACCGCCATGGCCGACCAGGCGCTCGCCGTTCATGGTTTCCTTCTGCCCGCGGGGAAAACGCGCGCGCTGATTCAAGACGACAAACTCCACCCCACGGCCCGGGGCTGCGCCGTGCTGGCCCTGGCAATTCTTGACGCTTTTCAGGCGAGCCAGCCTGGCCTGGCCGAGAGCGGCATCTGCTGGAATGCGGACACGGTGCTCGATACTGCCCTCGACCGATCACAAAGGACGCAGCCCGACGACCCCGCGCGGAGTGACTGAGCCAAAGTAGCTCGTCTTCAGGGTGAACAAAGAGTGCGCCAGCAGTCAATGAAGTGACCAGCCGCTGATCACAAGTGAACGCCCGCTGGTCATTGAGCGCGGTCCCCGCGTATTGGAAAGCTCGCTTATGCAGTGTTTTCGGGCCTGGAGAGGTAACCACCGTTGGCACACGTCCAGCTAAGATCAACCCGCAGGCTGACGATGGCAATCAGGTATCAGAAGAGTGTGATGAAAAAGTTCCGGACCGATAAACCAGCAGGAGAGCAGGTCCCGGCGCCTGCATGAGGCGTGCTATGACAGAGAGAATTCTTTTAGTCGATGACGAGAAATCGATCCGAGAAGCCCTGAGCAAGGTGCTGCGGGGGGAGAATTACGAAGTCCTGCTGGCGGAGACCGGGAAAGAGGCGATGGACCGGTATGGAACAGGCCGAATCGACCTGCTGTTGCTGGATCTCAACCTGCCGGGCGGCAATGGCTGGGCCACCCTGGAATGGCTGGCGAAGGTCAATCCTTTGCTGCCCGTCGTGATCATCACTGGCCGGGCGGACCAACGCGAACTGGCCCAAAAATCCGGGGCGGATGCGCTAATGGAAAAGCCGTTGAACGTCCCCTTGCTGTTGCAAACGATTCGCGAACTGCTGGATGAGCCGATGGAAATCCGAGCACAGCGCGCCAATCGGCGCTCTTCTGGATTCCGATTTGTCCCCTGTGACGAGCGGTTATTTCGCCAAATGCTGAACGACCGCTTTACTGTGCCCTGCCCGTTGACCGAGCGTGAGTGGCACCTCGCAGGAAAACATTAGACCCCTATGAAAGCAAGAATTCGACGAGGCCAATCTATGAGAAGGACAATCATGGTGCTGGACGATGACGAGCACATACGCCAATCGCTGCAGAAATTATTGAAAGCGGAAGGATACGACGTCGTGCTGACGGCCGAGGGCACGGGAGCGCTCGATGAATTGGTTCGCAATAAAGTCGACCTGCTGTTGTTGGACCTGAATCTCCCGAATGAGAGCGGCTGGGATATTTTCGAGCGGGTGACTTCGAGTAACCCACTCCTTCCCATCATCATTATCACCGGCAAGGCTAAGCAAAAAGAGGTCGCGGTTGCGGCCGGTGTTGGCGCTCTAATGCAAAAGCCGTTGGACATTCCCTTGCTCCTCAGGACCATCTCCGAACTGCTTGTCGAACCTGCGGAGATGCGCCTTAAACGCTTGATCGGAGCCGAGCACTCGACACGGTGCTTTCAAGTTTCACAGTAACGGACCCGGCCCCGTTTAAGACGGGCAGTGTTGATCGGGGTGGGACTGAGCGGGCCATAGAAGAATTAGAAATTTCTAACTTTAGCTTAACGGTTTTCAAACGATCGGTGTGGCAGGTTGTGGGCATTATGAAAAAACAATTCATCGGACTGATTGGCGCCGCCCTGATGGCGGCGGTTACTCCTGCCCAAGCCAAAGTTTCGCAGCAAACGCTCGACAATCTGAACGCGGCATTTCAGGGCGAGTCGAACGCGGCGCATCGGTATGAAGCCTTTGCAAAAAAGGCCGAGTCCGAAGGGCATAACCAGGCGGCGCGGCTCTTCCGGGCCGCGGCAAAAGCTGAATCCATTCACAAGGAAAACCACAAGCAGGCAATCCTGGCGCTGGGAGGGAAGATTAGAGATTTCAAGCTCGATGAATTGAAAGTCGCCACGACTGCGGAGAATCTCCAGGCCGCGATCAAGGGTGAGAGCTATGAGCGGGACACGATGTATCCCGATTTCCTGACGCAGGCCAAGGCCGATGAGGCCAAGGAAGCCACCCGCACCTTCCTGTATGCCGAAAAGGCTGAAGCCGAGCACGCCAAACTGTACCAGCAAGCCCTGGACAATCTCGGGCAGCAACAGGACGCACCGATTTACGTGTGCAAAGTATGCGGCTACACGACCATGAAATTGCCCGAGCGCAATTGTCCGAGCTGCCGTGAGTCGGTGAGCGAGTACGAGAAAATCAATTAGGGCGCCGCTCGCGGCCGCTTTAAGATATGAATTTTTTGCCTAATCCTCTCCACCCGGCAGTGGTTCATTTCCCAATCGTTCTGCTGCTGGTGGGGGCGGTTGTCGCCCTGGCTGCAATCTTCGTGCGCAAGCACGGTGTCCCGGCGCTGGCTGCTGGCTTGCTGGTGTTGGGAGCGGTGGGCACCTGGGGCGCGGTGGAGTCTGGCGAATCTGATGGGGGACTCGTCGAGAACGCCGCGCCTCAGGTCAACGACCTGGTTGACGCGCACGAGACGTGGGCTAAACGGACCCTGGCAATAAGTGTTTTAGCAGCGTTCGCCGCAGGAGGTTCAATGCTGACGGTGCGATGGCCACGGACTGCACGTACCGTGGCCGTCGTAGCCGCGCTTGCCTCTGTGGCTGCGGCTTACTGCGTGTATGAAACCGGTCACCGCGGTGGCGCGCTGGTGTATCGCCACGGTGCCGGGATCCAATTAGCGACATCACAACCAACTCCCAATCCAACAGCGATTCGCGAGGTAAACGCGCGAGATGCCGATTAATACTCTATGCTCGTTTGTCGCATATCCGGATCAGGCTTTTTGCCAGAGGATTCACCTGTGTTATGAAACTTTTGCTGGCGGAAGATGATGCCAAGCTGTTGAGCCACCTCGCCGCCGGTCTTCGTGGTGCTGGACACGTTGTGGATTGCGCCCAGGACGGGTCGGAAGCCCGCTGGGCAGTTGAGAACGGCTCGTACGAAGCACTGGTCCTGGACGTCATGATGCCGCAGGTGGATGGGGTGACTCTCGTGCGCGGCCTGCGCCGTCGAGGCATCACGGCTCCGGTTATCTTCGTTACCGCTCGTGGTGAGGTTCGAGACCGGGTCGCGGGACTCGATGCTGGGGCCGATGATTACCTCGTAAAACCGTTCTCTCTCGAGGAACTCTTGGCGAGGTTGCGCGCCTTGACTCGCCGAAATCGGGGCGAGGTCAACCAGGTAATACGTGTTGCGGACTTGGAATTGGACCTGTTGGCCCGTTCGGTGCGGCGCGGAGCCGAAGATATTGAACTGACGAATCGCGAGTTTGCTCTGCTGGAACTCCTGGCGCAGTCATCCCCGCGGACAGTTTCCAAAAGCGCTATCGTGGAGCGCGTGTGGGACCAGCATTTCGATGGCGGGACCAACGTCGTCAACGTCTACATCAATTACCTGCGGTCGAAAATCGATCCACCAGGCCAACCCTCCCTGATTCGCACGGTGCGCGGGATCGGGTTTGCTCTGGCTCCGCGAGAGGCCACATGAAAACTCTGCGCTGGCGGCTTACGGCCTGGTTCGCAGTCAGTCTGCTGCTGGTGGTGTCTGTCCTGGTGGTGTCGGCGCACTGGCATCTCGATTACGAGTTGCGAAAAGAGAAATGGGAACGGAGCAATCCGGCCCAACCGGATTGGGTTCTGCACGGCAGTTTCACGGATAAGGAAGTCCACGACATCCTCGGTGAACTGCTGCAATTCTGGGTAATTGTCGGCGTTCCAACCGTGGCATTGGCCCTACTGGCCGCTTACTTTCTGGCCCGCCAGTCCACAAAGCCTGTGCGCAACCTCAACCGGCAATTAGCTAGCCTGGGGGCGGCCAGTTTGGGCCGGAGGCTGCGCGCTCCGGATGCAACCCCTGAGATTGCCGAACTGGTGCAACACTTGAACGATTTACTGGAACGACTCGACACTTCCTTTACGCAACTGCGGGAGTATTCAAGCCAGGTAGCGCACGAGTTGCGAACCCCGCTGCAATTGATGCAGCTGCAGGTCGAGTTAAATGCTGTAAAAATGGAGCCGGAACTGGCCGAGGCTTTGCAGGAGGAATTGGGACGTCTATCGAACTACGTGGAGACCGCCCTCATGATTGCCAGGGCCGAGCAAGGTCGCCTGGAACTCAATCCCGAATCTCTGGTCTTGAAGGATTTCCTGACCGATATTATCGAGCCCTTCAGCCGGCTAGCGGCCGCAAGTCAGCGAAGGTTGTTGTGGTCCTGCCCAAAAGAGGCGACCGCCTGGACCGATCGCAACCTGCTCAAACAGATTCTTTTCAGCCTCTTGAACAACGCATTGCAGCATGGACAGGACGAAATCCTGCTGCGGGTCCGTTGTTGCGCCGGCAGCATCTGGTTTCTGATCGGTAATCGGCCGGCGGTTCGAGGCTCGCAAGACGGGAACGGGCTGGGCATCGGACTGCGCCTGGTGCGCGCGCTGGTTCTGCAGTTGGATCGGACCAAACTCACATTTCGCAAGAGGTCCTACTTTTGGGCTCGATTGTGCGTTCCATCCGCTGGACGGCTGGAAATCCCGCAAGAACGTCCCGCTGAATATGAACACCATGCCAAATAACACACCGTTCTCGGCACTGGACGCTTCGGTTACAAGCCGAAGGTGGTTTTGTAGTGGGTGGTGCCGAGCTTTGCGCGTTATTGTGGCACCATGGCAGACGGTCGGCACCACGGTGCTATTGAACGGTTCGAAACCAAAGGCGTCGAAAGGATAATGATGCCCGTGCAAAAGTGATCCTCAGCTTGTTGATACCTGCGTTTTGGTTGGCCGGGTCGCTGGCGTCGTTTAGCGCGTTTAGCGATCAGGTTGCTTCTGCAAAGGCGGGCGAACCGGGGGCATTCTTCTGCGCCGCGGATCAAAAGCAGGAAATCTCGGCTTCTGCCAGTTCGTTGGATCAAGCGATCAGACGCGCTCCGCGCCGCCCAACGATCCAACCGGGGCTAGACGGAATGCTCACGCCAGTAGTTATTCCTCAGGCTGGGGTTCGTCTAACCGATCTATCCTTCTGCGGCCTCCACTATTCCCCCGTAAGCTTCGGGTTGGCTCAGTCCTGGCAATTCCAATGCCGCGCCGCTCGCGAGCCTCGCGCTCCTTCACGCGTCTCCTAAAGCTCCTGTAATTCCTCACGGCAGTTGCCGCGCCAGGGAATCACAGGCTGATGAGCCGGCTCATCACCAAGTCATGGTCCATGACCTTGCACCTGTTCCAAACCATTAACTTAAAAACCATTTTGCCGAAAACTAACAATGAAACCGAACTTGCTGGAATTACAGATTCAGATGCATCAGAACGAAATCCGTGTTCGAACCTCGAACTGCGTGAGACCCAGGCGATGCCCCGCTTGCACCGAAACGGAGTTGGTGGCCTCGAACAAACAGGGGATGGAAATTGACTGCTGTCCCAAGTGCCGTGGTGTTTGGTTGGACCGTGGTGAACTCGAGAGACTGATCGAACTCGCGACAACCGGACCCCACGAGGTCCGCATTCACCGGGCCCCGCTGCCTGGAGAAGAGGCCGCCGATCACCGACCGGCCGAATTGTCAGTGCATAAGTTTGCAGACCAACCCGGGCGGAAACGCTCTTGGCTCAAAGAAATATTCGAATAGCTGGAGGTCTTATGAACATCATTGTCCGTTACCATGGCCCTCACTGCCGCCCCAGTTGGCAGGAATTGGCCGAAACCAAACTGAGAAAACTCCAGAGACTGGCCACAATCGAAACGGCCCGCGTAGCGATTGATTGGCAGCGGCGCGTCAAACGCGCTTTCCGGGTCATCGCGTTATTGGAAGTGCCAGGTCCGGATCTGCACGCCGAAGCTTGCGATTACACGCTCCAGGCGGCGCTCGCGAAAGTCGTCAAAAATCTTGAACGACAAATCCGTTCTCGCAAGAACCGCCGCGCCGATAAATGGAAGACCAATCTACAACTCGGGTTGAGCCCGAACCATTGGTCGCAGGGGCCGGTTTCGGCCCGAAGTTAATCACCTGCGTTGCATGGGAAGGAGTTGGCTTATGAGAACCGCAGGAACACCGGAAGGGCAAACGCAAAACGAGTTTGCAGTTTACGACGGCGAGTCGGAAACGATTCAGCCAGGAAAGTGCACGTTTTTGCTCATATCCGCCGATGATGCGCTCTACAAGGATCTGAGGCGGGCGGCCAATACGCAGGGCCACATGGTTGTGAAAACCGACAAAATCCACGGGGTGTTGGTCATTGTCCAGGCCATCAAACCGACCACGATCTTGCTGGATCTCGATTTCCCCGAGTACCAGGCTTGGGAAGCGGCAGACTTGCTTTTGCAACAACAAACCTGCCCGCCAGTGGTTTTGCTCACTGCGCAACCCGGCCAGTTTGACCAGCGCACAGCAATGCGCGCCGGTTCTCTGGTCGACAAAAATCGCGGACCCTCCGCGATCCTTCAGGCCGTGGAGCAGTCACGGGCTCTTCCGGAGACGAATCAAACGGAGCGGAACGCCATACAGCGCGTGCTAATCCGCTGGCTCAAACCCTCCGGTTGGACGGTCGACATCGCTCCGGCCCACCGCTTTTGGGGTATCAACGAATAACTTAACCTCAACTCATCCGGAAAAGGGATCCGTTACAGAGATTGCCATGTTGGCTTAGATCCCGAGCAACGGTTGATGGTGGTCGGGTTTGGCCGTGGCTCGGTGCTAAGTCGAGCAGACCATGTAGTCTCGGCTGCCACGTGCAGCTGTTGGGGATCCAAGCCATGACAATCACATTAATGACCTCCTTTTGGAGCGCCCGGGTCCTTTCATGAAAGCTTGATGAGCGGCGGGCTTGCGTGGCAACGTTGAGTGTCCGTCATGGCATTCATCCCACCAAAGCCGTCGAAAGAGTATCCCTTCTACCTGCGATGGTTCTTTCGCGCTCAGGCTCGAAAATATGGACAGACGCTTGCCCCGTCGTGGTTATGGGGACGACTGCCCGGACACTTTTTCGGCCTGCTGTTCCTGTTGGGCCTGTTTCAGCGCAAGCGCTTCGCTGTGGACGCGGGGTTGCGCAGCTTGGTTTCGGGGCGCGTCGCGCAGATGAATGGTTGCGCGTTTTGCGTGGATCTTAATTCCTACAACCTCCTCCAAGCCACCGGCTCGACCGCCAAAGCGGAAGCGCTAAATCGCTGGCGGGAGAGCGAGCTTTACACGGAAAAAGAACGTGCCGCGTTGGATTACGCAGAGGCCATGACCGATACTTCAAAGCGAGTGACCGAGAAGCAAATCGCCGCGCTCAAGAATCATTTTAACGATGACGGCGTGGTAGCGTTAACGGCATGGATTGCTTTTCAGAATTTCAGCGCGAAATTTAACGCGGCGCTCGGCGCGGAAGAAAACGGCCTTTGCAAGCTGCCACCCGGGCCGCCCCAATCCGGCGCAGACAGCTCCACAGCGGCGCCTAAATAAACCGGCTCGATCGGGGAGGAACGGTGGTATACTGCGCAAAGCACATTGGACACCGAAAAATCCGGGTTCAAAGCCGAAATCAAACCGCTATTGATCCTAAACGATCATGCCATGAAAGACCCAAACCTTGGGGCGCAGCACCCAGCTTGCGAATGCCTTCAGGCTGAGGCGCGTCCGCGTCGGAGGGTTTTTACCCGCGCCCTTCTGCTTGCACTGGTGCTTGGCCTGGTGTCAGGCGTCTGGCTCCTGCGCCAACCGCTGCGGGATAAGATTCGGGAAAGTGCCACGCTTGCGAACGATTCTCCGCCGGCCGACGTGGTGCGGGAAATGATTCAGCAGGCAGAAAACCCGGATGCGGCACTCCTGGCCGCCTGGAACTCCGGAAAAATTGTCCATCGCGAAGCGGCCATCGACTCGATCCGCCAACTGGTCCCTATCAACAAGCCGTTACCCGCACAGTTAGAATCCCTGGTTTTAGCCGGTGCGCTGGATCCCGATATGAATGTCCGTGAAACCGCGCTGGGCATCTTGCGAGATCGCAAGGCCCCGGCTCTGACCGCACTGGCAGCGCAACAGCTCAAAGACCCCGATGAACAGGTCAGGCTCCTGGGGTTGGATTACCTCAGGAGCGCACCTGCGTCAGTCGGAGTGCCAATCGTTGCACCGCTGTTGAACGACCCGGACGTCGCGGTATTGGGCATGACCTTGAAATTGCTGGAAAACTGGAGCGGGCAGAAGTTCGGAGCGAAACTGGCCGACACCGTTCAAGTGGAGAGCAAGACCACAGGGCTGCAGGAATTCCAGGAACAAGGCGTCGCCAAAACGAGGGAAGCCGCGGAGAAAGCGAAGGCCTGGTGGGCGGAACATCAGAATGAGTTCCCGCCGGTTAAGCTGGAAGTTCCTCCCGCGGCTTATGCTGCCAGGCGGCCGATTCCAGAGGCGGATTTTCAACTCCGCAGCCTCGATGGAAAACTAGTAAAACTTTCGGAACTCCGCGGCCAGGTGGTGCTCCTGAACTTCTGGACAACCTGGTGTCCGGCCTGTGTCGGCGAGATGCCAGAACTGGTGGCTCTGAAGGCCAAATATGGGGAGAAAGTTGCCATTCTCGGGGTGTCTTTGGATTTCGTTCCCGATGAACACGGACACATTGGCGGCCACCCGCCCGTGGAGGAGCAGTCAAAAGGCGTTGAAGATAACGACAACCAGGAGGCCAGCCGTGCTGCCTTGAACCGCGTTCGAGAAAAGGTCCGGCGCACTGCCAAGGCGCGGCATGTCAATTATCCCATACTGCTCGATGAGCACAATGAAATCGGAGGACGTTATAATGGCGGCGAACTGCCGACTACGGTCATTGTGGACGCGCAAGGGAATGTGCGCCGCCGGTTTATCGGCGCCCGCAATTTGGCAGTATTCGAGGCAATGCTCGCCGAGGCGTCCCAGCCTCTAGCCTTAGGAGAGACCAAGCCAGGACTCGAATAACCCTGGCGCGCGTCGGTTTGGAATTGAAAGCGCCTGCCTGTGCAATAGTTTGGGCGCGTCCTGACTCACATCTCTGATGAACCGATTTGATGAAACCTTATCGGCGCACGGTTTGACCCTTCGTCGCGCGGGGTTGCGAACGCTCCAAATCAATGTGGGCCGCAAATGCAACCAGGCCTGTCGCCATTGCCATGTTGATGCCGGGCCGTGGCGGACAGAAATGGTCAGCGAAAAAGTCGCGCATCGGATTGGGGAATGGATTCGGCAGTTTCATCCGGAGATCGTCGACATTACCGGCGGCGCCCCGGAGTTGAGCGAGTTCTTCCGTTACTTTGTGGAAACGGCGCGCGACTCCGGCGCTCACGTCATTGATCGCTGCAATTTGACGATCTTCGAGGAACCGGCTTACACAGCGCTGCCGGAATATCTGGCGGCTCACCAGGCCGAGGTCATCGCCTCGCTGCCGTGCTATACGGCCGAGAACGTGGCGAAGCAGCGGGGGCAGGGCGTGTTCGAAAAGAGCATTTCGGCCCTGCAAAAGCTCAACGCGGTGGGCTACGGGTCCACGCTTCCGCTGAACCTCGTCTACAATCCGATCGGACCAAAGCTCCCCGGGCCCCAGACGGAGCTTGAAGCGGATTACAAAGAAGCCTTGGGCCGCGAGTTTGGCGTCAAATTCAACCGCCTGTTTGCGCTGACGAACCAGCCGATTGGGCGCTTTGCGGAGGATTTGCGCCGGCAGGGCAAAGCCGAGGAATACATGTCGCTTTTGGCGAGCAGCTTCAACCCGGCCACAGTGGATGGGCTGATGTGCCGCTCCACTCTGAGCGTCGGCTGGATGGGCGAAGTCTATGATTGCGACTTCAATCAAATGCTCGGGCTGCAGATGCGCAACGGCAAACCGCTTTACCTGTGGGACGTCACTCCGGAGCACCTCGAAGGCTGGGCCATTCGAACCGGCGAACATTGCCTGGCGTGCACCGCAGGGTGCGGCAGCAGTTGCACCGGAGCGCTCCAAACCTCCTCTTCCTGAGTTCCAGCTGCCCTCAACGTAACAAGTTGATGGGCGGCTGGCTCGCCTGGCAAAGGTGATAGCGGTATGGTTTCGCGGTAATGATGAACGCACTTCGACGCATCATCGTCTTCGCACGATTTCCCGTGCCCGGCCGGGTGAAAACCCGGCTGATCCCCGCCCTTGGGCCCGACGGTTCAGTGCGGCTGCATCGACGACTGGTCCTGCGGACGCTTCGCAGCGCTCAGGCTGCCGCTTGCGCGTGCAAAGCCCAACTTGAACTTCATTTCGATGGGGCTGATCGGGACGCGGTCCACAGCTGGCTTGGCGATAGCTGGATTTGCCAGCCCCAGGTGGCGGGGGATCTGGGTGAACGCATGGCGAGTGCTTTTGAGAAGGGATTCCGCGATGGCGCTGGAGCGATCGTCCTAGTCGGAAGTGATTGCCCGGGACTTTCCGAAGAGATTCTGAGGAGCGCGTTTGAATCTCTCGAACATAACCCGGTCGTGTTGGGCCCGGCAACTGACGGCGGCTATTACCTGGTTGGCCTGGGCCGCCCGGTTCCCGAGCTGTTTCGGGGCATTCCCTGGGGCGGAGACCGGGTGCTGGCGCAGTCGATAGAGAAACTTAAACGGATCGGAATCACGCCGGCCTTATTGCCCGAACTCCCTGATATTGATCGCCCGGCTGACTTGGAGGTGTGGAAACGTCTGGACGCATCCGAATCGGCGAGACCTCCCCGAGTATCCGTAATCATTCCTGCGCTAAACGAGGCAGCTGCCATTGTTGCGACGCTGCAATCTGTGCGGAGGGAAAGCCCGCATGAGGTCATCGTCGTTGATGGCGGCAGTTCGGATAACACCGTGCAACTCGCCGCAGATCACGGCGCGCAGGTAATCTCGTCCAAGCCGGGACGCGCCAGACAAATGAACGCCGGCGCAGCTAAAGCCCGCGGCGATACTCTTCTGCTTCTACATGCGGACACACGGCTTCCCGCGGACTGGCATGCTTTGGTCCTCGAGACTTTAGCCCGCCCTGGAGTGATCGCTGGAGCATTTGGTTTTGAAATCGATGCGCCTATTGTGGGGAAGCGAATTTTAGAATGGGGGACAAACTTGCGTTCGCGTTGGCGACAGATCCCTTATGGAGATCAGGGTTTGTTTCTGAAACGCGCCGTGTTTGAGGAGGAGGGCGGCTTTGGCATGCTGCCGATCATGGAAGACTATGAATTCATTCGCCGACTCCGGCGGCGCGGTAAAATAGTCACGCTGGGCCAGAGCGCGGTCACGTCAGGTCGCCGTTGGCAACGGGTAGGCCTGCTCCGAACGCTGCTGCTCAATCAGCTAATAATTGCGGGTTATCACTTTGGCGTTTCCCCAGGCAGGCTCGCTTCGTTCTATCGAAAAGTTGAGCCAAAAGGTTGTTACGGCAACCGCTCTGCGGGATCTCGTCAGATCCGCTCCGCTTCCAACACATACAGGTTCAAGCGGTGATAAACGCCGCGGTTGCTGCCTAATCCTTTGTGAGGTCAGCTCGATTCCACCAGCCCCCGCCGAGCGCTTGAAACAGGGCCGCTGTGTCGGCGAAGCGATTCGCTTGTGCCTGCACGAGGTTCAGCAAGGCTTGCTGGTAGGTCTGTTCTGCTGTCAACAGCGGGACGTACCCGGAGTAACCCGTCTGGAATTGTTTCTGGGCCAAATCCAGCGCTACCTTGGCGGCGTCTCGCGCTTCGGCGGCTGCGGTGAGGCCATTGGCATCCTGCTGCAACGCGTGCAATGTATCGGCGACGTTTTGGAAGGCAGTCAAGACAGTGCTGCGGTACTGCTCGGCTGCTTGCGTGTAGGCCGCCCTGGCGGCCCGCTGCTTGTGCAACAAAGCTCCGCCTTGAAAAATCGGTTGTGTCAGACTTCCCGCGAGCGTCCAGAACCCGGCACCATTGGAAAAAATCTTGCCTGCTTCCAAAGCCATCGTCCCGGCATCGGCCGAGAGGGTGATGTTCGGGAGGCGGTTGGCGATGGCAATGCCCACCTCGGCGCTGGCCTGGTGCAATGACTCCTCAGCCTGGCGCACGTCCGGGCGCTGAGCGACAATTTGCGCGGAGAGAC
>Ga0209062_1004625_pt1 | contig 14143 bp, 9 predicted proteins | sample Coa_R2_2_FD_187158 | JGI IMG/M metagenome (GOLD analysis project Ga0209062, IMG submission 187158) | Surface soil microbial communities from Centralia Pennsylvania, which are recovering from an underground coalmine fire - Coalmine... | ecosystem: Environmental > Terrestrial > Soil > Unclassified ... | reverse complement strand
ACAGGCGTGTCGGGAGAGACGTGCGCCCGACTGAGAGTACACGTATCGTGCCATGAACGATGGCCGTGGGCGCACCTCTCGCGCCCACGGCCATTTCTTTTCGGTGCGCCTCCTCGTGACCGGCAGATGAGCCGGAATGGCACCCTCGGGTAGCCCCGACATCCACCACTCCCCCTCGCTTCCCTCCGGCTACCCAATTGACCTGCCGTTCGCGGCGCGACGAGGAGTTCCATGCACCGTTTTCAAGCACTGAACCGCTACCGGCGCCTATTGGCCCGCTACCTGCGGCCCCACCGGCCCTGGATGGGCCTGCTGGCCGTGATCCTGTGCGCGACCATCGGCGTGCGGGTGGCCGCGCCGCTGGTGGCGAGCCGCTTCATCGACCGGGCCACCTCCGGCGGAGCTCCGCACGATCTGATGGTCCTGGCCTTGCTGACCATGGGCCTGGCCCTGCTAGGACAGGGCCTCGCAGTCGCCGAAACCTACGTGGCCGAGAACGTGAGCTGGGCGGCCACCAACGCGCTGCGCGCCGACCTGGTCGCCCACGTGCTGCGGCTGGATGCCACCTTTCACACGGCCCATACGCCGGGCGAGTTGATCGAGCGGGTGGACGGCGACGTGGCCACCCTGGCCCGCTTCTTCTCACGCTTTGTGGTCTATGTGCTCGGCAACGGCCTCCTGGTGGTCGGTATGCTCGGCCTGCTCTATCACGTGGACTGGCGCATCGGCCTGGGGCTGAGCGCTTTCGTCGCGCTGGCCCTGATTGCCATGCTGCGCATCCGCGCCGTTGCCACGCCTTCCTGGGCCGCGGAGCGCCAGGCCAGCGCCGATTTCTATGGCTTCCTGGGCGAATACCTGGCCGGCCTGGAGGATATCCGCTCCAGCGGTGCGGCCGCATTTGTGCTGCGCCGCTGCGCCGAGGTGATGCGGTCGTGGCTGGCCGCGATCATCAAGGCGCAGATGAGGGGTTACGCCATGCTCGCCACCACTCAGGGGCTGATTGCTCTCGGCACGGCGGTCGCCTTTGCCCTGAGCGCCGTGCTGTTCAAGGCCGGCACGCTGACCATCGGCACCGTCTATCTGGTCTTCCAGTATACCGAGATGCTGCGCCAGCCGACCGAGCAAATCCGCAGGGAAGTGCAGGAGATGCAACAGGCGGACGCCAGCATGGGCCGCGTCGAGTCGCTCCTGCGCACGGCGCCGCGCCTGGTCGATGGCCCGGGTCTCGCGCTGCCCTCAGGTTCACTGGCGGTGGAGCTGGAGGGCGTCTCTTTTGGCTACGTGGACGATGCTCTGGTCCTGCGCGACGTCAGCGCGCGCCTGGAGCCCGGCCGCGTGCTGGGTATAGTGGGGCGCACCGGCAGCGGCAAGACCACGCTGACGCGGCTGCTCGCGCGCTTCTACGATCCCCTGGCCGGCGTGGTGCGCCTGGGTGGCGTGGATCTGCGGGCCGTGCGCCTCGCGGCGGTGCGCGCGCGCATCGGCCTGGTCACCCAGGAGGTGCACCTTTTCAGCGCCAGCGTGCGCGACAACCTGACCCTCTTCGACGACGGCGTGCCGGATGAGCGGATCGGCGACGTGCTGGACAGCCTGGGCCTGGCCGGTTGGCTGCACGAGCTGCCGCACGGGCTGGACACCCCATTGGGACCCGGTGGGATCGGACTCTCCGCCGGCCAGGCCCAGGTGCTGGCCTGCGCGCGCATCTTGCTGCGCGATCCCGACGTGGTGATCCTGGACGAGCCGTCCTCGCGCCTCGACCCGGCCACGGAGCGGCTGCTGCACGCCGCGCTGGGCCGGCTGCTCGAAGGCCGGACCGGCATCATCGTGGCGCACCGGCCGGCCACCATCGCCTATGCCGACGACATCCTGGTCCTGGAGGCCGGGCAGGTGCGCGAGTACGGGCCGCGCATCGCCCTGGCCGCCGACCCCACCTCACGCTTTGCCGGACTGCTGCGGCTCGCCGCGGAGGAGGTCTTCGTATGACGCCGTTCCCGATTCGGCGCCTTGCCGCTTTGCTAGCCGCGGAGGAGGTCGCCCCATGAGGCCGCTGCCGGCCTGGCGCTATATGGTGCAGATGGCCCGCTACGCGCCCCGCCTTTACCTGCTCCACGCCGTGTTGTGGGGCGTGATGGATATGTCGTCGCTGCTGCCGGGGCTGATCGCGCGCGCCTTCTTCGATACGCTCACCGGGCACGCCCATCTGCCCGTGGGCACGACGGGACTGATCGGGCTGCTGGTGGCGCTCGCCCTTGGCCAGTCGGCCCTGTGGCTCATCGCCGGCTTCGTGGAGATCAATATGCGCTTCACGATGAGCGGGTTGCTGCGCCGCAACCTGCTGCGGCACGTCCTGCGCCGGCCGGGCGCCGCTGCCCTGCCCTACTCGGTTGGCGAGACCATCAGCCGCTTCCGCGACGATGCCTATGAGGCCGAGGACAACATGGATTGGACCGACGAGATCGCCGTCCATGGCCTCTTTGCCGTTGTGGCGTTCCTGGTGCTCCTGCATATCGACGCCCGCATCACCCTGGTAGCCATCCTGCCCCTGCTGGTGGTGGCGGCCGTGGCGCGGCGGGCCAACAGCACCTTGGGCCGCTATCGCACCGCCAGCAGCCAGGCCACCAGCCAGGTCACCGGGGCCATCGGCGATATCGTGGCGGCGGTGCAGACGCTGCAAGCCGCCGGGGCCGAAGAGCGGACGGTGGCCCGCTTCCGCCAGCTCGGCGAGCAGCGCCGCCGAGCCATGCTGGCCGATCGCGTGGCGACGCAGGCATTGAACGCCATCACGGCCAACATGGTGAGCATAGGCACGGGTCTGATCATGCTGCTGGCCGCCGGCAGCCTGCGCGACCATAGCCTGACGGTGGGCGACTTCGCGCTGTTTGTCTCCTACCTGGGCGTCATCGCCGATTTCGCCGACGATCTCGGCCAGTACCTGGCCCACTACGCGCAGACCGTGGTGGCCTTCGCCCGCATGGATGTCCTGCTCGGGGGCGTTCCGCCGGCTGCGCTGGTGGCACCAACCCCGCTGCACCTGCGCGGGCCCCTACCCGCTGTGCCGCCACCTGGTGCGGCCGACCGGCTGGACCTGCTGGAGGCACGGGGGCTGACCTATCGCCACCCGGCGTCGGGGCGCGGCGTCGAGGGGGTAGACCTGCGCCTGCCGCGCGGCACCCTGACCGTGGTGACGGGGCGCGTCGGCGCGGGCAAGACCACGCTCCTGCGCGTGCTGCTGGGCCTGCTGCCGCCCGAGGCGGGCGAGATCCGGTGGAACGGCCACCTCGTGGAGGACGCGGCCTCCTTCCTGGTGCCGCCCCGGGCGGCGTACACGGCGCAGGTGCCGCGGCTGTTCAGCGAGACGCTCAAGCAGAACATCCTCCTGGGGCTGCCCGACGACCCCGCGGTTCTGACCGCCGCCGTGCGGGGCGCCGTGCTGGAGCACGACGTGCAGGCCCTGGAGGCGGGGCTGGAGACGCCGGTGGGCACCCGCGGCGTCAAGCTCTCCGGCGGCCAGGTGCAGCGCACGGCGGCCGCGCGCATGTTGGCGCGGGGAGCAGAGCTGCTGGTGATCGACGACCTATCCAGCGCCCTGGACGTCGAGACGGAGCGTCTGATGTGGGAGCGCCTGCTCGGGGGTGGCGCCGTGACGTGTCTGGCCGTCTCGCACCGGCGTGCCGCGCTGCGTCGCGCCGACCACATCGTCGTATTGAAGGAGGGCCGCGTGGAAGCCGAGGGCACCCTGGCCTACCTGTTGGCCACCTGCGCGGAGATGCGGGCTTTGTGGCACCACGCCGACGATCCCGTTGCCCTGGAGTAGCGCCATGCCTTACGTGAATCTCGGCATCCTGGCGCATGTCGATGCCGGTAAGACGAGCTTGACCGAGCGGCTGGCGCTGACGCGAGGCGAGGGCGTGCTGGAATACGCTTTCGACCGCTACGAACCGGTCCGTGGCACGATCCCGACCCGGCCACGCTCCGATCACAACCCCCTCAACCGGAAAGAATACCTGCTGCACGTCCTGCGGCGGGTCTAGCAGTTTGAATGGCACGGCCTTCCGCCATGATCGGCAACACCGTGGGCGGCGTGGTGCCGGTGACCGCCTTCAAAGGGGTTGCAGGCGCGGAGCCGGGGCCGAGCGTCCCAGTGCTAGACGTGGGCCAGGGGCACCTCTTGGCGTGGCACGATTCTTGCAACTGCTGTGGCTTCTAAAGGGGAGAACCGGGCCATGGCCATTGTCCGGTGCTCTACGGGATCTGAAGCGGAGCGTTCGTCCATATATCCTCCAACCGCGATGTCCCGATCGATGACTTCAGGTCTGTCAGCTCGACCTGGTGATCACGCGCTAGGGTCACGACCACCGTTGCGTTACTCTATGCATAAGCAATAGGAACCGTGATATCAATGGACCAGGTGCCAACTGACGGGGCGGGGGCCGGCCGGGAAGGCAAGCGGTGATGAGCACGGGCGATGGCGTGCTGGACGTGAGCGGGGCGAAGGGCGTAGGGTCCACCTTCACAGTACGTCTGCCCCTGGCTGTGCGCTGAAGGGAGGCGGAGGATGGACAGCACGCGCGATGGCGTGGCCGTCGGACCGGCGGCGGGCGGCCGGTCTCCGTCCTCGGCGACCGGTGGGCGCCGCCGGCGGCTAGTCCCGCGTGCGCCGGCCGCCCGCCTCACTCGCCGGCTGGCGCGGGAAGCCGGGCACCTCCGCTGGACGGTGACCGCCGACGGCCTGGTCGACGCGGCGGAGGGCTGGTGCCCATACACCGGTCAGCGCCCGGCGGAGGCCGCGGGGTGGGGCTGGCTAGCCGTCGTCCACCCCGACGATCGAGAGCGGGTGCGCCGGGAGTGGACGGAAGCGCTGGCCGCGGGGAGCCGCTACGAGAGCGCCTACCGCCTGCGGCACGCCGACGGCACCTATCGCTCCTGCCTGGTGCGGGCGATCCCCATCGCAGCGTCCGGCGCCCCACGCGCGTGGGCCGGCTTCTGCGTCGACCTGGGCGCGTCTCCCGGTGCGTCCTATGGGGACGATGGCCGCCTGGAGGCGGTCTTCGACGCCCTGGCGGACGGCGTCTTCGTCTACGATCTGGAGGGGCGCGTCACACGCATGAACGCGGCAGGGCGGGCCTTGCTGGCGCTCGACGCCGGACCTCTGCCCCACCGTCCGGCCTGGGAATCGGGCGACGCGGTGGCGATCCGCGCGCCGGATGGGCCGCCCCTGCCGGTCGAACGCTGGCCGCTCTACCGCGTGTTGCACGGCGAGGTGATCGGCGCGGGGGCGGCGGAGGAGGTACTGGTCCGCGCGCTCGACGGGCGGGAGCGGCCGCTGGCTGTGACCGGCTCTCCGCTCCGCGACGCGGCGGGCCGTCTCACCGGCGGCGTGATAGTGCTGCGCGACCTCAGCGAGCAGCGGCGTCTGGAGTCTCAGGCGGCGGCCCAGGCGGCCCAGCTCGACGCCATCTTCGAGGCAGTACCCGACCCGCTCGCTTTGCACGATGCGGCGGGCACCATCGTCCGTCGCAACCGAGCGTCCCAGCGCTTCTTCCCGACCGGGCGTGGTGGCGAATCGCCGGTCGAGTCTCTCGCTGCCTACCAGTTGCTGCCCGCCGGGGATGAGCCGCCGGACCCCGAGCAGTTGCCGGTGCCGCGGGCCCTGCGCGGAGAGACGGTCGTGGGCGTCGAGTTTCGCGTGGGGCAGGGGACGGTCGAGGATCGCTACATCGAGGCGAGTGCGGCGCCGCTACGGGGACCGGACGGCAAAGTGGCGGGTGTGGTCTCCGTGGCGCACGACATCACGGCCCTGCGCCGGGCCGAACAGGCCGCTTCGGCCCGCGCGAGCCAGTTCGAGGCGATCATCGAGGCCGTCTCCGACGCCGTCTTTGTCTTCGGCCACGACGGGCGCGCGACGCACATGAACACCGCGGCCCGCCGCCTCTTCGCTTTCGACGCGCCGCTGGCCTTCGACACGCCGCCCCGCTACGAGCCGGGCGGCACGGAGGTCCGCGACGCCGACGACCGGAGGCTCGCCGAGCCCCAATGGCCGCTCTATCGCATCCTGGCCGGCCAGACCCTCACCGGGGCCGACACGGTGGAGCTGCGGGTGCGGCGCCGCGACGGCCGGGTGATGGACCTGGACGTGGCCGGCGCGCCGATCCGCGATGCCGGGGGCCGCATCGTGGGCGCGGTCTGCGCGGTACGCGACGTCACCGACCGGCGGGCGCAGGAGCGGCACACGCGCGAGGCGCTGGAGGCGCTGCTGGAGATGGCACGCACGCTCGTCGCGCCCTCCGCCGAGGAGGAGGCGGAGGAGACGGGATCTGCCGGGCCCTCCACACGGGTGGAGGCGATCGGCCAGCGGCTGGTGGACCTCACCCGGCGCGTGCTAGGCTGCCGGCGCCTGGCTATGGTGGCGATCGAGCCCCGGACCGGCCTCCAGACGCCCCTGGCGGCGGTGGGCCTCACGCCCGAGGAGGAGCGCCTCTGGCGCGAGTCCACGGCCGGCGTCTCGCTATTCGCGGCGCGGGACCCGCTCACGGCGGCCATCGTCGAGCGCATCCGCGGCGGCGAGGTCTTCGTGCTGGACATGACGCAACCGCCCCTGGACGCCAACCCCTACGGCGTCCGCCACCTGCTGGTGGCGCCGATGTGCATCGGGGACGATCTGGTGGGCCTCTATTCGATGGATTACGGCGCAGAAAGCCATACCTACACGGCGGACGAGCTGGCCCTGGCCGGGGCCGTGGCGCGGCTCGCCGCGCTGACCATCGAACGCGAGCGCCTGATCCGCGAGCGCGAGGAGGCGCGGGCCGGCGCGCTGGCTCTGCGCGAGGCCAACCGGCGCATGGACGAATTCCTGGGCCTGGCCAGCCATGAGCTGCGGACCCCGCTGACCGGGCTGCGCGGCAGCTTGCAGGTCATGCAGCGCCGCCTGGAGCGTGCCGCCGGCGACGCCCCGGATGGCGATACCGCCGTCCTCGCTGGCCGTCTGGCCCCCTTCCTGGAGCGGGCCTGGCGCCAGAGCGGAGTGCTGGCCGGCCTGGTAGACGATTTGCTGGACCTCTCGCGCACCCAGGCCGGCCAGTTGCAACTCCATCTCGCCCCACTCGACCTGATCGCGCTGGTCCGCCAGGCCGTCGAGGAGCGCGTTCTGCTCGACCCGGAGCGCACCATCGGGCTGGAGGCGCCGGCAGGGCCGGTGGCGGTGACCGCCGACGCCCGCCGCCTGGCCCAGGTCGTGGACCACTACCTGGACAACGCCCTCAAGTTCTCGGCGGAGGCGGAGCCCGTCACCGTCGGAGTCACAGTGGAGGGGAGCACCGCGCGGGTATGGGTGCGCGATGCCGGGCCGGGCATCCCACCGGGCGAGCAGGACGACATCTGGGAGCGCTTCTATCGGCCGGCGGGGACCGAGCACCGCAGCGGCTCCAGCGAGGGCCTGGGGCTGGGCCTCTACCTCTGCCGCGCCATCGTCGAGCGGCACGGCGGGCGGGTGGGTGTGGAGAGCGCGCCCGGCGCGGGCGCGACCTTCTGGTTCAGCCTGCCGCTGATGGCGCGGTCCGGCGATGGGGAGCGGGAGCCGGCACCCTGAAGCGGCGATCTTCTCAACGGGGCCGGGTCCAGCGGGCGACGACGGCGGAGATGTCGTCGAGGTCGAACGGTTTGGGCAGGCGATCGTCGATGGGCATCTGGCCGGCCAGCGCGGCCAGGTTACGGGCGGCGGACAGGGCGACGATGGGGATGTGGGCGGTGGCCGGGTCGGCGCGCAGGCGCCTGCAAAGCTCCACGCCGTCCATCCCGGGCATCATGAGGTCCAGCAGGATGACCGACGGCTGCTCCTGTCGGGCCAGGGCCAGCGCCGCCTCGTTCAGCCCCGCGAACACAGTATAGCCCTCGTCTTCCAGGGCCGTGCGCAAGACCTCGACGATGGTCCGATCATCGTCCACGATCAAGACCGTGGCCCGTGCCCGATCGACCGCCTCGACCCTTTCCGTCACCATCTGCCCTGTTCCCCGCCATGGCCGCGCCCGCGAGCCGTGTCGCCCGCAGTCTCACCCTTCAGTTGTACCACGACGCCTAATCCTTGGAGGCCAGCCTATCAACGTGGCCGTCGGGGCCACGCACGGTAAAGTATCCGCGCCGCGGGCCGGGATCTGCCGGCAGCGGCGGCGTTTCTCAGGGTACGACCACGGCGTTCGGCTCGGGGCGCGTGGTGTGCACCATCCGATGGGCAGCGCGCTCGATGCCCACAAAGGCGATCCCGCAGAGGGCACACAGCAGGGCTGGGAGGAGGAACACGTGGGGAACTCCGAGCACCGGCACCGCGGCACTCCCCATCAGACCGCCCACGATGCCTGACAGGTTGAAGGCGGAGAAGAGCAGGCTGCTGGCCAGGCCCGGGCGCTCCGGGCTCAAGCGCTGGGCGTAGGTCAGGCCCAGACCCAGCACCACCGCCACCACACACGCGTCCATGGCCTGCGTCACATAGAGCTGCCAGGTGGCCGTGCTCACCGCCACCACGACATATTCCACCGCCGCGATGGCCAGGCCGGTCCCGATGAGCCGGCCAAGCCCCACCCAGTCGGCCAGCATGCCGGCCAGCGGCAAGGTCACGAGCTCCACGACGGGTGAGACCGCCATCAGGATGCCGACGGTGGCCATGCTAGCGCCCAGGTCGGCCGTGACGTGGAGCGGTAGGTAGGTGTTCCGGAACGTCTGACCACACAGGGCGAGGGCGCACAGCGCTGTGAAGGCCAGCAGCAGGCGCGGGACGCGGCCGGCGGTGCCATGGGCGCTGTCCCCGCTCGCGCCCTCGCGGGGGGCGGGGACGGCGATGGTGAGGCCCCGCAGGGGCACGAGGCAGAGCAGATAGAGGGCCGCGGCGGCGATGAAGGCGGCACGAATGCCGGCCACGGTGGCCAGCGCGCTCCCCAGCAGGGGCCCGAAGACGAAGCCGAACGACCACGCGGTGCGGATCGTGGTGTTGACGCGTTGGGGCTGTGGTTCCCCCTCGCGCGTCATCGCGTCGTGCAGCGCCGCGTACAGTTGCCCCATCAGCGCACCGCCCAAGCTGAGGAAGAGGGCCCCCGCGCACAGCGCAAGCCAGGGGACGGGCGAGAGGGCCAGGACCAGCCACCCGGCGCCCACCCAGGCGGTCGCACGGCGGATGAAGGGGAGGCGCGTGCGCCAGCGATCGGAGCGCCGGCCCAGCAGCAGGCCCAGCGCTAGGCCCGGGAGCGCCTGGCCCGTGAAGAAGAGACCGGCCATCGGCAGCTCTAGGCCCAGGTCGCGCACCAGATAGAGCGCGATGAGGGGGATGCCCGACGAGGTCGCGAGCGACAGGAGCACCATCAGGATCAGGAAGGTGCGGTACGTCGGCGTGCGCCACAGGCGCGTGATCAGCGCGCGCTGCCGAAACATGAGGCTCAGGCCCAGCGGGACAGGGCGGCACGGAACCGCAGGACCCAGAGCGCCGGTCCCCGCCGCGTGCCGGCGCGCACGGGCCAGGCGTGGGGACGGAGTGCCGGGACCGGCACCGGCGCGGCGACCGGATCCTGGTCGGGTGCGGCCGGGCGACTCTCCGCCGCACGCGCCGTGATCACCGACTGCGCCAACGGCAGCTCCACCAGTATGAACCGCGGATCCATGGCTCCTCCTATCTATACATCCCGCCCGTGTATCGTTATATGTATCGATACATGAATCGTAGCAGCTTGCTTCGACGCCGGCAAGCGGTATCCTTGGGCCATGGAGACGGACGAGACCGGCGCGCCGCCAGTGCCCCCTGGGCCTCCGCAGCCACACATGACGCTCAAGGAGGTCGCCGCGGCCCTGCGCGTCTCGCCGATGACCGTCTCCAACGCTTACAATCGCCCCGACCGCATCGCCCGCGCCACGCGCGAACGCGTGCTCCGCGAAGCGGCCCGCCTGGGCTACCCGGGCCCCCACCCGACCGCGCGGCACCTGCGCACCGGCCGGGCGGGAGCCGTGGGCATCCTGTACGCCGGCCCGCTCTCCTTCGCCTTCTCCGATCCCGCCGCGGTGCTCTTCTTGCAGGGGGTCTCGCTGGCGACGGAGGCGGCGCGGCTCGGGCTGCTCTTGCTCTCCGGCGCCACGGTGGACCCGCGCAACGTGATGGGGGCGGCCATCGACGGCCTGATTGTCCAGGCCCTGGCCGAGGACGACCCGCTGCTGCGCGCGGCGCTGGGGCGTCACCTTCCGCTGGTCCTGGTGGACCAACCGGCCCCGGCTGGGCTGCCCGCCGTCGGCATCGACGACGCGTGTGCGGCACGGGCGGCGGCGCAGCACCTGCTGACGCTCGGCCATCGCCGTCTGGGGATCATCGCGCTGGGCCGCGAGCAGGACGGCCCGGTCGACGCCGCGGGAGCGGTCGCCCTGAGCAATCCGGTGGCGCGCGCCCGCTGGCGTGGTTATGCCGCCGCATTGTCGGAGGCCGGCGTGCCCTGGGCCGCTGTCTCGCTCTACGCGTGCGCCGCGCTCACGCTGGCCGACGGGGCGCGCGCGGCCCGCTGGTTGCTCCGCCAGGTGCCGCGGCCGACGGCGCTGCTGGCGATGAGCGACCAGCACGCGCTCGGCGCGCTGGATGCGGCGCGGATGCTGGACCTGAGCGTGCCGGGCGACCTCTCGGTAGTGGGCTTCGACGATGTCCCAGCCGCGGCGCGCGCCGAGCCTGGCCTCACCACCGTCAGACAGCCGCACGTGCACAAAGGACAGCGGGCCGCCGAACTCCTGGTCGCGTCGCTGCGGGGAGAGGGGGAGCGCGAGCCCGCTTCGGTCCTCCTGCCGACTGAGTTGATCGTGCGCGGCTCGACGGCTCCCCCGCGCGCTTAGGAACCGGCCTCCCCATCGCGCACGATGGGCCGCGCGAGTCTCTGAGGGTAGCCGGCGTTGCCTACAGAGTCGTTGCTGCGATACACGGATGTGCAGCCGCGGCGTTCAGCGCACGGTGAAATATCCTCCCGCAGTACGCCCGAAGACCTCGGGGAAGTAGCTCTCGGCGGCGTGTACCGGCAGCGCGTGGAAGACGCCGCGCACGGCCAGGTGGATCTCGTACTCGTAGCGGTAGACACCCGCCGGCAGGTAGGGGCAGAAGATGGCGGTGCGGTCGTCGCGCAACTCGGTGTGCGAGGCATACCAGGCCAGGTCGGCGACCGCCTTCGGCACCGTGTAGCCCCCGCTATGCAATTGGCTGGTGGTGAGCAGCGACGGATCGACCGCTTCGGCGCCGGCCGGCAAGGGGTCCTCGATGTCCAGGTAGTACAGGTCCTGCGGGCTGCTGACGGTCAACTGCACGCGCACTACCGCGCCCAGCGGCGCGGATTGGACCTCGCGCCCACGGTACAGATAGCGGCGGGTGATGCTCAGGCCGCGCGAGAGCGCCCCCACGCGGTCGACGCGGGGATAGTAGGCCATGCGCAGCGTGTAGTAGAGGCGTCCCGAGCTGTTGGAGCGCGTGATGCGCACCGGCGCGGTGGCGCCGGGCGCTAGGCCGCTACCAATAGGGCCAGAGGTCAGCACGTGCGGCTGCGCGATGGTAGCCGGCTCGACCGCTCCGCTGCCCCAGGTCGAACCGCGCAGCGTCACCGCGTAGCGGTAGCGGCCGCGCAGCTCGCCGGTCGAGCGCAACTGGTCGGACAAGGCACGCAGGGCCATGGCGTTGTCGACGGTGGTGGGCCAGACCTCTCCGTGGCGCGCCACGACCAGCCAGCGCGTGGCAGGGGCGATCAGCGGGCTGCCCGGGTCTGCCTCCAGCAAGGCATCCAGCACCACCGCGGTTGCGACTATGGGGTCGCTCATGGACACATCGCCGTCGAGACCTTCCCAGTGCGCGCCCGCCGCATCCAGGTGCGCCCCGGCCTCCAGCTCAGCCAGGATCGTGCGTGCCGGCGCGTCGAGCCGCCCGTTGTTCTCCAGGCGCAGCGCCCGCAGCAGGTAGGCGCGCGACCATAGCGGCATCTGGTCGCGCCCTGCGTACAGGCCCATCGCATTGCCGCGCGCGCCGTTGGCGTCGAGCACGTAGGCGATATAGGCGCTCAGGTCGGGCGCCACATCGGTGGGTCCGGGTACGGCCAGGGCGGCCGGCGCGGTGAGCTGCGCCGAGAGATAGGACAGCGCGTGCGTGAGCATATTGCCATCTACCCGGTAACCGGCCTGTCTCGCCACGCCGAGGGCGTCGGCGCACAGCGCCGAGACGGCCGGCGAGCTTGCCGTGTCGCCCAGCCACCAGCCCCAACCGCCGTCGCCGCGCTGGCCCATGGCCAGCTTGCCGATGGTCACGGCGATGTCGCGGCGGTAGGCGGCCGGCGTCGCCGCGCTCAGGCCGGTATCCGAGGCCGGCAGGCGCAGCAGCGCTGTCTCGCCCATCAGCCGTGCCGCCAGGTCCACGTTGGACTCCCAGGGATACTGCTGCAGGTAATCGACGCCGGAGCGCAATCCGGCGGCCAGGGACGGCTGCAAGGTCAGGGTCAGACCGCCCTCGCCGGGCTGGGCGCCCACCGGCACCGCCACGCGCTCCGTGCGCGATGCCCCGACGTGGCCCGAGGTCGCCACCACCTCGGGCGTGCTGTTGGGCTGCACAGGCGAGGTCAGAAGCAGGCTATCGCCGCCGGTACCGGGCGCCGACACGCCGATCAGGAAGCGCGCCGTGCCCAGCCCGGCCGGGTGCAACGGCCAGGTCACGGCGCGCGCGTCGCCGGCCGGCACCCGCACGTACCGTGGCTGATAGCCGTGCTCCGCCGTGGCTACGCCGCTCACGCCGAGTGTGACGCGGGCGGTAACGGCCCGCGCTGTTGTGTTGTTCACCACGGCGCCGACCTCGGCGCGGTCGCCCAGGCTCAGGAAGCGCGGCAGCAGCGGGCGCAGCAACAGGTCGCGCGTGCTGACGACCTCGATGGAGGTCTGGCCGACCATCGTATCGGCGGTCAGGCCGCGCGCCGAGACGGTCCAGGTGGTCAGCGAATCGGGCAACGTCAGCTCCACTGTCGTATCGCCGTGGCCGTCGGTGGTGACACTGGCCCTCCAGTAGGCCGTGTCGGGGAAGTAGGCGCGGGGTGCGGGCTGCACTCCGCCACCGCCTCCGCCGCCTCCACCTCCTTTTTGCGCGGGGATGGCCGCCTGGCTCATGGCGTGCCGCTCACGCGCCGCGGGCGTCAGGCTCAGCGCCGAGGCGGGAAGCTGGTAGCCGGCCACGTTCTGGCTGTACGAGGTCTGCACGCCCAGGCCGCGCTCGGCGTAGAAGCCGTCGAGGATGGGCGCGCTCTGCTCGCCGGCCAACAGCAAGACGGCTTTGTCGACCACGGCGAGCGAAAACTCTCCCCGCACGGGGTGTCCCGCAGGGTCCGCGGCGTGCAGGTGCAGCGTCAGCCGCTGTCCCGGGTGGGCGCGCGTCACGCTGGAGCGCAACGTGAGGATCAGGCGTCGTGCGCGCACGTCCACCGGTAATTCGACCGCGCCCATCTTCCACAGCGGCGTATCGGCTCCCGGTCCGGTGCCCGAGACGGCGACCACGGAGACGAAGACATCGGGCAGGTAGCCCGGCAGGATCGGGATGCGCAGGATGGGGCTGCTGCCGGAGAGGCGTAGCACCTGGTGGCTGTGCACGCGCCCGCGCTCGATGGTCACCAGCGCGGTCATATCGCGGCGCGGGGCGGCCACCAACACGCGCGCCACGTCGCCGATATGGTAGAGATGGCGATCGGGGACCAGGGGCATGCGGTCCTGTGGGGCGTTGAACCAGGGGCTGGCCGCCTCGTCCTGCCCGGCCACGTAGAGCGAGATGGCGCTGCGCACAGGGTTGCCGCGCGCGTCGCTGCTGGTGGCCACCACGCGGAACTCGCCGCTCGATGGCGCCATGATGGCCAGACGGGCACGCGCGTCGGTGCCGGTCACGGTATGGTAGCGCGCGACCGGGCGATCGACGGGCACCAGTTGCGGCCAGGCGTAGCCGGGCGTGAAAACGGTGCGGTAGGTGCGACGGTACAGGGTCACGGCAACCGACACGCGCGGCACGCGGGTCGTGCCGTCCTGCTCCACCGTCACCAGGTCGATGTGCGCGGGGCGCCCGGCCACCGCAAAGGTGGACGGCCCGCGCAGGCCGATATAGAAGAGGGCCTTGTGTACGGATAGCGTG